>Ga0247722_10000304_pt1 | contig 31570 bp, 12 predicted proteins | sample MSEWelMarce3H_FC_FD_189094 | JGI IMG/M metagenome (GOLD analysis project Ga0247722, IMG submission 189094) | Subsurface sediment microbial communities from gas well in West Virginia, United States - MSEEL Well Study Marcellus 3H_FC | ecosystem: Environmental > Terrestrial > Deep subsurface >... | reverse complement strand
CTTTTAAGCACAGCGAATGTTGCGCTCGCGGCCACACTTTCTAGCACATTAGCAGTTACCGCGGCGACCACACTAGGTAGCACCGTCAATGTCGCCGGTCATGCATTACTTTCTAGCACATTGGCGGTTACCGGAGCAGCCACACTTTTAAGCACAGCGAATGTTGCGCTTGCGGCCACACTTTCTAGCACATTAGCAGTTACCGCGGCGACCACACTAGGTAGCACTGTCAATGTCGCCGGTCATGCATTACTTTCTAGCACATTAGCGGTTACCGGCGCTGCCACACTTTTAAGCACAGCGAATGTTGCGCTTGCGGCCACACTTTCTAGCACATTAGCGGTTACCGCAGCTGCAACACTTTCCAGCACATTAGATGTTGCGCGTGCGGCCACACTTTCCGGCACATTGGCCGTAACTGGATCGTCGATCATGAACGGTGATGTATCCATGAATTCCCGTCTCTTTGTTACTAGTAATATTAACGTAAATGGAATTACTATGGGTAGAGGTAACAACGATATTTCATCAAATACCGCATTTGGTTTCAACACGTTACCAGTAGTCACTGCAGCTAATAATACCGCGGTCGGCAGAAATGCACTTTCTGCGGTAACTGCGGGCACAGAAAATACAGCCATCGGTAGTAATGCACTCAATACAAATGTTTCAAACAGAAATACCGCGGTCGGTTACAAGGCATTAGCCGATACGAATGGTTCGAGTGCAACCACAAATACCGCAATTGGTGCTGAATCTGGTAAAAATAATTCACTCGGCAGTTCGATGACATTTTTGGGTGCAAATACGGGGGTTGATTCAGCAGTAACTGCTTACCAAGGATCAACCGCCATTGGTGCAGGTGCAACCATTACCGCATCAAACCAAATTGTAATGGGTGAGGCTGGACAAACATCAAACCTCGTTATTTTACTGAATGCAAACCGAGTTATGAGTAACAGTCTAACTCCTATAATTGATGTCAGTTTAGTTAACTTTACTGCCGAGTCGATTCCTGCCAGTGCTATAGTTGGTAGTAGTAGTCAAACAACTGCTCTCACCGGATCAGTTTTCATGGAAAAGACACTCAGCGTCACCGAACTTGCAACATTCAAACAAAATATTTCGGTTCTCGGCAAAGCCTCTATTGGCAATGATACTACCATCGACGGAAATGTTACAATTAGCAAGGATACCAATGTGAATGGAAATTTAACAGTGCCCAAAATTAACGATATGCTCTCATTTGTCACATACAGCGATGTGGCAATTGCTAGTAAATTGCCAGACAAAGCGATTGACGTTAGCAGTGACTGGATCCAATTGGATACTGCCATTTCTGGATTGCCTTCTAAAAAATGGTTGGGTGGAGCAATATCCGAAAATGGTCAATATCAAATTATGTATAACAGTGATGCATCGACAAATATTTATCGTTCAATTAACTACGGTGCAAAATTCGAATCTAAAACAATCCCCACTATATACAGCAGCGATGCAAATATTAACAACAAAATATCGATGGATTTTACAGGTAAGTATGTCGCATTAGGTGGTAACAAAACCCTATCTTATTCCGTGAACTATGGTCTTTCATTTAATGAAATTTCTACACTACAGCTCAATGCTAGTTCTAATATTACAGCGTTAACCATATCCGGTACAGGAAAGTATTTATTTGTCGGTGGAACCAACAGTCAATTATATGTATCGACGGATAGCGGTCAATTGGTTTCGGTTGATTCAAACCCCATTTACGCAACCAGACTTAACAACTGGAAATCTATTTCTAGTAACGGTGCCGGTCAATATGTAATGGCTATCACGGACGCGAAACTGTATATTACAGATCCAAGTGGTTCCGCAGTATATAGTGGCATATGGCTAGATAAAACATCGTCCAAACATGCAAACATGGTTTTGGCGAATATTACCGATTCTTTCATCAATAATGATGGAAATATATTCGGTATTACTACAAATACAGGTTTATATATTTCAAAAAATAAAGGTGACAGCTGGACCGAATATGCGCAATCTAACGGATACACGGGTGTCACATACACATATGGACGTAGCCCAAATGTCGATGGTGAATATATTTATTTGACAACGGCTGATAGTGGAAAAATTAAAAAATCCATTAATTCTGGAACTGCTATTTCTATAAATGATGGTCTAGGCGCCAATATACCAACGGCTGCATTTACATCCGCTGTTGTAAGTGGTAATGGTGGTTACACATATTTATTCAATGGAAATAATGCCTCATACACACCTTATTTACAGGTGAATACTGGTAATGAAACGGTAAGTGTCCCAAGCGGAACGGCCTTCATATTGGATAAAGATGCAGAATTGAAACAAAAGACGATTGCATATGGAGATGTTGCGATGAATAGCAAGTTGCGCGTTACTGGTGACGTGTCATTGAATGCAAATGTTGATATTCGTGGCAAGGTTGCCATTGGTAAAAATAACCCGATTGTTGCATTGGATATTAGTTATAGCGACGCGATTCGTATTCCTCATGGTACAACTGCTGAGCGACCTACTACTTCATCTGAATCTGCTCACGGTGGTTATATCCGTTATAATACCGATAATCATCAGTTCGAAGGTTATGGCCCAGGTAATTCGTGGGGCTCTTTGGGTGGCGTGATCAACGTTGCGCAAAATACTAAGATATTGGCCTCGTATCCTAACGCCGATTCATCGAACAATGAGTTAATGTTTTTTACTGCTCCTGCTGGCGATATTAGCAGCAATAGTTTGGTCGAACGTATGCGAATAAAAGCCGATGGTGACGTGTCTATGAACTTCAAGTTGGCGGTCGGGGGTACAACCACACTTTACAGCACATTGGCTGTCAGTGGTGCTGCCGCACTTTCTAGCACGTTAGATGTTGCGCGTTCCACTACACTTTCTAGCACGTTGGCTGTCAGTGCTCATACGGCACTTTCTAGCACGTTGGCTGTCAGTGGTCATACAGCGCTTTCTAGCACATTAGATGTGAACGGTATAACGGTTGGTAGGGGAGCGGGCAATGTATTCAATAACAGTGTATTTGGTAATGATTCGCTAGCTGCTAACACTACCGGCGGCCAAAACAATGCATTTGGTCAGGCTGCTCTAAACAAGAACACTACAGGCAGCGCCAACGTTGCAATTGGTAACAATTCGCTATATAATAACATTAGTGGCAACTATAACAATGCAGTTGGTTTCGACTCGCTAAAAAATAACACTACAGGCGGCTCCAACGTTGCATTTGGTAGCAATTCGCTATATAATAACATTAGTGGCAACCATAACACTGCAATTGGTTTCGAATCGCTAAAAAATAACACCGGCCACCTAAACACTGCAGTTGGAAAGGAATCTGGAGCAAATAACACTACAGGCAATTCCAATACATTTTTAGGACATCGAACCGATATTTCTGGAACAACCGCAACGTGGTCTAATTCGACCGCTATCGGCGCCAACGCGAAAATAACAGCTTCTAATCAAATCGTCATGGGAACTGCTACCGAAACCGTTTTGGTTCCTGGTACAACTACACTAGACAAGACATTAGCGGTGACTGGCGCCACCACACTTTCCAGCACGTTGGCCGTTACCGGTATAACCACCCTGTCCGCAACAACCGTGTCTACCACGACATCTACCGGAGCTTTGGTCGTTGCTGGTGGTGTTGGTATTGCCGGAAATGCAAACATCGGCCAAAACTTAGTAGTGACCGGTGATCTAACGGTGAATGGTACAACTACTACTATCAATACCGCAAACCTGGACGTAAGCGACAATATGATCATGTTGTCTAAGGGTACAACAACTGCTTCCAATGATGCTGGTATTTTGATTGAACGTGGAGTCAACCGTGCATTTATGGGTTGGGACCATAGCGAAAGTAAATTCACAATGGGTCTAACTGATGCTAGCAGCAATGCAACTGGTAATTTAACAATTACAAGCGTAGGAACATTGGTTGCCAATGTTCAAGGTAACGTAACCGGTACTATCCTAACCGCAGCACAGCCAAATATCACAAGTGTTGGAACATTAACATCATTAGCAGTGTCTGGTGCAATGGATGCATCTGGAGCGATCACATCTAGAGGATTAATTACCGGTGTTGGAATGAAAACGACTGGTGCCATCGATGCATCTGGGCAAACAATAACAGCCGGAGCAATCACCACCAACGGTTCTGCCACACTTTCCAGCACATTGGCGGTTAGTGGTGCTGCCACACTTTCCAGCACATTAAATGTGAATGGCATCACGGTCGGTAGGGGGGCGGGCAATTTAGCCAGTAACATTGCAGTTGGTAGCAGCGCACTAGCTGATAATACTACCGGTATCCAGAACAGTGCAGTTGGTCAGGGTGCGCTAGCGGCTAACACTACTGGTGTCAACAACAGTGCATTTGGTAACAGCGCGCTAGCTGCTAATACTACAGGCAACAGCAACTCTGCATTTGGTTACCAGGCGCTATCCCAGTACACTGCCGGCATTGGCAACAGTGCATTTGGTTTGCAGGCGCTGCAAAATAACACAGGATACTACAATGTTGCAGTTGGTATGAATTCGCTACAACAGAACAGCGGCAATTCCAACATCGCATTGGGACATTCTGCTGGATTAAATAACACTACAGGCAGCTCCAATACATTTTTAGGACATCAAACAGACATTTCTGGAACCACCGCAACGTGGTCTAATTCTACCGCGATCGGCGCCAACGCCAAAATAACAGCTTCTAATCAAATCGTCATGGGAACTGCTACCGAAACCGTTTTGGTTCCTGGTACAACTACACTTGCCAAGACATTAGCGGTTACTGGTGCTGCCACACTTTCCAGCACGTTGGCGGTGACTGGCGCAACCACACTTTCCAGCACATTAAATGTGAATGGCATCACGGTCGGTAGGGGAGCGGGCAATGTAGCCAGTAACAGTGTAGTTGGTATCTCTGCGCTAGCTGCTAACACTACTGGTATGCAGAACAATGCTTTAGGTGGTGCGTCGCTCAGTACTAATAGCACTGGCAACTACAACAATGCCTTTGGTTTCGAAGCGCTAAATGTTAGCAATGCCAGCAACAACAGTGCATTTGGTGACAGGGCGCTATATGCTAATAATATCGGCAACAATAACAGTGCATTTGGCTCAGAGGCCCTAAAATATAACACCACAGGCAACAACAACAATGCATTTGGTAAGAACGCGCTAAGTGCTAACACTACTGGCGCCAGCAACAGTGCTGTTGGAGGTTCAGCAGGATTAAATAACACTACAGGCAGCTCCAATACATTTTTAGGCGCCTTTACAGATATTTCTGGAACAACCGCAACGTGGGCCAATTCGACCGCAATCGGTGCCAACGCCAAAATAACAGCTTCTAATCAAATCACGTTGGGAACTGCTACCGAAACCGTTTTGGTTCCTGGTACAACTACACTAGACAAGACATTGGCGGTGACTGGTGCTGCCACACTTTCCAGCACGTTGGCGGTGACTGGCGCGACCACACTTTCCAGCACATTAAATGTGACTGGTGCGATTAATGCATCTGGTCAAACAATCGCGTCGGCCGCCATCACATCTAGTGGTTTAATCACCGGTGTTGGAATGAAAACGACTGGTGCCATCGATGCATCCGGTCAAACAATCGCGTCGGCCGCCATCACATCTACTGGATTAATTACCGGCGTTGGAATGAAAACGACTGGTGCTATCGACGCATCTGGCCAAACAATAACGGCCGGCGCAATAACCGCCAACGGTGTTGCCACACTTTCTAGCACATTGGCGGTTAGTGGTGCCGCCACACTTGCCAGCACATTAAATGTGAATGGCATCACGGTCGGTAGGGGGGCGGGCAATGTAAGCTTTAACACTGCAGTTGGTAGCGGCGCACTATCTGCTAACACTACAGGCAATAACAACACTGCACTGGGTAACTTTGCACTAAGAGATAACACTACCGGTTCCCAAAACACTGCAATTGGTAGATCTGCACTAGTATTGAACAATGGCAACGCCAACACTGCAATTGGTAGCTCTGCGCTATCTAGTAACACTGGCAGCAATAACAATGCAGTTGGTAACCTTGCACTACAAAATAACACTACCGGCTCCAACAACAGTGCATTTGGTATCGAGGCTCTAAGGACAAACACTACCGGCACCAACAACATTGCATTTGGAAGTTATGCTGGATTAAATAACACTACAGGCAGCTCCAATACATTTTTAGGACATCAAACAGACATTTCTGGAACCACCGCAACGTGGTCTGATTCGACCGCAATCGGCGCCAACGCCAAAATAACGGCTTCTAATCAAATCACTCTTGGAACTGCTACCGAAACCGTTTTGGTTCCTGGTACAACCACACTTGCCAAGACGTTGGCGGTTAGCGGCGCTACCACACTTTCTAGCACATTGGCTGTATCTGGTATAACATCCATCACGAATGCAACCGTGTCAACCACGACATCGACTGGAGCATTGGTCGTTTCTGGCGGTGTTGGTATTGCCGGAAATGCAAACATCGGCCAAAACTTAGTAGTATCCGGAGATCTAACCGTGAATGGTACAATTACGACAATCAATACTGCAAATCTTGACGTAAGCGACAATATGATCATGTTGTCTAAGGGCACAACAACTGCTGCCAATGATGCTGGTATTTTGATTGAACGTGGAGTCAATCGTGCATTTATGGGTTGGGACCATAGTGCAAGTAAATTCACAATGGGTCTAACTGATGCTAGTAGCAACGCAACTGGTCACTTAACAATTACCAGCGTAGGAACATTGGTTGCAAATGTTGAAGGTAACGTAACTGGTACTATCCAAACCGCAGCACAGTCAAATATCACAAGCGTTGGAACATTGACATCATTAGCTGTATCTGGTGCAATGGATGCATCTGGAGCGATCACATCTAGAGGTTTAATTACCGGCGTTGGAATGAAAACGACTGGTGCCATCGATGCATCTGGACAATCAATAACTGCCGGAGCAATCACCGCCAACGGTGTTGCCACACTTTCTAGCACATTGGCGGTTAGTGGTGCTGCCACACTTTCTAGCACATTAAATGTGAATGGCATAACGGTCGGTAGGGGGGCTGGTAATGTAGCAAGTAATAGTGCAGTTGGTAGCGACGCGCTAGCTGCTAACACTAGTGGTGCCAGTAATAATGCATTTGGTTTTGAGGCACTAAAATCTAACACTAGCTCGAGTGCAAACAATGCGTTTGGCTATCGGGCGCTATATTCTACAATTATCGGAGGTGTTAATAGCGCATTTGGTCACCAGGCGCTAACAAATAACACATACGGCAACGGCGGCAGTGCATTTGGTTCGAATGCGTTAACGGCTAACACTACCGGCTCCCAGAACAGTGCATTTGGTTACAATGCGCTATATTCTATAACTACCGGCAACTACGGCAGTGCGTTTGGTTACGAGTCGCTAAATAATAACACCGCCAATGGGTCCAGTGCAGTTGGTCACAGATCAGGATACAATAACACAACTGGACAAAATAATACATTTTTGGGAATTAATACAGACATTTCTGGAACCACCGCAACGTGGGCTAATTCGACCGCTATCGGCGCCAACGCCAAAATAACGGCTTCTAATCAAATCGTCATGGGAACTGCTACCGAAACCGTTTTGGTTCCCGGTACAACCACACTTGCCAAGACATTAGCGGTTACTGGCGCGACCACCCTTTCTAGCACATTAGCTGTTACTGGTATAACAACCATCACCAATGCAACCGTGTCAACCACGACATCTACCGGCGCATTGGTTGTTTCTGGTGGTGTTGGAATTGCCGGAAATGCATATATTGGCCAAAGCTTAGTAGTTACCAGCGGCATAACTGGTAACGTAACTGGTAACGTAACTGGTAACGTATCTGGAACTGCGGCGACTGTTACTGATACCGCTCAACCCGCAATTACTAGCGTAGGAACATTGACCGGATTAACTGTACGAGGTGCAATCGATGCATCCGGACAATCAATAACGGCCGACGCAATCACCGCCAACGGTGTTGCCACACTTTCTAGCACATTGGCTGTTAGTGGTCATACAGCGCTGTCTAGCACATTAAATGTGAACGGCATAACGGTCGGTAGGGGGGCGGGCAATATAAACACCAATAGTGCATTTGGTATTTCTGCTCTAAGTGTTAACACTACCGGTACCAGTAATAATGCATTTGGTAGAAGCGCGTTAACTGCTAACACTACCGGTACCAGTAATAATGCATTTGGCCACTTTGCGTTAGCTGCTAACACTACCAGCAGTAGCAACAATGCATTTGGTCACCAGGCGCTAAATGCTAACACTATCGGCAATAGCAACAATGCATTTGGTAGCAATGCATTACTTAATAACACTGAAGGCATCCAAAACACTGCAGTTGGAAGTGATTCTGGAAAAAATAATACTACAGGCAACTTTAATACATTTTTAGGATATCTAACAGATATTTCTGGAACAACCGCAACGTGGTCTAATTCAACAGCAATCGGTGCACGCGCCAAAATAACGGCTTCTAATCAAATCGTCATGGGAACTGCTGCTGAAACTGTTTTGGTTCCCGGTAAAACCACACTTTCTAGCACAATGGCTGTTAGTGGTGCTGCCACGCTTTCTAGCACATTGGCTGTATCTGGTATAACAACCATAACTAATGCAACCGTATCCACAACGGCATCGACTGGAGCATTGGTCGTTTCCGGCGGTGTTGGTATTGCTGGAAATGCAAACATCGGCCAAAACTTAGTAGTATCCGGAGATCTAACCGTGAATGGTACAACTACTACTATCAATACCGCAAACCTGGACGTAAGCGACAATATGATCATGTTGTCTAAGGGTACAACAACTGCTGCCAATGATGCTGGTATTTTGATTGAACGTGGAGTCAACCGTGCATTTATGGGTTGGGACCATAGTGCAAGTAAATTCACAATGGGTCTAACTGATGCTAGTAGCAACGCAACTGGTCACTTAACAATTACCAGCGTAGGAACATTGGTTGCAAATGTTGAGGGCAACTTAACTGGTACTATCCAAACCGCAGCACAGCCAAATATCACAAGCGTTGGAACATTGACATCATTAGCTGTATCTGGTGCAATGGATGCATCTGGAGCGATCACATCTAGAGGATTAATCACCGGTGTTGGAATGAAAACGACTGGTGCCATCGATGCATCTGGACAATCAATAACTGCCGGAGCAATCACCGCCAGTGGTGCGGTCGCACTTTCTAGTACATTGGCTGTATCTGGTATAACCACACTCTCTGCAACAACCGTGTCAACAACGACATCGACCGGAGCATTGGTTGTTTCTGGTGGTGTTGGAATTGCCGGAAATGCATATATTGGCCAAAACTTAGTAGTAACTGGCGGCATAACAGGTAACGTAACCGGTAATGTATCTGGAACAGCGGCCACTGTTACAAGTGCTGCCCAAACCGCAATTACCAGCGTTGGAACATTGACTGGATTAACTGTGAGCTCTACTATTTCCGGTAACGTATCTGGTTCTGCTGCGACAGTTACTAGTGCTGCCCAACCTGCCATTACCAGCGTAGGAATATTGACTGGATTAACCGTGACTAGCCCTATTGTTGGTGACGTATCTGGTAACGTATCTGGAACTGCAGCAACGGTTACAGTTGCCGCCCAACCTGCCATTACCAGCGTAGGAATATTGACTGGATTAACAGTGACTAGCCCTATTGTTGGTGACGTATCGGGTAACGTATCTGGAACTGCAGCAACGGTTACAGTTGCCGCCCAACCAGCCATTACCAGCGTAGGAATATTGACTGGATTAAGAGTGACTAGCCCTATTGTTGGTGACGTATCGGGTAACGTATCCGGAACTGCAGCAACGGTTACAGTTGCCGCCCAACCAGCCATTACAAGCGTAGGAATATTGACTGGATTAACAGTGACTAGCCCTATTGTTGGTGACGTATCCGGTAACGTATCCGGAACAGCGGCCACAGTTACAGTTGCCGCCCAACCGGCCATTACCAGCGTAGGAATATTGACTGGATTAACAGTGACTAGCCCTATTGTTGGTGACGTATCCGGTAACGTATCCGGAACAGCGGCCACAGTTACAGTTGCCGCCCAACCCGCAATTACCAGCGTAGGAATATTGACTGGATTAACCGTGACTGGCAAATCTTTATTCTCAAGTGATGTATCATTTAACGGTACGAGAGTCGATATATGTGGTAATCTGTATGCACAATATCCATCAAACAGTATTCCACAATCTGCCATTATCGGCGGTGTTGGTAGTAACGTATTTGCAGCAGATGTTTCAATGAATGCAGGATTAAATGTTGCTGGTGCAACCACTATGTCTAGCACATTGGTGGTTACCGGTGCAACCACCGTGTCTAGCACATTGGCAGTTGTCAACCATGTTACAATTAATCCCATCGCTGTAGATACTTCCTATAATGCTATTCGAAATACAGGTGAATACTTAAAAATTACAATCCCGCAATCAATGACTACATTAAAGTATTTCTGTACCGCGCATTCTAACATGATAAAGGATTTTACCATTGCAGCATACAGTGCAGTTGAAACCGATAAAACATATTATGTTACCGTAGATGCGGGTGCCGCCGACCCATATTATTATTTTAGTGCAACCAATGGCGGTGCCGCAATAAATTCCAGCAGTACAAATTTAACTTTATACCCAGGAAATACATATACATTTATCAAGGCTGATACTAATACTTCTCATCCTTTTGCAATAGGTAGTAGTCACAACAATACTACTGGTATAAAAGTACAAAGCACTGGTACTGGCGCGTCAGTAAGTTCTGCATACACAAATCCTTATCCATTACACGTGAATGGTATGGTAAATATTGAAAATAATTTAAATGTAGCCAGAAACCTAGCTGTTAGTGGAACATCATCATTGTCTTCTCTATCTGTTGGTGCAATCACCGCTACCGGAAATATTACTATGACATCAAAGTACATTAAACAGTTTTAAACCACAAAAATTCGACACAAAACCAAATACATATTCATGATGTAAAATCACATAATTATCCATCACCTTAACATAAAAATTATTATATAAAAACATATAATAATTTCGAAACGACCTGTAAAACTTTCTATATCAAAAAAATATGCAACATATATATATACATGTCAATTGCCACTCTTAAAAGAAAAACCGCAGCAAAATATAATAATTCCAGTGTAAATTCAAAAAACGGATTTTCATTAAACGGCGGGTATCGTAATCAAGGATATGTAGGACAAACATCGCTATCAAGATCATTACCGCGTACCCTGATGAAGGGCAATACAATCCGCGGACATGGTGGATGTTGCGGAACATATCGCATTTCGCCCATTGTACAATCCGGCGTCACGTCAACAGAAGACAACTCCGTCATTAAAAGTTCAGTGATAAATACAAATGGTATGATAGAGAACCGGTTTGGACATAGACCGAATGTAGTAAAGCCAGATAGCAGTCTCAATGCAAATACACAAGGCGAATTTATTTCTCGTATACAAAAGAATGTGTTGGCGTGTGAACCCGAAGTAGAAACGGGTACCGGCGCGCGCACAAAATGCATCACCAGCTTCGGCGCATATAAGCAAAAGATCTGTCTATGCACAAAACCCGTTAGTGAATATATGCCCCTTTCTGGTAGCGATTACACCGAAAATTTGCGAACAAAATGCACAAATAATGATATTGTGTTTGTTCCGGTTGCTTACCGCAGAGAACCGATTCGTTAACGCAATTTATATTATCAAAAAATTGATATTTTTGATATAATCATAATAAAATCATCATATTCTTTTTATTATGAATTCTATAACCACACCCATTTCGGCCGGCGTAGCGACAAAACCACACCCACAACAAATGTATTTAGACCAATATATCAAAACACTCGACGAAAAAGAACTAAAAGCATACCATATTGCACGTGACCACCTAGGTATGTCATTCCAATTAGACAAAAGCAATGGATATTTAAATTGGAAAAAAGACAACGTAAAATCATAGACTTCAATTGTCCTTCTTATTTGTGCTGCGTGTTTTAAAATCTTTATAACTCAACACCCGTTCTTGCAATTGTGTCTCCCCCTTTAAATTGTCCAAATGCTGCGATTTAAATCCATTAATTGTATTTGTAGGTTTTTTTACAGGTTGTAACAAATTCAGGTTGTTCATTTTACCCATGTAAATAAACCGATTTTTACACACATCTTTGGACTGCGTCACGGTCGGTGTAATAATCGTGACCTTTTTATTATTAGGATGGGATTTTTCGGTTTGTTTGCTATAATTTTTGAATTTTGCAAACGCAGAATTGTCTAGTTTCGATGCCGTTTTATCTACTGATTCGGTTTTCGCTGGCGTCTCAATAAAATGAATCGGTATCAATGCCGAGTGACGATTTTCCGGCGTAACCCCATTATCCACGAAAAAATCTCTGCATCTATATGTAATACAATATTTCATCGCCGCTGCATTTAACAATCCACCATTCATGATATTCGTATCACTGTAATACACAAATCCTAATTTATACGGATCATAATACATCATTATATTGCCACGCGGTGTAGATTCATACATTATTCGTCGTTTCCATTCGAGTTCCAATGGATTATTTGCATTGATTAGCATCTGTTTTAATTGGTCCTTTTCATAGAACCCTTCAGCAATGTTCTCGCTATATTTTTCGGCAGATTCGTATGTTTTTAAAAACCGATGTAATTTGAGTTCCACGTATGTTTCCATTGGAGTTTTTAATGCAACATGCTGCGTAATTGGTTTTCTACCAAAAAACTGCAACACATGATTGCGGATTTCTGTGTATATATTATGGATTATATCACGATTCGTATATGCAACTTGTAACAATATTGTTGTAGTAAAAAAATAGACCGGCTTCATTTAATAAAATATAGTGTTTTCGGTTTATGCCCTTTTTTATTGATAAATATTTGTTATAGTTTTTATTGTTTCTTCTTGGCCTCCATGTCGGCAACTTCTTGTTTTCGCAACAATATCAAATCGTTCATTTCTTTTTCTAAAAATGGCACTTCTATGCGCTGATAATTTTTGTATTTATTTTCCGGGTGCATGCAAACTAAATACAATCCGGTCACTTTTTTTCCATATTTATGTTCCAAAATGGTTTTATACACGTTTAATTGTAACGCATAGTGCCAAAAGTTTGTATCGGGCAAATGCGAAATACACGACGTCTTGGCATATTTTCCAAATTCCGCCTCGTGTTTGATTTCCTGGCACCGCTTCCAGTCGTAAATCTGTATTGTGCCGTCTGGGTTCTCAAAAATCATATCAATTGACCCAGAAATTTTCAGCTCTTCGTAATATACCATCCATTCCGTTCGATATGGAATCAAATGATTAAAATCTTGTTCAAAATTCTTGAAAAATCCAAATTCAACACTATCATCCACTATGTCAACACCATTGTAATAACACTCAATGTGATTATGCATATTTGTTCCGGCACATGCCGCTGCGTCGCGATTATCGTCCCACATCTTTTTAATTTGCTCACGCGTCATTCCAAAATATTTGTATGTGGGATTTGTCCAGTTCTTCGACTTCATCATTTTGTCGATAATTGCGTCGGCATCAAACTCGGCAAAATGATGATGATTCCAGGTAGTAACCGACGTATAACCACCTCTGTCTCCCATAACAGTGTATATATGAGGCCCTTCTTCGAAACTAATATCCTTATCTCGAATATGCGCATTTTTTGTTGCCAAATAACGCAGCGTACCGCGGTTATCTTCTGTAGTAAATGTTGCCATATTTAACGTTGTGATTTTAATCTAATGTTGTTGTTATGAAAAAAGAATTTAATTATATCAATTTTTCACATTGTACACATTTACCTTGGTAAATGCAACGGTGTGCTCTACGAGAAATCAATCTCCACCGCGTTCGTAAACGCCTGTTTCATGATTACATATAATTGTTGCCGGACTTTTTGACAAATCGCTTCCGTAGTACTTCTTGAACCGCCCAATATTTTTTGGTAATAATCTACATACATATTTGTCCAGGTTTCATCTTCGTTTATTTTATCCTGATTTTTATCATACCAGTATTTTTTAAAGTCGACCACAAACTGTCTACATACCATTCTTAACTGATTATCAAACGCTGCAGGAGCCAATATTGTCCATGTTGGAGAACCATCACCCCCTTTATCATATACATAAAATGTATTTGCCCGGGTTTCAAACGCCTTTAATGGCATTTCGCCATGACTAGCAGACAACGCCGTTTTCCATGTAGATATAATTCCAGATACCAAATCGTTACTGTATACACATTCGAGATGTAAATGAACATTCGTCAAAACGCTATGCTTCACCCAGTCACTAAATAGTTGGGTAGGTTGCCGGTCCGTGGGCAATTTGTTTAACCATTCCATAATATTTACTTTGCATCGTTTGGACAATTGTTGTTTCAATTGCATATTTTCTTTTTCGACCTTTGTTACACGAACCGCGAGTTCTTTTACCAGCTGATATAAGTTATGTATATCGGGGGTCGACTCGATCGCGTCTATTTCGTGCTGATGTTGCAGTAATGTTTTATTAAAGAACTCGCAACATGCTACATGTCGGTCATAATTATGTTTATATGTATATGTTTTTGTGCATGAAGTGCATGTATATCCCGAAATTGTTGACATGAGTGTGTTTTTGTCGCAAGTAATATATATCAAATATATCAATTTTTCAAAATGCTAATGATATTTAGTGAAAATCGCTCAAATAGAATTGTTAATGCAGCCCCGCGCACAAACACGTTAGGAGTACCCGTCGCCACGCCAACCAACATCTCGTCGGCCATATTACAAGAAAATATGTTTACTCGGCTGCAAAACGCAAAAAAATGCACCAGTTGTGGCAAATAAATATATGAATTATATATAAATGAATCGCCTTACCAACTATTTGCTCATTCTTATGGCTTTGTTTTTTGGACTGGTGATATTCAACGATCGCTTTTCGAAATTGCATTTATTTGAAGGCATGGACGGCGCTGCGAATAATGCCAATAGTGGCTCAACTGAAGTGAGTTCTGTTAAGAGAACTCCATTAACCACACACCCATTTTAGACGATCCATATGTAAAGAAGATTCGATTAATGATACATGTCATTATAATGACGAATAAAATCAGCACGATCGCTATCTAAACCAAATGTTGAATGGTTTAGATAGAAACAATGTATAATTTATCTATTATTATATAATATACAGGCAAAATGACTGAGTACTACAATAAAACCGAATTATTTATGGAACCTAAAACAAAACAATACGGTAATCATATGATAATGACCAATGTACATAAACCATCCAAGACGAAATATATCAGTATTGATACCAAATTTCGCGATGATTATGATTACACACAACCCGCAAATTTTCAGATCGTTTTACCGGAAAAAGTGAACGATGTACATACTCTTCGTGTCACCAGTATCGAAGTACCCATGTCATTTTATAATATTTCTGCCAACTTAGGTAATAATTATTTTAAAATCGTAAATGGCTCAAATAAAGAAATGATCATTATTGATGATAACAACTACACCGCATCTAGTTTAGCAACACATATTGCCTCTAAGTTATCTGTCTCGCTATATGGCTCCGGATTAACCATGGCAATATCTGCGAATACCAGAACAGTAGTTAGCACAACAGCGAATCTATCATTGGTGTTTGATGTGGACACCACTGGAAATAGTGACAAATTTAACTTCAAACAGAAGCTGGGGTGGCTTCTTGGATTTCGTAAACCCACATATGCCATTGTTACTACGACTAGCACGAAGGCTGAATGCACTCTGGATATGTATGGTTCTCGCTATTTGTATTTAGCAATTGATGAATTCAATAAAGGTAACCAAAATTCATTTGTAACACCTCTTTCTTCTTCATTAATTAATAAAAATATCATTGCCCGAATCACATTAGATATGACGACGTATAGTTACGGCGCGACTCTTCCTGCAACGTATTACAATGGGCTTCTCACAACCGACGCCCGATCTTATACTGGAAAAATCGATTTACAAAAATTAAACGTACAATTGTTAAATGAATATGGAATACCCATGATGCTTAACGGACAAGATTTCTCATTTTGTCTAGAAGCCTCATGTGAATGAAAAATTGACGAACCGTTTAATGTATGATAATATATAACATCGCTAACAACTATTCTTTTATAATGTCAAATTTCACGGATAATACAGTAAAACGTATTGTATTATCAACACCGTCGTCGGTTTGCACAAGTACAAGTACAAGTTCTAGCGCGCTAACGGACCCAGATTTGTCTCATTTATCGCGAGAACAATTGTATGCATATCGTAAATTTACACAAGGATGTAATCTATTTATCACCGGTCCTGGCGGTACAGGCAAAACGCGTCTTATTCAACATCTCCTCGATTATGCACATCAAGTACACCGAACCATTCAAATATGTGCCATGACAGGCTGTGCTGCTGTATTATTAAATTGTAATGCAAGAACTCTCCATTCGTGGAGCGGCATAAAACTAGCAAAAGGACCCAGCAAAGCCGTTGTCGATTCGGTATTAAAAAACAAACGGGCGGTCGCGCAATGGCGCAAAACAAAATGTCTGGTTCTCGACGAAGTAAGTATGTTGTCGAAAAAAGTGTTCGAAATCATCGAAGAAATCGCCAGAAAAACAACAAAAATTAATCTACCGTTTGGTGGAATGCAGGTCATATTTACCGGGGATTTTTATCAACTTCCGCCCGTCGGCACGAGCGGCGACACCGACACCGACAAATTCTGTTTTGAATCACCATTGTGGTCGCAGGTGTTTCCAGACCATAGTCATGTTGTATTGACCACAATTTTTAGACAAACCGACCAAGACTATATTCGTATATTGCAACAAATTCGCGTTGGCAATATTAGCGAAGAAAGTGTGCAGATTTTACGCAAATATGTGAAACGACCTTACGATGCCAGCAAACACAATAACTGTGTTCCAACAAAACTATTTCCATTGAGGTCCAAAACAGATTATGTGAATTCGATGATGTTCGCAAAACTACAAGAAAAAGAACACGTTTTTACGGCAATTCGCAAGACGGACTGTTATACACATATCGAGTCCGGCAAACCACTCTCCATTGAAATGCGACAACGATGCATACGAATGACAACCGCGGAAATTGAATATGAATTGGACCAAATGGTAAACAATTCGCCATGTGTTACTACATTACGACTTAAAGTGGGCTCCGCGGTTATGTGTACAATCAATCTCGATATGGATAATGGCATTTGTAATGGGTCACAAGGTATCATTATGGAGATGAAAGACCTCGGTACAGGCACATTGGTACCAATCGTGCAGTTCGCAAATGGAATGGTTCGGCCGATTCATATCCATTATTGGCAATCCGAAGACTATCCTACATTGGCTGTTGGACAATTCCCGTTATGTTTAGCATGGGCATTGACCATTCATAAAATTCAAGGGGCGACTTTAGACATGGCAGAAATTGATATAGGCCAAAGTATATTTGAATTTGGGCAAACATATGTGGCGCTTTCGCGGGTGCAATCATTAAACGGATTATATTTATCGGATTTTCAACCACAGCGTATTGCGGCGAACCCCGCGGTTCACGAATTTTATAAAAATATACCCATGATCGACCCCAAATTTGAAACTTCATCAAATATTGCGCGAACTAATGTTTCTTTTGACCAATATGAATTGAAAGAAGAACCCATCGAAGAATCGAATGTTAAACGGGTATCACTCATCTAATTTATCTATACAATAATTTGTTTATATAGTGTAAATATGGTAGCGGGAAGCATTTTACCGATTACAATTCATAATAATAAACTCTATTTTTTATTTGGCAAAGAAAATCCCATGGAAGATAGTGCAAAGGGATGGTCCGACTTTGGTGGTCGGGTTGATGCAGGCGAAACGCCTTTCACCGCGGCATTACGTGAAGGCGGCGAAGAATTGACCGGATTCCTCGGTAATAATAACGCGCTTCGTAAATTGGTTAAAAAGAATGGCGGAACATTCCATCTCGAGCATAACAAATACCATGTTCATATGTTTTATTTGCCCTATGACGAGAACCTTCCCAAATATTACAATCAAAATCACCAATTTCTGTGGGAACGAATGGATAAAAACACATTGAACGATTCTAAGCTGTTTGAAAAAATAGAAATCCAATGGTTTTCGGTTGAAGATATGATAAATAAACGGTCGCAATTTCGCAATTTTTATCAGGAAATCGTAGACTTATTTATTGACAAAAAAATCGCCATTGAATCATTTGCCGAAAAGAAATCCGGATTCAGTCGACAAAAACCCAGAGACTCTCATAATAAAACACATAAACAGCGAAAATAAACGAAGGGTAGATGGTGTATATCGATCATTGATCGGGTTGCCCTGGTAAATACTAGATTTAGTATAACATAATTTTGGTATCTATTATGTTTTATACCGCAAACAATACCAAATAAAATACATGGTAATTGTATATAAATCTACATAGTATGTCTAATAATTCATGGAAACAATATGGTGGAATTAGTAAAACCGATAATTTTAATACAATTAATGCATCTACCATTATTGCAGACCAATTTATTTCCAGGTCAGTTCGCCCTACCTATAATTTTTTTAATGGTACTTTTGAAGTGGCATTGGATTTGTCGGCCGGTGTAAATGTATTAGCAGGAAATAGTATTTATTCAGCCAAAGATGTATTCGTTAACAGAGATCTGTATACCAATAATAAATTGTTTTTTGGAAATAATACATTTCAAAATACCGGTAATAATTTTCCAGCACTATCTACCCCGAATACGTACGCCTACTTATTTGGTAATTCTAGCAACATTGGTGTGAATACAATTCTTCCCAAAACCGTCTTCAATATTACAGGAACAATTGGATCCGTCACGGATATTTTAACTGTGGAATCGGGCAATGTGTATATTCGCAATATTATTGCACAAAACGTAAACCAGCGAGGAGTTGTAATTGATGCCGACGATGTTAGTTCGAATATTTTATTTTATAACGATGTCTCCACAAATAAAACGAATATTCCGGATGCAACTATCAATTTCCAGGATGGAGGTATTTTAACAACGCGCACCACGAATCGTATTATAAATTCTTCGCGAACATCGCAAATCGATACATCTGGCGGGCAGTTGTTAATGGATGCCAGTGGCACGGTTCTCACATCGTCCGGTTATTTATCTATGGATGTTTCCGGAGAAATGCATTTGAAATCGAAACGCGGATATTTATTGAATACATCCGGTGGGATGATTAAGTTAGACCAAAGCAATGGAAATATGCAATTAGATGCGTCGAATGATGTCATAATCAATTGTTCGGGTGGTGCATTTTTATTAAACGACGATTCTACCATACTACGCACAGTTGGAAACATTACATTATTATCTAGCGGTCAAACTGGACTCGGTGGCAAAATTGTGTTTGATTCTAGTGGAGGTAACATCGATTTTAATTCAGGCACTATTAAATTAAACACGCTGTTACAATTTTCACCGCCCGGTCGAGGAATATCCAATGAATTATTACACAACGAAACACTGACTGTATATGATAATTCAAATAGTCAATACTTACCGAATGTGTATAATGATCCCAGTATATTAACTGGAAATGCAGCATCATTTATTGGTAAAGATTCCAGCGCAAATACGTTTATTTATATGAATCCCGCCATAAACAAACGAGGTAGCGCGTTTGGCGGCGGAATTGCTCCCTATGCAACATCGCGTGCAATGGCAATGGTTGGGTTAACCGGTTCAACTGGCGAATATATTCATTCTCAAATGACTGTGGCGAGTACAAATAAGTATAAATACCCGTCAACTCTTGGTATAAATACATATCAACCTAGAACAGAAGATTACGTATTAGATGTAAATGGGCCGATGCATCTCGGTAACGGCGAAATCAATACCGTTGCTGAAAACAGTTATGAAATTATAAATATGAATTTCTCGAAAACCGATGTTAATTATGGAATTGCGGTAGGTAGTCCTACTACCAAATCGAACGGCGTCAGCGCTCAATATAAACAAATTCTATTATATACACATAATGGCGGAAAAACATGGGGAAAGAGTGATATATTGTTAGGAACGAGTATATCCGACAATGTGATCAATGTGATTAATCACGTGCATGTGGTTGACAGAACATATAGCGCAATTGCTGCAAATAATGGATTATTGTATTTAAGTAATAACTCTGGAATATCATGGTATCGTTTACAACTCACAGGTCAACCCTATACCGATGATGTTTTTCAAACAATTATGATAGCGAAGCGACCCGGAGTTAGTCCAACACCTACTCATCGCATTATTATTGCGTATAAGGAAAATTCGAGTGTAACAAGTACAAGTGGTTTCTACTATATTGATTGTAATTTGTTAACATTATTCGATAATGCGCCGAACTTTGTTATAAATATCGCTGCGAATAGAATTGGCCTGAGTACAGATAGCACCGGAAACTTTAATATTATTTCTGCAAGTGTAACCAACTCCTATATTTATTATGCAGGTGACTCTGGGCTGGCGCGATATAAATTTAATGAAGTGGATATTACAAGCAATGTATACACATATGAGCAAGCATATATTCTTCAAAACGGTAATAGTTATAAAGGTATTTATGCATTTGACGACACTCGTGCAATCGCCGTGGGTAATAATGTTATTTCATATACAACGACCGGTATAAATAATGGATGGACTCATATAGACATTGGGTTGCCGAGTGCGGTACTAAACTCGGTTTTCATATATGATTTATCTAATGCAGTGGCAGTCGGCTCATCCGGTAAGTTTATATATTCTACTAACTGGTCAACTGGAATTTGGAAAAATATTCCCGACAAAATGTTGAATTCATCCGGTATGGCTGACCGGGTTACTGGAGCTGAAAATAATTTGAAGTCGATCAGTATGCCCGATATTAACACGATGATTATTGCGGATGCGACTGCTTCTTTTATTGGCGACTCGGGCAATTTTAATAATACCGTTTTGGGATACAGTAAAATTCAATATTGCTTTTTGCCGAATTTATTTAATCGAACCAATAATACCGTGTTTGATGTATCCGGCAATATGGTTATATCAGGAGATATTGAAATATTTGACGGAGAACTATTAGTAAGCACAATCGACTATAAACCTCAAACCGCGGCTGATATTTCTGGTACTATGAACTTTTGTACAAAAACCCACGTAGTGAATATCGGTAAAACCGATGAACGCAATGTCATTGATAACGCGAATCGCAGATTTGATAATTTTGATTCAGTCATCAATATAGGGGTTTCTAATCCAGACATTCAACCGAATAGTACAATGATTAATCTGGGTAATTATAAACCAGCTGGAAAAGATTATAAGCGAAATATAATTAATATTGGTGGTGGAAATGATAACGTTACAATTGGTGGAGATGTTACATATACAAATACTGCGATTTCAAGCTCTAAGAATAAAGGTTTTCAAATTAATGATTTCAATTTAAACGATGGTATCATAGCGTATTTCACACGCAACGGCATTACTCTACCTGACGGATTTTCAGCGGCGCCGACTAATATCAAAAAGGGTGTAACGTTTGATTCTACAGATGAAGTATATTTATACACATTTACAACTGATTCTAACTTAAAGAATCAGGAGTTAGAGGATTTCTTAAAAGGTGAAGGTGATAGCTCTGGAAACGGTTACACAACAAACCCATATGGGAGTGGAGGTGGAGCTGGTATTTTTGTTACAGATAATTTTGATATCAATGCCGGGTACATGAAAGTATCCGCGGATATGAACGGATGGGTTATGAAGCCAACAAACCTCAAATCGAACTCGCTGAAGATCGATGTAAGTTCGCTCACGCTACGCACTCTCAATACAAGTAGTATTGCCGATATGTCATACGGGATACATAATATTACTAACGGGATTGCCGTGCTCACTCGAACCATCGGGGAAAGCGATTCCAGTTACTCATTAACGGTGAAACAACTCGATATTGACAATATATTGGTTCGCGATTCGAATGCATCATCTACCATACAACAGGTCATTAACACGAAGTTGTTAGTAAAAGACGATGTAGCAATCAATCAGGGGTTGATCGTAGGTAAAGATGTCACGTTGAATTCCAGGTTGTTTGTAGTGAATGATGTATCGTTGAATTCTCGGTTGTTTGTAGTGAATGATGCTTTGTTGAATCGTCGGTTGTATGTTGGTGGCGACGCATCGTTTAATGGCAATGTAGATATTACCGGATTACTACGAGCCACTTCTTATCAAAACAATTATATTATTAATACTGTCACGAACAATTATGAATTTATTGTTACTACCGATTTGTCCATGAGCGGCAATCTATATGTGAATGGCGACACGTCGTTAAATGGGTTTGTTGATATTAGTGGACGGGTTGCCATTGGTAAGCATAATCCGGTGGTTGCTCTCGATATTAGCTATACTGACGCCATTCGTATTCCACACGGGACAACTGCTGAGCGACCCAGCACCGCGATAGGTGGTGAGGCTAGTCATGGTGGTTATATCCGTTATAATAACCAAACCCATCAGTTTGAAGGTTATGGCCCAGGTAATTCGTGGGGATCACTCGGCGGTGTAATCAACGTTGCTCAAAATACCAAAATCGTGGCATCGTCGCCGGATGCTGACTCATCGAACAATGATTTAATGTTTTTTACTGCACGTAGATGGGATATTAGCACCAACAGTTCACTCGAACGTATGCGGATAGATGGTAGTGGAAATGTGGGTATTGGAACAACGAAACCTCTATGCACGCTACATGTCGATATTTCAAATAACCCGGAACAAACATTTTGGACAAGTATGCTGATGCATAATTCGTTGAAATCGCGTAAAAATGCCGATTTGGAACGTTTTAGTTATGAAACCTATCCAACGTTGGATTTTAAAGTGGTTGATGCATCATCTGTAAGCATCTTTGTTGCTGCATACATTACATATCGAGGCAATAATTCATTTACAAATGTTTTGCCATATGGTGTTACTGGGGAAAGTAACAATTACACGTACGCATTCGATGGAACGAATCTTGATTTGGAAAATTTTGTTAATTCGAATTTATCTAATTTGATTCAAACATACCCGGGCTTGCAGACTATGTTAGCCAATCAATCAAGTGGCGTAACTGGCACACCCGGAAATTATAATTACATTTTTAGTGCAAGTAATACCGATATTGAATATCATTTTATAGAAAGGTACATTAATTTACGCAAATTTGGTAATGTTACAACCAATACGATTACAGATACTGGATTACCATACGGTGTAACTGGTACATCCGGAAATTATAAATATGATTTTGTAAAAAGCATCGGTTCGGCCATTGGTAAAAGCATTGACGGATCCAATAATAGTGCAGAAATAAAATATTGGCATATAGATGACCTTTCATCCAGCAATGCACTATCATTTGGATTCAATCAAAATAGCAACAAAATGTTCATTCGCGCAGATGGAAATATTGGTATTGGAACCATTAATCCTCGCGTAGTGTTAGATATTAGCGATACTGACGCCATTCACATTCCGGTCGGTACAACCGCTGAACGCCCAATTACAACATCTGAAGCAAGTCATGCGGGATATATTCGTTATAATATTACAAATCATCAGTTCGAAGGGTATGGACCAGGTAGTTCATGGGGATCACTCGGTGGCGTAATCAATGTTGCCCAAAATACCAAAATCGTGGCATCGTCGCCATATCCAGATTCGTCAAACAACGAGTTAATGTTTTTTACAGCGCCTATGTGGGATATATGTGCAAATAATATGGTTGAACGTATGCGAATAAAAGCCAATGGTGATATTTCGATGAATTTTAAATTAGCTGTGGCTGGCGACGTGTCTATGAATGGAAATGTTCAAATTGCAAAGAATATTAATCTAAAGAGCGATAGTGCTCGAATCATACTAGGGTTGGATGACGATGTTGTTATCCAACATAATGGTTCTACCGGTCTAGACATCGACGCAACTGGTCAGGTTTCAATTAACTCGAGTGGCGGCGCAATCAATCTGGGTGACGATGTGGTTGTGCAAAACATCAACATTGGTTCGGGGGCATCCGCCAGAACGATTCAGGTTGGTAATGCAGCTTCTGCTGCAGTTAAATTAGACGCATCTAATATTATACTTACATCGGTAAGCGCATTAACACTCACGGATGGTAGTGCCAACTTTACCATGAATGGAGTTGGTGCTACAACATTAGGCGGAATGACAACATTTACGCTGAATGCGTCCGAGACAGCATCATTGAACTCTAGTGGCGGCCCAATTAATATAGGTAATAATGAGGTTGCGCAAAATATCAATATTGGTTCGGGTGCATCCGCCAGAACGATTCAGGTTGGTAATGCGGCTTCCAGCGCAGTTAAATTAGACGCATCTAATATTATACTTACCTCAATTGACGCATTAACGCTCACGGATGGTAGTGCCAACTTTACAATGAATGGAGTTGGGGCTACAACATTAGGTGGAATGACCACATTTGATTTGAATGCGTCCGGATCAGTTGGTATTAATAGTGCGGCTGCAAGTAATTTTACAACTACGACGGGTATTTTAACGCTGCAAGGCGCGGGAGGTGTTCTAGTAAATTCGACGGGCGGCAAGATGCGTATTAACGGAGCTGGACAAAATGTCGATATTAGCGGAAGCACCCTCAATGTAAATACAACGGGTGCAGTTAGTATCAATAGTGCGGCTACAAGTAATTTTACAACTACCTCTGGGGATTTAACATTGAATGCAAATAGTGCATTTGGAAACGTAATAATTAAGACGAATAATGTCACTGGTATGATAGTCAATTCGAGCGGTGGCGTAGGTATTGGTAAAACAACTGTAACTTCAAATTATGCAGTGGACATAAGCGGTAATGTTCAAGCTACTTCATATAATGCGATATCCGATATTCGGTTGAAGACAAATATACAGTCTTTGTCAGGTAGTTTGGAATTAGTCAAACAATTAAATGGCGTTTCATTTACATGGATAAATGACACTACGAATAAACCAATACATGGTCTTATTGCACAAGATGTCGAAAAAGTGTTACCCGATATTGTAAATACGGCCACAGTTGAAAATGAAAGTGGATACAAACAAAAATCTATCCATTATGATGGGTTGTTCCCACATTTAATCGAATCAATCAAAACACTCACGCAAGAAAACAAAGATTTGGTCGCAAAAGTCGACAAAATTATGACTATACTTGACAAATTGAATATTTCTGTATAAACGCGATTCGTATGTAAAATGCAAATATTTGTGAATTTTACAAATATTTGAATATATGTTGTTATATATATTAGAAGAATGACAAGCAGAAAAATAAAATTATTTATTCCGCTGGAAAATGATGGAATATTTACTTATGATATTTGGGAAAAATATATCAATAACATTCGTACGAATCCAGAATTATTTGCTGAGGGAGTTAATTATTATGAAGTATCTGTTATTTTAGCAGAGGGTTGGACGACTATTTATAACGAGGCATTTAAAAATATCCAAGAAGGTATAGATGTTGATGATGAAGGCCATATAATTGATAATGCGGTAATTTTCTCTTTAGTTAATATTCTACTTCCTTCAACCATTACTCATATTCATGCGAATGCATTTACTTATACGACTAATTTGGAGAGATTAATGTTCCAACGAAATAATAATATAACCATTCATCCAAAAGCATTTGTAGGAAGTGGATTAATGCATATATTAATGCATTTGGAAACACTGGAAACGCTGAACATGTTAGATAAGTTGGCATTAGGTTTTGGCAAAGATAATCACTTTTATGGCAAAGACATGGTTGATATTAACAATATAAACAATTATATCAAACCCAAAGCGGGCGGAGCGCGTAGACTCCAAAATCGTCGTAATAAATTACTAGTACAACTTTGTACTGATAAATCGTCCCAGAATGGGCGATTTAATTGTGCAAAGGCAACGTTGCGCAAAGGTGTAAAAACCAGAAAACGAGGTAGCCATAAAAGAAGATACAACATCAAATCTAAAAGTCGTAGAATAATGAAACGCAAACAATAATCACGCTGAATGTTGATATAAATATTTTCCATATTTATATCAAACTAATTTACACCATTGCCACGCCGACGAAGTTGGCGGTTTGAATGTGCAATTGTTTAAGCTGGTTGGCTGACGCCACAACTGCAAACATTTCGTCGTATGTGTTTACGCTTCAATTGACATGTACACAATGTTTTGGTGTCCGTGCTGTTTTTCTTTTCTACCCATGTTAACGGCTGATTAGAAACTGGACATTCGGCAACTGTCCGTAAAACACGATTGGGTCGGGTATTTGTATTTCTACACACAACAAACGTCGGGCAATTTGCCACATTACGTTCTATATCAAACACTATTGTCTTACCAGCGGGCGTAATCAAATTATAATTTATATTTGTATTCGAATCATTGTTTATAACTTGATATTGTTGGTATTTCAATAAATCTTGCGAACTAAATACTGCAGGGAATCGGTTGGGGGTATTCAATCCGTCCGCACGCAAAGTCTGCGCCACTTGTTTTCGTTTTATATAATCACCTTGAGACATTGTACGTATATTGCTTCTTATAATATACGTACATATATTGTCGGTTGCTATCAAATAATATTCTGGCGGGGTTGTCTAAACTTACCAGAAACTCTTCTCAGTTATCCAACGATTTGCGGTCAAATTTCCAATATATGCGACAACACACCCACACACTGCGCCTACAAATAACTGTGCAATTGTGTGTCGTCTATATGACCATCGCTGATAAATGGTTAGGATTGCAATCCCTAATCCAGACAATAACCACGCAACGTCGCCTTTTGCCAAATACAAAAATATTGTCGAATAAAGTACAGATTGCGCGTGTGCGGATGGCATCCCATATTCGTCGGCACCGCCATACACTTCACCATATACTTCGCCTAATATACTTTTTCCACCCGTTGGTCTGGGTTGGCGTACCCATAATTTGATCGATTTATTTACAATCATATTGACTAGAAAAAAACAAACGTATGTGAGCAAATATTTGTTGGACCCCCACAGTCCGTAGAATGCTATGCATGCTACCAATAATGGTCCAAGAAATCCAATCAACTCAATCGTGAAAATTCCATGAGTTGCAATATAAGAAATAACCGTGTCTATTAATTCGCGTGTTAACATATGGCTCTTATTACAATAAGTATATAATTTATCTATTACTGAATTTACGCATTACTTACCGCTAGTCATTACTTACCGCTAGTCATTACTTAGCGCTAGTCATTACTTACCGCTAGTCATTACTTAGCGCTAGTCATTACTTACCGCTACCCGGGTCCAATTTATTCAATTGTTCACATACCAGAGAAAATGACCAATTTGCCTTGTTTAAATCTACCAAATTACCTCGGTCGGTTACCAACCGCACCGACATTCGATGAATATTTACTGGACCAAAATAACTACGCTCCTGGTTTTGTAATGTCCCGCCAAATTCAACATATGAACTTCCGTTGGCTAATCCAGATACTTTCATGGGTATGATACCAAACACATCGGATACAAATGGCCCAGATCCGTAGCTATTCGCACTAATTGACGATCCAATGGATTCATTGATTGTTCGCGAATTTGCCGCAGCCTGGGCTGCATATATTTGTCTTTCGGTCAATCCACTAGATGCACTGTATACTTTTTGCCCCGATGGATCACATACAAAATCAGTTCGACTTGCATATGATGGCAATGGAATACTGGTATCCACATTTGTGATCGTCACCAATCCATCATTCAAATGGTTTTGATTAAAATCGTCCAAACAAATCAAAAAATAATTATACAGGTTCGTACTCAATCCAGTATCCCCGATAATCGTTATTACGTTTCCATTTACCGCGTCTACTACCGTATTATCTGTGGTGCCCGGCGCAGACATATCGTACGTAGTGTATTCACGAAATCCCATAATCCAGCCAATCGTAGTATCCCATGTAGTATTTTGTACACTCGTTGTACCAACTGTACATGTGGCAAAACTGAGTTTATCATAAAAAACTAAATTATAATCGCTAGTCGTATATTCACGCTTCAGGTTTGTTACAATAGATGTATAATAATTATTGTATCGATTCACAATGGAAAATTCGGTTCCTGTAATAATAGTAGAATTCGTTAAGGTAGCACGCAGTTGTGCATTAATCGCATTAATTAACGTATCTCGAAAATATATACGAGTGGGTATTGTGATAATTACATCATTTGCGGCGGTAGATGTTGCCACACCATCGTCTACTGCCTTAAATGAGAATGTATTGTTTGTCACGTTAATATCAATCGGAACTAATTGAGGTACGGCAGAAATACCCGATATTTTAACATTCCCATCGGGTATCACTGTATACATTACCCGTCCACTTAGGGTTTGTATGTTATTATTAATATTGCGTACTTTACCATTGTTGCCGAGTATATTTCCGCTACTATCGAGTATATTTCCGCTACTATCTACTTGATTCGCACTTATATCAAAGAAATTTTTGCTATTATCGTATATTTTATATGACGAATTTAGTGTCACATTATTCGACGTATCAATATATTTATTATTCAATAATTCAGTGGATATTTTCAAATTCGCATTCCATGTAAAATTATACGCAGTTGCATCATTGAATGATATACGGTAATCCTTTGCTAATAATGTTTTGTTAACATCGACTTTCAATGATATATTAAAGCCATCTGTGCCGGTTGTCGCAGTTATTACACTATTTTCTAATATTTTTACATTTGATAATGGGTCTGTATATTTTGTGAATAAAGGCTGAATATAACCATTTATTATATCATCCATTTGTCGACTTGCAGGTAATGTGTATGTCGAATCCAGATAACCATCCGTTATATCACCAAGTCTTATTACAACATCCGGTTCTTTTTCATTTCCATTTATTGGTGGATCATTACGTATTGGTTTTAATGTAAATACAATTGTAGTCACATCAATGTCAATATTTGCATTATCCGTATTTGTTTGATATGGGATAGATAAATCATTTAAAAGTTTTGATGGGTAATCCTCATTGTTGACGTTTTCATTATCAAAAATACTTCCAGACAAATCTACTATATACATCGACGCGTCGAATATTTTACTAATACCAACGTGCAATTGAAATATATTATTTTGTAAATATGCATGTGTTCCAAACGGATATGCAGTTGTATTATTGAATGCATTTTCCTGGCTATTAAATACATTGTTATGTGACAGATCATAATTACGTATACTTTGGTTAATCGCATTAATATAATCATTCAACTTATAACTGCCAGTTGCACTCGAATTCGGTACACTAAACGACAAATCATTTATTCCGTTTAATCCGTCTCTATATATTGCATTATTTGGTGTAAAGTAAACAAATGGCTCTGTATATATTGTATAGTCGCCACTTTGCTCGGTTGCGGGTAATTCGCTATTGGTCTCGTTCATGTTATTTATCTCGCGTTCAAATCCAAAACATGATCTTAAATCAACCGTACCATCGATTCCATGCAGATTCGTCCATATTCTATCATCTGCAACTACACTCAAACTGAGTGTACCGTTAGTTGCAACTGTTGTACCCGCAAATATTTTTATACCGGCATATTCATATGATGTGAACGCTGTCGCTAAGTCGCTGTATAATCTTGACAGATTGTTGTAGGTTGTTTCAGTATTAAATGCCGATTTAATTTCGTGAAATATTTCTGCATTATTATAGCTCAATGTCGAATTCCCGTTATAAAACTTTGTTTTTATTTTGCATAACAATTGTTTTGGCGGTATTATGATTTGGCCGGACTCATCAATTAGAGTGGGATTTATTATAAGTGATATGTTTCCGGTTATAGTATTTCCAATATTTCCCGATATATCTCGGCTTCCATTTGTAAAAATAGTATTCGTAAAATCTACATTATAGTATTGAAAATCGTAAAATACGATCTGGGTTTTCGTATTTATAGTGATTGCATTCGTCGACCTAGACGGCTGTAGTGTCAAATCAATATAGGTACCGCCAGCGCTTAAACTACAATCCGTATTTGTTAAACCGGTTAAGGTACTTAATGTAGTTTTCAATTGATTGATAAGCGTCGATCGAGTATATACACCCGTATCTATGACAATATTGAAGCTAGATTTTAATGTTGTAAAGTTGTCTTCGTATAATTTAATTGTAAAATAATTATTATTCTGGCTTACATTAAATGTACTACTACTTATGTCATATGTATCAAATCTTGATCGTAGTGTACGTATACTATAGTCGGTCTGTATAAACCCCAAATAATTGGGAATGGCATTATTATTGAAGTTGATAACATAGCTGCTTTGGTTATACCCATTTTTCAAATCGATATTAGCAGTTGTTAATGACGTATTATAATTGTAGGAAAACGAGGTATTTCCCAACGATATATCTGTTCTACTTCTTTTTAAATCTGCGATACTATTATTTACCGCCCCAATTAACTCGGCCGGGCTATAATTGCCGGGAGCGATGGGCACCTGTATATCATGAATGCCACTACCACTGTTAATTCCGGATGTGCGACCTTTGATATAAAAAAAGTTGTTACCGTATGCTTTCCCAATCGTATACCATGTATAAGGGATTTGAACCGAATACAATTTCAATGATACGACGTCTTTTAACGGCTCAGATAAATTGAATGTAAATGCAGTTGACATGGTTCGCTTGTCGCTACGATACTGACTATCGATACTTATGATCCGCTTGGTGGTTTGCTGTAATATGGGGTTTAATTTTCCCTTTGTGTATGCTAAATTCTGTGTATAACCAACGGTTTGGGTTTCAGGCGCACTTTTATCAGCCATTGACAACATATTATTTGTTGTCGGTTGTTTCGTTTTTGTTGGGTCTATTGCGCTGGTCGCAGCGGCTATATTTGCATCAATCGTGGATTGGGACGCTCTATTTAGTTTACTTGGGTTACTTATAGCTTCAAATGGCTCAATTGCATTTGCATATCCTTCCGCTTCGTCTTCTTCTGCTTCAGCTTCGCCTTCTTCCGTATCAAAGAAATGATTATAAATATCGTCAAAAAATCTGGCTAATTTTTGTGCCGACTTTGTCCCAATGTTTTCATATTTATGAATCTGCATCAATATTTTTGCTTCTAATTCACGGTCGGTTGGATTTACTAAATCTAATATGTTATACAATTCGGCATCAGTAT
>Ga0247722_10000303_pt1 | contig 31610 bp, 50 predicted proteins | sample MSEWelMarce3H_FC_FD_189094 | JGI IMG/M metagenome (GOLD analysis project Ga0247722, IMG submission 189094) | Subsurface sediment microbial communities from gas well in West Virginia, United States - MSEEL Well Study Marcellus 3H_FC | ecosystem: Environmental > Terrestrial > Deep subsurface >... | reverse complement strand
ACGTTAGCCACAATAAATAAAGAACTCCACGTTCCAATCTTTGTCGCTTTCATTTTCCTTCCATTGGACAATTTTCAACAATGGTTTTTCTGCATTTTCAAACCCCCATTCTGTCATAACTTCAGGATGACCACTTGAAAAATGATAACCATTCCCAGTCATATCTGTAAAAGATGAATGGGGTTTTAAATCTTTTTTGTGCTTTGCGAATATTACCGCATAGACTTCATTTGATGTTTCTTTCCACATTTGAATAAATTTTACTGTGGCTAACAGCACCTATGCAAAAGCAGGGGTTCTGTGGTAGCCGTAAGTTTTGTACACCTTAGTTAGTTTAGTGCGAAATGACAGGTAAGGTGCTTTTTAAACCCTGCCTTCGCATAGCTGCAAAACGTTAGCGGTAATACTAATACAAGTCTTCCGAAAATAATCTATCCCCTCGAATTTCCTTTATATCCATTACCTGATTTTCTCTCAATGCAATTATCAATCCTTCTTCACGGCTTACAAATCTGTTTTTAGAAGTAAGAAAGCCTTGTTCATTTTCTCCACTTTCAGCATCTCGCAAACCAGTTACAGCACATTTAGTATAAATACATTGTCCGTGTCTGTGTCCACTAAATACTAATCCTGTTGGGCAGTTTCTTGGGTTTGTGATTTCAAATGGTATTTCCTTTTTAATTGGAATTTCTTTATACCAAACGGCTGCACAAATTATTCGCTCCGAACCCGTACTACCGCTAACAACAGCTAAACAAGATGGCTCGTTTTCTTTTTCTAATAACCTTTTATCTGTATCCATAATTTTGCGTTTTTAATTAAGTTTAGAGGTATAATCAGCCACCTCGTTTAGCTGCATAACGTTAGCGTGTCATTAAATAAATAAACGCAACGGCTAACGTGATTACTGAAATCCACGCCATAACTTCCACGATTAAATCCTCTTTGTTATTCATAACGTTGTTTATATATAGTAAATAATTCGTTTAAAGTCAAATCTTTTCCTTTGTAATCCCAAAGATATATTGAATTAAAATCGCACTCCAATCGCAACCAAGTTACAAAATGGATGACCTCGTCAATTTTGTCGAGTTTCTTTTTAGGTTTGTATTTTTCGCCTTTCATAACTTTTCTATTTCTTGTTTAACTTTGTTCCAATTTATATTTTGACCGTAGCATTCGTATTTACTACATCCATTTTTTTCTTTTAATATCTCATTAACTGCCATTAATGCGCTTTTTTTAGCCATTTCGTGAGTCATAAGTAAATAAGTAGGTTTCATTTCAATAACTTGCTCAACTATTAAATTATTATACATTTTGTATAATTCAAACGCTTTGTCTTTTGGTGTCATAGGTTTAATATTTATCTCTCATTCATGAGAGATATTTTCTTTACAAAATTATCGTTATAATCAAACTCCAACTCAAAAAATTCGCCATTATCTAAATACTTAAATGTATAAATGTAATGAGAGCAAAAGGCTTTTTTTTCGTTGCTCCACTTCTCCGGCATTTCTAAATTTTTACGAGTTCCAATCATTTTAAACTCACGCCCAGCCGTTCCGACTTGAGGCTCTAAATGAATACCGATTTTATTGTTTTTTACAATTAGATAGTCCATTATAAATTTTTTATTGCCCAATTAGCGTAATCAATAATCTTTTGAAAATCCTCTTTGTCTTGATCCTTTTTTCTCCAGTTGTATTTGTCAATATTAAATTTGCAAATCGCTAAAATTTCCTCCTTAGTTAAATTCGCCTCAGCTCGCTCAAATGTATCGATACCGATTTCATATTGCTTAGGTTTTTTGACGTATGGTTTTGTAATTGTATCGTAATAATTAAATGGCTTAGTATTTTCTTTTACAGACCATTCATCCCAATAATCAAAACCCTCTTTTGTCTCCCTCCAATTAAAAGCATACTCTAAATGGTCTGTTAAATGACTATAATCAATTGATTTTTTTTGATATTCTAACGCTTTTTTTTGTACGTCTTCTGGTAGTTCACTAATTTTCATAATATAAAAAATAAACCCTCCTCGATTGCTACCGCCAAGCGCAAAAGAAAAGTGAATTATTAAATACTTTACTTTGGCGGTTGTACAAATATAATAATATTATTTTTAATTACGCAAATAATTTTCGTTAAAAATTTTCAAAGTGTAATCTCGTTTCTTTAATACGGCTTTGTAAATGTCAAGTTCAATCCCTCCTTTGCTAAATATCCAAAAGACCTCATTCGATTGTCGTTGCATTGTCGTCAATCTATCTCGGCTTTGCCAGTAACTTGTCGCACTAAAAGCGATATTATAATAAACTAAGTATTTAGCATTCTTTAAACTTATTCCCTCACGTCCGGAGACGATTTGCAAAGCGATATTTTTATCGGAATTGTCAAACTCCTCGACGTCATTTGTCAAGTTTTCGCCACCAAAAACTGAGAGCAAAGCGTTATATTCCTCTTTGAAGACGTAAAAAATTGCAATTTTTACTCCCTTAAATTTTTCGAGAATAAATTCAGCCTTTGAGTAATCAATTACTTTTGACGTTCCGTCCTCAAATTTGCAAGTTCCGGAGCTTAGTTGGTGTATTTTTTGCATCAATTTTACTCCGGTATCTCCGAGAATGACCTGGCCGTCGGTGTTCTTAACAACTAAATTCTTTTTGAGCTTATTAATTATCAAATTTGTAATTGGTTGCATTTCGCACTCAAGGATCATTTCGTTTACTGAGGTAGTGAAACCGGCTTGAGCTTGCGTAAAAGTCAATAAATAGTTTTGAATTACTCTTTTGATTAATGACTCTTTGGCCTGGCTGTAATCTTTTATAACGGCATAGCCTAAGCGTTTCTCTTTTACATCGACATAATCGACAGCCCACTTGTAAAAGTTGGTATATTGTTTAAAAGGAGAGTAATCGGAAACCCAAAATTGATTGAACCATTGCGAATGACTCTCCGGCGTTGGCGTTCCTGACAAAAATATCATTGGCAAATGAGAATAACGCTTTTTAAATAACTGAGCGACTTTATTCGGCTTTGGATAAGCTCCAAAGCGGTGGTGTTCATCGTGTATAATTAAATCAAATTTGTCGCAATTATCGACTATATTTGCGACAAGGTGCAAACTTTCATCGTTTATAATTGTTATATCAAAGTCAAAACCAAAGTTGTCGTAATCCCACTGAATTGAGGAGATTGCTTTTTTCTTAGTTAAGAATAGGACTTTTTTTGCTCCAAATATCTTTGCCGTATTTAAAGCCGTCAAAGTTTTTCCTGTTCTCACTTCCATAGCCAAATAAACGATTTTTTTGTGATCTAAAACCTCAGCCGCCTGAGCTGAGATTTTAATTTGATAGTCTCTGAGTTCCATAATTAAAAAGCTAAATCGTCGTTCTCTTCGACTTCATTATTAAATCCGTTTATTGAAAATTTACGAATGCCTCCGTTGGTAGTGTCTTCACGTTTCCATTGTTTAAATTCAAAGTAAGTTCCCAACCAACGTCCAAACCAGCTGACATTCATATTACGAGGCATCTCTCGGACTCCGTCTGCATAGACTTGCATTATTTCCTTTGTTGTATAAAAATAATCATTTTTCCATAAAAATTCATTCTCGCAAAAGTCATAAAAATCCTCGCAAGTGTTGGCGATAAGTTTCTTAGTTTTACCCGTTTTTAATTCTGAGTAAATCAAACCATTTTTAAAGTATTTTTGAATGTTTGAAATCATATAATTAAAAAAGGCGTTCCACTCAGACTCATTCCAACCGTCAAAAAACATTTTACCAAACTCATTAACCGGCTTATATTTTTTTGAGTAGTGTCTAAATAGTTCTATTTCAATTTTACGAGCATCGTGAGAGTCTCCAACTCCGGATAAAATATAATTTGAAGTGAATAAAATTTTAGGACTTTTTACAAATGGTATCTCAATTGGTTGCAAGTTTTTTTTGTTTAAAGTCAAGTTTCCAGTTATGATACTAAATAACGTCTCAAATTTAAATGACCTCTCCATATCGTCAAAGCAAATGATATTATCGTCGAGGTTAATTGTTTGATAAGGAAATTGTCCTTTGTTATTAAATTCCTTTCCGTTTAATGTTACCATTTTACGCAAATGTCCGAGAGCTTTTGATATTAAGGTTTTACCAGTTCGTCCGCTTGGATTATCATTTAGAGTCTCATCGTAGTAAACAATCGCCAAGCCCTCGTCTTGTTTTTTATAGGTATTTAATAAATATCCGATTGACGTTTCAAGTGTCAATTTTCGGCTTTCGTCTTGGTTGGATATATTCAAAATAAAAGTTTCAAAATCGGACTTGTCTTGAGTGATTTTAAAATTATAATCAATTATGTTTTTTTGCCAAACAAAACCTCCAATATTAATATAATCTATAAAATTAACCGAGTCGATTTTTACCTCAACGACTTTATTTTTAAAAAATAGATAAGAAGTGTCGGCTGTATCTCGTATCATTGTGAGATCCTTTGTGTCGAGTTGGTTTAAATATCCCTCAGTGAATTTCGTGGTAGACTTAGCAAAGAAGTTGTAGACTTGCATGTCAACCTCAATCACGTGATTAAGTACAAAATCTTTGATTTGCACCTCGTTGACCTCGTTTATAATATTATTGTAAACTTTGACAAAAGTAAACTCTTTGTCATTTAATTGGACTTTATAAAACCCTCTATTTTCTAAAAACAATTTAAATTTATAATCGTTTAAAGAGAGTTTACCATTTTTATCTACATCCCAAAAAACCAAAAAATCGTCCTCAAAATCGAAATCGATAAGCTCCTCAATATCGGTATCCGTTAATCCGTCTTTTCGAAATTGTTTTTTGGCTTTTTGCACCCCCTTTTTTAGTATTTCCTGAGCCTCTCTGATTTTATTGTCGTCAACCAAAGTAAGGCTGTCAAACTCGCTCGTATTTTTATAAGCGCTATTTATAATCGTTTCAAGTTCTGAGTCAGTAAGTCCAGCCGAATAGTAATTTTTAAACATTCCAAACGCCTCGTCTTTTGGAAGTCCGGCTCTATTTAATCCGGAGGCTAATTTAAAAAGATTATTATTTCGCTCTCCAGCGTTTAAGGTAAATTTTTTATTAAACCATTTTATAATTACGTCAACCTTTTTTGAGGTATCGTTAATTTGAAAATGCGTTGGATAATTATTTTTACGAGTTATTTCAGTAAACTCGTTTTTTAAAATCCAAATTTTTGAATTGTGATTAATAAATAAGTCAGGATCATAACTCTCATAACATACTCGAGATATATCTTTTGTCTTTGTGTCAAGGTTGGTGTCAAAAGTTTCACAAAGAGCCTCATAATATTTTTTATGATTTTGGATTTCGGCTGGTATTTTTACGATTGCCTTAACTCCGTTTCCTGAGGGACTAATAAAAGCGCTATAAATATACTCGTTATCTTGTAAACTATCTCTCAAGCAAACCGCATCGTCAACGTCGTCAAAATCTAAGCACGCAAATCCGGAATGGTTAACGCAATTCTTTGCAGCTCGTCGAGAAAATTCGCCACTAAAACAAACTGACTTTAATTTTGCTTTGGCTTGGTTTCTTTTTTCTTTGTCAGTTATTAATCTTAACGACTCAATTTTATCTTTATTACTTCCGTCTTTAAAAGATAAAAGTACATTGTCAATCTCATCAAAGAATGGATTTTCAACGTCTGTGATTTTTGAAAATATTGTGATCATAATTATTTTGCTGTTCCGTTAAATTTATAATAGTAAATGTCATTTTTTAAAGTAATAAAATCTAAAATGACAACTCCAAAATCGTCAAAGCTAGGAGTTAATGTTAACGGAATGCAATTATCAACGTCGATTGATTTTAATAATTGATTATAAGCGCTCGAATGAATAATTTTTGAGCTAAAAGTTTTAGAGTATAAGTCATCAAATATGTCCTCCATTTCATATTTGTTAGTAATAAATAATTTCATAATAAAATAAATTTAAAAAGGGATAAATCCACCAACTTCGACACTGGTTTCATTATCCCTTAGTAATAATGTTTTCTTTAATTGTCGAAGTGATACAAATATATAAATTAATTTTTAAAAACAATACTTTTTTTTTAATTTTTTTTTAAAACGGCATAATACAGCAAAAAGACAGCATTTCATTTTTTTGCTGTTGTACTGATAGCGTGGCTTTACACTACATTTTGACTATAAAAAACAGCAAAACAGCATTTTTTTACTTTTTGCCGAAAAATATTTTTTTTTACTCTTTTATAAAATATATATATAATAGAGGCGTTTTTTTGTGTTTTGCTGTTTTGCTGTTTTAAGCAAAAAAAAGGAGGACTTAAGCCCTCCTATTTCCATTATTAACCAAACAAATAATTATTAAAATTCTAAGTCGTCCTCGTCGATAACCTCATCGCTTTCAATTGGTGCGATTGTATCGATTGGCTCGGCTTTCGCTAAATACGTCTTTAAATAAGCCTCCAATACATTGTAAGCCTCGTCCGCTAAGTCTGCCTCCGAGTCACTTAACGACTTCTCAAACGCAAATCCTGGCGTTGTATATTTAACAGCTCCTTTTTTTCCGTCGATAGCTTTGTCAACGACAACCCACTCGTCCGTTAAACGTGATCGAGTCTTTGCTGTAAAATCTCCGTAACTTTGACACGCTGCTCCTTTTAATTGCAAATTAGCAATTGAGCCGTCTTCTAACATACAATAAACGATCTTAACATAATGACCTCCGGCAGCCTTAATTTTCTCCTTAATGTCTTTGTAAAGTCCTTTTGCGATTTCATTTCCTTTGAATGGTTTGACAACCATTTCGTCACGTGAGATAAATTTTACCTCATTGGAATTGATTTGACTTGAGCTTGCATCGTTCCACCCTTTTATGGTGTGCAATTCGTCAAGGACTAAAAATTTAAAAGGCAAAGGGATTGCGACATTTTCTTTGGTTTCTTTGTCGTAATAGCTGAAACCTTTGTCGTTGGATTTCCACTCAATAAATTTTTTTGAGGGATTTGAAGTTAGTGTTTGAAATACTTTTTTTCTGTTAGATTGTGTACTCATAATATTTAATTTTTATTTTATGGATTTCAATTACAATGGGAAATCCTTCCATTTTTAAATATAAACATATTGTGTTTTATTATTTTTTTTACCTCTTAACATTTCTGATATATAACTTTTACTATAATCTAAATATTTTGATAATTCATTTACTGAATAATAAAAAACTCCTGTATTAATGTCTAATATTATTTTTGAACATTTGTTTTTTAATCCTATTCTTGTTCCTTTTCTATATATAGACATTTTTTGTCTAGATTCTTTTGAATGTGTTTTATTAAAAAATGGATTTTCAATTCCTTTTCTTGTTCCTTTTCTAGATATAGACATTTTTATTTTTGTCTCTTTTGAAAATTTTTTACCTTTTTGAGAAATTGACATTTTTGCTTTTGTTTCATTTGAAAAATATCCACTTTTATCATTTGTAAGTGTTAGTCTACAATTCAATCCATTTTCAATTACATTGTATAAATCTTGATAATACCTTTCTAATTTGTTTAATTCTGAAATTTCACAATTACAAATTATTTCAAAAATATGATTTTCTACTCCGTACTTTTTTAATGAATTATAAATTTTTGGTTGTTCTTTACAATTAAGTCTTTTATAATGTAAAATGCGTTCTTTTGGATTGACGCTTTGACCAATATAAATTTTACCTTTAGGATTGGTAATTTTGTATATACCACTCATAATTTTATTTATTTATGGTCTGAAATTAAGATGCTCAAACCTTGCATCGGTTATTATGATATTGCTAAATTATATAATTCTTTTTAATTGACAAAATTTTTCTATATAAATTATTCACTCTCTCGGAATTTACGCCTCGTTTATAGTAAAAATTCAGCACTCTTTTGATCCTTGTTAGTTCGCTTGCCTTATTCATAAACTTCCTCCAAATCTAAATAACGATAAGTATTTGTAAATTTTCCCCAGTCAACAACAACCGGAAGTCCGATTGTTCTTTTTGGATTTTGCAATTCGTTTCCTATTTCTACAATCACGCCAATTTTATCGGTTGGATTGTGTCTGTCTATTTCCATTGCGAAGATACTCGTTTCTTTTAATTTTACTTTTTGTCCTATTTTCATAATATTAAAATTTTAGTGATATTGAATTTTTGCGAGGTGTCGTTCCTACTTTTGGAACGTCGTTTCCGTATGCGTCGATTATTGGCTGTTTTTGTGCGAGCTTTAATAGCTCAACCCTTGCATCCAAATCGGCTTTTAATTGGCAATAAATTTCGTCCTCGTTATAATTTAAAGTATCGCCTCCGTTTGTCGGAACGAACTCAACTCCGTAACATTTTATCTTATCCTCCGGTAGGTGCTTTCTCATCTCTGAGTCTGCTGAATTGATTACCTCTTTTAATCGGCAAATATTCGCCATGAATTGGTGTTTGTCAACCTCTCCGCTTTCGATTACATTGTCAACCATTCTTTTACCAGTTAGGATTGCGTCTTTTTTTGTAAAGGTTGGCTCGTACATTGTCAGCACTTGCTCTGAATTTTCTAAAAATAGTTTTGAATTTGCTCCCATTACGATTTTATTTTTTGATAAGCGTTGCACATTTTTTCGTTGTTTGAATAGTGGACTGATTGGACGGTCTTACGCATCCATTTGTCGAATTTTTTAATTTGTTTTAGTTTCTCTTCCATTTTTCTAAGATTTTTTCGATTGTTTGTTTGATTTCGTTTTCTGACTCTATTGGGATTAACCTTTTAATTATTTTGGTTTGAGTTCCCTCTTTAAATTTTGACTTGCGTCCGGCGTTTCTTTTATTCATTATTCTTTAAATAAACTAAGTAAATTGTTTAAGGTAGTTTCGGTATCTAAAAACGTACAAATTGAGCTTGCCTCGTCAATAGTCAATCCGAAGACGCTTTGATTATTTTCTAAGCTCTTAATAATTTTTTGAGCTGAGGTTGGATAATATTTTTTTACAATTTCTAATTTTTCTAAATATTCCGGTTTCAATCTTTCTAATAGTGTCATAATGAATAATAATAATTTAATAATCTCTCTCCAATTTGTAACATTACTTTGGCTCTTTGTAAATTGTAATTTAAATGTAAACCTAAATTTAATAACTCAATATGAGACTCATATTTTTTCTGAGCGTTGTCAATCATTTTTAAGATTGCAATTTGTTTGCGGTGTTTGTGGATTAGTTTTTTAGTTTCCATATCTTAAAATAATTTGAATTAAAAAATAACTCGCTGCGATTAAGCAAAATTCGTAATAAAAATTTTTTGATTTCATAATTTTAAATATTTGTTTGTTAATAATAGAGCAAAGTTATAATTTATTTTTAATTAAAAGGACTTAAATTAAACTTTAACAAAACTTTAACATATACGTATTTATTCGTAATTATACGTAAAATGGTATAAAAAAACCACTTATAAAAGTGGCTTTGATTGGCTTAAGGCTGTGACGTCTCCAGTTAAGCGAATAAATTTAATCTCTTATTTAGATAATATAGTAATATTGCCAATAATAGCAACCATAACCACCAAAATTGAGTAATTATTGAGATTTTGCGTTCAATTTGTTTGTCGCTTGTTTTAGTTTGCTCTACTGACTTAATATTTTCTTTACGACTACTTTGTACTATTTCGTTTTTTATTGTCTTATTTCGGCTCGTTTCACGTTTGTGACGTATTTTAGCATTAAGATAGGACGTTTTTTTGCCGTTATTGTCGATAATTACAATCGCTTTGCACGTATCAATAGGCTCAATATAAAAATCATTAACAACTTTGTCAATATCGTAGCTCGTATTGGTAACGATTTTAGTAGTATCGGAGATAGTTACCTCCGTTTTTGTCGTCGTTTCGGTATTGCTTTTGTTTACTTTACGAGTTCCGCAACCAACTAAAAGAAATAATACTAATAAATATTTGATTTTATTTTCCATTAAAAGTACATTATCGGATTTTATTTTCCACTATTCTTAGGTTATTGACCTCATATTCGCCATTTTTTTCCACTCTAATATTAGCAAAGCCATTATTCCAACTATTAAACGGCATATATTCCGGTTGCAATCCACATAAACAACCAACGCTCCAGGTCGTTGTCACGTTTCCACTTAAGGAAACCTCAGTGTGTTCGGAAGTTCTATGGTGATGTCCTATTATTGAGCTTTCTTTTGCTTTCATATAAAGTCCTCGAGCTGGATTAACCGGAGGAGCAAACCCACTAAAAAATTCGTGTCCGTGTAAAAGAGGCAATTTACCGGCTTTGGCAATTTGTTTACTTTTTACCTCTTGAACGCCAGCCTCTCCAAATCTTAAAATTGTGGAAAGTTCAAAATCCGGTATTCCTAAAAGCTCTGGCGCTTGCAACTTTAAAAAGTTTTGCCAACGATTCTCGTGATTTCCTATTTTGTAATAAATCGGAGCTTGAAAGTGATCTTGTAAATTCTTTAAAAAGTTTCGAGTCATTTCCAACTCGTCAGCCATATTTCGAAGTCGTCTATCTTTAATAAATCGAGATAACATATACATATCGATAGTGTCTCCATTTAAATAAACGCAATCAATTTTCTCAGTTTTGCCGTAATCAATCGCTAATTTAAGAGCGTCATTGTTTTGGTACGGAAAATGAATGTCCGTTAAAAATAAAATATTTTTGTTTGGGACGATTACTTCGCTTTGCTTTTCGTAGTCCGACTCTGGTAACTCAAAATTTTTTTCCATAAATTGTTTTCTTTCTTTTGCTGTTCTTTCTGATGTTGTTTGTTTTATATTTGTTTTTTCGCTTAGTTCTCCCCTATGCGCTCGAATTAATGATCTTGAACTTTCAACACTATTAAAGTCAAGAGGATAATCTGCAACCAATAAACGACTGATTGCGTTTGTGGATGCGTGAGGAAATTTAAGCAAATATTCTCTAACAATTTCCCCCTTATAAGTTACTTTTTTCATAATAAATTTGACTTTCCTTTTCTCTTCTTATTGTCAATCCTTTTACTTCTTTCCCTCCGGCTTTATTCCATTTTAAAAACTCGTCTTTAATAGTCAAGTCATCCGGATTAAAATTGACTTTTTTTAATAATGTACTTTTAGCCAATCCATTAACTCCAATATTATAAGCAAAACTCACTAAGGCGTTAAATTGATTTTGATTAACATTTGATTTTACCAACTCGTCCACTTTTACAGCGAATTTATCGGCTATAAATTTAAACAATTCAAACGCCTCAGCCTTTGTAATTGCTTTGTCTTGCATTGTTACCTTACGTCCATTTGGATAGTATGTATTGCCGTATCCAATTGTCGGAACTTTGGCGCTACAAAGGTAAGGTGTCAACTTCAAGCCTTCAAATTTACAAATTAAAAGATAACCAGCGTTATTCAGTCTCATTTTTTTTTGATTTTTCCATTAAATACCAACGACGCAAGGTGTAACCAGTAGCAATTATAAAAGCAATTATCTTCATTGCAACGTCAACCTCAGCAAAAGAGATAATAAAATAAGTTCCGGTCAATAGGGAAAGTTTTAAGTCTAAAAAATATTGTCTCATTTTCTTAATCGCTCTACTATGTTAGTAACTCCCTCAATTCCAATATAAGCAGTTGCAATAACAACCCAATCGGATGAGGTTAATGTATGGTTAAATAATCCAACGCAAGCGATTACAAAAACCGATAATTTACGAGAGATTAATTTATTTAAAATAACGTCAAATTGCTGTCTGCTCATCTTTTTGTATTTTATTTTTTATAAAATTACTACCATTATATATATAGTCAATTTCAATTGTATCGTCAACTTCAATACATAATAAATCTGTCATATAACTTGGATTTTCAGTTGCAGCTATTATATTAACTACAATATTATCCTCAATAATTGCGTATCTTTTATTCATTATATTATTTTAAAAATATGTTACTACTATACAAAATCCGTCTCCACCTCTACCACCAGCGCCAGAATTTGCTCCATTTGTAGAAGCTCCACCACCAGCACCACCAGCACCATAAGCGCCAGCACCACCAGCACCACCGGCAATCGTTCCTAATATATCTCCAGAGCCTCCTCCAGCACCTCCGTTAGCGTAAAATAAATTTGATGCGCTATTTGTTATAAATGATCCGGCATCTCCAGCCGAGCCAACAGCACCTCCATTGGCGACAGTTATTATCTGAGCGCCAGCAGCTCCGGTTATTCTATTTGATTGTCCGGCGGTAGCTACATTTGCAGCGGTTATTCCACCACCATAAACGCCAGAATTTAATGGTCTTAATACAACGCCACTAACTCCTCCTCCAAACGCACTAGCTCCAACTGATCCTGAGGCGTAAGATCCAGACGGAACTAATTGACTAAAAATATAAGAGCCAAAAGACGAACTTCCACTATTACTTACATTAGTACCTCCAGCGCCACCAACACCGGTTGATGTACTTATTTTTGACGTAGCAGCCGTGCCAGTTCCTCCAAAATACGAAGTTAATCCACTTGAGCCGGTTGCTCCGTTTGTGTCGTTTACAGCAATAGCAGCTCCACCATTTCCACCAGTTCCAATCCAAATATTCTCCGTTGACGATAATGAACTAGCGTTCATTTTTGCTGACGTTATTGCTCCAGATGATCCACCACCTCCACCATATCTAGCCGTTAAGGTTGCTCCTCTTCTACCTGAGCCACCTCCTCCGCCTCCGCTTACTAAATAAACTTCTACATAAGACGCTCCGGCTGGTTTCGTCCAAACTCCACTCGCAGTAAATAATTGAATATCAATAGGCGTTGAGCCTCCTCCGCTAACAACTAAATCTCCACTTCCTAAAACAGAGTTTCCGTTTATAGTTTTTATATTCGTGCCACTTACTAAAGCGTCTTGTTTTGCGTTCCACGAAGTAGAGTTTCCTCCGGTTGCAGTTACCACTCCATTAACCTCTAATTTAGACGCCGGACTTGTCGTTCCAATACCAACGTTTCCGTTTTCTTTTATATTTAAAGTTTCATAATTTATTGTCGTTCCTTGAACTCCAAAACTTAATGTACTATTTCCGGCTGCTGCTGGTAAAAACGAAATTGTAGCATCTGAAATCGTATTGTCGGTTAATGTAATTTTTGAAATATTACCACTTCCGTTATTCATTAATCTCGTTACACTTGGAACTCCAGCAATAGTTGGCGTGTTATCCGATATTAAAATACCTAATTTAGATGACGGACTTGCCGTTCCAATACCTACATTTGTGCCGTCTTCAGTTATAACGCTATCGGTTAAGGTTGTCGTTCCGTTAAATTTAGCAACTTTGTTAGCCGTTCCCGTTCCTGTTATTGGATTTGTTAACGTGCTTTGTTTTGAATTTAATTGAGTTTGAATTGAACTCGTTGCGTCGTTGTAAGTATTTTGATTGTCAGTTTGGTATCGTTTATTTGTTGAGTCAGCGATGTCAGCCGTTGTCAAAGTAACGTCTGAGCTTAACGCTTTGGTGTTAATTGTGCGAGTATTTGGAACTAATCCACTCAAATCTTGATCTCCGGTGTTACTTCCGCTCAAAGTAGTAATCCCTAACTTTGATTTGATTGTCGCAGTCGTTTCGTCTCCGGTATTTGTTCCGCTTTGGTTTCCTATTGTGGTTAAATTCGCATCGGTAACGTATCGCTTATTTAAAGAGTCAGCAATATCGGCAGTCGTTAAACCTTGAATATCTAAGTCAGTTATAAAAGGATTAACTCCGTCAGCTCCGTCGTTTATTAACTCACTTGTTTTTGTAACCGCTGCCGGAATAGTTGGCTTATTTAAAATTTGTGCGTCGCCTGAGGTTGCATTCCAGTCGGCGTTGACATTTACCTCAGCTCCGTCTTGAATGCCGTCGAGTTTTGTCTTTAATGTATTTGTAAAGTCGTTAGTACTTAGTCCCTTTCCGGCAATCTTATCGACTTTCAAAGCGTCTTGTTGATCTACATAAGTAACCGTCGCCAATCCACTAATTGACGGAATAGTTGGTTTGTTTAATATTTGAGCTTTCCCAGTTGTAGCGTTCCAATCTGAATTGACTTGCTCAGCTGGAATTGTCGGTTTGTTTAAAATTTCAGCTACGCCACTCGTAGCGTTCCAATCCGAATTGACTTGACCGGCTGGAATGTCTTGAGCCGTAATAAACGGATGCACTCCGTCAGCTCCGTCGTTTATTAATTCGCTAGTGTTTGTGATTTGCGTTGGAATTGTCGGCTTATTTAAAATCTGAGCCACGCCAGTAGTTGCGTTCCAATCTGAATTGACTTGAGCGTCAGGAATTGTCGGCTTATTTTTAATATAAGCGGGGTCTTGAGGTATTGTAACATCCCAATCGCTTTGAACTTGCTCTCCGATTACTTTATTAATATTAATAATATAGTCGTTTGGATTGCTTATAATTGTAACCTCCTCAACGGAAGCCTCAACAGTTATATCAATTGTCTCAACGATAGTCGATGAATTTACAACAATATCGTTGATAGTGTCTTGTACTATTATATCTATATTGTCGCTCATATTATCGAGTTATATCGTCAGTAATTGTAAATAATCCACTGATCCAAGTGTTGACTTGTCCGTCTTCTGTTGTAACTTGTATATCGTATTTATAATTACAAGCCGGAATATTAATAATCTGCTCGTCGATTGCAAATTGTCCGTTCTCAGCATCAAAAATAGTCAACTCAGGCTCTAAAGCAATAACTCCTCCAGCCTCTTTACGTAATTGCATCTTAACCTCTCCGTCAGTTAAGTCAAGTGGGATTTCGTTAATGTTTATTTGAAAGGTTACTTGTTTGAATGTATCCCCTCTTTTGGTTGTAAAGTTTAATGTCTGCGCCATTTGTCAAAAATTTTTTTAATTTCTTTATATTTTCCTCTGTTCTTTTGTCCGTCTTCCTCATATTAATATGGTTTGTCTAGCCACCATTTACCGCAAATTAAATTTGAACGCATTGGGTTGACTATATTGTTTGAATTACTAACGTACTCAGGTAAATGGAATTTGTTTAACCAACGTAACATTCTGTCTTGGTACATTTCAGACTTTAATCTCATATTATTAACTAAATAATCGACCTCAGTTTTGTCAACCGCAACCGAATTGTCAGGCTGAGCCTTAAAAATTCCGTTATTATTTACTTTGTAAGCTCCGATTAATAAATATTCAACGGCTGCCGCTGCAATTAGAAACGGAACAATATATCCCTCGTAAAGAGTTAAATATTCATTCTCCAAATCGTCGTTCTCAAAGTCTAAGCAAATTTTATTATATAAAGTTTCCCCTAAAATTTCCTCAAGTCTTATTCTCTGAGCGTCTGCGATGCACGGAATGTATAAATCAATATCAATATTCCCACCTAAAAGGGTGTTTTTAGTAAGTTCGTTTTCTTTTAAAAGTATTGTCGTTGCCATAATTACATATCGTGTGGCGCAATATACGCCTTTGGATTATTAGTTGGTAAAATTTCGCCCTCTTTTCTAGCAACCGCTGGCGTTATTATTTCGGCATTTGGATTATTTACGTCAGCTCTTTTTCTATAAGTTTCACGTACCCAAAAATGTTTGCAAGTTCCAAAAGGGAAAGCATCACTTAATAATCCTCCACCTTTCCATAAAAAAATATCGTAAGGTTGATCCGGATTTGGATGCATTCCAAAGCCTGGATTAACATTTTTTTGACTCATCATTTCGATGTCCTCTTTACGATATAACTTATTTGCGTTAATCATTTTTTTACAAAATTCTCGTTCCGGATTTGGATTTCCACTATATCTATAACGGCTTTTAAATAAAGCTCCGTCTTGATAACTTGATGCATTTGGACGAGCTACTCCGGTTGAAACTGAGTCTAAAGCTACTTTCATTAATTTAGTAGTAAAGCCGTTTAACCTTTCGATTTCTGCGTCTAATTCTGCCTCCTTGTCGTAATCTACCGGCTCAGAGCTTATCAATTCCCACTCGTTTAAATCAATATCCTCTCCTAAATCTGTAAAATCTTGAGAGCTTAATTGTGTTATTGGTGCGCTTTGACTATTGAATAATGATTTAGCAACGGCTGCCGGAATATTAAGGAATTGTACTAAGAAGACAATCGCTTGCTCAGTTGTCAAAATCCCCTCTTTTACTTTTGCAAATATGTCAATCGCTGAGCTTATTTGCGCTCCGTTATAAGATATTGCAGCATCATTTGCAACCTCAATTCCAGTTGAGTCAGTTGCAACCTCAGCCATTACTTCCTCAGCTCTTAAACTTTCAAATTGTAAGTCAAGCGTTATTCCATTAACAGCGAAGACTTCCATTAATCCGTCCAAAATAATTTCTTGTTTTGGTTTGATTACGTTAATCATTAACTCAGCAAAACCGACTTTTATTTCCTCAGCGTTTGAGCTAAATCCATTTGCCTCTTTTATTCCAACTAACATTGGAGAAGTTAATTTGTGAGAGGTACAAAGTTGTTGTCTCGCCTCAGCACTTAAATAAGCGTATTGCTGGTGCGCATCCGATACTTCTAAGGGAGAAATCGTAATCTCGCTGTCTTTATTGTCGTTCCAATTTAAAAAGAATGCTCCGGCGTTTTGTGATCCGGTTAAGTGATTACGAATTTGTCTTGTATTTTCTTGAATTGTCTCGGCGCTCTCTTGAACTCCACAATTCATATTTATAATATGTCCGAACGACAAGCCTTTTTGAATGTGATTGATTGAGTAGTTACTTATTTCCTCCTCCATTTTCGCCCAAGAAATCCCTGAGACATAACTCGGATTTGAGTAATAAAATTGTCCGACTTGGTAATCTTTAAAAATGTAAATTTCAGAGCGCTCGCCAAAGCCGTCGCCAAAACCAAAAGCGTCAAAGCGTTCCGGTTTATATTTGTTTACATTTGCAAAATCATAACAATAATAATAGCCAGTAATGTCTCCCTCTTCATTTGCAACCTCCGGAGCGATCCTTTGTTTTGCAATATGAAAGCATCTTTGAATTTTATTATTGATATATTTTACCTCAATTGATGCCTCTCCAAACATTTCAAAATCCTTGCAAATTTTTCGCAAATCTTTTTTTGAAACTAACGACAAAACAGCTGCCCACTCAGACGGCTTTTTTGCTTTATCATCTGACGTCAAACCCTTACCATAAATAAATTGACTATACGAGTCAATTATCGCTGAGTTAGTTGGCGAGCCATTGTAAGCGTCAATAATAGTTTGATAAAAGCTATTTTTATCTCCGTTCAAAACCCACTTTTTACCGCTTACCTCTTTAATCTCAGGGCGAATGTAATTTGAAAGGTTTATAATTTGTAATTTCTCCATAAATTTATACTTTTAGAACTCCTTTGTTAAGTTCAAAATTTTCAAGGTCGGTTTGAGCAGTTGCAAAAGCCTTGCCTCTATATATTAAAATGTCATTTTCATTGATTGTAATCTCGAAACTTTGCCCCTCTTTTAAAATTGGCTCTTCAAAATCTAATATTAACACATTATTTTGGTAAAATGTGCCTAAAATTTCAATCTCAATCGTTGTATCTCTTAGCTCATCCCTTAAATAAAACGTCAATTCGCCTCCGTTATAATTTCGAGGTATACATTTGAATTGATAGGGCGCTGTTAAATTAAATATCCACATATATATATAACTATAAAATAACGTTTTGTAACAAAAAAAGCCACCGAAGTGACTTTTTTTTAACAAACTATGAAAGAAAATTAGGAAACAACCACGTTGCTAACCAAAGCCATTAAATCGGCTTTTGTAGCTGAGTCCAAAAATGGACTTAAATTACTTTCCTCAGCAGCAATCGTTAAAGTGAATCCTGATAAATCAGCTCCAGCTCCTCCGGTTACTTTTGTGCAATTTGACATCGTTCCGTTAGCTGCACCAACTAAAAGAATATTTCCGTTATAATCCTCTACGAAAACGTAAGGACGAGATGCGCAAATCAATTGAATTTGACCTTGTAAGTCAGCTGACAATTTTGGAAGTGTAACCGCTAAAGCTTGAGCGTTTAAAAATGTTCCGTTATCTTGAGAGCTTGTTCCAGTTTCAGTCAAAGTATTGGTTGTCGCTTTTACTTCGTATTTAAAAACTTCCGGCAAAGTTCCCAAGTCTGTAACTTGGTGACCAGAGATAACAAAACCATAATCGTCGTAGTTAGCGAAATATAGATTTTTGTAACCTCCTCTTTGATCCTTGCATCCTAAAAGTTTTCCTTTTGATATTAAACAAGACATATATTTTTTATTTTAAATTGTTAAAAGTTATATTAAAAACCGCCCAATTTAATGAGCGGTTTTAATATTTATTTATGCTTCGTAAGTTAACCAAACGATTTCCTCAGCGTTGTAGTATCCAACACCTACAGCGTAAACTACTTTTCCTCTAACTTTACCAGTTAATAAACCAATTTCGTCTTCGTCAACTAAAGCAACTTGATTGTAGTCAGCAGTTAATCCAGTAGCAAAAACTAAGTTTTTACGCTCGTAGATAACTACAGAGTTAGCTGGCAATCCGTTTAACACTACTAAAGAGTGACGACCGAAAGCTAAAGCAAAATCGTTATTTCCGTTTCCGTAAACGATACCTTGAGTAGATAAGTAGAAAGCGTAAGCCTGAGCAACGTCAGGAGAAACCGCAAGGATTAACTCTTTATTTCTTAATGCAACCGGTACAGCGTCTAAAGCTGGTTTCAAGTATTTAGTCAATACGTTAGCCTCAGTAACAGTAGCGTCAGCAGTTGGTTTGTTAACGTCTCCGTCAGCAGCGAACAAAGTTAAGAATCCGTCGAAGTTAGTAGATGAAGTCCAAATGTCAGACTCTAATTTTTCTCCGATAGCTCCTAAAACTTCAGCTTGGATTGCGTCCATAATGTCGCTTGGTGCTGTTCCGTTAGCAGCTCCAGCTCCCATAATTCCGTCAGACCAAGTTTGTCTGAAATCTTCTTTACAAACGTCAAAGTCATTTTTGAATTTGAAAGGCTCGATAGTATTTTCGTTTAATACGATAGTACCAGCTGGCGCAAAACCGCAAGTGTATGCAGTAGTCCCGTCAGTGTAAGCGATTTTACGTAAAGACAATTTAAAGTTTACATTCTCAGCGATAGTAACCGCATTTTTTTCGATTGTGTCAATCGTTTTGAACGCTTGACCGATAATCATACCGGCAGCCGTTCCGTTGTAGTTTGATGATACAGTTGTAGTTGTAGCCATTTTTTAAAATTTAATTTTTTAAGTTATTTAATATTTTTTGAGCGCGTGTCATTTTCACGGCTTTTGTTGAAGTTTGAGCAACTTCCGGCTTTGCTTTTGTTGACGCTTTCACTTCAACTTGAGTAGTTTTAACCTCAGCAATTTGAGCGCTTAACTCAGTTTTGATTGCCTCGATTTGTTTTGAAACTTCAACGCTCATATTGGTAACGATAGCTTTTATCATTTCCTCAGTAGTCATTGCAACCTCAACCTCAACCTCAGCCTCAGGCGTTTCAACTTCCTCAGCCATTGCCTCTTTAATTTCAGCAATAACACCCTCTTGAGTGATTACTAAAATTCGTCCGTCTTCAAGTTCGTGTTCTCCAACTGGAGCTGGAACTTTGTCGCCATTTTCAGCAACGATAAAAACCGCTTGCTCAGGCTCAAAAGCCTCAGCCTCTAAAATAGTGACACCATCTTTTAGCATCATTGTCATTAATGAAACCTCAATAGTTTCAACAACTTCAACTTGCTCAGCCTCGTTCGATAATTTTACCGATGCGAAACCCTCTTTTATCGCATTAACGATAGTTTCTAAATTCATATTGATTTCTGATTTTAAATTTACTTTCTCCATATCAAAGACTCCGTCAATCGAAAATCCTTTGACTTTGCCAGTCTTTACGTAATCGTTCCAAATTTCGTCGTTATTGACTTTCATTAAACCAAATAACGTACCTACCGGCTCACTAAATCCATATAATACGGATTTGTCGTGTACTTCGTCTTCTTTTATCCAAGTCTCAACAAACGTAACATTTGGAATTGATTTTCCTGAGTGTTCTATTGTCGAATTATTTTGATAACCTTGTTGAACGAAATTGTGTTGAACTTGTTTAATCGTTTCTTTTGGGAACATTATATTATATTCGTGTCCGTCTTGATTACGATAAATTAATTGATCCGGAATTAATATCGGCCCAACTAAAATCCTTTGCTCCTCGTTAATCGTTGCAAGTTTAATTTCTCTTTGCTTTGAAAGTGAAACGAAATTTACTTCGATTGCTGGATCTGAAACTAACGAGATTGCATAAACTCCCTCGTTTTCCTCTTCGTTAAATAAAACTTTATAAGTCTCCATAATACTATAACTTTTTTTTATTGTTTTGTTATAAACTTTTTTAATTAAATTTTAATTTAATTACTCAAATATTATATCATTTTTCATAAAATTTATAATTTTAAATTTATCCTCCTATCGTTGCATTCTTAATAATATTTCTATCGAGAGCTTGAGCAGTGCTTACGTCTGACGCTACAACGTAACTTCTTACCGGCGTTTGAGCTTGACTTCCTATCGATTGAGCTAGTTGGTTTGTTGAGCTTGAGCCGACCGTGTTGAAACTCGGAGCAGTCATTGCTGAGCCTCCTCCACTTGGAGCGCTACCTCCACCGCCTCCACCTCCAGGCGTTGGAACTGATAAAATTGCTTGAACATTTTTCAAACCTCCGGCAATTGCAAGTCCGGCTGAAATATATGGATAAGCTGGTCCAAGTATAGATATTGGATTTGCTTGAGCATTTTTAAAAGCCGATTGCGCTGCCGCGTAAGTGTTAATGGTTGTCGCTGCGACAGCTGCCGCTTTTCCGGCTGCTGTATCCTTACCGATTAAATCGGAGATATTACTAAGTAAAGCAGCGCCTCTTTGAGCTTGCTCGATTTTAGCCTTAGTTTCTAAATCTCCAATCGTTATCCTAGTCTTTGATAATTGCTTTGTCTTTTCAGTAAATTGCTCCTCAGTAATTACTTTGTCGTCAAATTGTTTTTGTAACAAAGCTTGTTCACTATTAACCGCCTCAAGCCTTGCCTCAAAAGTTGCTGTATTATCATTTATAATTTTTTCTAATTCAGCCTTTTTTTGCTCATCTTTTTTAAGCCTATCGTCGTCCTCAATTTTCTTTAATTTATTTAAATGTTGACGAGTAACCTCTTCGGTTTTTTCTCCGAATTCTTGAGCGTTTTTAATTTTATTATTATAGTCTTCGTTTTCAGCTTTTATTGCTCTTTCTTTGTCACTAAGCAAAGCGTCATCGTTAGCCTTTTTTGCGTCTCTTTCTACTTTTTGAACAGCCTCTAATTTATTTCTAAAAGCTTCAGCGTCAGAAATTACTTCTTTTGCTTTTTGCTCTTTTAATCTTTTAGCCTCAGCGATTGCCTCCTCTTTTGCTTTGTCAGCTGCCTCTTTGTTTTTGTTTGAAACCTCTTTGTTGTGATTAGTTTGAGCTTGTACGATTTCAACTTGGTGTCTCAATTGAATATCCTTGCGCTCATCGTATGCCTTTTTTAAATTTTCGCTTTGCTTATTAACTTGCTTAACCGACTCATTAACGACCTCCGTTTGTTTTTTAATTAAATCCTCGTCAGCTCCTGACGCTTTCAAAGACATTAAATAGTTTTTATTTTTCTCGTAGGTGTTCATCGCTACGGCTTTGGCTGACTTCTCGTAAGCGATTTTTTCGTCAATCAATTTCAACTCCAACGCTCTAATAGCTGACGCACTCGCTCCGGACGCTTTCGCCATTGCAAGCTCGTGACCTTGTTTTCTTTGTAATTCAGCTGAATTTTTGTCTAGAGTTTGAGATTGACTTTTTATCGCTTTCTCGTTTTCTTTTACGGCTGCCGTATTTTGAGCTGTAGCTGCCGACGCTCCCTTAAAATAATTTACTAACGCAACTCCAGCAGCAATCAACGCCACAATTCCGGCAATAATTGCTCCGATTGGATTGGCTGCGATTGCAGCGTTCCACAACCATTGACCGGCTGTAACTATTTTTTGAACTATTGTATAGGATTTCGCAACTGATCCCAATTGTTTGAATGCGTCAACGCTTTCTCCGACTTGTTGTAAGCCTTGAGACAAAGCCATTGCGCTCTGAACTTTTAAAAGCGTTTGCTCAACCTCTTTTGATTGCGCTCCGAATAATGATTGCGCTCCTTGTAACGCTGCAAACCCTCCAGCAACTCCAGCCAAAGACGAACTTAACGCCTTAAATTTAGCGTCCGGATTAAAGGCATCCGTTAAGGCTTTTGCATCTCCTATTTGGTCTTTTAAATTTGCCGCTCTCTTCGCTGCCTCAGCTGCCTCCTTTGAGGTAACTCCAAATTTTTCGGATAATGCAGCGACGTCAGCCTGAGCCTCCCTTAATTGTGAGCGTAAACTTCCAACCTTTTCGTCTGCGTTGCTTTCAATTTTTATATCAATTATTTTCTCAATCGCCATTTTAATAAGTCTTTAAATTGTTGTAAATAGTTTTTTTTAAGTTCGTATTTTCCTTTAGCGGTTGCGATTATTTCATTCTGTTCGTATTGCTCAGCGTGTTTGAGCATTTGCAAAATATTTGTTATCATAATTCATTTAAAAGCTCAATGTCGCTCTCTCCGTTTGTTAAGTTAGTAGTTATTTTATTAATTCTAAAAAGACGATCCACAATTTTAAACCTATCATTTAGCTTTAAATTCATAAAAATACTTATTGGTAAAATTGCTTTGATTTTCGTAAGTCTATTTTTAGGATTAAAAACTTGCATAATATAATCCTGATAATATTTAAAAAATAATGTATCTGTAAAATCGTTAGTTGCAGTCCATTCGTTAAGCTCGGCTTTAAAATTTATATTTGCAGTTCCGGTTGTTGGATCTAAATAAACCGAGTTTGACGGCAAAATATATTTTGTAATTTCCTGATGAGTTGACGTTGTTTTTTTAAACGAAAACGCCACATTGTCATTATAAATAGGATAAAATAAAAGCGGTTTGTTAAGTGATGCCTCGTAGTTACCCGTCGCAGCGTTAAAATTGTCGTTTGCCGAATATCCCCACTGAATATCCGTAACGCCATTGTCAAAAATATTATACAATCTCTCGAATTTCATATGAGAAAACGGAAGAGTTACTTTATAAACGCCTCCCTCAATTTCCGGTAACTCGTTATAAATCTCTTTCGCCCAGTCGTAATTGAATTGTTGGCTATGTTTTAACGCTAAAAGTGTCTTTGTGTCTTCATAACCAAACTCAACTTGTTTAAATGGTAGAGCTACGTTGACGCTTTTACTATCTACTTTGATATATTTAGTAATATTGTGAACGTTTCCGGTACTATAAAAGTCGTTTAATGTTTTGACTACTATTATATTATTCTCAGCGTAAGCCGTTAAATTAAACATTTTAAAAAGTCCGGTTAAAAAATCCAATACTTTCATCTCAGGAATTTGCTGAGCAATATCGAAAATAAAATCATTTATAGTATTGAAAGCCGGTACAGTATAAACGTCAAAAACTACACTACTCGGATTATCCGGATAATCAAAACGAGGCAAATTTAAATCTATTAAATCTATTGTAATAATGACTTGAGATTGAATAAAAAATGTATAACTTGCAACATCAATAATTCCCAAATCTAAATAAGCGTTTCCGTTTAAAGTATTACTTTGAAAAAATAAAACTCCGTTTCTATAAACGCTAATTTTGTAATCGTCAGTTGAGGTTGTCGTAGTTTGAATGTAAGAGTTCCCAGCTAAATAGTCTTGAGTTACGTGCAAAATAGTCGAGTTCTCAAAATAACTATCTACTCCAGTTCCCGTCCAAGTATCGATTAACTCCGGAGGTAAAATATTTGAGTCAACTCCTTGAACGTTTCCTTTACTTCGGTGCAACCACATAAATAATTGATAATAGTCAACGTTTGAACTATTAAAAAAATCATTGCTAAAAGTCAATCCGTATTGACTCTCAATTGCTCTAATTATTTTATCAATTCGTATTGCGTATTTTAACTCGCTCCATAAAAGCCCGTGATTGTGACCTCCTCCGGTATCGTAGTGTAAATTTCTATCGTCATTTGAATGTCCGGTGCTACTGTCAAAATAATACCTATTTGTGTGCGTAATAAAAGGTACTAAAACGTCGGCAGTTGTTGGATCTTCTTGAAAGTAAGTCAATACCTCATCTGCATTATAGATTTTATTATAAGCCGACAAAGGCAAAGCGTTCAATTTATCCTCTCCGATTAAGTCGTTGAGCTTTATTGTATCTCCGTAGTAAGTAATTCTATAAGCATAAGGTTGATTGTTTTGTAAGTCAACTCCCTCAAGTTTAATTTTACCACTATTAAATCGGTTTGAGTCAATTTCAATATAGCCGTCAATTCTTACTCTCGCGTCAAAGCCTCCGTCAATATCATAATTATAATAATGTTTAAATAAACGATTATTTTCTGACGTTGCTGGAATTGAAAACGACTTAGAAAAATCGGTAAATACTTTGGAAATATCTTGAACGTCTTGAATGACTTGAGTTATTGAAATCGTCTCGTCGTTAAATAAATCCGTCCTTTGAAATTTACCGGTTGTATTGTCTTTTAAATATAAGGCTAGCGTTAAATCCATTTATATCGCATCGTTAATTAAATTATAACTATATTCGAAGTCAATCTCGTAGTTAATCAATCTATTTTTTAGCTTAGTTTTTAGCTCAGTGCTTCGAGTTTTTACAATTACCGGCTTACGATCCAATAAAACGGTCTCGCTTAAAAGTAAGTCAGTAATCAATTCGTTATAACTTTGATCCACCCAACCGGAATTGACTTTTATCGTTTGAGTTCCTACAAAATTAAACGACTTATTTTGACCTCTTAACGCTGTATAATTTACGTTATCCGGACTCAATTTATAATCACTATTTTTAACGCTTAAATTATTGGTTTGAGCTTTGTAAAAAGTCAAAGTCTGCCAGCCTCCCTCTCTATTTATAAAGTCAATTAATACCGGAGTATATTTTGGCTCACAAATTGGATAGGTAAAAAACGATTGTGTTATTGCGCTTGCTCCGTCAGGTTGCAATGTCAACTCAACCTCGCATCCGTCAACAAAATTCGCATCGCTTTTAACTACTGAAATCGGAATTCTAAACATATAAACTCCCAATAAACCCGAAAATCCGTAAGGATTTGAATAAGGCGTTCCTGTTATTTTAGAGTATCTAATTGTTAAGTCGTCGTCAACGCTTTGAAAGTCAACCAAAACATTAACATATTGAATTGTATTTGTCGGATAAGTTGAAAGCGTTTGATAATTATTATTTATATTATTATTAAATAAAAAGTCAATTCTAGTATTAACAGCCGTTTGTAATCCGTCCATATATTGAGTGAAACCATTTACCCCAACGTAGTCAGTCGTATCAATTAATTCGTAACTTCCGGCATTATTCCAATACCTTTTTACTTTAAACATTGCGTAATTATCGTTATATTCTCCAATAGGAACGTCGGTATACAAAGGCGCAATATTATCAATATATTCCTTAACAAAATTTGAGACGTTATAATAATTCGATACGTTTGTCGGATCAGGCGACGGCTTGCTTAGTGTATATGTCGGTGTCGTTGGAATTGTGTCTCCATTACGCCAAATAAATAACTCTATTTTAGAGCCAATTTGCCCAGCCTCAGTGACTTCAATTACAAATGGACTTCTTACTTTAACTACTTTCATTTATTTAATATCTTTTAATGTAAATTCTAAAAACGACTCCAAATCCAAGCCGTATTTTTCAGCTATTTTATTGTCAAAATCTTTGTACTCATTGTCAAACGCATTCCTAAAAAATCTCGTCTCGTATGTTCCCGTCCTATTTATCGAGTTTGTTATCGAGGTAACCATTAATTTACGATTTGTAAATTGACCTCCAGCGCCTCGAACTCCTTGAATTCCTTTGCGAATAACCCACTTATCAATTGCACTCCTTGAGGCGTTTGCTTTATACGGAGAATTTGGAGCTTTTGCACTTGACTCACTTCCTTTCGTTCCGTAATCTAATTGCGCCCAATAATCCTCAGCATAAAAATCAAACTCGATTGAGTTTTTATTCTCTTTGGCTTTGTACTCTAACGACTTCGACAATTGACCGGATGCGTTATGCGTTCCGTAACGTCCTCCGACTTTTAGATTTTGCCTCGCTCTCTCGACAACCGATTGACCGAACTCGTTGAGTGCTTGCTGTACGTTTTTAATCTCCATTACAACAAACTCCAAAATCGTTATTCGGTACGCTAATTTCAATATCACACTTCCAGCCGTCAAGTGCATTCGTAAACGCTAAAAGTATCGGTTGCAAACTCGGATCGTTTTGTAATTCAATATCAAACTCATTACGTTGCAATCGCATTTTCGTAATCATATAGTTGAGGATTGCGTGGCAAGTGTTGAGGTTGTCAAGCTCGTTGTCGTTCCCTAAGAATTTATCTTTAACATTTATCTTTGACATATTACGAATATCGACAACAGCCACCTCGAAAGTAAAATTGACAACTCCATTATTAATTGTAGAGCTGAGTATATTAATATGAGCGAGCGGAAATATATTTTTTTTAACATTGTCGATTATGTCTGTGCCGTGAGTAATTGTATTTAAAAGAGGTGCGCTCTCCAACGTACTTTTAATGTAATCTATTGCTTGATAAAATGCTCTCATTTTTTAAAGTGATTTTTAATTTGTTTTGCCTCCTCTTTGCTTTCGTCGATTAAGTAAGATAATAACGTGAGTGATTCGTGAAGAGGCTCTGTTCCAACGTCTCGAGGCTTAATTCCAAGCTCTCTTGAAAGTCTAACAAAAGATTGATACCAACCCCAGCGCTCGTTGAAACCTCCTCGAGATATTTCCCCTCCCTCATCGCCTTGCTCTCCAAATGCGATAGGATATTGCTCAATAATTCCTTGCTTAAATTCCAAAAAAAAAGAATAGAGCCAGTAACAACGTCCATTCTTACGTCGTTAAATAAATCGGCTTTGCTCTCGTCTCCGTCGTAATCCTCAATTTGATAAAACGGCATCGCTGACTTTGTAATTGGTCGATATAAAACTGACATCAATAGAGCCAAATTATCTTGGTCTCCGAGTAAGGTGTCAATCGTTGCGTGTTCTCCAATAGTCATTTTATCTAAGTTCGGAATAAATCCAAAATTAACTCCGTTCATTTTAAACGTCCTAACGAGCTGAGGTTTCTGATCCAATACCTTAGCCAATTGCTCAACGATTTCAGCGAAGTCGTTTACCGGTATTTTCATAACGTCAGCCACGCTTAAGTTACAAAATATAGCAACCATTTGAATGCAAACAAAAGTCTCATCGTCTTGGTTGTCTTTTACTACTTTTAAATATCTCAAATATTGAGACAATTTAATCTCCTTTAAATCCGTTGGAATTACTACTCTCATATATATATAACTAAAAAAAGTCGTTTTGTTTATTTTTTTTATGTAATTATCACTCGTCTCGATTTGTTTATTGCCAGGCTCATCATTGCGAAGTATCTAAGAGCGTCGATTGCGTGGTTAAATTCGTCAATAGGTCGGTTTAATTTTTTACCGGTTTTGTCAACATCCCAGCTATAATTGCGTAGCTCTTTAATTAAATTGGTGCTTGACTTTGTGACTAAGATTTCCTTTTGTTGAAGTACCGAAATACCATAATTGATTGAGTCAGCACCTTTGACAACCGGCTTAATATTAAACCCGGCTCGCCTTATCTCCTCAATACTTTTTGGCTCAGCTGAGTCAGCCCAAATTGGAGCTGTTCTCTCTTGTCTCATTAGTCGAATGATATCTGAGTTCAAAAGTGAGGTTGAATAAATCATTTCGTCAACAATTATTTTGCCGTTGTAATCATAAACTCCAATATGAGCTGTTGGGTCATTCGAGTAACCAAAGTCAAGTCCACTCCCTAAGAATTTTGCCTCAGGCGGTATTGTGTCGATTGTCTCCCAATTTTGAAATATCACTCCCTCAAGTGAGCCAAGTTGACCGAGTCCGTAGACGTTCCACCAGTTCGCCCAATACGTTGAGGTACTCGCTTTGTCTTTTGCTTTCTCAATCTCTTTGACGATTGCCGGATCGAGCGCCTCGTTATCTTTATAAGTTAATATTACAAAGTCAGAGTCGGCATCGTTTAAGAGTTCCGTTTGTACCCAAAATTCATTTGTCGGATTGTAGTCAAGGTATATGAATTTTTTAGTACGGACGGCTAATTGCTGGTAGCTTTCAAAGTCGATATTATTGCACTCGTTTACGAATAGAATATCACGTCTCGCACCTCGTAATTTGTCCGGTTGGTCGACGCTGAAAAATTCGATATAGGAATTATTCGAGAATGTATATTTAAGTGACGACCGGTTGAAATTTGCATCTCGATAGTTGTCAGTTAGGAGCATTATTTTTTGGAAGTCTTTTAAAGCTCCACGTTTCAAATGAGGGATTGACTCACTAACTATACTAATCTCTGAAAAGGGATTTTGAATAGCGTAAGTAATAAGTAAAGGCAATATCGAAAACGTTTTTGAACTTGACGTTCCACCTTGAACAATCCTAACTCGTTTTCTTAGTTTGGCGATTTTACTCTGAGCCGTCGTTTTCTGGAACATCCAAATCGAGTGAATTAAAAATCGGTTTCTCTATATTTAAATTCATTTCCGTCTCTACTTTTTTAGGCACGAAATATTGAGCGTATTTTGCGAATAGCTCCAAATATTTATAAGGATCTTTATCTAAGACATCGGCAAAGGCTTGGTATATATTTGGCACTTGAGCCTCCAACGTTTGAACGAATAAAGCTCTCGCCTCAGAAACCAATTTAGTCTCTGCGCCTTTTGGTTTTAATCCTCCGTGACCTTTTTTAAGTCTTCCGTTTTCGTCTCTACTACTTTCCATATCTTACAATAATTTATTGAATTTGATATTTACCTAAAATAACCTCGTTATTAGTCAAAAATTCCGACGTAAACAATTTAAAGCCGTTGTGAGACTTCTTTTTTAATAACTTATACAAGTTACTCGGCATCCAAATTTCGTTCGCTGAGAGGTCTGCTGGTGCGTTTTCGATTATAGCCTCCAAAAATTCGTAAAATTCGGCTTGCTGTTGTTTTTTAGTTGTTTTCAAAACTGAATAATTTATATAAATCTTTGATTATAGCCTCGTGTACTTTTGAGCAACTTGAGCAATTTGAGTTATCGATACCAAAATAATACGAATAAAGTCCGTTTAAAAATTCAGCATCCTCGAAATTTAACTCGGTACGCTTTCCGTCGATTACTCTTTGACCTTTTACGTCTAAAAATATTCTAAAATGTTCTTTGTCGATTGCTGTCATTTCCGATTTTACCTTTTTAAAGTTAAATAATCGGTTAAGTCCGAAACGTCTCTCCTCGCATCCTTGACAAGGCTCAATTCCTACGGCTGAGGTTACAGCTGCAACCACGTCGCCAAGTCCTTGAATTTCTTTTTTAGTCTTTCTTTTTGCCATTTAATTTATTTTTTACCATTTTATTAATCCGGTGTATAGTTTGAATATGTATTCCGGTTTGTCTTGAGAGTTCTCGTTGACCTAAGAGCGTTGATTGCTCAAACATAGTCCTTTCGTACCAGGTCAAATCTTTTGAAAGCTCTGAGTAATCAATTCCCTCGCAATATTCCTCGTCTTCGACTTCAAAATTACTAAAATCGTCGATTAAAATATCGTTATTTTTAAGAGAGTCATAAAATAATGACCTCAAAGTTACAAAAATATATCCGTCAGTGACCGGAATAGTCCTTTCAGACAATTTAATATACATATTTTGCACCAACTCGTCTGCTAAGTCCTTGCTTTTGCAAATTTGAAAAGCCATTTTACGCCACTGAGCGTCCTTTTTAGCGAGTTCGTGGATTATCAAAGCCTCATCGGATTAAAATACTCACTTAAAAAATGCAATACGTGAGTTTCGTTTTCAATATAATATGCCGTTCCTCGAATAATTAACACAATTTCCTCTGGAGACTCCACCCAATATCCGTCGATACTATCGACGTTGACTCTAAAATCAACAAATAAGCCGTTAAGTCCGAGATTGTCGTCCTCTTGTTCCAACCACATTTGAGTCGATATTTTATAGGGTTTTATCATATTACAAATATAGTAATTATATTAATATAACTCAAAAAAGTTATTTTGTAACAAACTCTACATTCCAATCACTCCAAACATATACAAAACAGCCGTGTTTTTTAAGCTCTGAGAGCCTCAACTCTTGAAGTGGGGATAATATACCATTTTCTTTTTTTACTTCAATAAACGTTGCTTTTCCGTCTTTGATAGCCAATAAGTCAGGAATACCATTTGTTGAGGTCTTTATTAACTTTGTAACAAAATACCCTTGCGCCTGGAGTTTCTTTTTTATCTTAGTTTGTATTTGTTGCTCAGTCATAATCTTAATCTACAAGGTATTCATCTGTACTTAAACAAAGTTGAAATTCTGATAAAGCTGTTTCTCTTGATGTAACATAAACCGAAGTATGTGGATGATGATTTTCAGCCAAATATTTCATTAATGGTCTAACTGCCTGTTCAAATTTTTCTTGTTGCTCTTCTAAATTTTGTGATGTTTGTTTCATAATCTTATTTATTTTTAAGTTAAATTACTCATTGATTCTATATATTGAAATATTCTTGTATAACTCCAATTTTCTATAATATGAGTGCTTTCCACACCATTTGGTAATTTTATTATTAAAATTCCATTACCCTCATTATTTTTGTTGTGTGGTTTATATTCAAAAAATACATTTTTAAAATCCCCTTTTAATGTTATCATATCTTATTTGTTTTTAAATTGTTCAAACCATTCTGTTAGTGTTGATTTACCTCCTGCAAATAAAAAAGCTGTATGTTCACATAAAATGTGATATACTTCTTCCTCACTATAACCTTGTTGTTGCTTTTCTAATTCTTTGGCTTTTTCAATTATCATTTTATAGTGATGTTTGGAATTTCTTAAAAGCATCCAATCAATATTTGACACTAACCATTCTACTGCTGTTTGTTTCATAATATATTGATTTTAAATGTCAAGTTTTTGCTATCATTTACCTGACAAAATTATTACTTTGTCATTATATAAATAAAAGCAACGGCTAACGTGATTACTGAAATCCACGCCATAATTTCTACGATTAAATCCTCTTTGTTATTCATAACGTTGTTTATATATAGTAAATAATTCGTTTAAAGTCAAATCCTTTACTGGTAACAGTGGTTTTGTCGCATTGTGGCACTTGGGCATTTTTTGAAAGTTCAGTCATAATTTTATTATTTAGTTATTATTTGTTAAGTTTAGTCTTAAATCGCCACAACGACGACAAAGCCACAGGACGTTAGCCACAATAAATAAAGAACTCCACGTTCCAATCTTTGTCGCTTTCATTTTCCTTCCATTGGACAATTTTCAACAATGGTTTTTCTGCATTTTCAAACCCCCATTCTGTCATAACTTCAGGA
>Ga0247722_10000302_pt1 | contig 31741 bp, 22 predicted proteins | sample MSEWelMarce3H_FC_FD_189094 | JGI IMG/M metagenome (GOLD analysis project Ga0247722, IMG submission 189094) | Subsurface sediment microbial communities from gas well in West Virginia, United States - MSEEL Well Study Marcellus 3H_FC | ecosystem: Environmental > Terrestrial > Deep subsurface >... | reverse complement strand
CAGGTATTATAATTTCATGACAAGTACCGATACATCCTGTAGTTTCCACAACTCCACTATTTGTTATACATCCGTTCGCGTCTGTTACTTCTAAACAGTAACCATACCCATAAAGATTACTTACAACGACAGTTGGACTACCAGCCCCTATATTTGTCCATGTATTAATTAGGTCACCACCACACGAATCGTATGGAGATGTCGTATCAGCATAAAGTCTGTATGTTTTTGGCCACGTACCACCTGTTGAACCTATTGTTATTACACCATCATTATAGTTACCACATGTTGTTAGTGTGTTTACAGTTATAGACGCAGATTGTTGGCTTGGTTGTGATACTGTTACGTTATAAGTTATTACATTGTTATTTGAATCACTCACATAAACCACATAATTTCCTTGTGTTAAATTAGAATATGTTCTACTTGTTGTTGTTAATTGATATGTTCCTTCTGAATTTAATTTAACATAATAAGGTGAACCGATTCCTCCTGAAATATTTGAAACAACAATTGTTCCGTTACTACCACCGTTACAAAGAACAGATGTAGAATTAACAGTTGCACTCATCGGAGGTACTGGTGTTGGTGACGGAGTTGGTGTTGGACTAGCCGTCGGTGTTGGTGTTGGGCTAGCCGTAGGTGTTGGACTCGCTGTTGGAGTCGGTGTTGCCGTTGGTGGAGGTGGTGTTGGTGTAGGACTTGCCGTAGGTGTTGGACTCGACGTAGGTGTCGGTGTTGCCGTTGGAGTAGCCGTAGGTGTTGGTGTTGGTGTTGCAATATCAATAACAACATTGAAATTACAATTCAATGTTGGTGTAGGGGTTGGGGTAATAGTTGGCGTTGGTGTTGGACTCGACGTAGGTGTCGGTGTTGGTGTTGCACTAGCCGTTGGTGTAGGTGTTGCCGTTGGTGTACTAGTAGGTGTTGCCGTTGGTGTAGGTGTAGGGGTTACTATATTCAATATCGGTAAACATTGAGAAACTCCGCAAATACCTAAACCTTCAATTTGTATGTATGTTGATTCGTTAGGGATTCCTTGAACTGTTAATGGGAATAGTGAAACTGAAACGTTACCATACTCAATCATTTCAACACATGATGTACATTCACCACCGCAAGCGTATAACTTAACCGATGTTATACCCGTCCCTACGTTTCCTAATGATACTAATGCTGAAAATGACATATTACTTTATTATTGATTTACTATATTTTATTGTGTCGAACACAACGTTAACATTTAACTGACATTCGTTTGATACTATTTCGTTTAATTCTATGATGTTACATTCTTCTTCAATGACCACATCGTAATTTGAAAACTCATCATAATAACCCTCTAAATGACTACCCACGACTCTAACATCCATTTCCTTGTTGAAGTATTTTTCAATAGATTCTTTTATTTTTTTAAAATTATCTTTTACTTCAATTGGTAAATCTTCGAAGTTGGAAATTTGTCCCCTTCTGTCTCTTTCTCTACCGTTATATAATACTTTTACGTTATCCATTTTTTATTTTATTATGTAAAACTTAAATTAACTTGATAATACGAATTAACGTGGTATAATGGGTCATTTGTTGAGAAATTAATTAACAACGTATGAACCGAACCTGCTAATAGTAAATATGGTCCAGGGACTAATACCGTTTCAACGATTGGTCCGACCGCACATTCTAAATTACCTCCCTGTGCATGTCCATTTGCTAATTGTGTACCATCTAATCTAAATGCAATAACGTCATAATTTGCTGCCTCTAATTCTCCCACTCCTTCAAAGTCAATATTCAAATATGTGTCCGACGCACCTACCGTAATAGTAGCTGTTGCCGTACCTGTTTGTGTTAAATTACATGTACCTCCACAATTGGCAGAATCTGAAATATTATAACGAACCGATAAGTTACTACTTGAAATAGTCCAACCAGCATCCGCACATTGTGATGTTCCACTAACATTGTTTGTTGTTTGCCAAATTAAACCTGTAACAGGTAATACTATTGGGGTATCATATTCAATAAAGTTAACACTACCACTATTAAATGTACAATCTAATGTAGGTGTTGGTGTTGGGGTCGGTGTTGCCGTTGGACTAGCCGTTGGTGTTGGGGTCGGTGTTGGCGTACTAGTAGGTGTAGGTGTTGATGTTGGCGTACTAGTAGGTGTAGGTGTAGGTGTTGCAACATCCACTATAACGTCAAAACCACAATCTAATGTAGGTGTTGGAGTTGGTGTTGGTGTACTAGTTGGTGTTGGTGCTGGTGTACTAGTTGGAGTTGCCGTAGGTGTAGGCGTTGGTGTTGCCACATCTATGGTTACATTAAAACTACAATCCAATGTTGGTGTCGGTGTAGGTGTTGGTGTTGCAGTTGCAGTTGGTGTTGGAGTTGGTGAACTAGTAGGTGTAGGTGTTGATGTTGGTGTACTAGTAGGTGTAGGGGTCGGTGTTGCAGTTGCAGTTGGTGTACTAGTAGGTGTTGGTGTTGGAGTTGGTGACGCAATATCTATCGTTACATCAAAACCACAATCTAATGTAGGTGTTGGGGTTGGTGTAGGAGTTGCAGTTGCCGTTGGTGTGCTAGTAGGTGTAATAGTTGGGGTTGGTGTTGGAGTTGGTGTAGCAACATCTATAACAACATCAAAACCACAATCTAATGTAGGTGTTGGGGTTGGTGTAGGAGTTGCAGTACTAGTTGGTGTAACAGTTGGTGTTGGTGTACTAGTAGGTGTTGGAGTTGGAGTTGCAACATCTATCGTTACATCAAAACCACAATCTAATGTTGGAGTCGGTGTTGGAGTCGGCGTTACGGTTGGTGTAGGGGTTGGTGTTGGTGAGGCAATATCTATCGTCACATCAAAACTACAATCTAATGTTGGAGTTGGAGTTGGTGTTGGTGTTACAGTTGGTGTAGGCGTTGGAGTTGGTGACGCAATATCTATCGTTACATCAAAACCACAATCTAATGTTGGAGTCGGTGTTACAGTTGGTGTAGGTGTCGGTGTCGGTGAGGCAACGTCTATAGTTACATCAAAACTACAATCTAAAAATTCTGTTGGAGTTGGTGTAGGGGTTGGCGTTGGAGTTGGACCTGCAATATCTATCGTCACATCAAAACTACAATCAATAACTCCTGTTGCCGTTGGTGTTGGTGTAGGAGTTGCCGTTGGTGTAGGTGTTGGTGTTGCCGTTGGTGTGCTAGTAGGTGTTGCCGTCGGTTCACCGGTACCAGTTGGTGTTGGGGTCGGTGTACTAGTCGGTGTTGCTGTTGGACTAGCCGTTGGTGTAGGTGTTGCCGTTGGACTAGCCGTCGGTGTAGGTGTTGGTGTTGGACTTGCCGTTGGTGTTGGGGTACTAGTTGGTGTTACCGTAGGAGTTGGAGTTGGTGTAACTAACACAGAATACCATATAGGTCCACATGGTTGTCCCACTTGGTTATGTACACATACAGGTAATCCTGTTGCGTCTCTAACCACATCATTAACATCAGAATTACTACCACAATCAAATCCAATGAATTGTTGTGAAAGATATTCATCCATGAACTTGAATTTCTCTTCCTTGTATGAAACTATAATTGGTTCTCCTCCGATAGCGGGTTTATTTAATAAAATAACTCTACCATTATCAGAACTTCCACTAACATTTAAGTGATAAAATATTTTCTTGTGATTATTTGAACCACAATCAATTAAATCAACTGTTATTACTTCAATTAATGACCCATCTGCCGTTACTAAAAAATCACCTTTTGGAAAATAATCTTCATCAACATCACAACACGGAACTTCCGGTTGTTCTGGTCTTACAAATAAATCTTCAGGATATTTGTATATAAATTGATACGGTATTTTTTCTAATTGAGTACCTACATTTGTATATACCAACACTTTACTTGTTGGTAGAATTTCAAAATTATTGTTAACTAAACTTGTTTTAACTGATGATAGACATTCTTTATTTTCTACTGTAACTAAATCGTAGTTATATGCAAAACTATAGTCGTCATTAATTTCCGCATCTCTAAAATCTTGTGAAGTTAAGTAATTACAATTTTTTAAGTCAATCGAAATTAACGTATCACCAATAGAAACACTTTGAACTGTAACACCACTAATTCCACTCCCCAATTGATTTTCGAATTCTATATTTGACGTTGGGGTACTTCCACTGATTAATTTATAAACAATACTCCCCTTTCTTAAACCATAATCAAATGATGGTCTATATTGTACTTTTGGATTTATTGTATAACCAGTTACATCGTCCGCAATTTTTACAATTTTTTGTTGTAGACCTTCGATTTTAACTCTTTGTTCACAATTCGCAGCATCTGAAAATATTAAATCAATCGTATCGCTTTCTATAAAATCTGGTAGAATATAACCACATCTAACTTTAATTCCTGTAGATAAATCATATGCTTCACTTAATTGTGGCATATTCACATCATCGTCACATTCCTGATGAATATAAATTGGCCATCTATTAGGTTCTCCACTTTCATCTCCAACTGCTCCACTTACACTGAAATACACGTCACTTTTTAATTGACAATTAGTTGTGTCACCAGTAAAAATTCTACATGGAGTACTAACATCAACCCTTAAACTACATTCTTGTTTTGCAATACTATAGTTAGGAGTGAAATAAAAATCCACTAACTCATCAATTCTACATTCGTTGTAATCACTTGAATGTGAAACAAATCTAACCTTTTCAATTCCATCAATATCAATGAAATATTCTGCTGATATTGTTTTCTTTGGAACTTGAACACAAGATGTGGTACTGGTAAAAGCAGTATATGGGGCGTAATCAAGTAAACATCCCGCAGAGTCTTGAGTTAATGAATTAATATCATTAATCAATAAATCTAAAGTAGATTTCCAAAGGGTTTTTACTGTGTCTATTGTTGTTGAACCATTAAAATTAATTGCCCATGAACTATTATTCATGTACGTTCCTTTGTAATCACAAATTAATGGAATACTAACACTTGAAGACTGTAATCTGGTACATCCTGTTGTTGGTGTAAATGGTCCGAATGGTTTTATTAAACTTGTATTCTTATTGTATACGGTACCATTAATATCTAATGATAATGTATATGTAAGTCCACCAAATAAATGTAAACCTCTTAATTTTGCGTGATTTTCATTATCGATATTTCCAGCTCCATCATATCCTCCACCAACATAGGTTTCTAAATCTTCTTCAATTACGTTTTCAAAATTTGGATATAAAACTTCAATGAATTCTTTTGGTGTACATGGTTGTCTATGTTGATACTTTGAACGATTAAACGTTCCATTCTCAATTAAATTACCACCTAACCATTGTGTTGTTGCAGGAATAAATTGTTGTATAATCTCAACCCAATATGGACTCATTCTTTCAATGAATTCATTTATGGTTACAAAATTATATGGTGTGAATCCCACACTTGTCATATATTCTTTATAGATTTCCTTTAATACTCTATATTCCTTTTTGTATTTTATAATATGTGAATTCTTAACATTCTGACTTACAATGTTATTTAAGAATTGTGAAAAAGTAACACCTGTTTGTGGTGTCATTGTGTGAAAATCTAAAGTTAAGTTTCTTGATTTTCTATATATGTCATAATCAATTGCTCTGTCTGAAGACAAGAACACATTGATATTTTTTCTATTTAATGTTAGTTTAGAATCATCTTCATTTTCAACAACTTCAATTTTTGAATTGTCAATTTCAGATGAGATTTCAAATCCGTAATCTAAACCTGGTAGTTTTCTGTAGACATCAAAATAATCTTCACCGTATGTAAATGGTGCTGATTTTGTTTTAATAACCTTCACTCTACCTGTTAAGTTAGATGTAAAAGTATCTAATATGTCTGAAGACCTATGGTCTAATGTTTTTCTATACCAACCTGAACCCTTTGCAAAGAAATAATCTCCGTTGGTTGTTTGTAATTTTCTTGGTAATCCACTCTCTTCACTAACAGGATACTCACTTCTTGTTAAAGTTGTGGTACCTGTAACTGTTACTAATCTATAAGAATATGCTGAATATTCAACTCCATCAATCGTCGTATCATATGGAACGAATTCCATGTGATTAAATTCCTTTACACCTTGAATAACCGCACGAATATCGTCTTCAAATGTTTTAGTTGGTAATAAACTATCTACCTTATAAACATATTCATCCAACCTAATCATTGGTTCTGGTGCTCCTATGAATTTTAAAAAGAATTCAATTGCAAGTCTCGTACCTTTTGATTTATATAAAAACGCAAGATTTGAAATTAACCTTCTATAAAATTCAGATTCAGCTTCTACTAAGTTAGCACCTAATGATATTCCTTCATACTGTGAAGTATGTCTCGTATATAATGATTCTTGTAAGGTTTTTTCGTCGAACAAATTAACCGTTGATAATCCTAAAGTTTCAGATAAGTTTTTTAATAACAAATCAGGAACATTATTAATACCATCATAACTCACATTTCTCATGTAAGCGATGTTATCGATAAATTTCTTTATCTTATCAAAACTTTGTCCGTATATTTGAAATATAGCCTCGGCTTTCTTTTCTTCAGTATCGAATTCAAAAAGTTGTGGTGCCGTTAAAAATCTAATTAATAAATTTGATTTGTAGTTGTCTATTTCCTCACCTAATGAACTTAACTTTTCAATATAAAAATTGAAATCAAGTCCAACAATTTGTATGTTCCAATTATCTCTAGATATTGGCCAGTTAATTTGTTCTGAAGTTAATTCAGTTGTGTAACCATCACTACTATCTCTTGGAACTGTGAAGTTAGCTTGATATTTTGGGGTGGTTTCTCTATTTAATAAAACCGTTTGTAAATCGTCTAATTGTTTATAGAATTCTTCAGTAACCCCGTCGTTTGGTCTAATTAAATATGTATCCGTATATGTCGATGAACCATTAAAACAGTTACCTTGAACTTTTAGATAGATTAAGTTATTAACGTCTGGTTCAGAATAAACCAATATATTATAAGTTAAACCACTAAAATCTAAAACGTATTTTGTATAAGATGAGAAGAAATTTTTAAAATTATTCTCAGTTTGTGGTAATGTATTACTTTTTGGTTCAATAAAAACAACCCCCATTGGGTTGTAACTCGCTGTATATTGAAATTTAAATTCAGTCGTATTAGTTACGGCATCATATACAATAGATTCGGCAGTTAAATTGGATGATAATCCAGGTGTTGTACCATCAATCATAACTCCCGATGGGAATTTTTTGATTACGTCCCCAACCGCAACCCCTAACCTCTGCTTTAATGAACCATACAATGATTTACCAGCATCCGATTTGGAATTTTTAAATTTAATATTTTGTTTTTTCCCACTAAGTGGTAAAGTTTCAATTGCGGGACTTTCTTCTTCCTCTAAATTATCTAACGTGATAAAATCGGAAAAAGGTACCGTTCTAAATTCTTTACTATCTTTTTCAGGAATTACTTTATCAACGGCAAAATTGGTATTAGTCAGTTGACTAGACCCATCAGTAATTTGATTACCGACAAGACTATCACTGAACGTTTCCGCTCCACTTGCTGCCTGACTTGGTACCTTGTATCTTATTGTTGCCATTATTCGGTAATAACATTAAAGTTTAAATTTTCATCAATATCTGTTTTTCTTTCTCTAACCTCATATAACGTTTCGTTAAATTGGTCTTTAACCTCATATAGGTTATATTGTCTGTAGATACTGTTATTGTTATCGTAAATAGTGTAAACACCGTCAGATACAGATTTACTTTGATTACCATACAATGCATGTGCTAATGTAGATGCATCATGTTCAATCATTTCAACTTCAACGGTAGTTGGATTAAAATAAGTGTTAGTTAATATTATGTTTTGATTTGGTTGACCAATAAATGGTACCGTTGTTGGTCTTGTCGATGGTGCTGCACTTGGTGTTATAGTTAAAAACATGAAGTTTGTAGCCGCATCAGTGTACCTATATCTAATCGATTTTTGACTTGTATTTGTTGTATTTGATATAACCGGTTCGCAATAGAAATTTGATGTAATAATTCTGTAAAAATTTGGTATCTTTTTACCGTTTGAATCCAAATACTCAACTCTATATCCAACTACCCCCTGTGGTGAAAATTTACCTCTATCATTTGATGGGAGTGCACTTAAATCAATAACTAAACCCCTAACTGAGGGTAATGAAGCCAATATTCCACAATCAGTAATTACCGTTCTAATTTGTTTAGGTCTCATGTGGAGCGTATAAATTCCAAGTTCTGAAAAATCTGCAGCCGCTAGTTTTAGGTTATATAACCCACCAAGAACCTCAACATCTGCTGTTCCACCAGTTTCTCCATTATGTAAAACAGGAGTTAAATAATCCGATGCTGGACTTAATTTTTTAAATGTAACTGTAGAGTTTGCCGTTCTACCTGAAACATAGTGATAAAAGATATCAACATCGTCTGGTGATACATCTGCAGGTCTCACAATACCGTAACTACCAATTGCCATGTTTTTTTATTTATAAATATGATTTTTATTGTTTTTTTACATTAAAGTACCCACTTCCGTACACACTTATTTCTCCAACACTATCCATTTCACCTAATCTTAGGTTTCTTTCCATGATTCCTTGTTTTCCTCTCTCAACAAAAATGTCGGAAAATATCTGAGGTTCATCAATGAAACCGAGTAAATGTTCGTTTCTGGTTACCATTCCTTGGTACACTTCTTCATTTTGATAAGATGCTGTTGTTCCTGTAATGTGTGTATATCCACCCTCATAATCCATATAATATAACTCATTTATTGTATATCCTGTATAGTTTGCTGTAATTGTTATTCCAGAATATGCATTTACACTTCCATATTTTCTAACTTCATCAATTCTACTCTTACCAATTGCCATGAATTTAAAACCGTTTGGTGTGTTTTCAGTTTGTCCCGTTAATGTTGTATAATTTTGTAAATAATTTTGAGTTTGTCCTGTTGGTGGTTCGTGATACGGAACTGTAAATTCTAATGTACCTAAATCCGTAGGTATTCCGTATGAACTAGTGAATGGAACTGTTACTTGTTTTTTTACTTTATTAACTCTCCATGGAGAATCAATTGTTACCTCAATTGTTTTTACCCCATTTGAAGAATAAGTGTGACTAACATATGGTAGATTAACATCATATACAGTTGGCATCGCCAATGTACTTGTTGTTCCGTCACCCCACGATATACGAAATATCGCGTTAACTAAATCTTTTAGTTTGTTTGTGTTTGTTGTATTATAAACAGTAATAACGTTACCATTACCTTTATATGTGAAATTACAAAATTGTTCAGCTTGTTCAATATCACCATCAAATGAAACCATAACACCCATTTCATCAGCACTACACTCTAAAAAAATTGGTAAGTTGAATGTTAATCCTGTTGATGGTCTTAATATTTGATGTTTTATTCTTTTCATAATTGTTATGTGGTTCCACCAATCGCTTCATAAAAATTTATTGGGTCACCAGATTCACCTATTCTATCACCGGTAGTACCATTATATCTAAATACTTGGTAAGTGTAATCCGTGTTATTCATAACTAACTTATAATATGTGTCTGTGGTCTCATTTACCACAGTTGTTGGTGATAGTGATTTATTATTAAAATTTAAAATTGAACCGTCCTTTGCATCAAAAAATCTTGCTGACATATAAAAAGTGTCGCCCGAAAATGTTGTTCCGTTTAATACTGAATTATCTTGAAACCAATATAGGTACATATTTTCTTTATTTCTATAATTTGAACCAGTGAAAACGGGTACATGAATAAAATCATATAATTTTGTATAATAAATTTTTTCCCCCAATGGTATTGATAAGTTTTTAGAAAAAACTAATTTTCGATTACCTCTAGTTGGTGCCTCATTGTTTGGTGTTTTGAATAATTCCAACCTAAAAAAACTCTCAACAGAGGACCTTGACATTTGGTTATTTTCATCACTTTTGATTCCAATATGTTCGTAGTCCAATCCACCAACATGTGTGTTTGAACTATTATAAAAGAAAAATTGAAACCATATATCGGTTTGTTCTACACTATTACCGACACTCGTGTATGGTTTATGGATATATCTAACCGTTTCAAAATTTTCAGTTGGGTTGATGATACTTTTTAATACTTCTTTTTTCGTATTCTTCGATACCTTCTTGCCATCCTAAATCTTGTCTAAAATTAGTTTCTGAATTTAGTAATAAATTACTATCTAAATCACTTTGTAATATTTTCATTAACAATTAGGATTAGTTTTTCCGCCATTTTTATTTTTATCGTTTGTTAAGTTGAAATTAATGATTCCATCTTTTTTAGTGGTGAACGCCTTTTCATTTCTTAAATAAAAATTAATGTCGTTCTGTATGTAATGTGTGTTATTCATAAATGGATAATCCACACCAAATCCATCAACATCAACGTAACCTATATCATAAACATCTCTCCATTTCCATAATTTTTCACTTGGAAAAAATTTAGCATTATCAGGTAAAAATAAAATATCGTTTGTGTCTGATGTTTCAACATAGGGAGATAATTCCCTTATTTTAACCCTATAATGTGGTTGATAATATAATCCAATTGGGTTATTTGATGTGCTACCCGGATATTCTATATTAGACGATTGGTCGTGGTCAAACACCAATTGATTACTTATAATTTTATGAAAAGATTCAGATATTATTCTTTCCTTCATTTGTACTGGGTCATATTCAACAAATGCACCCGTTACCACATCTCCATTTGTTAGTGTATTTCCCGTATAGAATGTAATTCCACTTATAGTCATAGGTGTTGATGTCATTCCACTTTCATTGGTACCTGTTCCACTAAAATGGTCATCAATCCAATAATCATGAATATGAAACGAATAACCGACCTTTGGTGGGTAATTGAAGTATCCGTTCCCATTTCTAAATAAAGTCGTTACATACACCTCTGTTGGGGTGTAGTTGAGATTATTTGTTAATCCAGTTAATGTCACGGGAACTTTGAAATCAAACAATACCGATTCCATTCTATTTCTCTCAACCAATGGGTCGACATCCCCATTTTTATTTTGAAATAATAATTTTCTTTCTTCTTCAAATATTAAAGATTCAAACCCAACTTTATCCAAGATATAGTCGTTAGTTGATGTCAATATTCTATGTTTATGTACATAATATTCACTCGTTGAACCTGTGATATCATTAATGTTGGTACAACGTTTACCAATTACCAATTGATTTAAAGTAACACCCGTTAGAAATTGTGTTTTATATAAATTTAAAACGTAATTTTGAGAATCATAATATTCATCTCCAACTGAACTAATATAATATGGTGTTGAATTAATGATAACATATTCTCCCTGAGACATTCCATGTTTAATAGGACTTGTTAACTTATATGAGTTAACCGTACTCGAAACCCTAAATGGTATTCCATCTCCACTCGTAAATGTTAAAAGATTTGAACCTTCGGTTTTAGTTATCCCACTTAACGTATATTTCATTGGGAAAGTCTTCGTATGGGAATAAACGTGTGATAGATAAATGTTCCAATTGTGATAAGGGGCAGTAATTGGAGTGATTTTTTGGTGCGTCGTATCTCCCGTTGTTGTTATTGAGAATCCAGTAAATCCTGACAACGAGTAAATTGAAACGTCATTTGTTGTTTCTCTAAAAACATCTTTTCTTAAAAACGCAAATTCATCATATGGTAAATAACCGGAGAAATCTAAATCCTCACCATTACCTTCTAATGCCAATTTATTTTCTAAATAATCGTAAGGTGATGTACCAAGATATAAGTTTCTAAAAATCATTTTTATCTTACCATAAATCTTGTACCTAACACATTCATCTCTTTCAGTTTTAAACTGTTCAGATAAATCTAGTATAACATCCCTGTCGTCAATTCTTAGAAGAGATTTCTCCTCATCCAAACCAATACGAACCTGTAACTCCTCGGAAGGTGCATTTTCATATTTACGGGTTGGTAATATTATTTGTTTTTTTTCCATTAATCTTGTGTATTGAAAATATAATTTCTTATGGATTTAAATAATGTATATGGTTGTTTATCAACATAACATATTCCATCCTGAGTGACTAATCTATTATATTCATATGCCATCCCTGCATTGACCCAATTTATTTCTTCCCCTAAGTCTCTTCTAACCAAGTCAGCGATTTTATTTTCATCATACCTCATTCCATTTTTACTTAGAGGTAGTTTACTAACTATATAATCACTGTATCCTTTATCTTTACATGAACACCTCGTCATTGGGACATTTGATTTGTATTCTCCTCTAATTGCCGAAACTTCGATACCGTCTAGATATTCTGACATTTCAACAATTTTTCTATATGATATTCCACTAAAACAAGTTGTAAACATTAATCTAGTGTCCTTTGTCATTATTGGTTTTAACGCATCGATTACTTCTTTTATTTTTTCGTAATTTTCTTCGGTCTGTACTAATTTTTTTCCTGTACCGTAACTTGTTAAATTAATTTGTTTAAGAACGTATGGATATTTTGTTATAAATTTCTTTATACCTTCTATCGTTTCGTCTAAACTTTTATATGGACCAACACTATGTGTAAATTTTGATAATAAATTATATAAGTTAAGTTCTTCTTTTTTATAATTTACATATATTATCAAGTGAGTCGGTCTTCGTTTTTTAAATAAATCTTTTATCCACATAATTAATTTGGTCCAAACATTTCAATAAATTTATCAAAGGCGGTTTTACCTTTTCTTAATCCAAACGTATAATGGAATGGTACCCCTATTTCCATTAAATGTCTGACTTGTCCACCTACTGTGTATTCTTTATAGTTGTCGTTACTTTTCAATTTAACCCCATTAACTTCAATACAATCCCTTATTGGTGGTAATATATTTGGGTTAAAGAAATTATCATCAACAGTTAATGTATTTGGGTCCGGATTTAAATTGGCACTAAATTCTTGAATACGTTGATTATAAATTCTACCTGTATAATAACTTTGTATTTCACCATCTCCATCGACTTCACCAAATCCATGTCCATTAGTATCCCACATGTAATATGGAACTCTTTGTGAATTATCACCAAGTCTACCTGGCGTATTAATACATTTTCTAATTAATGAACCATTATATTCCACCGTTGGTGTTGTTGTATCGTCCTCACTAAAAAGAAAGTCAATACCAACGGCACCTTTACCATCAAATAAATTGGTATAACCAGTATAAGGTGTATTAGCTAATTCAGATTCGAACGGATATATTCCCGTTTGTGTGTTGAAATTTAATAACTGTGCAATATCACCATCAATTTGTCCTTTACCTCTTCTATCGAATAAATCTTGAACATCCAATCTTCCCTTTTCTTTTATTTCTTTTGATTGAATAATGTATTCCATCAAATCATCTATACCTTTATATGATGTTGCACCTATACTTCTAGAAACCGAACAGTTAACGTCTAAGGCTGCGTCGATACACACTTCATTAATCCATGTTAATCTTGGACCTAAGTCTACTATTGTTGTTGGAAAATTGATTTCTCTTTTAACACCGTTATCGGTAATTTTAGACACCCAATTATTACTTAATTTTAGAGGGTCAAGGTTAAAAGATAATACCCTTGAAGAACCATAGAACCCTTTTGTTTTTTCATTATAGACCTGTTGATATGTTTTTGTTGTTCCAGGAACAATGTCAGTATCATTATATTGTAAATCATAAAATCCCTTATCAACATCCGTGGTGGACCCGGTTATAGTACTCCATCTTGGGTGATATGGTGTAGACCTATAGTAGTAATGTATGGCACCGTCGGTGTCTACTTTTTTATACACACAATCTTTACAGAAATTGTTTTCTCCTCTTCTTTTAAATTGGAAGAAATACAATACTCCATTAATCCATGAGTCGGTAAAAATATAAGATACAACTCCACCACACATTAACTTACCGAATAATTTTCTTCTTCTATATGAACTTAGTAATTCACCAGTTTTTCCCGCTAAGGGTATTAAAGTATAAACACCATCCCTAAATTCTGACCATCCTGTTAATGTTCCTCCATTAGTCAATTCAGGGTCAACAAAGTATGGTCCTTTTTTCTTAACTTGACCGTAATAAGTTCCCTTATATATACATCTTGAATCCTCGTTTCTAAAATTTCCATTATTTTCCGTTGGCCACTTTGCAAATTCCGACGCTACTCCACCTAAATTGTATGGAGGTCTTGTTTCACACTCACCAACATTAAGACCTAAAATTGTGGCATTATAATTATAATCAATTTGGTTATATATTGGAGGATTACCTAATGCCGGATTTAATGGGTCATATGGTCTATAAAGTTTTAATCTAGCTAAACCCTCAACATATGTGTCCACATTTCCACCTGTTGAACCCGTTAAAGGTAATACGATACCTCTTAATCTCATGTCTCCAGTTCTTCCTAATTCATCCTCAATAATAGCGTCATATTTTTGACAACCACTCTCAACTTCACCAATAACAACTGAACTAACAGGTACATTACCTGCCGGGTCAAACCACACATTTTTTATTTTTACACGAGTGTCAATTTCATGACATGTTCCCGCAACGGGATGGTCTAATGGAGTGTTAAATGCTTCAGAAATTTGACTAATAATAGAAGCGTAGATTAATGGTATTTTCCATTGTGTAAATTCATCATCCCATGTGATTGAATATTGTTGACCAACACCCACTGTTATGTAATCGGATTGTCCGCTAAATAATTCAATTTCGAATACATATCTTTGATAAAGAAAGTCACCATTTTGGTTAACGGACGCATTATTTGGTGGTAACGGTAAAACCGGTGTAAATAAATCAAAATATAAAGAACCATCAGGGTCGAATCCGGAAGCACCAGAACAACCGTTTACAGTTTCAACTGAAGTTATGGTTCCACTTGATAAAGATTGACCTGGTTTACCACAAACATTATCAACAGTTCCATTTGCTGGTACCGTAGCCGTAGTTGAGTTATTATCACAATCCAAATATGTTACTGTGTATCCACTTGTTGTTGATGAATTTGTAAATTTATATTTACTACATGTTCCATCTTCTCTAGCAACTTGATACCTCTCCTTCATTGTGACATTAGTAAAGGTTGGAGTTAAACCCGTAATTGATGCAATGTCTAATTTTGGTACAGTTACCGTTAAATCACTTGATTCAGTATCTTCATTACAGTCATAACAATCAGGATATGTAATCAATGATAATTTGAATATATTTCTAAATTGAAATTCTTTTGCTCTTTGGAACATCTTAGCAGCAGCTCTTGACGATACACCCGTACTTTCTAAAAGTTCCGCAATTGCAAACATAGTTTGTGCGGTTATCTCTTTAAAAAATAATTGAATAAATAATCCAATATATTCAATGTAACTTACTATAGTTAAAATGAAAAAATTAAATCTATGGTTTCTAACGGCGTCGTTTATTGGAAAAAAGTTATTAGTTCCAGAACAATCCTCACCGGCATCTGGCCATATTTCTTTAATTCCAATGAATGATTCATTCCTATCTTTTACAAAGAATTTAAAAAGGCTTTCAAGTGAACTTGCTTTGTAGTATTTGTTAATGAATTGAGATACGCTATAAACTCTATTATATCTTAATTGGAAGAAATAATCTTGTGGTATTTTAGTTTTACCCTCACTAATAGCATCATTACTTGTTCCCGTTATTTCACCCAAAGCATCCAATGGGTAATCATCAATTAACGTACTGAATGAGTATGATTTCGGATTAATGGTATTATACTTACCAAGTCTACTATCATCATTTATATGATATTCTCTAATATTTGGTACTAAAAATTTTCCATTAAATGTGTTTCTTGCACCAGAATCTTCGCTTAAAGAAAATCTAAATCTATAATTTCCTTGAGTTGGTATACCGACATTCGGATTTTTAGATTCAACTAAATTACCAAATTCATCAGTAGTAACATATTTCATGTTCATCGGTACCCTAAAAAAGAAAGTACCATTGTCATCAATTACACTGTCAATTTTTACAGATTCTAAAATTGGCCTTTGAATATCTGGTGAACCGTCTAATTTCTTTTCGTAATTACCGCTGAATCTTATTGCCTCGATATCACCTTTTTTTGTGGTTAATTTACATTTTTCACCCATTTGGTTATCAACGTTACAGTTTTGGGTTAACGCGTCTTTACCTGAGTCAGTAAAAGTTCCCCCCATTAATAACGCATAAGGTTCAATTCTAATACCTTTTTCTTTTAAATCGAAATCGGTTCTTGTGATTCCAATTTCACACAATTCCTCATTTCCCCAAAATGGGTAAACTTCAATTGTTCTATCAAAAGAAACAACCTGTGGAAGTTCAGCTAAATTATCTGATGCTCTGTATGTGTAACTATTTACGAATTTCTCTGATGAAACACCCTCATACATTAAATCGTATGGGATTAATGATTGACATCCGATATCTGATAAATCGACATCACAATGGATTATTTGTTGACCTAGAGGTACTCCCCAAATCATAAAATCTCCCGAGTCGTTTGTTTTTACAGTATATCTGTAATATTTTTCAAACACTTCCATACATTCTTCTCTCGATAGAATGTCTTCTTGGTCGAAAAATTTACCTGTTGGTGTGTGTCCTGTGTGTTGTTTTCTTGAAGGTAGTAAATGGTAACGATATCCGTCTTCTGATGAATCGTTAATTTCTTTATATGGATATAACGCCGAAACTACGGGGTCATTTTCATCCACATCACTTAATGGTATAAAAATTGAAACTCTAGCGTTAGGTACTCCATACCCATTATTAACAGAAACACGACCTACCACCACTCCATAATCGGAGCATAACCCTGTTGCGTAAACGTCTTGTTGTGTGAACTTCAAGGATAAAATCTCCAACAAGTCAAAGTCTTGTTTAAGTTCGACATTAATCTTCAGGTCACGACCTATATCTGTGTGAATTCTGTGCTTTTGTATCATCTTATATAAATAGAAACTCCTTAGTTTTCTATAAGATAAGGAAAAAACATATTAATATGTAGTCGAAGTGAGAGTTTTAATTCTAACTTTAATATCAGTATTGGGGAATCTTACTTGATATATCTGATTTGACTTCATATATATGGTACTTTCCACCTGTGATATTTCTTTTGTGGTTTCATCAATAAATGATTGAGCAACTTGAGCCGATGAATATTCTCCACCAATTTTGTTAAAAACTCTAATATCAATTACGTTAACAACACCGACAACATTACCAATTTGAGTTTTTAAATCCCCAACTAATAATGGGTCTCCCATTTTTTTCTTATCAATAGAGAAAAATGATGATGTTTGTTGAACAACTGATTTTATTATATCTGCAGTATTTTCGTTTTTATTTACAACTAAATCAACTTCAAGACCTAAATCGATTACCTCACCACTTTGAATGTCTAAATAATCGTTTAACATTCTATATTTTGATAGGTAATTCAATACGTTGTTTTTTAATGTGTTAGAAACCGTATCAATTAAATTACCTGTTTCATCGTATGACAATAATTTAATTCTTACCTTATTATCCTCCTCCATCACACTAACTTTCGCCGGTGCTCCAAAGGTAGCTGGCATTGTTTCAATCATAGATTTATAGTCATTTAAAGTTACTGCTCTATTTTGTGCTGCAAAATTATATGCGACCATGTTTCTAATTTCTTCAACCGTAGGTGCGTCTGAACCTCCAACTGCAGGTGTTATGTTAGTAACCCTTAAAGATTGGTTTACTTGGTCATTTACAGAGGAATTAGGACCGTTTACCACATAATCGAAGGTATCCATAGAATTGATTACATTGATACCTAAATTCGTCTCTTTACCACCACCAATTCGGTATTTTACAAATAATGTAGTATTACTTTTTGGTACCGCTCCAAGTGATGTATTATTTAAAAATGTTGATAGGTTAACCTTCATTGTTCCCGACATGTAATTGTCCAAATTATCCATTGGGTCAACATTACCTGAACCAAAAGTTAATGAAAAATAGTTCTCAGGTGTATATTCCGTAAAGAACTTGTTAACGATACCCATATAGTCACCAGATTTGAAATTATCTTTATCTGATGCTCCTGTTGGGTCCTCAACAAAAATCTTGTCCTCAATTAATGATTTAACTTCATACCATCTGTTGTCTGATGATACAAATTCATCTGATGTTGGATTTGCCCCATATCCTGAACCGTCTTTATGTATAACTGAAGTTACCCCTAAAATATTTCTTTCAGGTAAAAAAATCTTTAAAAATGGTTTTTGGTCAACTGCACTGATTACTCTTCTGTAAATTCTTGTAACACCATTAATAACCGCCTCTCTTTTTGTTATTGTATATGAAACCAATCTATTATTACCATCAAAATTTGGTATTTTTAATCTGTTTGGTTCACCTTTACTATTAAATGGACTTGAGAAATCGATATCTTCAACGATTTCAAATATTTGACCTCCACCTGACACTTGTGCTCCTGACTTCAAAATACCTTCGTATCTTTCATCATCTTTATCTCCTCTTACGGGTACGTTAATTGAAAAGTCACATAACGCAATTGATGGTCTTGGGCCAGGCAATTTGATTCCGTATGTTTTTGCAATATGAAATAATGACTGTCTTTGTTGGGCAAAGTCCAACATTGTTTCTTGCCAAACTCTATCAATATGGTAATGTAAGTTATCCGCAATACCTGCGTTCATATCCAATAATACTGAATATATTGAGGCATCATTGAAGTTAGATATTAACTCAGGATAATACTGTTTAGTTAAATCCACCAATTCTTCTCTAAGACCGGCGAAATCTCTTGTTGCGTATGATATTTGTTTTGACATATTACAAATTAATAATTATAAAATCTGGTGTGCTAAATGTACCGTTATTTACCGTATAATCTATTTTTACCTTAGCAGTGTACGGTTTGTTCGCTGCAGTGGAAACTCTAAATAATCTTGCGTCTTCATCTTCATTTACAGATGTAATCATCTGTTCAGGGTCATCTTCCGCTGACATTACTTTAATTGAATTTATATCTAAATTCGGTATGTATTTTTTTACACCCTCTCTTATTTCTTCTTCGATGTTATTATGTGATATTATATCATTTTGGTCGAAAATATATTCATATAATCTAGTACCAAAATCTGGTAATAAAAATCTACTTCCCTTCCTTGTTAAAAGTAAATGAATAAGATTAGCTCTAACCTCCTTTTCAGGGGTTGCAGTTAATCTAACGTAATTACCAATTGCACTATCCCTAAATGGGAAGTCTATACCGTATGTAGCCATATCAATAAATATAAATAATTGTAAAATGGTAATAAATAAAAAAACCTCAACAATGTTGAGGTTTTTAATATAGTGACTTGATTTTCGCACCCTGTATAATCAAATCCTCGGATGCTCAAGGTACGCCTTGACGACAGTAACACTTTGAGGGCGCCACCCGCGGGTATTAAGACCCACAACCTTCACACTCAAATGGAGAATCTGACGGTCTACTACTTGTCATTACCATTTCAGGTGTTTGTTCACTTATTAGTGTATTATTAGTTGGTACTTCAACATTATTAACTGAAGCTGCCGGTTGTTCTATTGGTTTTGATGAGGACATGTCCACCCCTAAACCTTTAATTGCGTCTACGGCTGCTCTTGTTCTTAGATAATACATTCCCGTTTTTAAACCTAATTTCCAACCATATAGATGTGCGGCTAATAACTTAGTTTTAGTTGCATTGTCAACGAATAAATTTAAAGATTGTGATTGGTCGATAAAGATACTTCTATTGGCCGCCATTTGTAAAACACGTTTTTGTGACATTTCCCAAACAGTTTTATATACTTCTTTCAATTCTGTTGGTATTTCAGGAATGTTTTGAACTGAACCATTTTCCATGATTAGTTTATTCTTAATGGTCTCGTTCCATAAATTTACCTTTACTAACTCATTAACTAAGTGTTTGTTGATAACAATAAATTCACCACCTAATGTTCTTCTTGAGTATAAATTAGTTGTAAATGGTTCGAACGCCTCATTGTTACCCAATATTTGTGCGGTGGATGCGGTTGGCATCGGTGCAACTAATAGTGAGTTTCTAACTCCATAATTAACAACCTCTTTTCTTAATGATTTCCAATCCCATCTTCCTGATAGGTCATTATCTTTTTTACCCCACATCTCATATTGGAATATACCACGTGAAATTGGTGAACCGTCAATTGATTCATATGGTCCAACTACTTTTGAAATATCTTTAGATGAGGTCATCGCCGCAAAATATATTGTTTCAAATATATCCGTTTGTAATTTATCAGCTTCTTCACTTTCAAATGGTAAATGTAACATACAAAACACATCAGCTAAACCTTGAACACCTAAACCAACTGGTCTGTGTCTAAGATTGGAAAGTTTTGTTTCTTCAGTTGGGTAGAAATTTAAATCAATTACGTTATTTAAATTCTTAATAACTTGATATGTGTTATCATATAAAAGTTGATGATTGAATTCTCCGTCTTTTACATATTTTGGTAACGCTAATGACGCTAAATTACAAACAGCCTGTTCAGTTGGTGAACTATATTCAATAATTTCAGTACATAAATTTGAAGATTTAATTGTACCAAGATTTTTTTGATTTGATTTATAATTCGCAGCATCTTTATATAACATGTAAGGTGTTCCTGTTTCAATTTGTGCGGTAAGGATTGCATCCATTAATTTTCTCGCTTTGATAACTTTTCTTGCTTTACCTTCTTTCTCATATTTTTCATATAAATCTGTGAAATTCTGTGTAGACAATGTTGGGTCATCATAAACATCTGATAATCCTGGTGCCTCGTCTGGTGAAAATAATGACCAATCGCCATCCTCTTCAACTCGTTTCATGAATAGGTTAGGTGTCCACATAGCCAAGAATAAATCTCTTGCTCTCATTTCTTCTTTACCGTGATTTTTTCTTAAATCAATAAATTCAAAAATGTCAGCGTGCCATGGTTCAAGATATACCGCAAATGAACCTTTACGTTTTCCTCCTTGGTTAATCCAACGAGCAACTTCGTTATAAGTTTTCATCATAGGTAATAAACCGTCAGACTGTCCACCAGTTCCTTTAATATACGCTCCCTTAGCTCTGACATCATGTACGTGTAAACCGATACCTCCTGCCCACTTAGAAATCTTTGCAACATCTTTTATCGTATCAAACAATCCATCGATATCGTCACCCTTATTACCAATTAAAAAACAAGAAGACATTTGTGCTCTTTTAGTTCCCGCATTAAATAACGTTGGTGTTGCATGTGTGTAGTAATGTTGAGATAAGTCATCGTAAATACGAAGTGCCATATCCACATCGCCATTACAAATACCAACAGCAACTCTCATGTAAAGATATTGTGGTCTTTCAACTACTCTATCTCCAATTTTTAACAAGTACGAACGTTCAAGTGTTTTAAAACCAAAGAAATCGAATTCGAAATCTCTATCCATTTTAATTGCTCCGTCAATCACTTCTTTGTTCGCCATTACAAATTTATAAACGTCATCATCAATTAATGAGGACTCTTTATTTGTTTTAGGTTCAACGAAAAAATGTAACTCTTTAATTGATTGTGAGAATTTTTTAGGAGTTGTTTTATGTAAATTAGAAAGTGCCAATCTTCCCGCTAATTTTGAATAGTCGGGGTGTGTTGTTGCCATCGCCGCCGCAGTTTCTGCTGCCAACACATCTAATTCAGTTGTCGATATCCCATCATATATCCCCTGAGTTACTTTTAATGTAACAAACGTGGGGTCTATGTATTCCAAATCCAAATCACTACAAAAAATACTAATTCTTCTTGTAATTTTATCGTATCTCATTTCCTCAAGGGAACCGTCTCTTTTTTTAACTTTCATCTTATGTTTTATTTTTTTTAAAAATCCATATCCTCATCGAACGCAGAACCCAAATCATCTGACGTACTATTATTAACTCCAGCTTTTTGATATTCGGCAACTCTTTTTTCAAAGAAATTGGTTTTACCTTGTAGTGCGATGTTTTGCATGAAATCAAAAGGATTCTCTGAATTGTAAACTTTTGGTACACCCAATGACACCAATAACCTGTCAGTTACAAATTCAAGGTACTGAGCCATTAAATCTGAATTCATACCAATTAATCGAACAGGTAATGCTTCTAAAATGAATTCCTTTTCGATTTCCAATGCTCCACAAATAATTTCTTGTATTCTTTTTGGGTCTACTTTATTTTGTATGTGTTGGTTGTAGATATGACAAGCAAAATCACAATGAACACCTTCATCTCTTGATATTAATTCATTTGAGAATGTTAATCCTGGCATTAGACCTCTTTTCTTTAACCAAAAAATCGAACAGAATGAACCTGAAAAGAATATACCTTCAACCGCAGCGAATGCAATTAATCTATCAATAAACGATTCTGAATTAATCCATTTCAACGCCCAATCCGCTTTTTTCTTAACGGCCGGTATTGTATCAATTGCATTGAATAAAAAATGTTGTTCTTCTTTATCTTTTACTAATGTATCGATTAATAGTGAATATGTTTCACTATGTATGTTCTCCATCATAATTTGGAAACCGTAGAAGAATTTAGCTTCAGTATATTGAACTTCATTTACAAAGTTCATCGCCAAATTTTCATTTACTATTCCATCAGATGCTGCAAAAAATGCTAACACATATTTTACAAAGTGTCTCTCATCGTCATTTAACTTATTATCCCAATCGGATACGTCTTGTCCTAAATCAATCTCTTCTGCCGTCCAAAAAGAGGCTTCAGATTGTTTATAAAATTTCCACAAATCGTGGTGTTGTATTGGAAAAAGGACAAAACGTCCAGGGTTATCTTGTAAGATTTTTTCTGTCATTGTTTTTTGTTTAGGTATTAATTAATTTGTTGTCGCTTGACTTGGGTGGGTTTTTCTATAAATTTCCTGAGCTCTTGATGCTCTGTCTTTTACTTTATCTTGTTCAAAACCTAACAAGGTATTTTGGGAGTCAGTATCGATAATAAGTAATTTATTGTCGAACTTACAATTTTGGAAAATAACACCATCTTGTCCTATACGTGATTTTAACAATGTCAAAGTTCCTAAATTATTTTCTTTTTGTTCTAATGTTTTTCCAATTGATATGATAATGTGAGCAACTTGTGCTTTCTTAATGTTACCACCCATTTGGTCACTTGTCACAACTTCAGATGATATCGAATCTCTATTACCTTGTGTTGCGGTCCAAACAGCAAATTCAAACTCTCCCGTCATTGATTCTAATTGTCTCATGATTGCACCTTCACCTTTCCATTCTTCACCGAAGGCGTTTTTCTCTGCACTTAAACAGTCAACGTAGTCGATTAATAACAAATCAATTTTAGTCCCCTCAGATTCCATTTTTCTTACAATGGATTTAATGTCTGAAACTGTAACACCGAAACTTGGTAATTTTAATAATTTCAAAAAGTTTTTACTTTCGCTGTTTCTTTTTTCAACTATCGATATCACCTCTTGTGCATTTTCACTTTGTTTGTCAGGTTCAATTCCCGTCCAAATCGTAAAGTGTTTTCTCTTAATGTTTGTTTCACTATCTTCGAAAAATATCTGTAGAACGTTTTTACCATCATTAAATGCTGTGTTAGCGAATAATGTTAATAATGTTGTTTTACCTGTACCAGTCGGTGCCAATACCACACCTAATTCACCCATACCTATTCCACCTTTTAATAGTCTATCTATTCCATTAATTCCTGTTGGGATTGGTACTCTCGAATCTTTTTCCAACGCTCCTGCGATATTATCAAATACGTCCTTTGCTCCATCAGATGTTGCACCAACTTGTAATGCGTCATTAACTAATTTTTCAATTTTTGTATACTCTTCAAAGTCTCCGTTCTCAATAATGTTACTCACATCTTTGATTGCTTTTTTTAGTACTTGTTGTTTACAAAAATTAAGAGAGGTACTCTTAATATATTCTGGAATGTCAGTATGGTGTTCTTGAATGTTTTTCAAGGTATCCATATGTAACTTGGATGATGTGTCTTTACTTGATTCGGACATTAGTTTCTGTGCCAACGTATCATAAGAAGGTATTGCCCCAAACTTAACGTGCATTTCTTTAACATTCTCCATAATATATCTAAAATATGGACTATCGAAGTATTTGCTCTCCATAACATCAATAATTGTCTTAGCAAATTTTTTGTCTTCAATGATTGTTTTCAATAAAGAAACCTGGAACGACTGACCTAAATAACCGAAATTCTTTTCACTCATGTTTAAAAATGTTTATATGTGTTCAATAATATTACAGCTCATAATTTAGGTACGTTGTTTCTAATTCATCAGAAGACAAAATGTTTGTTAATTCTGATAAAATACCTCTAATTTTTGGTCTAACGTCCACCGAGTATCTCGCTTTTGGATGATAGTAATGAGCTGGAAATATCCTAGAAATAAATACATCGTCACCTAGCTTTACTTCCAACAAAAAGTACTCCTCTTTGTTTTCGTCCCCATCTTCCAAAACATCAGAACCGTAAAAATAATTGGGATTTTCGCTCATGTAGTCGGAACTTTTCATTTTCAAATCTTCCGAAATTTCGTCGCAAATATATTTTACAGAGTTGTGAATATCCATTGAGCGTCTTGCTCTTGGGTTGTAATCCTTAACGTTAAAAAATCTTTGGATGATAATGTTTCCCTCTAATGTTAATAGAAACTCGAATTTTGTGATTTCTTGATTTTGCATAGTGTTTATTTAATTTTAAATTTAATGAAGCTTTTATTTTTTTCTTTTCTTGTTAATCTGAGGAATGGGTTTAAAAATTTTATCCAAGCGTCGTCTGATTTTGGTAACACATTGAATAGCCCATCTTCCATCATCATTTTCATGGTATTTTTATACGACCTACCTTCGGGGTCTAAATTCTCATTCATAAGGAGTTTGATATTGTCCTTAGCTTCATCGGTCAGGAATGGAACATCCAAACTAACGATACTATTATTTATTTCGAAAAACTCTTCCCCTAATACTCCATGTTTTGTAACGCCGGTAATTAATTTGGTAACTAATTTGTTATTCTTATCTTGTTCAAACAATAGATTAGATTTATCTCTAATTTGTTGTAAAGTAAAAGGTTCCGTTCTTAGTTCGGGGAAAAGACTTAAAAGACTTTTTACACCCATACCTCTAATACCTGCGATGTTATCCGACGCGTCACCACACATCATCTTAACTAACTTTACGTTTTCGATTAAGATTTCTTCGTGGTCATAAATAATAGTATCTCTTTGTTTGTACAACTTCCCGTGAGACGGGTTGTAGATTTGTGTGTTAGAAGAAACTAATTGTGTTAAATCACCATCAGATGAATATACGATTAGTTTCTCATTTGGTGAGTTTTGAGTATAGTAAGCGATGGCGTCATCGGTCTCACAATACTCATATTCACCTTGTCTAACAAATAACTCCTCAAGGTATTGTTTAATACGTTCTCTCTGATAATTGTAGGAGCTTAACTCTTCTTCGGTTCTTATTCTTGATTTTCTATTTTCTTTATAGTGACAATAGAGTTTCTTTCGGGTTTGGGAACCCTCATGACCATCCCAAAATACTACTATTTTATCTAAATGATATAATTCAAATGATTTTCTAAGGGTATTAATAAAATGGTATAGTCCACCAATATGATTTCCTTTATAGAAATAATTCTTAACACCATAGAACCCAATCGTAAGTAAATTGTCTCCGTCAACAAGTAAAACCGACATTTAATTTTTGTATTATAGATTACTCTTCTTCTGTTACAACTTTCACATCCTCGATGTCTGCAACACTGACACCTAATCTTTCACTGATATAATCACCCGACACTTTTTTATAGTCTTCGATTGATTTTTTCTCTTCAACATCATCTCTACCTGGCATAAATCCATGTGATGTTACCAAGATACGTCCATCTTCATATCCCAAACCATTTACGTGGTTCTTCATAATTGAGATTTTAGTTCTTGTAGCGATTTTAACTTTTCTCTTATCTTTAGTGATTGAGATTTTAGTTGTTCCCGCTCCTTTTTGGTTACCAAATAAGAATACTAATGTTGAGTTTAACCAAATGGCCTCTCCACCTTTTGCTTTAATTTTTGGTTGTCCGAAAGGATTGTCAGGTAACTCTACCCAAGGTTGATTAACAATTACTAATGTATTAGTATATGTGTTATCAGTTCTTCTTGAACCTGAAATACGTTGGTTCAGTCCCATTCCTATTTTATCTGACAATACAGACGCGTTGTGTTGTTTACCACCTTTACCATCAAAAGTCATTTTACATGGAACAGAACCCACAGAATCCCATAAGAATAACATATCATGTGGTATGTCACCTTTCGATTGTGCGTCAAGTAATTCATTGATGTAATCTGTAATTTGTTCGATATATTGGAAGTTATTGTTGAAAAGGAAGAATCCATCCCAATCAATTGACCCCGTTTCTGTATCTACTACTTGTTCACATTCAAATCCCATTAATTTAGCGTGTGGGAAATCCCATTTCTGTTCTGTGATAATAAAGACCGGAAGAATTCCTTTCTTTTGTGCATCTACAGCTGTTTTTACTAATGCGGTTGTTTTACCTGTGTCTGAATGGCCAAGTAACATGTTTATATGTCCCATTGCCGGTCCTGGTAATCCTGTAGCCTCTAAGAACGCATTTCCTAAATCAAAGAACCTTTCGGCCTTGAAGGAAGCTTCTTTTGAGAACTTTTTCTTTAACGCCGAAAAATCGTTCTTTTTTATACCTGCCATGTTGTTTGTTTTAAAAAAGTGGCCCCGTCAAAATAACGGGACCCCTATGTGAATTAATTAGAATGGTAAATCTTCGTCTACCTCTTCATCTACCTGTGGGTCAACCGCTGGTACTGAAGGTGTTTGTGTTTTTGCCCCTCCGAAGGTTTCCTCTCCTGAAGTTGTTGATACATACTTCTTAAGGTCGTTATCCCAACGTGGTGCCTCTCCTCTTGCTACTAACTCAAGATAGTCTTCACCTTTCTTAGAGTATACATCTGACCAAGTTAACTCATCGTTAACCCACTTGTCTGAAACATCAGCGTCAGTGTGTAATGGTCCAATGTCTTCAGGGATTACTGAATTAATAGTTGTGTATTCTTTTCCTGTTCCCGCTTTACTTAAAGCTAAAGAAAGAATTAAATCACGACCATTTTCTGCATTGGTGATATCACCTTTGTTACGGAAAATAGGAAACACTTTGTCCATAATACCATCACCTTTGTGATTGTGTTTAAATCTCCAAAATTTCACACCATCTTGTTCGTTATCACGGTCGATAACCTTTACGATGTAAAATTTACGAGAACGATATGTTCTTGCTAACTCTCTGTCTGATTCTACACCCGTCATCATTAAACTGTCACATACTTCGTTTAATGGTGAACGTTTTCCTTCTTGTTTTGGGTCGTACAATTTAACCCACTTACCGTCTACCTGTACTTCATGGAAAAACACCTCAGTAAAGGGTGATGAACCATCTTTAGTTGGTAAAATACGGATACGTCTCTCTTCACCTTTTGAACCTTTTGGTAAAATAGTTGTGAAATAACGTTTCATTCTATCCTCTTGGGATACTTTGTTTGCATTGCCACCTGTGGCGTTGTTTTTGTTCTTCTCGTACTGTGCTAGTACTGCATCAAATGTTGACATGTTTCTAAATTTAAATTAATTGATTTGTTATAATAAAATATACATAAAAAAACCCAGACTTCAAAATCTGGGTTAATCTTTTTTTAATATATTTTTAAATGTTATACAAATGGTGTGTCTGAACTCCATTCGGAGCCATTGTTTACTAAATCATTGTATCCCGCGGCATCATAAACTGGGTTAGTTTCCGAACCACCTAATAATAATAATTTAGTTGTTGCAGTTGCCGTTAATGGTTCTGATGGTACATTTAATGTTGTTCCAGTATATATTGCCGAGTTGTCCCAACGGAAGTTAGTTAATGAACCAGAGAACCAGTTTGGTGAACCCGCTTCAGGGTCATCAACACCCATATTTAAATCAAATCCTGCATTTATTGAATCAGTAATATTTCTATTGTCGTTTAATTTTGTTTCAGCTAAATCACCCGCAATATATAATCTAGTTGTTGTTCCACTTCTAGAAATTGCAATGTGAGTCCATGAACTACCATCATTATATTCTGCCGGCATTGAACCATTCAAGGCTCCACCGTATGGCCAAATATAACATGTTCCACCTTCAATTGAACATCCAATAGTTGCGGTTGTATTAAAACCTAAAGAGAATACTCTCGGGAATGATGTACCTCCCACACCTTTCTTCATGAACCACTCAATTGTGAAATCTCCCGTTCCCGGTAACCAGTTTACCACATCAGCGTTTAATGCCGTTACATATTGTGTACTACCATTAAATGTAATTGTACCTGAACCCTCGGTAGGTACCGTTGAAGGTATTGGTTCCCAACTAACGATGTAATCGTTATGTGTTCCATTAAATGAATTCTTTGCGGTTACATCATAACCATAAGTGTTTCTTAATTCACTAACCATTGAATCATCGATGTGTTGGTTGGGTACAAATATACGATATAATCCTTGAGTTGTTGCACCTGTTATCAAATTATTTATATACGATAAAGATGTTCTAGTTTCTGTTGAACCTGTTGTTGCTGCTGAGCCTGATATCATTTTATATTATAATTTTATTCTAAAGTTAAAAGATAACTTAATTTATTAATTTCACCCAACATTTCGTCTCTGATATTCAATAGGTCACTATCTTTATCTGACAAATCTGAATTCATATCTAAAAGTTTACCTTTTATAGTCTTAATAAAAAGACCTAATTCCAATTCGGTGATATTTTGAAGTTTAATTGTTTTTTCGTTTTCACTGAAAGAAAACCTACCATACTTACCCATTGCTGTTTCGGTAAAGGTATCGATTAAATCTCCTAACGCATCATAAATTCCCCCAAAAGCGTTATGTCTAGCAAAACCTTTAGTTTGCCAATGTAAGATTTTAAATTGTATTTGTGCTTCTAAAAGAAACTGAACGTTAGTACTGAGCTGCATTATCTAAATCTGGGTTAAATGATTTCATTATTTGGTCTTTACCGTAGTTTTCGACCTCGTCCTTAGTTAAAACATATTCGTTTTTACCACTTTGTCTCATTTCACCTTGTTTGTGTGCAAAAAATTCTTGTGGTTTTTCGTTAAATGGATATGAATCTAAAGAACGCATATTAAGTTTTTCTTCAGGTGTTTTAGGTTTAACTTGTTGTATCAATGAACCTAATTCATCAATTTTAGCAAGTACTGTATCCATTTCACCTAATTTACCTTCTAATTCTGATAATTTAGAGAATACACTATCCATCTTTTGGATTGCACCATTACTTTCGTCTTTTGATGCGTCCATTTGTTTTTTAATACTTTTAGTCATATTAACTAAATCGGTAATGTCAATCTCTTCAGTTGCATCTCCTTCCTCACTTGGGTCTGCCGGTGCTCCCATGTCTTCTCCCGGTGTAGGTTCAGGTACACCACCTAACGCAGGGTCGGCTGGGGGTACTTCTCCACCTAATGCGGGGTCAACAGGTGCTTCACCGCCTAATGCGGGGTCAGCTGGTGGTACTTCACCACCTAATGCAGGGTCCACAGGAACTTCTTGTTCCATAATCATAGTGGTACCGTATTTGTTGATTGCTTTATAACGCATCAACTCTTCGTGTAATTTGTTTTCTAACATAATTTTAGTCTTGTAATAATTGTCTACCGTCTTCGGTAATATACTTTTTATTGATTCTTTCTACAATCCCGTCTTTTGACCTAATCACGTAACATTCACCAGTTACCATGTCACATTCTTCTCTTTCCATTCCATCGTTAGATACGTTTTTAACGTTCTTTGGTGAAAGGAATTTATCCATGGTGTTATTTAATCTATTATCATCCATAATAATTGTTTTTATAAGTATAAATATCTATAGTTTTGTTAATCTACTCAGTCATTTTGAAATAAACCACATCCCCATCGAATAATTTTAATTTATCAAGTAACGCTTTTGACATCCCAATTCCATATCCATCAATTGCTGGTCCAACATTAACCGGACCCTCATATGTTTTATTCACACTACTAATGTTGGTTTTTAGTTTATGTCTAACATTTTTTTCAGGGTTTAGAAATTCCGTAACTTTAAATTTACCAACTACAGAATCTGGTGTAGATTTACCAACATTAAATTTAGTTGAGTAGTACATTTGTTTGTTATCCTTTATATCTGACCATTTTAGAATTACAGGTGTGTCTATACCCTTATTTAATTTGGACACATAATTCATATTCATCTCATTATCAATTGGGTAGTTTTTACCTCCCATTTGAACAACATTAGCACGTAACCATTCTTCCTTATTATAAGTTATTAATTGAATATATTTTTCACCGTCTTTACCGTTGTATGGAATACCATATTCATTATAATTTGTTTGGTTAACCAAGGTTTCTCCTTTAATTACTTTACCACCCGTATCGATAGTAAATGTACCCTCATCATTTTGTATTACTTTTTCAGTTCCTTTAGCGTTTTTAAGTTGTTGAGCCTCTGAATTAGTTCTAACCACCGCCTTCTTAACCATTTTATCAAAAAGAGCCCTATAACTTGCCAAAAATGAATCTTTCGGGTCAGGTAATGATTGAATCGGAACTCTAGTTCCTTTAAAAGTTGTTTCAATATTACCAACGGTAATATTATGAGTGACTTGAGTAATCCAATATGAACCTCTAAACAATGGTATGTTTTTTAAATAAAAATACATTGTTGGTTGTATCATAACGTTACCTAACGATGTTACATCACATGTGTATGATGATTGTCTATAGATGTCAAATAAACCAATGTCTATTTGTGCGGTACTCGAACCTGTCTCTTGTTGTCCAAGTCTTTCCATCACTTTAAACGATTCAGACGTATTTTTAATACTACTTTGGTCTAATATTAATGATTTAAACATTGATTGATTTTGGTCACCAAAACTAACTTCAAATGCCACCACTTTGTTAGACTTAGAAAAATCGGTATTAAGGAACGCGTCGTTGGCAACCAACACAGGATTATTATTTGGGTCCCCAACATTGAAACTATCATCCTTATATTTGTATTTTTTACTAATATCAGATAACTCCAAGTGTTTTGAAGTCGGTCCAATATATTGTAATATAATTTTTGGTGATGACTCTTGATAATCAACCTCTAAGAAAGTACCGAATAAACTTTCGGCAACTTTTTTAGTTGGTGCAATTTTCTTTTTGTTTGTAAAATTTGTTCCATAAAAATTTACATATGCCGGAAGTGCTCTCATGTCAAATCCTGTATCTTGTATTAACATAGATAATGCACTATATAAATTTATTCTACCATTCTTATTATTAGTTAATCCGATAAGTCTTTCCATATCTAAGTAGACCTTATCTCCAATATCTTTATTTGCTTTATCAATAAATAAAAATTCTTCCAACAATCCTCTTTGTCCAATCGAATTACCCGCAATCCATTTATC
>Ga0247722_10000301_pt1 | contig 31772 bp, 21 predicted proteins | sample MSEWelMarce3H_FC_FD_189094 | JGI IMG/M metagenome (GOLD analysis project Ga0247722, IMG submission 189094) | Subsurface sediment microbial communities from gas well in West Virginia, United States - MSEEL Well Study Marcellus 3H_FC | ecosystem: Environmental > Terrestrial > Deep subsurface >... | reverse complement strand
TTTCGTTCAATAGATTTTCATACATCGCGATCATTGCACGGTCACTCGGTTGAGGCTTACTACTCATTATAATATGTAATGATATTTTGATTTACTAAAATACATTTGAAAACAACTTATAAAATTGAAGCGTATATTATTTTAAGTATAATATCAAAACTATTATACCAAAACCCATACTAAAAATGTCGACACAACAACAACCAGAAAAGAAGAAGCGTGTAAGCAAGAAGGCAGCCGATGCCGAGATGCTTATCGACACACACGAACCCAAAAAACGTGCATCCAAAAAGAAGGTCGATACAATTAACGACACTACCGCTCAACTAGAACAAATTTTAAAAGAAGAAAGCGCCCAAAAAGCAGAAATCGAAAAACTCATCGAGGAAAACATGACGAACCCCAGCAGAGATGTGATTGGCCACCTGGGCGAATACATCGAGGAACCTTATACCATCATTGAATCCTATTTCAAAGGCCAGAGCTCATCTCGTTTGGTGAGACATCAAATTGAGTCATACAACAACTTCATCAATCTTCAGATGCAGGAAACCATCCGCATGTTCAACAACGTCAAGATTCGGTCCGTCAAAGACTACAATCCCGAAAAAGACCTGTATGGTCTTGAAATCGAAGTCAATTTCGAAAGTCTCAAGATTTACCCTCCTCAAATCTACGAGAACAACGGCGCAACCAAGATGATGTTGCCTATGGAAGCACGTCTGCGAAATTTCACATATGCGTCCAACATGACGATGAACGTCGCCGTAAAATACACGATTCGCGACACTTTGGACATGGACCAGCCCCGAGTAATCACCAAAATCATTCCTAAAGTAAACATTGGTAAAATCCCCATTATGGTCAAATCATCCATTTGCGTTCTCACACAAAATCCGCAATTGGATCCTACTGATGTAGGGGAGTGCGAGTTTGACCACGGCGGTTATTTCATCATTAAGGGATCGGAGAAGACGGTTTTGCCCCAGGAACGCGCCGCCCAAAATTCAGTTTATTGCTACGACGGAAAGAATGCGTCCCGCTGCAGTTGGTATGCCGAAATCAAATCCATCCCTGATTACAAATGTATCTCGCCAAAACAAATCGAAATCGAGGTCGCGAGCAAGAACAACGGCTATGGATACCCATTGAAGGTGGTGATTCCAAGAGTCAGAGAGCCAATTGATTTGTTTGTATTATTCCGCGCGCTCGGCGTAATCTCAGACAAGAATATTTGCGAATACATTGTTCTCAACATTACTGATTCCAAGCAGGCGGAATTGTTGAAATTCTTGAACGCGTCCGTCGTCGAGGCAAATTATTGTATGACGAAGGAAGATGCGTTGAAACATATTACATCCTATGTTGCTTTCATACCGATGAACATGGACAAGGATTCCGGTTTGAAAAAGAAACAGGATTTCACACTTGAAGTATTGAGCAACGACTTGTTCCCTCACTGTCAGACACCCGAGCAAAAAATATATTTCATCGCATATATGGCGAACAAGTTGATTCAGACCGCACTCGGCTGGATTAAACCCAATGACCGCGATTCCTATGTTAATAAACGCATTGACTTGACCGGCCAATTACTGAACAACCTTTTCCGAAACTATTTCAATAAATTGGTGAAGGAGATGCAGAAGAATGTAATCAAGGAAATCAACAACGGGTCTTGGCGCTCGTCGGACGATTATGAAAATATAATCAGTGCGTCCAATGTCTGTAAAATAATCAAATCCACCACCATTGAAACCGGAATTAACCGCGCGCTTTCGACCGGTGATTTCAGTATCAAGCAGAGCAACAGTAGCAAGGTCGGCGTTGCTCAGGTGGTGAATCGACTTACTACCGCTGCAACCCTAAGTCATATGCGCCGCATTAACACTCCGATTGATAAGAGTGGCGAGCTCATTGACCCGCGTAAATTACACGGAACCACATGGGGGTTCCTGTGTCCTGCGGAAACTCCAGAAGGTCAGTCGATTGGTGTTGTGAAAAACATCAGTTATTTGACGCATATGACGATTTCCACAAACAGTTCATCGCTATACACTTACGTCGCACCGTTCATGAACGATATTAATAATATTAAGCCAGGCGAAGCCTTCAATAAGGTGAAGGTGTTTGTGAATGGCTGCTGGGTTGGCGTGACCGACGACCCAATGACTTTATACGAGTCGATGAAGGACAAGAAATATAGGGGCATAATCAATATTTATACGTCTGTCGTATTTGATTGTAAGATGATGGAAATCCGCATTTGTAATGACGGAGGTCGTATGACGCGACCTTTGCTGAGGGTCAAGGACGGCCGAGCCCTTATTACCAAGGATATTATTAAACAGCTATCCGACGACGAAATCTCGTGGAATGATTTGCTCACCAATTGTAAGCTGGATACATCGGTGATTGAGTACATCGATCCCGAAGAGCAGAACTTTGCTCTTATCGCGCTCCGCGCGAAGAACGCCTACATACAAAAGGATACCCGAGTTCAATATACTCATTGCGAAATTCATCCGAGCACCATATTCGGGGTTCTTGCGTCGTGTATTCCTTTCCCTGAACACAACCAAGCTCCTAGAAACACATATCAGTGTGCACAGGGCAAGCAGGCAATGGGCATTTACGCAACCAACTTCGACAAGCGTTGCGATAAAACCGCGTATGTGCTTTCCTACCCTTCTCGTCCCCTAGTGGATACCCGCCTAATGAATTGGTTAGATTTGGTGAAAATCCCTTCCGGACAACAGATTTACGTCGCAATCATGTCGCACACCGGCTACAATCAAGAAGATAGTGTGTTGGTGAATCAGGGTTCGATTGATCGCGGTATGTTCTCCACGACTATATATCACACAGAAAAGGACGAGGACAAGAACATCACCAATTTTGTGAGTCGCACAAAGCCCGACCCCGCAAAGACGAAGGGTGTTAAATACGGAAACTACGACAAGATTAATTCGCAAGGGTTTGTGCCGAAAAACACTATGTTGGAAGACCACGACATAATCATGGCCAAGGTCACGCATATTAAGGATAATCGCAATGACTTGACGAAATCGGTGAAGTTCGAAGACCAAAGCAAGAGTTTCCGCACGGGTGGTGAAGAAATTTACGTTGATGAAAATTACATTGGCCGAAATGGGGATGGATATAATTTCGCCAAAGTCCGTGTTCGAATCCATAGAAAGCCGGTGATGGGGGATAAATTCTGTATGACGGATGACCACGATGTATTGACTAATCGTGGATGGGTTCCAATTGCCGAAGTATCAACCAGCGATATGATTGCTCAATTGAATCGTCAAACCAGTAAACTTGAATATGTTCATCCATTGGAAACTTTGGTATTTGACCATACTGGCGATATGTATGAAATTGAAACTCAGGGGGTCAGTCAAAAAGTTACATTAAATCATAGGATGTGGATTAAACAAAGATATAGTCAGAACTATGAATTAATACAAGCGAAAGATATTATTGGAAAACGTGTCCGATTCCAGGGGTATGATTTAGAAACCAACGAATGCGTTGAATCTGAACATTGCTGTGATGAAAATGAAATCACACATGATTTTGAAGGAAAAGTATATTGTTTGAGAGTTCCATCTGAAGTATTTCTTGTAAGACGAAATGGAAAATGTTCATTCACCGGTAATTCGAGTCGCCACGGGCAGAAGGGCACTGTCGGAAACATAATTCCCGAGTGCGATATGCCTTATACCAAAAACGGATTGCGTCCTGATATTATAATCAATCCCCACGCTATTCCTTCACGTATGACGATTGGCCAGCTCAAGGAAACCCTACTTGGAAAGGTGCTTGTCCATCTAGGAATGTATGGTGACGGCACCAGTTTCGGCGAATTGGACGTCACCACCATTGCGGAACAGCTTCAGAAGCTCGGCTATGAGAGTTATGGAAACGAAGTCATGTATAACGGAATGACCGGCGAGCCAATCGAGACCAATATATTTATCGGCCCCGTGTTTTATCAGCGACTCAAGCACATGGTCAATGATAAGCAACATAGTCGTTCTATTGGTCCCATGGTAAATTTGACTAGGCAACCGGCCGAAGGCCGCAGTAGAGATGGTGGTTTCCGTATTGGTGAGATGGAACGTGATGTTATGATTGCGCACGGAATGAGTCGATTCTGTCGCGAAAGATTGTATGATGTCTCTGATAAATACAGCGTTCATGTTTGTAAAAAATGTGGTATGATCGCCCAGTATAACAATAGTGGTATTATGCAATACAAGACCGAAGGCAATTCGTTTGTGAAATTAGATATAACGGTCCATAATTGCGCGGTATGTAATAACACCACCGACTTCGCCTATGTTGAAATACCATACGCGTTCAAATTGTTGTCTCAGGAGTTACAGACCATCAATTGTGTTCCCAGATTGCTTACTGAGGATTAATTATAATCAATATCCTTTGTGTGTAAGTTATTATTTGTTTTTTATTGTATAGCGTCGTGTATACAATAAAAAAATGCATTTATAATGCATTTTTTTGAGTGGTGTTGTGAACTTGATAATTCACTTTTTTATAACACACTAGTATGTGCCGTTTTTAAACCCGCACTGGTTAGCATTTAAACCTCGAGTGTGCTTTTTGCCTTTTAGCAGACCGTCCTTGGGTATGACTCAAATGGAACCCCATTGGTGTTGTCATGGTTTTAATTATTTTTCATAAATTTGTAATGAAGTATTATTAATATTATAATAAAATATCATTTTATTTATTACTTGATAATTTTAATAAAATCGCCAGTTGTCCCCGTTATAATTTTAATTACACCACCATCTTAAGATAGCAACACAATTTCAAATTAGTATTTAATTCGCCCATTGTCCCCATGATATGTGCCCCTCCAATCACCTTTGACTTTTTTATCATCTTCGGTTTTACGCACATATCCGTCACACCCTACCTATTTGTTTTTTGGTGCGTCCGTCGTTTTTTTTTATTTTTTTATTAATACAAACGTATATCTAAAATCTCCCCCTCCTCTAATTCATACTTACCTTGTCTGTGCTGAATGATTCGCTTCCATGTTCTCAATCTGACTCGAAGCTCCCACTCGGATAAGACCTTCTTCATTCTTATCAATCCCTTTTTTCTCATTAGCTTTTGCTTGAGCTCCTTCTCTAAGATCTGACTAGTATACACTTGCTGGGACGCAAACTCTAAGGTCGACGCTTCCTTGGACGCAAGCTCTAAGAGCTCGGCAAGCATAAAGTCAGATGCTGTGCTAATCATTTTAAATAATTATCTTAATTCAATGTGTTTTGTTATATATTTATGCCTTTTACACGTTCATAAAATTGGTGTTCAATTTTATGAGGTTTTATATTTTTATAAAACCAATAAAAAGACGAAAATGTCTTTTATTTTTTTAAAATTAAATTAAATTTTAAATATACACAATCTACTATACACAATCTACTATACAAATATACACAATCTAATTACAAAACACCCCTAGGTCAATGCCTGCAATAGCACAAGCTACTACATAACCATGTCCAAACGGATACTTCAAATCGTTCATCCTTTCTCTTAATGTCTCTTCACTCACCTCTACACACATAACACCTCCTTCTTCTGTTCGAGGACCATCAAAGTCATATATAGTGATACTCTTACCCTCCTCGAGAGCCTTCTTCCAATGTAAGGTCATCTCCCTTTCCTTAATGAGCTCATAATACTCCTTCACATAGACCTCCTTTCGAGCAGTTATATAGTCAATATCTCCTCTATCTTCATACCCCTCAAAGCGAGCACATAATATCCTCTTTCCCTTACCCTTAGGATACCTCCTCTTAGGAGCCTGCTGAGCCTTCCACCAGTCCTTAACCACCTTCTCATCTATCCCCTCAAATATCTTACCTGATTGCCATCTACTCTCAAAATTCCAATATCCCTTATATCCTCCCTCAATAGGAGTCATAGGACTAAAATCCCTTCTATTCTTACTTGCCTTCCCTTGAGCACTAGTCACATTAATAGTGATACTATTAGGGTCTATCTTCTCACCCCACTTGCCCCTCAAGTTCATACTAGCAATATATATCTTTGCCTTGGTACTCATATTATATTATCAATGTGTGTTATATTATTATTTATGTCTTTTAATAATAATATAAAATGGTGTTCAATTTTATGAATTTTAACGACGATAAAAAGACGAAAATGTCTTTCTTTTATAATTAAATTAATTAATTTTTAAATATACAAAATCTACTATACAAATACATACAATCTACTATACAAATACATACAATCTAATTACAAAACACCCCTGGGTCGATGCCGGCGATAGCACAAGCAATCACATACCCATGTCCAAAAGGATACTTCAAATTATTCATTCTCTCTCTCAATGTTTCTTCGGTAACCTTTAAGCACATAAAACCCCCCTCTTCTGTTCGTGGCCCATTAAAGTCGTATATAGTGATACTCTTACCCTTCTCGAGTGCCTTCTTCCAATGTAACGTCATCTCTCTTTCCTTAATGAGCTCATAATATCCTCTGTAATCTCCATCAATCGGAGTCGTGAGAGTAAAATCCCTTCTATTCTTAGACGGCTCCGGGCCAATAACGTCGGATGAAAACACTATAGCACCACTAACATTAACCGTTATACTTTTAGGGTCTATCTTCTTACCCCACTCACCCTTCCTGTTCATACTAGCGATATAAATCTTTTTCTCGGTATTCATCTTATATTATCAATGTGTGTTATATTATTATTTATGCCTTTTACACATTCATAAAATTGGTGTTCAATTTTATGACTGTTCCTCGAGGTGCTTCTTGATGAGACCGGGTGTAATCTTTATGCACATATCGTCAATGGCCTGATTGCGCAGTTTATTAGTCACTCGTAGACCGGCGCGAAGTAAATGCATATACAAATCAAGGTTATCAGTTCGAATCACATATGGATGAATTTCAATTAACGGAAGGTATGGATCTACGCACTGGTTATTGTCGATTATAAATTCCGCCATGGTAATGTCGAAATACTGTTCGGTTAGTAAAACAATATCAAGCTTAACCGAGCTTTTCATACAATTGATAAATAAATCGTATATAAACGGTCGTCCGAGGAGCTTGGCGCAGGCGATGTTTTGGTTCAAAATGAGTTCTCTGAAATTATCAATATTATGGATTGTATTGATTAACAACCGGAACGGGTTATTCTTACATTCGTCAATGTAGTGTTCTAAAAATATTTTGAACAGTGTGGGCGACGCCGATTTACAAATTTTCTGTTCAGCCTTGTATGTGATTTTGATTTGTTTTTCAAACATCAAGCGGAAAATCTCCTCATTGTTTGTTTTTAAAACGGGGTCAAATAATTCCTCGGTGAAAGAGAGTCCTGCATTAACGCCTCGTTTGAATACTTCAATACTGTTATTCATAACCGCATAATACAACAATGGAAATACGAATGGAACATGGTTTCCAATTAATCCGTGGGTTTCAACCGCATAATCAAACAATTCCGTATAATCGCGTTTCATACATAAAAGCAATAACAGGGATTTTTGTTCGGTAAATAGCCCAACCAGTTGTCTAACTAACCACGATGTTTGCTCCTCAGGCAAAACAAATGGCGATGAATTGGGGTCTTCTCTCCAATAGTGTTCGACACTTTTAAATATCTCGCAATATAGTTTTTTCTCAAATCCAAAATATTGGTCGGCTTTAATAAGTCGATCCAGCTCTTGCTGGGAGTGTATAGTAAAGTCCGTGATATATAACTCTTCGTTCAGACATATCACTTGGTCTTCGGGAAACAGGCCCCGCCAGGTGCTAAAATAGGTCGATCCCGTGATTATATCCGGTAATTCGGATACGTTATATGTTTTAATTATATTCATTTTAGTATGTGAATGGTTTTATTATTTTATGCTTTTTTGTTGTTATTTTGTTAAGTATTCAATTTTACAAAGGTTTATAATTTTGAATACAATTCTCGTATTTCAGACTCGGGTTTATTGTATATACTATCGCTTTCGGTTTCTAGTCTTTTCATATCAGCACTGAGTTCTTTTATTTTTTTTTCAATCGTTATTTTTTCCATATAGATGCGTTCTTTTATTCTGAATCGCATATCGGTGATAGTGGGTCTATTTGGTGAACTGGGGGTCTTCATATCATTGACTAGTTGATGGAAATAGCAGTCACGACAGTACTGTTTTTCGTCAAACAACTGGGTCGGAACCATCTTTTTACAATCAATACAAGCGTGCGTCATTTTTATTGGTTTATATTTTATTTATATTTGGTTTATACAAAGGTGTTCAATTTTGCCGTTTTCCTACATTATGTAGGGACGTTTTTGAATATTACACAGTTTTTCATATCTACGTCTATGTAGGCACATTCTCTACATTATGTAGGAGAACTTTGTGGGGTTTTATTTTAAAAAGTCTATCAAGCCTTGATACCAGGGTTTTTTACAAGAGACCTGATGAGATTTGTGTTTTGGACATTTTTGAAAAATGAATAAATGTCCATTTTAGGTTTCCTTGAATAAATCTTTTTTTGCCGCACTGAAAAATCGGGACCACAATTATACATTTGATGTCTTACTGAAAAATGGTAAAGAAACTGTTTTTGTTTTTATAAAATGTTTTAGGATTTGTTAACCCTGTTTTTTCTCTTGGCTACATATTGGCTCGATTATGGCTCGATTATGGCTCGATTACGTAATGTAGCCAGAACGTAGCCAAGAATTGCCTCCTACATTCTCTTGATACGGAGGTCTAGGCTTTTTCTATCAAGCCGTGTAGGGAGTATCAAAAATGCCTACATTATGTAGGAAGAAAATAGACAATTTGTATGAGTTGTACTCCCTACACTATGTAGGCATCCTCTCTACATTATGTAGGCAACTTTTAATATTTTTTTTATAAAAAGTCTATCAAGCCTTGATACCAGGGTTTTTTACAAGAGACCTGATGAGATTTGTGTTTTGGACATTTTTAAAAAAACAATAAATGTCCATTTTTGACTTCCTCAACAAAATCTTTTTTTGCCGCACTGAAAAATCGGGAACTAACATGTAGTTTCAACTGCTTACTGAAAATGGTAAGGAAACTATTTTATTTATGTTGTATTTTTTATTATTTTTTAGTCTTTTTGGAAACATGAGGAATTCCTTGGCTACATTATGGCTCGATTACGTAATGTAGCCAGAACGTAGCCAAGAAGTGTCCCCTACATTCGCTTGATACAGAGGTCTAGGCTTTTTCTATCAAGTCGTGTAGGGAGTAACAAAAATGCCTACATTATGTAGGGACAAAATAAGTCTAGTCAGATAATTATCCTCCCTACACTATGTAGGAGAGGTGCCTACATAGTGTAGGGACCATTTATGATTTTTTATGTTAAAAAGTCTATCAAGCCTTGATACCAGGGTTTTTTACAAGAGACCTGATGACTTTTGTGTTTTGGACATTTTTAAAAAAACAATAAATGTCCATTTTCGACTTCCTCAACAAAATCTTTTTTTGCCGCACTGAAAAATCGGGAACAATCGTATTTGTTTGTCGGCACACTGAAAATGGTAAGGACACACAATGTAAACTTTCATAAAAATCTTAAAAAAACTTAGGAAAATAAAACGGTAGGAATTCCTTGGCTACATTATGGCTCGATTATCAAATGTAGCCAGAATGTAGCCAGAATGTAGCCAAAAATTGCCCTCTACATATTCTTGATACGTTGGTCGGGTAAACTTGTATCAAGCCGATGTAGAGACACACTTTTTGGCTACATTTGATAATCTAGCCAAAAAACAAAATAAAATATACAATCAAGATATACAAATGAACACAAAATATAAGACATATTTATTCGAAACCGCCAATATACCGGAAAACTGGGATTTTGTATGCGGACTCAATGAATGCGACTATATAATTGCATGTAAAGAAACCGAGAAAATACAAGGGTTTATTCGATTCAAAAACCAGAGACACTGCGACTCGGTTTCAAGAACCATCTTTGGTGGAAAAGCCATATTACGTCCATCAACAATGTTTGATACGGATTGTCGCGAAATGTTCATTACAAACCCCACTGTTTATGAAAATGGAAAACCTCTAAGAAAGAAACGGAAAACCCGCGATTCTCAGCAAGAAAAGGAAAAGGTAGAACGCGAATTACTAGTATTAAAAGAAGAAAATGAACAAAAGACCAAACAGCTTGAACTCCAGAATCAACTAATAAACCAACAATGCGAATTGTTGAAACAACAAATTCAAAAAACACCATCCGCGGATAGCGACAATTTCCAACAACTGATGAACATGTGTCTCACCCTCGCCAAATCAAACGCCACGGTTGCTGAAAACCTCACAGTATATAGCAATTCCATCATTCAAAACAACAACAATAGCAATAACAACAATAATAGCAAAATAAAGAACAAATTCAATTTAAACTTCTTTTTGAACGAACAATGTAAAGACGCAATAAACCTCATAGATTTTGTAAAGGGAATTCAGCTCGAATTGAACGATATGATTCTACATAATAAGGTGGGATATGCCGACGCAATTTCAACCATCTTCAATAAAGAGCTTAATAAAATGGAATTAACAAAGCGTCCGGTTCACTGCACGGATTTGAAACGCGAAGTCATTTATGTGAAAGATGATGGGAAGTGGCAGAACGACGAAAATCACGAAATCGCCGACAAGGCAATCACAATACTGTCGACTCGTAACTATTTACAAATGAAAAAATGGAAAGAAGAAAACCCCAACTATCTCACGAACCCAGAGAAAAACGTAGAATATATAAAACTCACCAAAAATTTGATGGGCGGTAGCACCGATCAAGAACAAGACGCCAATTCCAAGAAAATCATCAAAAGTATCGCAAAAACTACGCATTTGGACAAAGAAGACGCCCTTGTATGATTCATATATACGACTCTAGTAAATATGAATGAAATATGTTCTAAAAATTATATACCAAAAACATATGCATTATAATATTTTTATTTACACATATATATTTATGCGTAGGTACGTTTCAACGCATATGGATTCTGTTGTAAAGCACTGTAAATATCGGGTGTATTTCGATTGACTTGTCCCAATTCCTGATGTTTTTGTTGGAACGAACCCATTTGGCTAACCGACTGTATCGAGTTCGGCATTCGCGGGATAGAAGCACGATTGTTTTCCATATCAATTTCCTTCGCCTTGCCAACATAATTCACATTTCCATTAAAAATATTGGTGTTTGAGTTACCAAAACGGCCGTTAATTGTAGAGGCTTTTACATCACTGGGAACATGGCTATATTCGGCGTCATAAGGACGTAAAGCTGAATTAGAATATCCGGCACCACCAGTATGGCTCAAAATCGTTGTGTCTCTCTCCTGACTAACAATGGTTGCCGCAGTGGATAAATAACCGTTATTGGTCTGTCCTCTATTCACATTCATATGAATGGGTGCTTCGCCAGTGGTTTCGCGAATTGTCGTGGCGGGGGCGTCATTCGGATTATACAAATAAGACTGATTAACCGCGGTCTTTGCGTCACCATAGACACGCATGTTTCCAGTGACGTTCTCTTTGCGCGACGGGCGCATGATCTCTAATAAAGGCGCGACCACAGCACCAATGCCGCTCTTCACGCTCCCAAAATAGTCGTCGGTGTTGGTCTTATTTGCGGTTCTATTGTTGTTATACATCTGGAATGTTTTGCTTCCATAATCGCCCTCACTCGCAAAATTACGTCCATTCGCGTTCGCAACACCAATCTGTTGCTGACCCAATTCAATGCGATGTGACGGCAACACTTCACCTGGTGTCGCCGAATGGTGATGAATACTTTGTGAGACACCTCCATAATCGGTGGTTGTCTCGGGTCTCACGACATGTCTCTCTACAGGAATGGCGTGCATAGTTTGTCCCTTTTCGGCGCCGGTTGTGGTGAATAGGCGGTCGTGACCCCACTCAAATGCGGTCTCTTGACCATTCTTCTGATATGCGCCAATAATACCTACATTGGTCACGCGACTCATTGCGGGGCCTTCGTGATTAATAAGCATGGTCTCGGTGGATTTCTGCTTGTTTGCGGTTCTGAGATCATCGACCGTTTTTGGCTGCCAAGATTCGCGCATCATAGTGCCGGAATTGTATCCACCAGAACCCTCGGCGGTGTATCCAAGACCAAGACCAGGACCCACTTTAATTTCCTCGAATGGTTTCACATTGGCCATGCGCATACTTGGATTCACACGGGACTGATAGAAGTCGTTGGAATTCGGTGCGCCATGTGCCCACTGATATTTTTCATTCGGGGAAAATAAAGGCGACTGTTCAGATTTTGCAATATATTGCGATCCACTTCCTAAATAATTGTCCATGACGGCCTCATTGGCCTTCTCATTGACGGCCGACCTAATCTTTCCACCAAAAAACGGCATCATATTACTGTGCTTGAAATATTCAGATTCTACCTGCTCGCCGGCTAAAGAGTAGTATTGATTTTTATCAGCATCCGCCTTTTTGGTAATCATATTATTTTGAACTAGAGGATTGAAATATTTGTCTGTATATGCGGCACCACCGTCATACTTATTGGTGGTAGACAGGCGTGACGACAACTCGGTTTCGGGATCCGCGATTTCGTCGGTAGGATAATTCTTATCTGGAACATTGGTGTTTGGTAAATAATTCTTAAATCCATCGACTCCTTTTTGTTTTTTGGATTGATTTGAAGCAATATAGAGACCTCCCAATGCGACTAAAGGTATTACAAGTTCCATTATTAATATTCAAATATATATATTATACAGTTGAATAAATCTCATAATAAATCTCATAACTTATTGATTGTAAGGGACGGGTTCGCCGGTTAAAACCGACTTTACAGCCTTTCGCGAAAAGTAGTCTTTCTCCAACATACGTGTATTCAGGTCGCGCTGAATAGGAACCTCTACTTTGTCTAGAGGATTCAAAAAGGGCTTCTCCCAACGGTCCAGCTCTATATCGCGATATGTCCACGCGGGATGCGTAGCACGCGATTCATCAGTTACGTAGTCCATAGTTTCATACGACATTACTTGTGATTCTGGCTTCACGCTCCATGTGGTGTGTTCATTCACACCTACTAAATCACGATTAAATGGGCGGGTCATACCTCGTAAATCACTGTTAATATCGACCATATTGTTTTTGAAATTGGCGCCCCATCCCTGGATGCGAATATGCGGATCAGCATTAAAAGGCATCACGTCCCCAGGTCCGGGTGTGTCTAAAGCATACCGACCTGCAAAAGTGCTGATTGCGTTTTTCTTTTCAATGCGACCGTGGTCGTTGTTGTATCGTGTGTTAGACATTTATAATACAATATAGAATATATCATTATAAAAGAATGAATAATAGAGGTTCTTACAAACTTGTAAAAACGATTTAAAAATACACCTCTATACCATTCCATAACAAAACCGAAATGGAGAGCGTAAAATTCGAAATACTTCCTAAATTATGTTTGAATATGATTGTTAAGAATGAGAGCAAGATTATAACCCGTCTATTAGATTCGGTTAAAGACATAATTGATTGCTACTGTATTTGCGACACTGGAAGCACCGATAATACCATCGAATTAATAGAGACTTATTTCAAATCTAAATCTATACCCGGGAAAATCGTCAAGGAACCGTTCAAGAATTTCGAATACAATCGCACATTTGCCCTACAAGCGTGTAAAGAACTAGACGCCGATTATGTTTTATTGTTGGACGCCGATATGATTTTAAAGCGCGGCGCCAAGTATGACCCTATCAGTTTCAAACTGAGTTTGAATAGAGGTGACGTATTTTATTTGTTTCAGGGAAGCGACACGTTTTATTATAAGAACGTACGTATTGTGAAAAACCAATTGAACATCAAATATTGGGGCGTGACCCACGAGGTTATTCACACACCCGATGGAACTGAATACAAGTCGATTGAAAAAGATACATTGTTTATTGATGATATTGGCGATGGTGGGGCAAAAGGCGACAAATTCACACGTGATATTCGACTTTTAACGGAAGGTCTTAAAGAGAAGCCGAACAACGACAGATACACGTTTTACCTCGCCAACAGTTATCGCGACAACAATGAGAAAGAGAAGGCAATTGAGATGTATAAGAAGCGTATCGAAATCGGCGGCTGGTGGGAAGAGGTGTGGCAGAGTTATTACAATATTGGAAAATGCTACAACTGGTTGGGTGAACACGAAAAGGCCATTGCATACTGGATGTTGGGCTACGATTTTTCCCCCAAACGTCTAGAGAACGTCCACGACATTATTCATTATTATCGAAATACGTCGAAACATAAGCTGGCCTACGAGTTTTACAAGATGGCGAAGGCACAGCTACTAAATGTGGATGTTTTATCCCTCGATTACCTGTTTTTACACACCGATGTGTATCAATACAAATTGGACTATGAGTATAGTATCGTCGGATACTACTATAACCCAGACAACATTGATTTGGCTGAACTCAGTATGCGGATAATTAAATGTCCCATCGTAGATAGGGGTGTTTTAACAAATGTGTTGTCGAATTACAAATTTTATTCACCAATCTTAGAGGTTTTCACAAATGAGCTTACTGACCAATTACATGAGACGAATCTAATACCAGCCAATGATTTTAACACAAGCACCCCATCTTTTTGTTATAGCGGAGACCAGCTCATTGTAAATCGCAGACATGTGAATTATTATATTGACGAAAATGGCGGATATGTGAATCGCGACCACATTATAACCAAAAATATGGTAAGCATTTTATTTGATGGTGATACATTTGAACTTGGATACAATACCGATTTGGATGCACGCTACATAGGATTAGAGGATGTTCGCCTATTTGAACATAACGACGAGACACTTTTCACAGCCAATCGAGGAATGCCTGACGGTAAAATGCGCGTAGAATATGGACGCATTGATTATGAAACGAAAACGGCAGTTAGTACTATTTTAACAAAGACGGATGGGGTGCGAGATACGGAGAAGAATTGGGTATTATTTACCGACAAGAATGGAGGGCTGAAAGTGGTGTATAATTGGGCGCCATTCACAACCTATGATATTGGACACGCAAATACGCTCATTAATCGTGTAGAGCAACAGATGCCGCCGTTTTTCGAACACGTGCGTGGTTCCACAAACGGTATTCGCGTTGGTGACGAAACCTGGTTTATATGTCATCTGGTTAGTTATGAAGACCGCCGCTACTATTACCACATAGTGGTGTCTGTGAATTCAGATACTGGACGCATTAACCGCTGGACAAAATTATTTACGTTTGCGAAGGAGAAGGTAGAGTATGTATTGGGTTTCGTGAAGAATGGTGACGATTTCCTGATCGGATATAGCAAGATGGACAAGACGACCGAATTTGCGATGGTTAAAAAGCAAACCATTGAAAAATTGTTTGTAAGTCAATAACCCTATAAATTTTATAATCAAAAAAAATATTACACATAAATAACATGCATTTGTAATATGGATACGTTCAACAGCCTCTACATCGAGTGTTTATACAAAAATAAACCTACCACCCCTGAATTATATAATATGGGAATCAACCTAATACAAACCAATGATTTTAGTGTTCAAGAAGACATCATATACAAAATGTTGAATCTCTACCCAGATGATTACAAACTATATTATTTTATGGGAACTATAAACAGACAACAATGTACCTACAAAAGTATGTTTTGGTTCAAACGATGCTACGTATTGAACCCTCAGTATGTAGAAAACATATTGGATTTGACTAAATTATTATTTGATAACGGCAATTATGAAGAAGTCAATAATATATGTAACAAAATAATAAACCCAACCGATCGGCGTGTCCTTTTACTAATGGGAACCTCATATATCAAATCTGGTCAATACAACGACGCTATCCGCGTTTTAGAAAAGACAATTACTGGACAAAACGATTCGACCGATTGTTATGCTTTACAAAATATGGGTATTTTAAAAAACGACATGAATATGTGTGCAGAAGCAATACGCGATTTAACGAAAGCATACGCGATTGCGAGAGAACCAAAAATGATATCAACGATTCTAGGAAATATACTTATGACTTTAGACTACATTTACTTTGATTCTGCTGAAAAAAAAGAATGGATAAAGCAGATAAATACTATGCATACCGAGGCAAAATATTTTGGAGAACATACACGAACAGCGTCATCACAATTAAAAATTGGCTATGTGTCCAGTGATTTTTCAATGCACGCGGTGGCCAATTTTATATTACCAATTCTAGAAAACCACGATACACAACGATTCCAAATATTTTTATACAGCACAAAACAAAATGTCTCGTCGCATTTTTTCCAATTAGGATTTCCTATAAAAAACATTTATGGTATACCAAGTATAGATGCAGCAAAAATGATATACGACGATAGAATTGATATACTATTTGATTTGAATGGGCACACGGATGGATCGCGTATGGACGTTTTTGCGCTCAATCCTGCCCCTGTTCAAATAACATATATAGGCTACCCAAATACGACGGGTTTGAAATCTATGCATTATCGTTTAACTGATAATATTTCTGACCATCCAGATACTATGCAGCCATATTCCGAGAAACAAGTGTATCTGCCGTCATTTTTCCTTGTGTTTAAATCCATTCTTCAAACGGTTCCCGTCATGCCGCGCAAAACCAACGAAACCGTTTATTTAGGGTCTTTAAATAAGGAAAACAAGAGCAGTCCCGATGTGATACGCGTGTGGAAAGAAATAATGAAAAACAATAAAAACACAAAAATCATAATTAAAACAAATGGACTCATTGATAGAACCGAATATTACAAAAAGTCACTCGATATTACAGAAGACAGATTGATACTATTAAACAAAAGTTTGCACAACAATGAATATATTGACCTTTTTTCGAAAATTGATATATTACTTGATACATTTCCATATTCAGGGACTACCACCACGTGTAATGCTCTGTATAATTCTGTACCTGTAGTCACACTTTATAACAAAGACATTCACTCGCACAATGTGTCGTCGTCAATATTGATACGATGTGGGTTTCCCGAATTGGTCGCACAAACCTTCCAGGAGTATGTAGACAAGACAACCGCACTTATAAAAAACACTGCGCAAATAGATGTCTATAAGACAACCATCCACATCGCATTTAACAAATATATGAACGCATCCCAATTTATGCGGTCATACGAAGAAACATTGATAGGACTATATAACGAACGTTTACCGCCATAACGAACGTTTACCGCCATAACGAACGTTTACTGCCATAACGAACGTTTACAACCATAACGAACGTTTACCACAATAACAAACAAAATCTATAACTTAGTCTCATTTTCGCCTCTACATATGTTGAATGATTTTCGATGATATTGCGTGATTCCGTGCGCGCGAATACCCTCAATATGAGCCTTGGTTCCATATCCCATATTTTTGTCCAAAGAATACCATTCGGCCAAAAGGGGATGTTTGACACATAGTTCAGCAATATATGAATCGCGGGCGTGTTTAGCCAAAATGGATGCGGCGGCTATAGAGGAATAGGTCCCATCACCCTTTTCGACAGTTTCGTGGGGAACATTAATGAATGTTTCGGCGGCCTCGTCAAACCGCATATAAGGTCTGAAATAGTTTCCATCGACTAAGAGAAGACCATCTCCCGAATATTTACGCTCAATTTTCGCAAATATTTCATTACAACACTTGTGCATACAGCGAATTACGCAGTTTAGAATGTTCTGACTGTCTACCTCTTCCGCCTCAGCATATGTGATGCTCCAACTTAGCGCATTGGTCTTTATATAATCGGCGAGCTCACCCATTTTCTTGGTGGATTTGATTTGCTTGCTATCGCGCATCCAATCGTGGTGGAAAGATTCAAGGTCTTTAGGTAAAATTACGGCGGCGACATAAACGCGACCAAACAGCGGACCGCGACCGGCCTCATCAATTCCGATTTCAAATGCGGTGTGTTCACTGAAACACGGTTTCAAACAAATCCGTTCCTTTTTAACACGAGTTTTCACAGTTGTTTGTTCCATTGTTTGTAATTATGAATATATTTAGGACTTTATTTTTATGTTGTTTATAGACGCACCAATCAATTTATTGCATCGATCAATTTTATTGTTCCATCTAATTTTATTGCTTTTATTTTTCGTCATAGAATATATATTTGTATAATAATAATGCATTTGGGTCCATTTCATTTATTCATTATACTATTGCTAATTTTGATGGTCGCAACATTTGCGAGAAACTGGGGTTTAACTGAAGGGTTTGTTACATTCAATCAAAACTTGTCTGCATTTACAAAAGTAAAGGTTCCCGCATATGATAAAACAAATGAAATTACCAAAATCTATGATGATATTTATTATGATCAACGAAACGGAAATGCTGTTATAGTTACAGGAACTGCATCGACTCCAGCAAAAGTAACTGAACCTGAAGGCACCACCGTCGCGGCAATTGATGTTTATCAACGCAAGGGTGGAGCAAGCACCAGATACAGCACTCCGGCAACTGTTAATGGTGATTCTACAACTGCGTTTCAACAAACAACTGATGAAAGTAAGATGAGTTCAATCCCCTCTATGGTGAATGAATGGTCGGTATTATCTGCTGTTAAAAACCAGTTGAACTACATTTCGTGGGGTACCAATACATTTTTATCGGCATTTGATTTATCGAATACGGGAATAACCCCTGTAGCAGCGGTGGGCACTGTAGGCGCAGCTGGATATGTTCCTGCTGTGGTTCCAACCTACAAAATTTGCGCCACTATTAATTATACCGGAAACGTAGCGAATGTTCAAAACTCATACAGTGTTGATATTCCGATTTCCACATCATACACATATACAGACGACGCGACTGCGGACAAAGACTATGTAGAGCCAATTTACGATCCCAGTAAAAATCTATATAAATTCTTGAATAATGTATATTATGATGTTGCTAACGGAAATTTGTTGATGAATACATCAACAACTACAACTGCGAAATCGATTAATCTGTATTACAGGACTCAGACAACCGGTTTAGTTAGCTCAAGTAGCATAAGTGCTTTATCAGGCACTACGCAATCCGCTGCCGCATTAGAAGCAACAAAACGGGATTTTACAACCGCACAAAATCAACCGTGGTTTGTAAATGATAGTGTTAATAATAATACCATTATGTATTTACCTTCGGGTTCAAGCACAATTTTGGTGGCGTTTGCGAACAAACTTGTTAATGGTGTAGGTATTCCTATTTTGAAGGTCAGACGTTTCACTAACAATGGAATATATTCAGACGTACAAACTACAAGTAGTTCAACTACAAGTGGTTCATCGGATAGTAGTGGAAACAGCATCGACGATTCATTATTGGATGCGTTTTCTCGCTGGTATATTTATTTCAATACCAGTGCGGTTGGTTCCGGCAATTCGAGCGACTATTTGTTGAAAACCCAGATAGTGCCGCCGGTATGTCCTGCTTGTCCTGCGTGTCCCAATGGTGGAGGGTCATGTACTAACTGCGGCGGTCAAGGCGGTTCTGGAACCTTATATGGCGGCAGTTCACTCGCTGATGTAAAAGGCCCATCAAGTGGTATTGCTTCAGTTGGACAAAGTGCCGGATCAGCGATTTCTGGAACCGCCAATGCTCTCGGTGCCACAGCGCTTGGAACCGGTATGGTTGCCGGAAACATTATCGGAAAGACATTGGATACAGCGGGTAACATAGTTGGAAAGACACTAGATACAGCAGGTAACATAGTTGGGGGCACAGTAAACACAGCTGGAAACATCGTCGGTGGAACGGTCGGAACAGCAAGCAACCTTCTACAGTCGGCAGGCAGCGGTGTAACTAATTTGTTGGGTGTGAATAACCCTAACCGATTTGGATATGACCAGTCGTATCGTGGTCCCAATCAGAGCAATGTTGGTTCCTATGGATACGTCCCGCAGCAAAATTACATGGCGTCGTCAGGAACCTATAACCAGGGATCCGCGCCCGGGTCTAGTGTAGATATTTATTCCCAATATGGCGCCATGCCGTCCAAGGGAAGCAGTAACTACCGTCCTATCACGACAGATTTCAGTTCGTTTCGCAAATAAGATGCGTTAAAAACGATAATTATAAATGTATTCGAATAGTAATTACAAACAAAATCTATTTACTATTCAACGATGGCTCTCACAACCGAATTATTAAACAATATATTTGAGAGAAACACAGTGGCGAAAGAAATAAAGACACTCCTCGCGAGTTTTGATAAAAATATAAACAATCTGAATTTCAAAAAGGGATTCTACATATACGGGTCTTCCGGTGTGGGAAAGACCGAGTTTGTGACGAGTGTTTTGAAGGAGATGAATTATGATGTTATCCGATATGATGCAGGCGATTCGCGAAACAAAAGCTTGATAGACAACATTGCGAGCAACAATATATCATCGAGAAACGTCCTAGATATGATGTATAAGAAGGTCCGCAAAATCGCAATTGTGATGGACGAAATAGACGGTATGAACAGCGGAGACAAAGGCGGTTTGACTGCGCTCATCAAATTAATACGCCAGAAAAAGACGAAAAAACAGAAGATGGAGAGTATGACGTTGAACCCAATATTTTGTATAGGTAACTACAATGTGGACAAGAAAATAAAGGAATTACTTAAGGTGTGTAATGTATTTGAATTGAAGACCCCGACGGAACCGCAAATGGCCAAATTAATAACTCATCTGTTTCCGACCATTGAAGAATCCAAAAAAACGGTCATTGAAAAATACGTGATGGGTGATTTGCGAAAACTTAAATTCATCCAGACACTTTACATAAAAAGCCCAGAGTCAATTGACCCTGAAATACTGAATAAAATACTCAATGTAAAGACATTCAATGAAGATACGAACAAGATAACCCAGTCGCTGCTGACACGCAAATACAATATGACCGATCACAACAAACTGATGAACGAGACAGACAGAACAACGGTGGCGCTCTTGTGGCATGAAAATATCGTGGATCACATACCAAAAGACCCGCGCAAATCATTGCCGTTTTACCAGAAATTCTTGGACAATACGTGTTTTTCTGACTACATCGATCGCATCACATTTCAGAATCAGATATGGCATTTCAATGAGATGAGCAGTTTGATGAAAACCTTTAATAACAACCGAATCTATCACAAAGTGATTGAAAAAACCTCAACAATAACGCCACCTGAAATACGATTCACAAAAGTGCTTACGAAATATTCAACAGAATATAACAATACGGAGTTTATTTATGCCCTGTGTCAGAAATTGGATATGGACAAAAAGGATTTGATTGCATATTTCCAAGAATTAAGGATGCAATATGGATTACAAGGTGATGAATTTTTGAATAATATAAATATAATGAACTCACTTGAGAAGATGTTTGAGACGTATGAAATAACAAAACTGGACATCAAACGAATATACAGATATATAGACCGCAATGTGAAAAAGGCGGATATTAAAGAAATTGAAGATTTGGATGATGAGTAGAAAAACGCGATATACACGTGTATATGGCGTTTACATTAGACTGGAGTCAGTGATTGCAAATGTTGGGGTAGATTTGCTGAGTGGTGTTGACGCAGATGTGGTCGCTGACGCAGATGTGGTCGCTGGTGCAGATGTGGTCGCTGGTGCAGATGTGGTCGCTGGCGCTGATGTGGTCGCTGGCGCTGATGTGGTCGCTGGCGCTGATGTGGTCGCTGGCGCTGATGTGGTCGCTGGCGCTTTAAAAACTGGGTTTATCATTGGATAAGGCATTTGTGCCGTCTGCGAAGGCATTTGTGGTAATACAACTCTTTTTAGCATACTAATCTCCGTATTGAGTTTTGAGATTTCCTGTTGTTTATCAATCAACATACGCTGTAGTTGCTGATTCATTTGTTCAAGCTGTTGTGCAGATCTAGAAATTTGTTCCATCTGAGTTTGTTGTCCCTTTATGAGCTCAACGATTTGCGCCGGATTCAACGTCACTGGCGGTTGACCAGGTTGTTGCATCACAATTTGATGACCCTGTTTTGCTTGTTCTGCGGCTACCATATCCGCTCTTTCCTTCTCGATTTGCACAATTTGTTTCAACACATCAGGTTTCATCTTTGGTTCGCCCGGCTCATACTTCTCAAGCATTTTATCAATATCGTCCATGAAAAACTTCTTGATATGTGCCTCTTTTTTGTCGCGGATAAACATATCAACGGTTTTTGTACTCTCTTTCAAAAAATCAGGGTGAGGATTGTCGAGCAATTTGCGCTTATCAAACGTATTATGTTCATGTGAAAAAACCAAAATTGTCTTCATTGGGTCTAATTGAACAAATGGTACGGTATAATCTTTCAAGAACGCACGTTCCTCCGCCAATGCGGCGGTGTCGTTATATCGATTGTTTTTCAAAAGTTCCGCGCGAAACGCAAAAGTTCCCGCAGTCGCATGATTTGGTCCATATGGACCGCACTGAATCATCTTTTTAATGTGCTTGAAATAAATATATATTTCACTTGCCCCGGCACACAATGCGTTTCGGTCTTCATTCAAACGATCAACTGCGTGTTCGATACGCTCCGGGGGGTAGTAATCATCGTCGTCCATATATACGATGATTGACCCCTTGCATTTGGTGTGCATATAATTTCGTTTTGCGCCGAGCGGAAGCTTCTCGGGAAGTTCAAAGTATTTGATTTGCGGAACATTTGCGGCTTCAATTAAATCGCGAACCTTGTCTGTTCCGTCATCAACGATAATCCACTCAATACGGTCTTTGGGATACGTTTGGTGTTTGAAACATTCAAGCATAATGGGAATAAACGGGCGCCGATTGAATGTGGGAGTGCATACACTCACTGTGGGATACAACTTCTTCGGCGTCCTATTATTTGACGACGGTTTAGGCATATTAATAAATATATTTATCAGAATATATTTATGTTGTTTTGGTCAATTATGTTTTAGCTATTGTTGGATTGGTATTCACCATTAACTGCTGGTTCAGAATTTGTCGAAGGCTTTAATTCCTTCCAAGTAAAAGCCAACCACACCAACGTAAAGAAGATTGAAATAGACGTATAAATTGTTTTTAAATTGGTGGAACTTAATTTGAATGATTTATAAATAAAAATGATAGCACTTAGAAAAATAAAAACTCGGTATGTTAAATCCAGAAATTTTTTTGTGCCTGTGTTTTCATCACCTGGTAATCCTGTATTAAGCGTATCCATAAATGAATATGGGAAAAACTTCCCGTTATCATAATAAAAATTAGACGGCATACACAAGGTGTATGCTGCCGATATCGCAAAAAATATAAAAATACAGATATTTAAAAATGGGAACATCACCGCGCCAAACCATATACACAAAAATATTACAAAAAAGAATGGGATCTTTACCCAAAAATGCATATAATCAACAAACACTTTACCAGCTAAATACACAAAATATACTGAAAATATGGTTATTAACAATGGATTTGGGGGAGGGCTGTATAGGTTTAGATCTGGGAACAATTTATTACTCGAACCTTTTCCAAAAATAAGCCAGTCAAAAATATTTTTCCATTTCACATTATAAAACCAATTAATAATGTCCGAAAATTTACCTAAAAAGAACCGACTTAACCACAACAATGGTATATATAAAATCAACCAAAATGAGACTTTTTTATTTGTTGACCATTTTTCAATATCAAACATATCATCGTAATTTGTTCCGAGTGCTGACGAAGCTAAATTTTGTAAATTCGTAAAATCCATATTGACACTATTTTTATATGCATTATTTGCTACGTCTGCCGCCATCATCAAATATTTTAGATTTTCAACAACTTGCTTGAAAACCGGCACTATAAATATTTTATCAAATGAGGTGGTTTCGACCGCACCTGTAGTTTTATGAATAATATTTTTCCATGAAATTTGTGTTAATCCAATTACTAGAATAACACTGAACGCGTCTTTCAATATTTTGTTGTCGGAATCAGATACACTAATGGATTTTAAAAATTTGTCTTCAATCTTTGGTTCCGGTTTTGGTTTCGATTTTGATTTTTTTGTTGATTTCTTTTTTGTTGATTTCTTTTTATTTGATGTCTTTTTCTTTTTATTTTTAAGTCCTTCTTTAACATCATCATCCGAATTATCATCACTATCATAATTATTTTGTGTAAATGGTTCTTCTTCGTCACTATCGTAATTATTTTGTGTAAATAGTTCTTCGTCACTGTCATAATTATTTTGTTTAAATGGTTCTTCTTCTTTATAACCTCTATTGTTTATAAATTCTTCCGCCTTATCATATGAATCATCATATAGAGATTTCATAATTCGCATTTGTTTGTAATTTATTTGTTCCAAATCAGATTGAGAAGAAGACATCCTATATACTTATAATAAAACTTATTTCGCATACAATAACCCACAATACCCACCAATAAACGACAACACGTTATATCGCTCCTCAAAAATTTTCATATTGTAATTGTATTCGTAGAGGCGCCATGACGCAGCATTTATTATCACCGACCCATCGGCATTACACTGAACTTGGTAATTGGAATTAATGGTGTCTATTTGCGGAACATAAGTGCTTACTTCCAATTCAATGGATTTGAATTTTGACATATTCACAGCACCCGACGGTTGATATTCATGGGGATCCGTATTCAAACAGAAATTGTAGCAATATAGGCCCTTGTTTGTGAATCCGCCTGTACGCGTGTATTTTTCCACATAATCGAACACCTCGCGGGTCAATACATTTTCGCGATATTCGCCGTTAAACAGTATGCCCATGGTTTCCAAAATTTCCTTCTGATTTTCAACGTTAAACACTCCTGAAATGAAAATACCCGTGTTGGATTCATCCGGATTCAGAAGCGGGCCTTTTCCAAACCCGAGCGTGCTATTTGGTGCCGGAAATTGACTTGCCGACTCAATATTCTGAGGTATATTCCGATATGGCCAATTTGTGTAATTACTCCATTCGTTGCGCATATACACGTCATTACGCTGTAAATACCACATCCAGTTTGCGACCATACCAGTAGTTTGTAATTTGACTTTCTTGGAACCGGTAACATTTTCATAACTATATTCCATCACGTCCTTTATCAGGTAAATCTGGTCTTCCCCCGTAAAAGTCCGGATCTCTTCTTTGGACAAGAAACAGTAATTTGCTAAAATGTGGACGTCGGCGTTCCAACCCGTCAATTTGTTTGGATAATTTACAGGGCTAATATCATCAGAGGGTGGCGTTTGTAAATAGCGATACATTTGGAATTGGGGTTTTGTGAACTCGGGACGCACATAAGGAAAGTTATTTCCATAATCAAACACGTCGCGCACCTGGAAAAGTTCCTCTATGGGACGCATTGTAACATTTATATGGAGTTCATTGTATTGAAGGGCAACCAGAGGAAAGGCGCATCGACTGTCCAAAGTAAACCACGTATTAATCGGAATATACAGTGTTCGTCCACGAATAGATGGCTCTTCTCCCACAGATTCGCCTGAATAAAACGCAGATGGATAACAATTTGCCCTGCTTAATGCGTTTGCGGGATTATTTAATACATGTGTGTGTCCAGTCATTTCATTGAAAGCTGTTTTTTTTGTATAATCAAAATCACGCTCTACCACGGCGGCTAAATATTCACCTGAATATTTCTGCAGTGTGAAATTGCCGCATTTGATTTCAATTTCCTTAATCATACTTGTCCCCAAATCTTGTATCCATCTAAAATCGTATGGCGCCCATTTATTGCTAGTTGACTCACATGGATGGTATATGGGGCTCCAAATATGAGGTAACGTCACTACAATATAGGTGTCCATTAGCAACTCGGCATATCGCGGTATTTTAAATGAAAAAACAGACGGTTCCGACAGACGTAAATCACGCTGTCCGTCATAGTCAACCCGAAATTTTTGCATACCAAAATTCGTGTATTTAGAATAAGTCACTCGAAAAAATGTTTTGGTTGGATTACCAGTTAGAATTAGATTGTTGTTGCCTTCTGATATGATATTTAATAAACCACCGGCCATTGTATTATATTGTATATCTCTATTATTTTTAACTATTTTACAATGAAGACAAATAAATATTATGCGCTTATTGTATAATGCATATTGTAAAAAAGTTTATTATCCTATTCATAATCCTAATTACGGCATACATATTATATAATCTATTCAAGCAGAGGAGTGAGAACCGGATTACATCGGCAGAAGAAATAAAGGCAGCTTCAACTGTAAAAGAGGGTTTTTCGATTGTCCCAGCCGCCACACCAGAGGAAGAGGTTAAGTCTTTACCTATAAGTGGCGTTAATATTCAGGCAATTCCGGAAACACAGCTAGACCTACCTCTACGCGAATTCATTGTGAAATCATCATACAATAGTGGTATAAGCGGGAAATTCGCAAGCATACATGCACTCCGATATGTTTTAGGGCGTGGGTGTCGTCTTCTTGATTTTGAGATATATACACGCGAAGGTTCCGAATATGTTTCATTTGCGAACGACGATGAGTTCTCTAGTTTAGGAACGAACAATCGTGAACCTTATCGTCTGAAGCTGACGAACGCATTAAATATGATTGGCGGCAGCGCATTTTCGTCTGACTCACCGTCGCCAGGCGACCCCATATTCATTCAATTGCGTGTGAAAAACAATAATAAAGACACATATACGCGCATTGCGAAGGCAATCGATTTCGCGTTCAACACCCGTCTTGCTACCGAAAAGATAAACAGCAGCACCCCTATCCGCCGTATAATGGGCAAAGTAGTAATCATAATGGACAAATCCAGCTCACCCGATTACAAAAATTACACAAGTTGCGATACGGGTGAAACCAGTTGTTTATCATTGGACAAATACATTGATTTAGAAAGCGGAACCACCGAGTTGTCTAAATTTTTATACACGGATTTTGATAAAATCAGTAAAAACAAGGTGATGCCTGCGTCTTCTGGAAACGCATCCGATATAACGACGTTCACTATGATTACACCTTCTCAATTTGACGAAGTCAGCTCGCCAAAACCAGAAGAGACATTAAAAAACTACTATTCTCAATTCCTCCTCTATAAATTCTACGAACCAAATGAAAATTTAAAAGCATACGAAGAGTTATTTAACGCAAACAAATCGTCATTTATGTCGATGTCGGCTTTTATCGCGATTTCAAACCGTAAAAATTCGGCACCAATGAACGACGACGATCAATAAAATCCCGCAATACAATATAGGATGTCGAGTGTGTTTGATAACAAGAGTTGTCTCGATAAAATGACGTTTCAAGAATGTGAGCTCGCCATTCTGAGAGATGCGGTAGATGAGAGTGAAAAGGTGCAAGGCCGAAGAGTCGCAACCAACGAGGATGTGAAAGAAATTATCAAAATATTGGAGGATTTTTTGCAAGCCCGACCGCTAATTTGCTATGGCGGAACTGCGATTAATAATATACTTCCTAGGTCTGACCAGTTCTATAACCGTGATATGGAGATACCGGACTATGATTTTTATTCCAAAAGTGCTCTCGATATTGCGAAAGAGCTTGCTGACATATACGCCGACCATGGATATACTGAAGTAGAGGCGAAGGCTGGTATGCACTACGGCACCTTCAAGGTGTTTGTAAATTTTATTCCCATCGCTGACATAACGCATTTAGACGAAGTTATTTTTGACGAACTTATGAACGACAGTATCAAGATAGCGGGTATTCATTATGCGTCTCCAAATTTCTTGAGAATGAATATGTTTTTAGAATTGTCTAGACCGGCTGGTGATGTGAGTCGCTGGGAGAAAATATATAAGCGTCTGGTTTTGTTAAACAAACACTATCCTCTAGACGCAAAAACAAACTGCGAAAATATCAGTTTCCAGCGTGTTATGGAAAAAGGCAGTTTCAAAAAAAACAACGTATCTGAAGAAGATCTCCATGTTATAATTCGGGATTGTTTGACCTCTATGTCGGCTGTGTTTTTTGGAGGATATGCGTGCACATTGTATTCAAAGTATATGCCGGAGAGGGAAAAACACATTGTACAAAAAATTCCTGATTTTGATGTCATCCTAGAGGATGTAGACAGGTCTGCGCTTATTTTGAAGGAGCGATTGGAGGAACACGGGTTCAAAAATATAGAACTTATTCAACATGCGAATATTGGTGAAATTATCCCCCGACACATCGAGGTGCGGGTGAATTCGGTTCCAGTGTCTTTCTTGTATGAACCGATTGCGTGTCACAGTTATAACAAAATAATGGTTGGGAATGATGTAGAGGTATGTGTTGCGACAATCGACACAATGCTCACGTTTTATCTGGCGTTCATGTATGCGAAAAAACAGTATTATAAGAAAGACCGTATCATATGTATGGCGATGTTTTTATTCAGAGTGCAGCAGAAAAACAGGTTGAGCCAGAAGGGGCTTTTGAAGCGATTCACCATTGATTGCTATGGAAAACAGCCGACCTTGGAGGATATCCGCGCCAAAAAGGCGGAGAAAATCCGGGAATTATATAAGAAAAAGGGGACACGTGAATATGATGAGTGGTTTTTGAAATACAATCCGAATATGGGTAAGGGCGAAAGAAAACCGATAGTTTCAGAGAAAGATCCTATTTTGAACTCAGTGTTTAAGAAAACGTCGGGGTTCGAAAAGGTGATTGAAGAGAAGGAGAAGGCGAAGGTGTTGGAAAAGGAATTGGAGAAACCCAAGCATCGCAAAACCGTAGAAAAACGACGCAAAAAAAATAAAACCAATCGAAAGAGAAAAGAAAAGAAGGTTGTTAATAATGGGTTTTTGTTTTAGTTATGTATTGTTTCCAAATATTTTTGGAAACAAATTATTATTATTTTATCACGATATTGCGACGTCCTCGGCGTTTATCTGCTATATTGGTTGTTTCTTTTTCAAGCACCTCAATTTGAATCGATTCGTCCACCTTCGATTCGTCAACTTTTGGTTCTTCCACTTTTGGCTCGTCCACCTTCGACTCGTCCACCTTCGGCTCTTCCACTTTTGGTTCTTCCACTTTTGGTTCTTCCACCTTCGGCTCTTCCACTGTTGACTCGTCTTCTTTTTGAAACGTAATATCCTGATTTATTTCTTGTAAAAAACTTTCTATCTTATTATTCAGCTTTGATAAATAAGTAGTTTGCGTGTCTTGGAAGAATAATAAATAATTAATATAGAGGTCAATCTGATCTTTCAATATTGCGTTATCATATTCAATCGTGTTAATAAGATTGATAATATAAATTCCTGTCTTGGATTGTTTCTTGTATTGGCGAATCATTGCCTCGCTTTCTTTATATTTATCAATTAAAACACACGCCAAATAAATAACATCATCGTGAATATCCGAAATCTGTTCCAATGTAAATTCAGAATTTATATCTAAATCTTTATATTCAGGGTGTGATTTTTGGGTTTTGTTTTCCAATTTATATTCTTCAAAGAGTTTCAATATTATATTATACAATTTGTAATAATCTCGGTAGGTCCGGTTTAACAATATATTAAACGTTTTATGTAAATGCTCCACCTCATACATCATCGTCTTGTTCTGAAAATTAAAGGATTCCAAACAAAAAAGGAAAATCTGTTTGTGGTTGTTTTTTTCAATCAAATCCACATAGGTTTCCCTAAGTATATTAATTTTTTCCCTTATCGTTTTTATAGTTTGTGTGATGGACATGATGTTTCGCTGTATATTGGTAGCAAATTCTCCCACTATTTTTTCAATTTGCAATTCCATTCGACTCTCTCTTGTATTATTGATAGATTTTCTTACCATGTAATTTTTGTCCATTGTGAGGGGAACATTGTATCTGGAAACGCATTGTTTCCAAACCATTTGCCTGGAAAACATACGGTATTTGCTCGTCTATCCATGTATGCCCCCCACCAGCTAAAACTACTATTCGCAATAATATGGCCCGAACAGCACGACATATACAGCATCTCTTCCCAGTCCGACTCACCTACAAAACGCCTAAACACACAATTGGTGAAACTGGATTCTAATCGGGCGATATCACCATTCCGTATTGTGTCGGCGTCTTCATCTTCGCAAAAATAAATTACCGTATATCGGTCTCTCGGATTGACCGCAGTAATATACGCAAGTGCGTTCTCATAATATTCGAGAGGCATTATTGGATGTATATCTTGGAGCTCTTTGTAGTCACCTCTACGAAAATGCATGCTAATACAAAATTTGGATGAATACGTTTCATTAAATTTCGCAAATATGGTGTCTTGTAGTCGGGTGATTCCAGTCAGTGCGGATATCGCCAAATAGTATTCTTCGAAATACACAGGGCTCTGAAAATATCCGTCCAGTATAACGGGTGTATTTTGTGGCGCTTCTAATTGATAATCGTCCCTTTGTGATATTTTATACATGGCGTCTGGGTCTATATAGTTGCTCAAATATGGGACCAATCCTTTCAAAAAAGATCCCCAATATACGGGGCGTTTTCCAAGATGTTCTGTGCGCATAAATTGAAAATATACGCTGTGTTTCATGGAATACGCAATTGTTGTGAATATTTGAAAAAGCTGGTTTCCCAAACCACCATACAAAAAACATGAAACAAACATCGTCCTCTAATACTGTGTAAAAAAACATTTGTTTAAATTAGTTAAATTATAAAAGTTAATACAAGGTTTATATAGTTATTAAAGGGTTTATATAAGGTAGTCCTTTCGGGCTTTAAGTTTCCCGAAAGGGTTTATACAGTCGCCATTTCGGGCTTTATACATTTATGTGTCCAGTCACAATATCGGTTATTTCTTCGACTACATACGCCATTTGAGCTTTAATTATTGATTTGCGCTCATCATCGTGGGTTATATCCAATTCGTTTATTAAATTTTTCAAATCGGCTTTAAGAAACCCAAGTCGTTCATCTTTTATTGAAACGGCAGGTCCCTTAATTGAGGATACCGGTATTAAATCATTATCGGCGTCATATTCGTCCAAGTGATCATATGAGGTATATACAACTGGTGCTGCTCCCGGTGCTGCTCCCGGTGCTGCTCCTGCATCCGCTCCTGCAGAAGGCATATTTTCTTCTTCCTCCTCAGACAGGTCTTCTGCAACAAAGTCTTCCATCAAATTTATGGGGGTTATATCTTCGTTTTCGTCTTCTCTGTCGTTTTCGTCTTCTCTGTCGTTTTCGTCTTCTCTGTCGTTTTCGTCTTCTCTGTCGTTTTCGTCTTCTCTGTCGTTTTCGTCTTCTCTGTCGTCTTCAACATTTCTATAATAAAGGTCCTTCGCAATGTAAAACGACACAAGCAAATTGCTCAAGCAGTAAACATAAACGATAGTGTCTTGTTTTTGTTGGGAAAACTCGCCAGTGTAGTAGCGTTCCAACTTTGACAAATAGGGGTCAATCGCGATTAACGCGTAAGTAGCGGTTGCAATTAACAAACCCCCAGCCAAGAAAAGCAGGTATTGGTTCTTGGTATTTAAAATTAATTCATACCAGTTATTTATTTGTATGAATGGGGAGGTGTCTGCTTGGACATTCGCTTCGACATTCGCTTCGACATTTGCTTGGTCAAGCCGTGTTGCCGATTTTGATCGGGTAATCATAGGGTGGGCATTCGCCATAGGG
>Ga0247722_10000300_pt1 | contig 31790 bp, 54 predicted proteins | sample MSEWelMarce3H_FC_FD_189094 | JGI IMG/M metagenome (GOLD analysis project Ga0247722, IMG submission 189094) | Subsurface sediment microbial communities from gas well in West Virginia, United States - MSEEL Well Study Marcellus 3H_FC | ecosystem: Environmental > Terrestrial > Deep subsurface >... | reverse complement strand
CAAAGTAAACATTCAAATTGTTGACAATTCGTTGGGCAGAGGAAAAGCACAAGCAAGCCAGCTTGACAAGCTACCTAAACTAAGCGAGAATGAAGTGAAAAGGAGGTTATATGAGACTCTTGAACGAGTTAGGGCCAACGGAATCAACGGAGAGCGCTTATCCGATTCCATCTACCGAGGAACGCTTGGTCAGCCCCGCTGAACATCGAGAACTTAGGCGTTTTGAAGCTGAGAACAAAGGTTTGGCAGAAAGACTAGCTGCTGGACTCAACAAATCTGTTTTAGCGGAAGATGCCAAAAATGTCCGATAACTGCGGTAATTGCCGATTTTTTAGGAATCAGCAAATCATGGGTATTTGCAGACGTTACCCTGAACAACAAAACAAACACCATACCGATTGGTGCGGACAGCACGAAAAGGGAATCGTTGATGTTGTTAAACTGCCTGTTTACGACATCATGACTGATCAAACCACAGAGGTTTCTGTTCCTGTAAAGAAAAAGCCAGGGAGACCCAAGAAATGCTAAATCCATTGCGTGACCGTGTTGTGGTCAAGCCACAGGTTAGAAATCTGTCAGACATTATTTATGTCAACAACAAAGAACCCTTTAACGAGGGTACTGTTGTCGCCATTGGCCCAAAGGTTTACGATGTAAAGGTCGGAGACTTCATCAAGTACGGCAATGGGGATTACCTTAACTGGCCCACAGAGAAAATTGATGGGCAAGATTACCAAATCATTCAAGAAGCCGATATTTGTGCTGTCGTGGAGGAATAATCATGGCAAAGCACGACAAGCCCATTTCGCACAAGACCACAGGCAAGGGTAAAACCTACAATCCTACGGAAAAAGGTGCGGGAATGACCGCTAAAGGTCGTGCCGAATACAATGCAAAGAACAATGCAAATTTAAAACCGCCTGCCCCCAATCCAAAAACTAAAGCAGATGCTGGTCGTAAAGCCAGTTTTTGCGCTAGGATGGAGGGGGTAGTTAAAAACGCCAAAGGCCCAGCGGAACGAGCCAAGGCATCCCTCAAAAACTGGAACTGTTAAAGGAATATCATGTCAAACTCAGTAGCAACAGGCGTAGCCTATTCTGACCCCGAATTTACAACTTGCTATGCAAGCTCAGAAATTGGTTATGCAACTGCCGCACAAGGCACAGTAACCCAACTCACCGACAAATCAACAGGCGTGACTTTAAACAAGTCTGCTGGTCAAATTACCATGAACAATGCTTCATTGGCGGCTGGCACAACTGTTTTGTTCACTTTGACAAACAGCACTTTGTCTGCAAAAGACGTTTTAATTGTAAATGTGGGAAGTGGTGGCACATCAGGCGCTTATTGGCCTTACGTTGCAAACGTAGCCGCTGGATCAGCCGTAATCGGTCTTTACAACAACACCGCTGGCGCATTGGGTGAGGCTGTTGTTATCAACTATGCAATTATTCACAGTGCTTCATAAAGAAGCCATTGAAAAGCGCTTAGAAGAACTCCAAGCGCAAGCTAGGCAACAAGAAACAGTCCTGTTTCAACTCTCTGGGATGATTCAGGACTGCCACTATTGGCTAAGTGAAATCCAAAAGGAGAAGGCAAATGCCCCTGATAGCGTCAATGACCCCGAAGGCACTTAGAGCCAATATCAAAAAAGAGATAGAAGCTGGCAAGCCGCCCAAACAAGCGGTGGCTATTGCTTACTCTGTTCAGCGGGAAGCCAAAGAGGGCAAAAAGCCCACTTCAAAGAAGTCCAAGAAGTAATGACCCAAACAACCGAAAAACGCCCTGTTGGTCGCCCATCCCTCTACGATCCAAAGTATTGTGAGGAAGTGATTGCCTTGGGCAAAATCGGTAAAAGCGTTGAACAAATTGCTTCTAGGTTAGGGTTTTCCCTACGCACAATGTATGAATGGCGTGATGTCCATCCTGAGTTTTTGCACGCCTTGGAGGAAGCCAAGCAACATGAGTTAGCTTGGTGGGAAGATCAAGCCGATGCTTACATGGTGGAGACCAAGGATGGCCCACGTTTAAATGCGACTTTGTGGTCACGTTCAATGGCTGCACGATTCCCCAAGAAGTACCGTGAGAGCGTCAAGCAAGAGATCACAGGCGCTGATGGCTCACCTTTGTTGTCAGGCATCCAAGTTAGCTTTGTGAAGCCCGAATGAGCAATTTAGCCAATGCGATTGCAAAGGCAGAGTTTCCCGTTAAGTTGGAAGGTCTGTTTCAAAAGAGCCGCTACAAGGTTCTTTATGGTGGACGAGGCGGGGCTAAGAGTTGGGGAATAGCGAGAGCGCTATTGATCAAAGGCGCAAAAGACCCAATCCGCATACTGTGCGCCCGTGAGTTTCAAACATCCATCAAAGACTCAGTTCACAAGTTATTGTGTGACCAGATCGAAAGTCTTGGCCTACTGAGTTTCTATGAGATCACCCAAAACAGCATCAGAGGCAAAAACGGCACAGAGTTTGCCTTTGTTGGCCTAAAGAACAATGTCTCAAACATCAAGTCCTATGAGGGGGTTGATATTTGTTGGGTAGAGGAAGCACAGACAACCAGCCGCCTATCGTGGAACATCCTGATTCCAACCATCCGTAAGGAAGGCTCAGAGATATGGATCAGCTTTAACCCTGAGTTAGAGACAGACGAGACTTATCAAAGATTTGTGGCAATTCCCCCCGCTGACTGCATCACCATGAAGGTGAACTGGTACGACAACCCTTGGTTTCCCGAAACCCTTAAACTTGAGAAAGACTCCCTTAAGATAAGGGATGAGGAAGCCTATAACCAAGTTTGGGAAGGTTTGTGTCGTCAAACGGTGGATGGGGCTATCTTTGCCAAAGAAATGCAACAGGCCGAGAAAGAGGGACGCATTACCCGTGTTCCTTATGACGCTACAAAGCCCGTCCATGCGGTTTTTGACCTTGGGTGGTCAGATAGCACCGCCATTTGGTTTTTGCAGTTCATAGGCATGGAAACACGCCTTATTCGATACATTGAAGACAGTCAAAAGACCATCAGCTATTACATGGCAACAATGCAGACGTTTGGGTATGTCTATGACACCATCTGGCTTCCGCACGATGCAGAGAATAAAACGTTGGCAGCAGCTGGTCGGTCAATCGATGACATCGTAAGGGCGGCAGGGTACAAGACTCAAATCTTGCCAAAAGTGCCAATCGTGGACTCAATCAATGCGGCTAGGACAATATTCCCAAGTTGTTGGTTTGATCGGGAACACGCAGCAGACGGGCTTTCTTGTCTCAGGCATTACCGTTATGAGGTTGATCCAGACACGGGGCAGTTCAGTCGAAGCCCATTGCACGATCATTATTCACACGGTGCAGATGCTTTCAGATACATTGCACTTATGATTAAAGAGCCAACAAAGCGTAAGAAATCAGCACAAATTGCCAATGTTGGCAGTTGGATGAGCTAGTGAGATAATAATCTCAGCATGAATATAAAGGTCTAACTATGGCTTACCAAGACGAAACAGGCGCAAACTCAAAGATCAACGAGGCGATCAAGTTCTGGCGCTTGGTCAATGATTCTGATTCTACAAACCGAGCCGAAGCCTTACAAGATGTAAAGTTTGCCGCTGGCGATCAATGGCCTGTAGAGATTCAAAACTCACGCAATCTTGAATCCCGCCCTTGTTTGACCATCAACAAGATTGATGCGTACATCCGTCAAGTGACAAACCAACAAAGGATGCAACGCCCCCGCATCAAAGTTCACCCTGTGAATAACTTGGCTGATTACAAGATTGCCCAAGTGATCGAGGGAATTACCCGTCACATTGAAGTGAACTCCAATGCTGATACAGCCTATGACACCGCCTTTGACTACGCAGTGCGGATGGGTTGGGGTTACTGGCGAGTGAACACCCGTTACACACGGGAAGATTCGTTTGATCAGGAAATCTACATTGATACGATTGATAATCCTTTCACTGTTTACTTTGACCCCAATTCAGTCCTCCCCGATGGTTCAGACGCAGAACGATGCCTGATTACTACGGTGATGGACAAGAAGATATTTAGGGAAAGTTACCCAGGCGCTGACGATGGGGCTAACTTTCAACAACGTTCCACAGGCGATGACACAGCCGCATGGATCACCAAAGAGGACATTCGAGTTGCCGAATACTTCTGGATTGAGCGTGAACGAGCCAAACTTTATTTGTTGAGCGATGGCACTTCAGGCTTTGCCGACTCAGAAAACTTTTTTGCCCGTGTTGAGGCTTCTGGTTTGACCGTAATTGATGAGCGTAATAGTTTCCGCAAGGCGGTAAAGTGGATTAAATGCACCGCTATGGAAGTCTTGGAAGAAAAGACTATGGCGGGTAAGTACATTCCCGTAGTCCCTTGCTATGGCGCACAAGTCATTGTGGATGACAAGCGCAAGAAATACGGTTTGGTAAGGTTTGCCAAAGACCCACAACGGATGTACAACTTCTGGCGCACATCCATGACCGAGAGCGTAGCACTTGCACCTAAAGCCAAGTGGCTGCTTGCAGAAGGTCAGGACGAGGGTCACGAGAACGAATGGGCAATGGCTAACATCAAGTCAACGCCTGTTCTGAGATACAAACAAAAGGACATTGAAGGGCAACCCGCCCCAACTCCTACACGTTTACAGCCAGAAGCACCTCCTACAGGCATTATGGAAGCCGCTGGCGCTATTTCCGCAGACTTGCAGATGGTTTTGGGCATCCTTGACCCTAATCAATTGCCCTCTGGAAACATCTCAGGCAAGGCTTTACAAGGCCAACAGAACCAAGTTGATCTGTCGAATTACCACTTCTACGACAACATGACCCGTTCCATTAGGCACACGGGCAAAATCATCTTGGATTTGATTCCTTACATTTATGACACTCAGCGAGTGATGCGAATCATTGGCTCAGATGGTCAACCAGATATGACCACAATCAATGAAAAGAACGAAATTGGTGAAGTTCTTAACGATGTGACGGTGGGTGAGTACGATGTGGTGATGGACACAGGCCCAGGCTTCCAATCCAAGCGTCAACAAGCCGTAGAAAGCATGATGCCGCTACTCACAGGCAATGCGGAATTGTTCAATATTGCGGGTGATTTGGTGTTTAGGAATATGGACTTCCCTGGTGCAGATGTAATCGCAGACCGCCTTGCCGCCATGAATCCGTTGGCTAATATTGACGAGAAATCCAATATTCCTCCTGAAGTTCAGATGAAATTGGCTCAGTCTCAGCAGACCATTGAGCAGCTCCAGCAACAACTTCAGGCGGCTGGCCTTGAAATCAACAATCGGGCGCAAGTGGCTCAGATCAAAGAGGAAGGAGCAACTAAGCGCAAACTCATGGATGTCACCGCAAGGGCGCATAACACCGAGACAATGGCAGAAGTCAGGGTCAACGATCAAAATACTAGATCAATTACTTCTCAGAACAAAACTGAGATTGATGCCCTGGTCAAAATGCTTATTGCAAGAATGTCACCCAATGAATTGTTGGCTGAAATTGACCGCTTAAATGCTGAACAACAGCAATATGCCCAATTTGCCGCCCAAGACATTAGCCAAGGGGCTAACCCACTTATTCAACCGATGCAACAATGATTAAGACCGCAACTGGCTTTATCAGGTGGTGGTTAGGCATTGTAAAATTTGCCGCCATTACCTTGCCGCCATTTGGCATTTACATTTTGGTTGAGCGAATCAATGATGAACGCTTGATTAAGCATGAAATGAAACATTGGGAGCAATATCAGAAAATGGGCTTTTTTAAGTTCTATTTGTTTTATGCTTGGTACAGCTTACGTTATGGATACACCAATAATCCAATGGAAATTGAGGCTAGAAAAGCCGAATGTTGACACGCAATGAATAAGGGTAAATAATTACCCAAACCTTACCTGTGAGGCTCACAGGGAAAATTCTTAGGGAAACCTATGTCAGAAGTTCAGGAAGCACCGCAAGTGCAACCAAAGGTCTCCACTACGGTGGTGACAAGTGAAAATTTAGCCGAATTTAACGCTAAGAGAATGGGTTTAGCTGATTCAAAGCCTAGCGAGGCTGCACCTAGTGCAGAGCCGCCACAGGTTGATAATGGGCAGAGTGAACCAGTTGAAGCGTCAGAGGAAGCGACAACGACAGAGGATCGAAAACGAAATCCTAAGTTGGAGATACGGTTTGAAAAGATAACCAAGCAACGTGAAGAAGCTAGGCAAGAAGCCCAGCGGGAACGTGAAGCAAGGGAATCTTTAGAAGCCAAGGTTAGGGAACTAGAAGGCAGAAATCAGCCCCAAAAGGTTGAAGCGTCCGAAGAACCCAGACCAGAGCAGTTTACCGATATGTATGAATATGCGAAAGCATTGACAGATTATCGGGTTGATCAGCGATTAGGTGAGGAAAAGCAAAAGGAAGTTCAGGCAAAGGTAGAGGCTCAAAGGCAAGAAGTGATTAACACTTGGGCCAAGCGAGTTGAATCTGCTAAATCTGAGATGCCAGATTTTGAGAATATGGTTGGGTCTGCCGATGTTGTCGTAAGCAACGAAGTGCGGGACGCAATCTTTGAATCAGATGTTGGCCCTCGAATCCTGTACCACTTAGCTGAGAATCCCGAGATAGCTGAGAAACTGCAAGGCATGACAGTCACATCCGCATTGAGAACTATTGGGAAATTGGAGGCGCAGTTTGAAAAAGCCGAGCCTCAGACAAAGACTGTTGTTGGGAAAAGTAAAGCGCCAGCACCGATCAACCCGATCAGGTCTGCGGCTAATGGGCGTGATGTGAATCTAACTTCCGATGGAAATTTTCATGGTTCATATCAGGCTTGGAAAGCGGCTAGACTTGCAGGGCGAATCCGCTGACATAAACCCATTCTTTTAAGGAAATAAAATGAGCAATAATCTGCTTACTATCTCCATGATCACCAACGAAGCGTTGATGGTCTTGGAAAACGAGTTGACCTTCTCTAGCGAAGTAGACCGTAATTATGATGATCAATTCGCTGTTTCAGGCGCAAAGATCGGTAACACATTGAACGTCCGTAGACCAGGCCGTTTCATTGGTACATCTGGCCCAGCGCTGAATGTGGAAGACTTTAACGAGACTTCAGTTCCCGTTACTTTGTCCACTCAGTTCCACGTTGACACTCAGTTCACAACACAAGACTTGGCTCTGTCCTTGGATATGTTCTCTGACCGTGTGTTGAAGCCCGCTGTTGCAGCTGTTGCCAATAAGATCGACTTTGACGGTCTGACAATGGCTAAGAACAACACAGCCAATATCGTTGGTACTGCTGGTAGCCCTCCTACATCCTTGCTCACCTACTTGACCGCTGGTGCGTATTTGGACGCTGAAGGCGCACCCCGTGATGGTCGTAGGTCTTGCATCGTTGAGCCTTTCACAGGCGCAACCATTGTGGACAGCTTGAAAGGTTTGTTTGTTCCTTCCGATATTATCGGCAAGCAATACCAAAAAGGCATGATGGGCCGTGACTCTGCTGGTATGAACTGGAAGATGGATCAGAACGTGGTGAACCAAACATTTGGTTCATACTCTACTGCTACATTGGCCTGTGCTACCACTACCGCTACTGGATTTTTGGCAACTGGTTGGGCTTCAACGTCTACTATTGCATTGACTGCTACAACCGCTACCGCTGGTTTGAAGCAAGGCGATGTGATCCAGATCGCTGGAATTTATGCAGCTAACCCCCAGAATCGTAGCGCATACGGCTCTGGCAAATTGCGTAACTTTGTTGTGACTGCTGATGTGACTGTTGCCACTTCTGGTACTACTTCCGTTGTTGTCAGCCCCGCTGTCATCACAGGTGGTCAGTTCCAAAACGTAGTTGTGACTTCTACAAGCGCAACCGCTGTTGTGACTCCATTCAACAACACAGGTACTGTGTCACCACAGAACATCGTGATGCACAAAAATGCGTTCACTTTGGCTACGGCTGACTTGGAATTGCCTGATGGCGTTGTGTTCGCTGGTCGTGCAAGCGACAAGGAACTTGGCCTGTCAATGCGTGTGGTTCGTCAATATACAATTAACAACGATTCGATCCCAACTCGTGTCGATGTCTTGTATGGCTGGGCCCCTCTATACCCCGAACTCGCTTGCCGAGTTGCGGCTTAATTAACTAAGAAAGGAAACGCATCATGGCTAATCCAGGCGCAGCTAGTACATCTACAAATCACCCCAGTAACTTGGCAACCAATCAGGCTTTACGCTTGATTGCATCCGCACAAGGTGTCAACCTTAATGCTGTTGCAGACACTATTGCCCCCATTTTGGGAGCAGGAAATGTCAGCGTTCAGAGCATTATTGTTGCCAATGCAAGCACCAGTTTGACAACTGCACAACTTGCAGTTTATACAGGCGCAGGAGCAACTGGAACTGCCGTTAAATCAGCTTATGCTTTGTCGGGTAATAACTCGACAACCGCAGTAGTTGTGACAGCGGCAACCTCTACCGCATCAATTACAGGATCACCCTTGTATATTCGTTGCACAACAGCTCAAGGCGCTGCCGCAACCGCTGATATTTTTATCTACGGTTATGACCTGAGTTTCTTGCCTTAATTTGGCATGAAATAATTGAAAAGGCTACCCCCAAAAGGGGTGGCTTTTTCTTTTTATAAGCCTATAATTTGTTAAACCTATTGAGGAATAAAAATGTCAACTGTGAACGCATTTTCACCCAAAGGGCAAACGTATCTTGTAACTACGTCTGATGTTCAAGTCAAGACACAAGATAACGTCAATGCTGTTTCTTACCGTATTCGCAATTTATCCACTAGCACAGCTTATTTTGGATGGAAACCAGCCGATCCAACTGGTGCGACTGTAGCTATTGGAACGGTTACAACTCCAACAGCGGGAAGTCCATCACAGAACGTAATTGGAATGTTTCCTGAATCTGTTGAAGTTTTCACTTTGCCTCCAAATGTTTGGTTTAAATCTGCTACTGCTAATGCTTTTGAAGTCATAGCGGGTGAAGGCATCTAAATGATTCGGGGTCTTGGAATCCGAATGTATCGTTTCAAGTGTACGCTTGGGGCGGGTCATGTATTTGGCTATCTTTTGCAAGAAGACGGATTTAGTTTATTGCAAGAAAATGGTGACCAAATTGTCTTGGAGTAATAAATGAATGTAAATATTTCAGCATTTGGTGGCGTAGGATGGCAATTCTTTGACAACAATGGTGTTCCCCTTGCTGGCGGGAAAATCTACACCTATCAAGCTACAACCACAACGCCACAGGCGACTTATACAACAAGCGCAGGGAATATCGCCCATACAAATCCAATCATTTTAGATTCATCAGGCCGAGTGCCTAGTGGTGAAATTTGGCTTCTGATGGGTTTTTCTTATAAGTTTGTTCTCAAGACTTCTGCGGATGTTTTGATTGCAACTTATGACAATATTTTTGGTACTGGTGGACGGACTGCCTATGTGGATAATTTCACAGGCACAGGCAGTCAAGTTAATTTCACGTTAACAGCCGCCCCCACAGATGAGAACAATACACAAGTCTATGTTAATGGCGTTTATCAACAAAAGAACACATTTTCTTTAAGTGGCACAACGCTGACATTCTCAACTGCACCGCCTTACACATCAACGATTGAAGTGACTTATTTCTAAGGAATCATCATGGCAGATAAAAAGATTAGCGCCCTAACCAGTGCAACAGCACCCCTAGCAGGGACTGAAGTATTACCTATTGTTCAATCTAGTACAACGGTAAAAGTTGCCGTGAGTGACTTGACCGCTGGACGGGCAGTTAGTGCAACTCAATACACATCTACAATTGCAACGGGAACAGCACCTTTGGTTATAGCAAGCACAACCAATGTTGCTAACTTGAACGCGAGTAGTTTAAATGGTGCTACTTTTGCCGCACCAGGTGCGATTGGCGGGACTACTCCCGCAGCAGTTACATCCACCTCGTTTACATCCACTAGTGGCAATACTACTGCGCTGTCTACAACAACTACCGGTACGGGTGTTATTAACCTTGGCCCAGCCGTCCCATCTGCTGATGGGGTTGGTTCGTTCATTATGCGGAACACCAATACTTACCGCAACTGGAAGTTTGGTCACAACCTGACAGCGGCAAGTAGATTTGAATTTATACCTTCTACAGCGAATGGCGGTACTACATTTTCTACTGCCGCATTTCAAATTGATGGTCCTACGGGTAATGTGTATATTACTTCAGGAAACTTACTTATTAACGGTGTGGGTAAAGGTGTTACCGTAACAAGTCCAGACGGATTAACTACCAAAACTATCACGATAAATAACGCTGGTGCAATTACGCTAGTTTAAGGAATCATTATGTCTCTCACTAAAGTTTCCTATTCAATGATTACTGGCGCTCCGGTTTCGGTTGATGATTTTATTCCCGCTGGTACTAATACTGAAACGACAGACGTATCAACTTACATTGCACTAGCGATTGCGGCAATGCCAAGCAGTTACCAAGGTACATTGCAGTTTACTGGTGGAAAAGCATATAACATTGGGTCTGGTGCTGTTGGAGTGCTAATCAACAAGTCAATGGTCATTGAAGGCAACGGGGCTTTGCTTTTATATGATTCGTCTGCAACAGGACGAGCAGTAAGAGTTAATGCAAATTTTGTTTACGCCAGCAATTTGACAATTTCAAAACCTACATTTTCTACCACCAACACAGGCGCATTGACTGGTACTGGATTGGAGCTTATTGGTACTGGTTCTCAAGGAACGCTAAAGTGTATTTTTAGAAATATTAGCATTACAGGATATGCTTACGGAACGGTGCTTTCCTCTGAAGGTGTTGGAGTTTCCTACATTGATTTCTATTCTCACCGAGTCCGATTCTGTAAATACGGCATGGTGTTCGATGCGACAGATTCTGTCAACTCATTCTGCACAGGAGTTAATGTATATGGTGGAGAAATTTCTCTAGGTGGGTACTCAACTGTAACAGGCTCACGTTGCATTGATATACGAAATAGCACTACATACACAACAACCAACGGCATCAACTTTTACGGAACCATCGTAGAGGGTCAGTGGGAACGCAAATTGCGTTGTGAAGGCATCAATAATTCGTTTAATAACTTGTATTGGGAGCAACCAACAGGCGGCACTGACATTGAATTTGTAAATAACGGCACATCAGGCCAATTGAGCAAAAATAACATCATTGTTGCCGGAAATAATCTAAGCGCACAAGTTATTGTAAATACTTCTGGCGAAGTTAACTCGGTTGTTGATCCGTTAATGGGTGTTTTATGTGGGAATCCTGTCGGGTCATCTACAAAACTTTTTAACTTCACGCAAAAGTCTGCTTCTGGTAGTGGAGTTTTTGCAGTTATTGGCAATTCTGGTACGGCAGATGTAAACACAACTACTCAACTGGAATTACACGCCAAAAAAAGTGATCAAGTTTTGGTTTCATTTGGTTCTGTTGCCGCAACTGTTGTAAACCCATCAGGTGATGGAAATGGATTAATTACATTGTTTGCTAGAAATTCAGCAGGATATAGTATTGGAACCATTATTGGCGATGGTGAAACTGGTAATGTTTACCCAGAGCTAAGTGCAGTAGGAACTTTGGGAACAACAACCAATAAATGGAAAAGTGTTTACGCCAAAAACGGCATCGTTGTGACTACACCTGACAACACAAACCAATATGTGATCTCTGTTGATAATTCTGGCAACGTAATTACGACTTTGGTATAAGGACAAATCATGGCAGTTTTCTTTCATCAATGTATGTTAAAGAATCTGAAAGTAGTAATATTAACTGGGTTGAAAAATAAACTTTAAGGAAAAATCATGCTTACAACAAAATTTACCATTGACTTAATTGAAATCATGAAAAATGATGTAATTCGTGTTCGTGTAAAAACATCAGTTTTATCAAATGATGTTGAAATTGCCGAATCGTTTGAGCATCGTGTAATTGCTCCAGGCAATGATTACAGTGCAGAAGATGCCAAGGTGCAAGCCGTTGCTGCTTCTGTTCACACTGCTGACGTTATTGCTGCTTATCAAGCATCTCAAGAAGCATAATTAGCGTAAGGATTTGCTATGACTCAGCCAATTGACATTATTACCAGAGCCATGAAGGACATTGGCGCTGTTGCGGCTGGTGAAGTGCCAACGGCTGATGAAGCGCAAGACGCATTGGATATGCTCAATGACATGGTTGCACAATGGTCAAATGAAAACATGATGGTTTTCTACCGTAGTGAGATCATTTTTCAAACCACTCAAAACCAAGTCCAATACACCATTGGCCCAAGCGGGCAAATGGGTGCAACCTTTACAGGCTCAATTTCTGGAACGACTTTGACAGTCCCTGCAAATGGGGTCACAGCGGGTGGTATCAACATTGGCATGACATTGAGTGGCACAGGCATCACATCAGGAACACGCATTGTGGGCTTTGTAACGGGCGCTGGCGGCAATGTGAATGAAGGTGGTACATACACAGTCAGTCAAAGCCAAACAGCTTCTAGCACCACAATTACGGCTTATTACGAGCGTCCTTTAAACATTGAATCAGGCTTTGTGCGGGTAGCAACTCAGCAAGGCGGTACAAACATTGCGGGTGGCTATCTTGACTATCCCTTGTCAATTCTGAGCCTTGAAGAATATGAATCTATTGGCATCAAACAATTGAATGGCCCTTGGGCAAAAGCAATTTACTATCAACCTTCTGAATTATTGGGGACTATTTATGTTTACCCCAATCCATCACAAGGTGAATTGCATTTGTTCACACAAACAATTTTCCGTCAATTTCAAACTTTGAATGATACGATTTCACTTCCTGAAGGCTATAACATGGCTTTGAGGTGGTGCTTGGCAGAGCGTTTGCTTCCGATGTATGGCAAAACAAATGCGGTTCAGATTGGAATGATCAATGCGTTTGCAGCGCAAGGAAAAGCTACTATTAAGCGCACGAACATGAAGCCAGTGCAGATTGCACGTTATCCAGAGGCTTTGATGGTTGGAAGGGCAAAAGACGCTGGTTTTATTATGGATGGCGGCTTCCGTTAAAGGATAAAAAATGCCTGATTTTGGTTTTGTCGGCACTTCTTATACTGCACCATCAATCTACCAAGATGATCAAGAGTGCATCAATTTCTTTGCAGAGATTGATCCTACCAAACAGCCTGGTAATCGGGGTGTGGTTGCGCTGTATCCAACGCCAGGCTTGGTGACTAAAGTTACCTTACCCGCTGGCGCAGAAGTGCGTGGCATGAGGACTCTTTCTGGCGAACAATACGTTCTTGCTGTTTGCGGGAATCGTGTCTATAAGATTGATACTTCTTACATAGCAACACAAGTGGGAACTTTAACCACAAGTGTTGGCCCTGTTTCTATTTCTGACAATATAACCACTTCAGCGGGTTTGACTGCCTATATTGTTGATGGCCCAAATCGTTACACATGGGTTGTTTCTACTAATACTTTTACTATTCTTCCATCAACAGATGGCCCTTGGCAAGGCGCTACTGTGGTGGATGTTGTGGACAGTTACAACATTTACAACGAGCCAGGCACACAAAATTGGGCTTGTACCGATCTTGGGTCTAGTCTTTCTACCCAAGCCTTATACGGAACTAAAAATGGCTCTCCTGATAACTTGGTCAGTTTGATTGTTGATCGAAGACAAGTTTATTTGATGGGCGAAGTGACTACAGAAGTTTGGACGGATGTGGGCAATGTAATTGCGGGAATTACGACTTTTCCGTTTCAAAGAGTGCCTGGCACTTCAATCCAATCTGGACTTGGCGCACGATTTTCAATTGCTAGATTTATGGATTCTTTTGCATTTGTGGCAAAAGATACCCGAGGCAATTCAACCATCGAAATGGTCAATGGATACACATTTGTAAAAATTTCAACCCATGCTGTTGAGCAGTCTTTGTTGAATCAAATTGTTTCAGATGCTATTGCTTACACCTATCAAATTCAAGGTCACGAAATGTATGTTTGTACGTTTCCAAGCATAGAAAATGGTTTGACATGGGTTTATGACAGTTCAACAAAGTCATGGCACAAATGGCTTTCTTGGAATCCAACATCAGGTCAATATTATCGTCACAGATCAAATTGCGGTTGTTATTTTAATAACTCATACCTTGTTGGTGATTTTCAAAACGGCAAAATTTACAGCCTTGAAAATGAAGTTTACACAGATGATGGAACAACAATCCGCAGATTGCGTAGAGCTGTTCATTTAGTAACCGATTTTCAAAGGCAGTATTTTGAGAGTTTTCAGATTCAGTTCCAGCCTGGCGTTGGCCTAACCACTGGTCAAGGCGATGATCCTCAAGCAATGCTGAGATGGTCAAATGACGGTGGTTCTACTTTTTCAAACGAGCATTGGGTTTCTATTGGAAAGATAGGGCAATACTCTAACCGAGCGCTTTGGAGGCGTTTGGGTTGGTCACGGGACAGAATATTTGAAGTTGCTATTTCCGATCCTATTAAGGCCGTTATTGTTTCTGCTGAACTTAAAGCAAGTGCGGGAGATAACTGATGGCAACAGCGCTGCCAAACAACAACATTAACATTCCTTATAGTGAATTCCTGAACGCAACAACGGGAAGACCAAATCAGGAATGGTTGTTATGGCTGATGAACCCATCGTTTATCAATGTTAATCTTGGAAATGCTTTAGCTGTAACCTCTGGCGGTACTGGCCTTACAACCATTCCCACAAATGGACAATTACTAATTGGCAATGGAACTGGTTACACACTTAACACTCTAGCAACTGGATCAGGCATTTCTGTTGCCAATGGCGTTGGCACAATAACTGTAGCCAATACTGGTGTTTTATCCAACATTGCTGGCTCTGGAATTTCCGTATCTAGTCCTACAGGCAATGTAACTATTTCAAATACTGGTGTTTTAAGTTTTTCTGGTGGAGCAACGGGACTTACGCCAGCTGCGGCAACAACTGGCGCAGTTACTTTGGCGGGTACTTTGATTGCGGTTAATGGCGGTACAGGATTTAATTCTTATGCTGTTGGCGATCTTTTATATGCCAATACCACAACAACTTTGGCTAAATTGGCAGACGTTGCGACAGGAAATGCACTTATTTCAGGCGGTGTAACAACAGCGCCATCATGGGGCAAGATTGGATTGACCACTCATGTGTCGGGCATTTTGCCTGTCGGCAATGGTGGATCGGGTGCAAATAGTCTTACTGGTTATGTTTATGGCAATGGAACAAGCCCTTTTACAGCTTCTACAACCATTCCAAACACGGCAATTACGGGTTTGGGAACAATGTCAACTGAAAACATTGGCGTAAGTGGCTCATTTATCACGGCTAATGTCCCGCCTAAAACTGTCACAGTTACAAACGGAATCATTACAAGCATTGTATGAACGAGATTGACCTTCCTGATCATGTTAGCCGTGACCAAATTGAGCGTTTACAGGCTGAAATGTCTTTGATGCCACAGGCAGAGTTGACGACTGAGCATAGTTTTAGCCCAGGTATGTATATGCGTAAGGTTTTCCGTCCCGCTGGCACTCTAATTGTGGGCAAAGTTCATAAAGAACCCCACTTCTTTTTATGTGCAAAAGGCGAGATAATTGCGTGGACAGAAAATGGAATGAAAAGGCTTCAGGCGGGGGATGTTGTGGAATCCAAGCCTGGCACGAAGCGGGTAACTCTGGCTGTGACCGATGCAATTGGCATTACCATTCACAGAACTGACAAGACCGATTTGGACGAGATTGAGGCTGAATTGATTGAGCCAGATACAACCGCACTTTTTGATGCCAATAATGACATTAAAAAATTGAAGATTGAAGGAGAATAATATGACTTGGGTAGCAGTAGCAATTGGTGGATCAGCCCTTTTGGGTTATGCGGGCGCACAGAAACAAGCTGGTGCTGCTCAAAGCGCTTCTCAGCTTCAATATGAAGCCACTCAACGTGCCGCAGATCAACAACGGCAAATGTTTGACATTCTCAATGCTCAACAAGCCCCATATCGTGAGGCGGGAACTGGCGCATTAACAAATATCAATCAAATGTTGCCTTACTTCACGCAACAAGCGCCAGCATATAAGCCATTTACTGCGGCAGATTTAAAAACAAATCTTGCCCCAAATTATGAGTTTATGAAGCAACAAGGTTTGGGCGCTACGGGTCAAGCCATGAATGTAGGTGGTGGTGGTTCTAATGTGGACTTGGCAAGAACTAAGTTTGCAGAAGATTACGCTTCTAATGCTTATCAAAATGCGTTAAACAATTACATGACGCAACAACAACAAGGTTTTACTCAAGGTCAAACGCAACAAACTAATATTTACAATCGTTTGGCTTCACTTGCTGGAATTGGTCAGACAGCGCAAACTCAAGCTCAAAATCTTGGCACATCAACAGCGGCAAACATTGGTCAACTTGGAATTGGCGGTGCTAGTGCTTTGGGTGCTGGTCAAGTGGGTGCGGCTAACGTAATGGCTGGTGGATATGGTCAAGTTGGCAATGCCGCTACTTTGGCAAGTTTGTTAAGTCCTCAGGGCGGTGGTGGTGGAATTACACCAGGCGGTGTGACCACAATGAACCCTGCATTGCAGAACAGTTACTTTGCCCCTAATATTGGATAAAAAATGGCTGATTTCAACATTCAACCCGTTGCAACGCAAATCCGTCCAGTTCAAGGCGCATCCCTTGCTGACATGGTAAATATTGCCCGTGGCGCACAGGCATATCAGCAAGCACAGCAGATTAATCCTGTTGAATTGCAAACTGCACAACAACAACTTTCAAGATTACAACAACTTACTCCTGAAGAAGTTGCAAGAGCGCAAGCAGAGGCTAATGTTGCCACTCAAACTCAACAGCCCCGCATCCGCAGTGCTGAAGCTGGCGCACAAACCGCTGAAACAGGCACTCAATCCGCACAGTTAGATTTTGCTAATAAACAAGTCAATGCTGTTGCTGGTCGCCTTACAAGCCTGATTAACAATCCTTTGATTATTGCTTCAGAGCAAAATCCTCAAGCAGTTAATCCAACTCAATTGATGGGTATTGTTAAAAAATATGGTGAAGAACAAGCATCTGCTTTAGGTATTCCTAAAGAAAAAGCTGATCAACTATTACAGCCTTATCTTGAACAAGCAACTACAAACCCTGCGGGGATTCGTCAGTTCTTAAAAGACAAGTTATTAAGCACCTTGGATCAAGGTTCAAGAATTGGCGCAATGCAACCTAGTGGTATTGGAATCAATACAGGGGCTGGTGGCGCTACTGTTCAAACGGGTCAGTTTGGCCCTTATGTGCCTGGTCAAATCTTGCCTGGTACTATGTTTGAACAACAAATCCCTCCAACACAACAAATTGTTAACCCAATGGGTCAAACACAATTGGTTGGCCCAATGTCTCAGCGTGGCAATCAGCCTATGGTCACAGGTCTTGGCCCTGCTCAAACAGCGCTTTTGGGCGCTGGTGGTGCAACCATTTCCACAGACTTTGCAACAACTGTCAGAGATGCCGCAGAAGCGCCTGGTCGTGTTGCAATCTTTCAAAACATTAAGAAGTTTGCCCCCGATTCCTTTACAGGCGTTGGCGGTCAGCGCAAGGAATTGGCTGCGGGTATTCTTAACGCTGTTGGCATCCCTGCTTATGAGCAAGAAAAGGTCAACACCGAAGAATTGGCAAAGAACTCTGCTTTGTTGGCTTTGGCGGGTGGCAATACGGATGCGGCAAGGGCTTTGGCTGAAATTGCTACTCCTAACAAGAAGTTGAACGAAAAAGCCATTCTTGCAATTGCTGATCAAATGATTGGCATTGAAAACATGAAGATTGCAAGGGCTAATTATTTAACTCCTGTGCAAAATGATGCAACGCAATATGGTCAACGCAAGTTACAGTTTGATCAGATTGCAGACCCTAGAATTTTCCAAGAAATGACTAGAGAAGATGTTGCAAAATTAAAGGCTTCAATGTCTGAAGCGCAACAAGCAGAATTGACCCGTAAGATTCGTTTGGCCCGTCAATTGAAGGTTATTCAATAATGGCAACACTTGCTGAACTGTGGGATACGGAAGCCCCTGCGCCAGTTAAAAGCGCAAAAGTTCCATCTCAAGATCAAGCAATGCGTGATAAGAGCCGAATGGATACTCTCCAATCGGAGATGACCAAGGCGCAAGAAAGACTTGCTAAAGGCGATGCTAGAGCGCAAAGAGACATTGAGGCTTTGACCCGTGAGATGGGTGGCAAAGTGGCACGAACTGCGCCCGTTTCAACACCCCTAACTGCGCCATCAATGGCATCTACTGCTGCCCCTATAAGTGGCACATTGGCTGATTTGTGGGAATCAACCCCTGCGGCTAATGAGCCAACTAAGCCGCAAGTTACAGAAGAAAAAACCAAAGAAGAACCATCAAAAGTCAGAGGTCTTGTTGGTAGCATTTTAGGCCAAGGCTTAGAAATGCGTAGACAAGTGCCAGGTTTCTTGGCATCTGCGGCTGATGTGGTCGCAAGCGCCCCTTCTGCTATTGCGGGAGTTATTGGTTATGGTGCTGGTAGATTGTTTGGTTTATCGCCTGAACAAGCCACAGAATCCTCACAAAAAGTTGCTGGCGCTATTGCCGAACCTGTTGGTCGAATGACGGGTTTATCTCAGACTGAGGCTTATCGTCAAGCCTTGCCAACGCAAGTCATGGAATACATTGGCAAGAATATTGGTGAAGGCGCACAATCAATTTCTCAAAAATTTGGTGTTCCTGTTGCCGATGTGGAGAACGCAATCAATGCCGCAATAATGGCTGGTGGTGCGGTTGCGCCTAAAGTTGTCAAAACATTTAAGGCTGCGGCTGCTGAACTTCAGCCAACTGCACCAACTGCCGCCCCTATTGCCAAGCCTGGCATGGTGAGCGCTGGCGCTGCGGTTGTTCCCGATGCAACCACAATTAAACAAGCATTGTCTGTAGCAAGTCCTGAACTGCAACAAGCAATTTCTTCAATTCCTGTTGATAAAGTTAATATTCCAACTTTGCAACGGCACATTGAGGCTGACACATTGCCCGTCCCTGTTCGTTTGACAGAAGGTCAAGCCACTGGTGATGTGGTTAAGTTATCCAATGAGCAAAATAGGCGTGGCAAAGACCCCATGTTGGCTCAAAGATTTAATGAGCAAAATGGTCAGTTAGTTGAGAATCTTGGTTTGATTCGAGACAAAGCCGCCCCTGATGTTTATGGCACTAAAAAGATTGAAAACAGCCAAGGCATTATTGATGCTTACAAAGAGATTGATAGCAATCTGAACAAGGGAATTACCGCAGACTATCAGGCTTTGCGTGATGCGGCTGGTGGTCAATTCCCTGTTGATGCGCCTCAATTGCTGAAAAATATAGAAACAAAACTTAAAAAAGAATTGTTGTCTAACGAAGCACCAGCGGGTCAATTAAAAGAACTTCAGCGTTTGGCTGAAAGCAATTCCATGACCTTTGAAGACTATTTGTCTGCAAGACGAAATCTTGGTGATATTGCAAGAACAAATCCTGATGGAAGTGTTCGCAAAGCCGCTGGTTACATGATTGAAGAATTTGAAAAGTTACCACTTAAAGCAGAAGCGGCAGCACAGAAACCATTGGCTGACAAAGCTAGGGCATCTGCTAGAGCAAGATTCCAAATGCTTGAAAAAGACCCTGCCATGAAAGCGGCTGTGGATGATTCTGTACCCGCAGACAAGTTTATTGACAAGTTTGTGGTCAATGGCGTAAATAAGAACATCAACACAATGGTTGAGCATTTGGGTAGAGACTCACCCGCCCATCAACACATGGCTGCTGGAACTATCAACTGGCTTACAGACAAATCAGGCATTATTGATGGCAATGGCAATTTCAGCCAAGCGGGTTACAACAAGGCCCTCAAAAAATTAGACGATGTTCAAAATGTAAATGCCATTTTTAATCAAGAAGCGGCATCTCAACTTAAGACTTTAGGGAATGTTGCCCGTTATACCCAAGCACAACCCCGTGGTGCGTTTGTGAACAACTCCAATACATTGGTTGGATCACTTGCTGAAAAAGCCGCTAAAGGCGTTTCTATGGGCGTTGAAAAAGGTTTGAACGTAGCTGTGCCAGGCTTGCAACTTGGAACTTCTGTCATGGAAATGAGAGCAAGACGAGCCGCAGAAGCAGAAACCAAAAAAGCGCTTGAAACTGGTGCTGGCACTAAGCAAACTGGCAAAAACAAACTTCAAGATTTGGGGAAATAATGTCTGATATTGATTTGGTCAAATATGGCGTTTTGTGGCAAAAAGTTGAATCTATGGAAGCAAAGATCGACAAGCTAGAAGCCAACATGGAAATCCTCATTGCTTTGGCTAACAAGGGTCGTGGTGGTTTTTGGATGGGCATGGCATTGGTGTCAGGCGTTTCCTCAATCTTTGGTTACATTTCACACTATTGGTCAAAGTAAATGGATGCGTTGGCTCATTCTTCTTTTGTTGCTTGCGCTAGTTGGTGCAGTAGCCAAGAATGGCTGTCACGTTAGAGAGTTCTATGGGATTGGCTATACAACGCACGATCCTACACAGCGACATAAGGAGATGATGGCATGGCTAAATCAGAACGCCCAACATTGCAAGTCAACGGATTACATTGTCATTTGGAACAACTTGTCCGAGTGGGCGGGTGCTTCCGATTCCACTTGGTTGCGTAACAAAGTTGTTCACGGATACAAAGAGGCTCTTGAGCGTGAAAAGAAATGATCCCGCCCATCCACAAATGGTATCCCATGCTTGGGGTAGCCGACTACCCGACTAAAACAGATGCTCTTGAACGTAGAACAGAACGTCTTGAAGAAGAATACAAACAAGCGCTAAAAATGAAAAAGGTGAAGAACAAAATTGATGATCTTGAATTTGAGTTGTACGTTAAAAAAGCAGAAAGAAATCAACTTAACTTAGAGATATTTACCAACCGTAAATTGGACATATACGCATAATGGTTACAAAAAAGCCTCCAGCCAAGGTAGCGCCAGTTAAGCGCAGATCGCCTAAACCTAAAGCAGAACAGACAATCAATGTGTCTGTGGCAGCGCCCTCTGCCTCCAAGCCAGAGGCCAAAAAAGACGATAGCACCCTTGGCAAAGTGATTGGCCTAATTGAGTGGGTAGATAACCCTTTTAAACTGTTTACAGTGATTCTGTTGTCGTTTTTAGCGTTTGCTGGTTACTTTGCTTGGGACTCCCGCCAAGTCATTCTTCATGCAATTACCACTCAGGACAAAATGCCTCAGTTGGCTAAACAGGAAAACTTACTTTCCCCTGCCCGTAGTTTGCTTAAAGATGTGGATGGAATTGTTCTTTTGGTTCACAAAGCTAATTTATCAACCAACAGCCGCACAACGGTTTTGGCCTTAAATGCTGATGGCTCACGGGAAAAAGCTATTGAAGGCTCTCTTACTTCATTGTTTAACGCAAGCGCAGACCGTAATGGTGCAATGGTTGCAATGCTTAATGGTGAGGTCATGTGTGAGGAATTTAACCCGTCAAGCAAGGTGGGCGAATGGGGTGCTAAACAAGGTGTAAAGTTCATGTGTCGTGGCTCTATCCCCCCCGATATGGGTAAGTTTGCGGGATATGTAGCTATTGGATTTAAAAATAAGCCAGAGGATATTGCGGCATTAAAGACCCGCATTAACTTAGCTGCAACTGATATGTCGGAGGATTGATCATGTTTGAAATTTTAAGCGGTGGATTGTTGGGTTCTATTTTTGGTGGCATTTTTAGGATGGCCCCTGAAGTCCTGAAATGGTTGGACAAAAAGAACGAGCGTCAGCACGAACTAAATATGTTCAAGTTCCAATGCGACTTGGAAGCCCAACGTGGTCAGCAAAAACTGGCTGAGATTGGCGCTCAAAGAGAAGCCGCTATTGACGTAGGTGTTATGGATGCGTTTAACAACGCTATCGTTCAGCAAGCCGAGATGGTCAAAGCCGCAGGCGGTTGGGTTGCTAGTTTGTCAGCTTCTGTGCGTCCAGTCGTAACTTACTGGGTGCTATTTGTCTGGTCGTTCATCCATGTGTGGTTTGCATGGAACGCATGGCTTGCAGGTGCGCCAGCCGTAGAAGTGTTTAAAACCATGATGACACCTGACTTCTCAGCCCTGTTGTCTGGGACAATTAACTATTGGTTCCTTGACCGCACCTTGAAGCAAAGAGGTATTTAAATGACTAAAGACGAAGCATTACGCCTTGCATTGGAGGCGTTACAACGAATAGCTCATGTTTCAGCAATGGACTACGAATATCAACAATGGGCAGTAGAAGCCATCACCGCCATTAAAGACGCGCTAGAAGAAGAGCAATGAACTTAGAGTTAGCCGCTAGCCTGTGCCGTCAGTTTGAGGGCTACCGCGCCAAGCCGTACCTTTGTCCGGCTGGCGTGGCTACGATTGGCTATGGTTCTACGTACTACGCAGATAAACGCAAGGTGACTTTGGAAGACGCTCCGATGGATGAGCCAACGGCACGGGCGCTGCTTATGGTGGAACTTGAGCATACTTACTTGCCTGGCGTTCTGAGGAACTGCCCCATACTTCTAACAGATGAGCGCAAGTGCAACGCCATCGTGGATTTCTGCTACAACTTGGGGACAGGCCGACTCCAAACTTCAACCCTTAAACGCAAAATCAACGCACAGGATTGGGACGGGGCTAAAGAGCAATTGATGCTGTGGAATAAAGGCGGTGGCAAAGTCTTGTCAGGATTAACCAAACGCAGACAAGCCGAGTGCAATCTTATTTCTTAGCGTCTTTAATAAAACAGCCAAAGCTGCCAATTGTGTCCTTGCCAAAAGGAAGCACCGCTATGCGTTTTGCATAGTCATCAAGGGCATCGTTCCAGCCCGCATCGTAAGCAGCGCATACAACGTCTATGGCGGTCTCCTGAGCACCTGTGATGCGTAGCAAGTTAACTAGATCATCCTTGGTCATCTAATATCTTCTTCAGTTTGAGTTGGAGATATAACTTCTTGTCTACCATGTTATCCCATTCTTTATCGTCAAGAGATGAGTCCAGTTCAAGCTCTAACACATCAATGGTTTCTTGAAAAATCTGTCTGATTGGCTTTGGGATAGGCCGATCTATAAATTCTTCATCATTTATCCAAGTTCTTAGCATCTTTTCTGCCCCTGTTAATCCAACAAGTTTGACAAATCCACTTATGCCCCATATCAATTCCGCCCTCTGGCGGCTTGGTTACAGTGCATTTATTACAAGTTCGTAATCTGTGAACTGGTTGATTGCCGCCTAATTCGATTGGATACATTGCCATTCTCTTTCATTTCTGCCTGAATTGGATTTAACTGTGTTGCCCGTTAACTGGATAAGCCCAATCAATTTCATTTCATTGAGCCGCCTAGCGACTTGGTTGCCGTCTAGCATTGTCAAAGCTGAAATCCCGTCTTTGCCCAACGGCCCGTAAAACTTGAGGCAATCAAAAATAACTTGGTGGTGTTGCGGTGCAACATCTTTGATCGACTCTGCCGCCTCAAACGATGTGAGGGGATCATTCGCACGAACTCTTGGGAATTCGGGCATGGCAAAAATGCGTTTAAATGTTTCTTTATAGTCCATGATGTTTCCTTGTTGGGTGGGGGGATCACTGTTCGTCCGCAAGGCTTAAAGTCTTTACGCAGCTTTCCCCCCGTAAACTTAAAAATCGATGTCATCGTCCTTTGGAAAGCCTTGGTCTTCTTTAGGCTTGGGTGCGTTCATGTATGCCCAACCGTTCCAGCCGCCATCCATCAAAGGGATGTTGTCCAGTTTGAGCATTGGCCCGTTTTTAGTTTCAATAACAGACCCAATGTTTTGATAACGTGATTTTTCCACACCATCTTTGTTTTTGTATTTACCTGAAACAACGGTAATTTCGTAAAGTTTAGACATTTTTAATTTCCATAAGTTGAGCAATTTTGATGTCAAGTTCATTCAAGAATTTGACAATTTCTTCTTCCATTAGTCTGATATACATATTGTCCCTTGGGACACGTTTAACAAACAACTGAAGTTCTGCGGGCAGACGATTGTCAAAAGACACAAAGTCACACCAACTACGCCCTGTGCAAGCCATTTGGAATTGCATCTGGGTGTTGTATTTGCCTGGCACAGTCTGACTAAGCAAAGTTTCAATGTGCGTGGCTGTGTTTGGGCATTTGATTTCTAACAGGCCATCGTCACCAACTAGGCCATCAGGGGAAGCGCCCGCCATGATGATGGATGGATGGGGGACAAACCCCACTTCATCAACCAAGACGTTTTGAGCGACTTCATACGATATACGGGCAAGCGGCTCTGTTTCAGTTCCATGTTGCATAGCGGCATTGCTAAAACTATCGCCTTTTTGACCCGTGAGGCGTTCGCACACCAACTGAGCCATGTAGTTGTCACGGCTTGTTGAATAACCCGTTTTGGTCTTGGCAAGCACATCAGCCACACGGGATGCGGTGACTTTGCCAATGCGAGCCTCAAACCATGCGTCTGAGCGTTGTTCAATCATTTCAATCATTTTGTTTCCTATTTGTCGTTTACGCCAAGCAATTGATTTTTCTAAAAAATCAAATTCATCATCTTCTAATGTTTTCATAATTTAGCTTTAACTTTGTCCTTGGCAGCGATAACTTTCTTTTGCCATTCAGAATCACCATTGCAAGCGGTATAAGCGGCTTTGTAGGCGTTTTTCAGACTATCTTGGTCGGTAGATGCCTCAATAGCCGCTAAGTGGTCTACAAGGGCGCTTTCATTGATTGTTGGAGTAATCACGGTTCTGCGGCTGGCGGCATTGCCATCGTCATCCTCGGGTGCAATACCACAAGCCGCCATCAGCGATCCCCTACGGGCATAAGTCAAAGCACTCATGTGGCCTTGTGGGTCTGCCTTGCTTGCAGGGAAGTGAAGAATCCCGCACTCCATCATTTCGCCTGATTCATGGACAAACATGGTTTCAACCATTACGCCATTTTCACAGTCATAAGATTTCTGAACTAAGGCAATCCCGTTGTTGTTTAAAGCGTCTAGGACAGCTTCAACGCAAGCGGATAGGTCAGCATAGCGTGACTTGAAATGCGGGTTTGTAGAGGACTTTAAAGCAGGGCCAAAAGCCTTTTGAGCCTTGACCAATGCGGTTGCTAAGTTTTTCATGTTTCTTCCTTTAAATAAGCCGTTAGGCGTTTGATTCGGTCTGAGTGGTAGTCACCCATGCGCTTTGCGTATTCCTGAGCGCTGAGAGCCTCTAATAGCTTGCGCTGGGCCATTTCAAGTTCTTTGGCTGCCAACTCTTTGGCTGATGGCAAGCGGAAGTAATCTTTAAATTGGTCAATCATGGTTAGCCTCTCCAAGCTAGCATTACGCCAATGCCGCCAAAGATGACGATGGCTAAAAAGCACTCAACAAGAATTTGAATAATTTTAGATTTCATTGCGGTCTTTCTGAATTTGTGCAAAGTCACGTTTTGCTTCTGCCATCAAATAAACACCCTCTGATTTGGGAATGTCATAGGTTATGTCGTTGCCCTGGCAATCAAACACAAACACATCGTAAATTTCCGCTGAGTTGTGGTCATGCGGGTAATTTATTTCTTCAGGATAGTAGTCATAACCAACCCTTACGTTTTCCAAGGTTGCGCCATCGTCATAAGAGATGGCAGCATCAAAGTAATATTGCAGTTTAAGATCGTTCATGTTGCTGCCCCTTAGATGCGTGATGGCTGTGTGGCAACCAGTTTGCCGTCCATGATGTTGAACAGAATGGTTTTGGCAACGTTGAGGGTTTGTCTAGCACGTTCTGTATCGCCAAAAGCCATCAATTCTTGTGCGTCAGACATAAGGCCAGCAACGATCATGTTGCCGCCTGTGAATTGGTAAGTGATAGATTCTTTGACCGACTCAATGTAAGAATCAATATCCTCGAAACCGTACATGGACACGTTGCGGCTGGATTGTGTAGAAGTTGACATTTGATTTCCTTAAAAGACCCTGTGCGATTTGCTAGGGCATGATGTGATTGTAAGCTAGCTTAACAACTAAATACTAGGTGCTTACCCTTAAATTTGCGTAAAAAACAACACATTCCGCAATTATTTTTTCAATTTGCTGCATGGCAGTCTCATGTTGGTTGGTGATTGCTTTTTCTGTGGCTTTGCCGCCTGTGACCGCCCAAGTCATTTGATAATCTTTTGTAACGGTGAAGTAATACATTTCACCCTCTTTGCGACTGCCCGTCACCGTGGTAGTGATCAGGCCGCTACTGCGTTTCATTGTTCCAATTGAAATGCGGGTAGCATCGTCCAGTTGAACGGTTGATAAGGCTCTCCAGCCAAATGCGGTTTTAGAAATTTGCATGATGTTTCCTTTAAATGTTTGCTAATTTTTTTGCGTAAGCAACAGCCTGGTCAAACATGGTGGGCGGGTAAATTCTGGTTGTTACCACTTGTTCTGCGTCTGTGTCGATCAAGGTGACTGCGTAACCCTTTTGAACCTTGGTCACCAGGGAGGCGATGCCATCCAAAACATTGACAAATGTTGCGACTTGGTTTGAGACTTGAGAAATAATCATTTTTTTCCTTTGAGGGGCTTGCGCCCCGTAAATTTAAGCTGCCAAACGTCCAACAGAATTAAAGCCGTAACCGTCATCACCTAAAAAGGCAACACGGGCCAATGTGGGGCTAGGCTGTGTCTCGCAAAAGCTAAGAGCAGAAACCCGATCCATGATGCGTCTTTGATCGTTGTAATCAATAGAATCAGCAATGTAAGCGCCTTGGCAACCGTCTTTTACAGCTGGCACTTGCAAACCGTAATATTCACAAGCCGCTTGCACAGCTGCTTGCATAACTTCTACAGTCAATTCACGCCTAACGAAAATGTAGTTAGCGCCAAAGCTAGTTTCAACACCGTCAAGACTGCTGTAGTTGTAACCTTTGTAATCGGTCATACCGTCAAAGTAAGCGCCCTCAAACATTGCCACAACATTTTTGACAGCATCGTAAGTTGGGCCGTTGGTATAGCTGATGTTGATTGAAGCGCCCATGCTGTATGTGCTAGAGCGAACAGAGAACTTGATGCTAGGGAAAGATTCTTTGAGAGCTGCACGAACTAATTTTGCAGTCTCAGCGCAAGAAAGATATTGAGTGGTCATTTTGATTTCCTTTTAAAAGACCCCGAAACGTCAGGGCATGGGTGAATATTAAGCTAGCTTAACTGGCTTGTCAAATGGTATTTATAAAGCCCCCTTAAATTTGTCGGGTATTTGACTGTTTGTGTAAGTTGGCTTAATATGCAAACATGGATAAATTGCAAGCTATAAAAAACGCTGGGTCTGCAAAGAACCTGGCACAGCTGCTGGGCATTACAAGAGCAGCCATCAGCCAATGGGGTGACACAGTTCCCCAAGCTAGGGTGTGGCAATTAAAAGCGTTGCGGCCTGAATGGTTTATGGTTTAAGATTGTTTGAAACACGGCTAGGAATGGATTGATCCCCATTCCGAAAAGGGTTACCACTTCTCCCCTGCCGCAGTTTCTTTTAAGTGGTTTTTTAAAGTGGAAAAATATGCTTTTACAGCCAAAAAATTGGGCAGTCTTTCAACATTACAAAGACCGTTGTCCTCCTTGGATAAAACTTCATCGTGACCTGTTAAATGACAGAGCTTTTATGCGCTTGCCTATTGCTAGCAAAGCGATAGCGCCTATGCTTTGGTTGCTAGCAAGTGAATCAAAAGATGGTGTTTTTGATGGCTCATTAGATGAACTGGTGTTTAGGCTGCATATTTCAGAAAAAGAATACCAGCAAGGGCTTCAACCGTTGATTTCAAACGGGTTTTTTGTTGTTGCTAGTGATATGCTAGCAGAACGCTATCAAGTTGCTATCCCAGAGACAGAGAGAGAGACAGAGGGAGAGGGAGAGAAAGAGACAAAGAAAGAGGCAAAACCGCCTGAAGGCGTTTCGCTTGAAGTTTGGAATTCATTTGTCAAACAAAGAAAAGCCAGGCGAGCGCAAATTACTGAACGGGTGATGGATGCCATTGTTGGACAGGCAAAGTTGGCTGGCTGGACACTTGAGGAAGCATTGAATGAAATTGTTGTCAGGAACTGGCAAACATTCAAGGCTGCATGGGTGAAAGAAAAATTAACCCGTTCTGAGGAACGTCAAAACGTCATGGCAGAGTTGACCAGGGGCAAATCAATCCCACAAACGCCATTTTGGGCTAAACCTGAGACTGTAATTTTGGAGGCTGAAAATGTGGAACGAAAACGACTTTTGTGATGCCGACTCAGGCTTTGATTACATCTTTGGGATGATGAACGCCATTTACGGTTCACGGTTTATCACCCATTGGCAAGACGTTGACCCAACGCTGGTGCGTGAAACATGGAAGCGATGCCTGGGCAGATTCTTGACCTACAAGCCAAGTATGGACTTTGCGCTTGACAAACTGGACAAAGATTTCCCCCCCAGCGCATTGGCTTTTCGTGATATGTGCAATCAAGGCCCATCAATTCCTGTCAAACCGCCAACTGAAGTTTTGATTGAGCGAAAGAAAACGCTGCATGAGCAGATTGAAAGCGACAGGATCAGAGCAGAAGCACTTGCAAAATTGGCTGCAATGAAAAAGCAATACGCAAAATGACCCACTATGAAGCAAACAGAATTCTTGATCGGGTCAGAGAAGGCCAGCAATTTAGCCACTTTGTCATTACAAAAGCGCTTGAACTTACGGGAGACTATGAGACAAACGGAAGCATTGGAATGGATCAGGCGATTCAAAAAGAAAGCGCTGGAGGAAGGCAGGGGGGAAGCCCAATACTGGTGGCAGCAGACTTTGGCAGACATTGCCAAGAGGCGAGGCCAAGCAGCTGCTGACGACTTACGCAAACACATGAATGAGCAGAAAGACAAAAAATGAGATATGCCGCCCGTGTTGACGCAAATCAAGAGCAGATAGTTTTAGCCTTGAGAAGCGCTGGCGCTTATGTATGGATCATTGGCTTGCCTGTTGACTTATTGGTTGGGTTTCGTGGTCACACATTTCTGGTGGAGATCAAAAGTACGTCTAAAAAGCGTTTTACGGGTTTACAAGCCGATTTCTTTGAAAATTGGTCTGGTAGTACCTTGGCAAGAATAGACAGTCCAGAGGCGGCTTTACGCATGATTGGAGTTATCAAATGAAAAACACTTGGACTTGGGTTATTTCTTTTTTAATAGCGTTTTGGTCTCTAGTGGTTTATTTTGTGAGGACTTATGATTTTTAGCCTACATAACAGTCAACAGGCCCATACAGTTTTAAAAGACTTATGGCCCAAGATTAAAGAATCTTTGCAAGCTGGCAAACAATTACGCTTGGAAGTTAAAAAAGCCACTCGAAGCACAGACCAGAACGATATGTTTCATGCCCTGATAGACAAGGTTTATAAGGCCATGAAGGTGGTTGGGTCAACGTGGTCAGCGGACGATTGGAAGCGCCTTTTGATTGATCAATGGGCGCATGAGACAAACCGCAAGATCGGCAAGGTTGCACCAAGCCTAGACGGTGAAAGAGTTGTCCAGTTAGGACTTCAAAGCCACAAATTCACGGTTGAGGAAGGCTCAGAGTTTATTGAGTGGCTATTGTGTTGGATGGCAAACAAAGGAATTGAAGCATGAACTTTAACCAGGGTGAACTGGTGGACAGTCTTATTGAAGATTTGCTCTACACAATCAACAAATACGATGAGTCCCTTTACATGGCGACAATCATTGGGGCTTTGGAATTAGTCAAACTTCAGTTAATTTACGAAGGAATTGAGGATAAAAATGATGTGTCCCGTCTGTAAAACACGGCATAACAAAGTTTTGGACACTAGGGCAAACCCTGAGTTTATCCTTAGAAGACGATTATGCGATAACGGGCATAAATACTTAACCAGAGAATACGCAATAACCGATGACACAATATTTGAAGCATCAATATGTGAGAAGCCAGAAACTCCTAAAGCTAGTAGCAAATTTAGCTTGTCAAAGTTGTGGCATAGATAACGGGGTTCAGGCGGCACACGCAAATTGGGGTGCGGGTAAAGGTAAAGGGATTAAGGCTGACGATAATTGCGTGGCGGCTCTTTGCCTTCAATGCCACTACAAAATTGACCAAGGCGCACATTTAAGCAAAGACGAGCGCAAAAAGATGTGGCTTGAGGCTCATGTAGCAACCGTGGAGAATTTGTGTAATCAGGGCAAATGGCCTCTTGACATCCCCATTCCAGACACCGCACAATGGGCCTGACAAGGTTGCCATTGATTTTGTCCTTATGGGGGTTTAATTCCCCCATCTTTTTTGTTATAGTGCAATTATGGAAAAAAATGCCGAAGTTGCCGAGTTTGTAGCTACGCTGTTTCACAGCGGGACGATTACCCATTTTCAGCATTTACAGACACGGGAATACGCAACCCACAAGGCTTTGGGCAAGTTTTATCCCGCCATTGTTGATTTAGCAGACCAGTTGGCTGAAAGCTATCAAGGGCGCTACAACACAAGAATGAAGAAGTTTCCTGATGAGTTGCACCAGCCACAGGAAACCCCAACCGAGTACCTGACACAACTGAAATCGTTTGTTCAGGAAGCCCGTCAAGAAATCCCCCAAGATACAGAGCTGCAAAACATCGTTGATGAAATTGCTGATCTGATCAATTCAACCTTGTATTTACTTACCCTTAAATAGGAATCATCATGGCAAACATGGACAAAAACCAACCCGCTGGTTATGGCAATAAAGTAACATTGCCTGGCAACCCTGCCGCTGACATGAAATCTGGCGAACAAGGAAGTGCTAAAAAGAATATTCCTAACGCCATGACTAATGCAACTGGCAAAGATTGCAGTTTTGAAGGCGGCAAAATGAGTGGTGTTTGCTACACTCACGGTCGTAAGTCTTACCAATAATGGCTATCCCGCTGTCCAGCATGATGGCAGCGGGGCAACCAAGCCCCAACCCTGGCATGACCAGGGCATCTGCATTAATGCCGCCATCTGAGCCTCAAATGGTTGATCCATTTGAACAGGCTTACTTTGCACGTTTAAATAATCAGTATTTGCAATTAGTTGACGAATACAACGCCAATCCTGAATCTAAGGGTGGACGGGTTATCAATACCGATGTGGCCCGTGAGATGTCCCCTGATTACAGGGAAGACCGCACCAGATCGGCAAATGTTCACGAACCATCAAGCGCTTTTATGAAGCGTCTTTATGCTGACAAATTAGCCAATCCAACACCCAAAGGCAAAGACAACACGGTTGTTTTTAGTGCTGGCGGCACAGGAGCTGGTAAAACAACTGCATTAGATTTGCTTGAAGCTGTCGATCCAGCGCTTAAAAACGCTGAAATGATTTACGACACAAACATGAATAAGTTTGAATCTGCCGACAAAAAGATCAAACAGGCATTGGATGCCAAGCGTAAAGTTCGTATTCTTTACACATATCGTGACCCAGCCGAAGCATTAGAAAATGGTGCTTTGTCCAGAGCGCACAGAATGGAAAAAGAAAAGGGATCAGGCAGAACCGTCCCTATTACTGAACATTTGCGGACTCACATTGGTGCTAGACAAGTCATTGAGCAATTGCAAAAGAAATACAAGAACAACCCCAAAGTAAACATTCAAATTGTTGACAATTCGTTGGGCAGAGGAAAAGCACAAGCAAGCCAGCTTGACAAGCTACCTAAACTAAGCGAGAATGAAGTGAAAAGGAGGTTATATGAGACTCTTGAACGA
>Ga0247722_10000298_pt1 | contig 31934 bp, 26 predicted proteins | sample MSEWelMarce3H_FC_FD_189094 | JGI IMG/M metagenome (GOLD analysis project Ga0247722, IMG submission 189094) | Subsurface sediment microbial communities from gas well in West Virginia, United States - MSEEL Well Study Marcellus 3H_FC | ecosystem: Environmental > Terrestrial > Deep subsurface >... | reverse complement strand
ATTGATGCCTTTGTTTTAAAAATTTGCTATCGCTTTTTCTATTCTTTTTATAGTTTCTTGTTTTCCAATTAACTCAATTATATCAAATAAATGAGGTCCTTTCAAGGCTCCAACCAAACTCAATCGAAGTGGTTGCATCACTTTTCCCATTCCAATTTCGTTTGTTGTTAACCAATCTTTTAATATATTTTCAATATTTAAGGAAGTAAAATCGTCAACTTTGTCAATAATTTCTATTACGTCTTTTAATAATCCTGGCGTTTCTTCTTTCCAATTTTTACTTGCTTTTTCATCGTAATTTGTTGGTGTTTCAAAGAAATAATCTGATAATTCCCAAAATTCATTAACAAAATTTGCTCGTTCCTTTATTAAACTTACAATTTTGTTAAGATCAATTTTTGAAATAATTCCTTTTTCGTTAAGAATTTTTTGAAAATCAATTGCTAAACTTTCATCACTTTGCATTTGTAAGTACTGATGGTTGAACCATTTATTTTTGTCTGGGTCAAATTTTGCGCCAGCTTTATGAATTCTGTTTAAGTCAAATTTTTCAATCAATTCATTTAACGAAAAAATTTCTTGTTCTGTTCCATCATTCCATCCTAGTAGAGCTAAAATGTTCAATACAGCTTCCGGAAAAAAACCATTTTCTCTATAACCCATTGATGTACCTTCTTCTGTTTTCCATTCTAACGGAAATACAGGAAATCCCATTTTATCACCATCTCTTTTTGATAATTTACCATTTCCGATAGGTTTCAAAATCAATGGTAAATGAGCAAATTGTGGTGCTTCCCATTCAAAGGCTGTGTAGAGCAAACAGTGTAACGGCATGGACGGCAACCATTCCTCGCCTCTGATAACGTGTGATGTTTCCATTAAATGATCGTCCACTACATTTGCTAAGTGATACGTAGGCATTCCATCTGATTTGAATAGAACTTTGTCATCAAGTAAATTGGTGTCAAATTTTACCTCACCTCTTACAATATCTTTTAATTCTAATATTTGGTTTACAGGTGTTTTAAATCGTATTACATAATGAGCTCCACCTTTTAATCTTTCTTCTATTTCTTCTTTAGTTTTTGATATTGAGGTGTCTAATATATCTCTAACGGTATGATTATAAATAAAATTTTTACCTTCTGCTTCTGCTTGTTTTCTTAATTCATCCAATTTTTCTGAGGAATCAAAAGAATAATACGCCCAACCTTTTTTTACTAATTCATCAGCATATTGTTTATAAATTTCTTTTCTTTCGCTTTGTTTATAAGGTCCAAATTTTTCATTTTTCCCAATTGTTTCATCTGGAGAAATTCCTAGCCATTCCAAAGCTTCCATTATATATTCTTGAGCTCCAGGTACAAATCGTGTTTGATCTGTATCTTCAATTCTTAAATAAAAGACACCGTTATTTTGTTTAGCAAATAAGTAATTAAATAGCGCCGTTCTTACACCTCCTATGTGTAATGGACCTGTTGGACTTGGTGCAAATCGCACACGTACTTGTTTTGACATTTTAATTTTTTTTGCAAATATACGTTTTCATTACCTTATTTTTATTACTTCTTTTTTACTTTATTTAGTCATTTTAATTACAAAATTTGTAATTTTATCGGTTATTAACAAACGACATTTAATTTTGGATAAATCAGCAGTTATTTTTACCAAACTAGAGTTTTTTATAAAGAAATACTACACCAACGAATTACTTCGCGGAGTACTTTTTTTTATTGGAATTGGTTTGCTTTATCTTTTATTCACTGTTTTTATTGAATATTTTCTTTGGCTTAAACCTCTTTACAGAACCTTTTTGTTTTTTATTTTTATTTTTGTTGAATTATTTTTATTGGTTCGTTTTATTTTCTTTCCTATTTTTAAATTAATTAAAATTAAAAAAGGAATCGATTTTACTACTGCCTCCTCACTTATAGGCACTCATTTTTCTGAGGTTGGTGACAAACTTTTGAATTTTGTTCAACTGTCAAATGATGCCAATAAATCTGAACTTTTACTTGCTTCTATAAATCAAAAGGCTGAAAAACTCCAACCCATCCCCTTTTCTAAAGCTATTGATTTCAAATCGAACCTTAAATATCTACCTTTTGCTATACTACCAGTTCTAATTTTCTTGTTGCTTTTTGTTTCAGGAAATAGTTTTGTTGTAACTGATGGATTGAATCGTATTGTACATTTTAAACAATCTTTTTCTCCACCAGCACCATTTGCTTTTCATATTTTAAATAAAAACCTCACTACAGAACAGCACCAAGATTTTGTTCTTATGGTTAAAACTACTGGAAAGGTCATTCCTGAAAACGTTGCTATTTCTATTGGAGATGAAACTTATTTTATGGAATCTTCAGGTCTTGGAGTTTTTAAATTCACTTTTGCCAAACCATCCACTTCCTTTTCTTTTCATTTTGAATCTAATAATTTGGTATCCAAATCGTATTTTCTTGATGTAGTAGCTGTTCCAACAATTTCTAATTTCGAAATGCATCTCAAATTTCCTTCGTATTTGAATAAAAAAAACCAGATCATATCTGGAACTGGTAATGCTATTGTGCCTGAAGGAACCCTAATTACTTGGAAAATTGCTACTTTAGCTACATCTAAAGTTGATTTTGTTCTTCCTAATGCTATTTTTCCTTTCAGTTCTTCTACTAATTCTTTTTCATACTATAAAATTATATCTCAAGATACAGATTATCAAATATTTACATCAAATAAAAGTGTCACAAACCATGAAATACTAACGTATCATTTAGCTGTTAGTAAAGATGCTTTTCCATCTATTTCTGTTACATCGCCACCTGATTCAATAAAGGCTTCTTCATCCTATTTATTGGGACAAGTAGCCGACGATTTTGGACTTTCTAAACTTCAAGTTGTTTATTATCCTTCCAATAAGCCCTCTCAAATTCAGCGTGGAACATTACCTGTTAAGAAAGATTTGTTTGACCAATTTGTTTTTTCATTCCCTGGCAACCTTTCTGTTGAACCGGGTGTTACTTATGATTATTATTTCGAAGTTTTTGATAATGATGCATTGCATAATTTTAAAAGCACGCGTTCTTCTGTTTTTTCTTATCATGAAAACACCGAATCAGAGAAAGAATCTATGCTACTTAAAGACCAGAACTCAGCTATTTCAGGTTTAGAAAAATCACTTAAATCCCAACAAAAACAATTATCAGAAATTGATAAACTACAAAAACTTGGCAAAGAGAAAGAATCTTTAGAATATAAAGAACAACAAAAATTTGATGATTTTTTGGAACGACAATTGAAACAAGATATAATAATGCAAGATTTTGCAGAAAAAATAAAAGAGAATCTTGATAAATTTCAACAAGAAAAGTCTGATCCTGATAAAGAATTGCTTCAAAAACGTTTGGATAATTTAGACAAAGATTTTGATAAGAATAAGAAATTACTTGACGAGCTCCAAAAACTTAATGAAAAGTTAAACAAAGAAGAGTTGTTTGAAAAAATGGATCAACTGAAACAACAAACAACTAATCAAACTAAAAGTTTGGAACAACTTGTTGAATTAACCAAACAGTTTTATGTTGAAAAAAAAGCAGAACAATTGGCTAGTAAACTTAATTCATTATCCGACAAACAAAACAAATTAGCCGTTTCAGATAAAGATAACACTGCTGCAAAACAACTTGAAATCAACAAGGAATTTGATGAAATTCAAAAAGAACTTAACGATTTAGACAAAGACAATAAAGAATTAAAATCACCATTAGATTTACCAGATTTATCAGAGAAAGAGAAAAGTATAGAAGATGATTTACAAAAAGCCACAGATGATTTAAAGAAAGAAGCTAAAGAATCAGCAAAACCAAAACAAAAAAATGCTGCCAAAAAGATGAAACAAATGAGTTCCGACATGCAAGATTCTATGGAATCCAGTCAGGAGGCACAACTTGAAGAAGACGTTGCTATGTTACGTCAAATTTTAGACAATCTTATAGCTTATTCTTTTTCGCAAGAAAATGTTATGAAACAATTTAAGGGTTTAAAAAGAGGCTCTCCTTCTTTTAATAAATTTTTGAAAATCCAACAAGATTTAAAACAACAGTTTAAACATGTTGATGATAGCTTGTTTGCGATGTCATTACGTAATCCAAAAATTGCTGAAAATATTACTAAAGAAGTTGGCAATGTGCAATACAATGTTGAAAGGAGTATCGAAACTCTAGCTGATGCTAATGTTGGTAAGGGTGTTTATCATCAACAATATGCTGTTAGTTCTTCTAATAAATTAGCCGATTTTTTAGCTGATGTTTTAACTTCTATGCAAGCCTCTTTGTCCATGTCGGGCAAAGGTAAAGGCAAAGGCAAACCATCACCTGGAAAAGGATCAGGAGGTCAACTCCCAGATATTATTATGAAGCAAGACGGTCTTTCTGAACAACTTCAAAAAGGTATTAAAAAAGGTGACAAACCTGGTTCAAAGCCTGGTCAGGGTTCCGACGGAAAAGGCTCTGATTCCGGAAGTAAAGGTAAATCAGGCGACGGAAAGCAAAACGGCAATTCTACCTCCGAAGACGGTGAAGGCGATGCAAAATCAATAATGGAAATTTTCAAACAACAGCAACAGCTTCGTGATGCCTTACAAAATGAGTTAAATAAAAATGGACTTGGAGGATTAGGACAATCTGCCTTGGAGCAAATGAAACAGATTGAAAAACAACTTCTAAACAAAGGTTTTAACAATGAAGTTTTGCAGAAAATGCTTAATTTAAAATATGAATTACTTAAATTAGATAAGGCTGTACAGCAACAAGGTGAAGAAAAGAAACGCCAAGCCGAGGTTTCAAATGCACAATTTTTAAACAAAGCTTCTGCCCTTCCTGCATCTTTGCAAGATTATTTAAAAACCATCGAAATATTAAATAGACAAACCCTACCTTTGCGTTCAAATTTTAACCAAAAGGTTCAAGAATATTTTAAACAAAATGATTAGTTTTAATTACGAAAATGATTTTATATTAACTAATGAAGACCAAATTTCTTCATGGCTCTCGGATGTAATTTTATCTGAAAATAAAAAAGTAGGAGATATTAATTATATCTTTTGTAATGATGATTTTCTACTAAAAATCAATCAAGAATACTTGAGTCACGACACTCTAACAGATATAATTTCATTTGACTACTCGGTCGGAAATGAATTACACGGAGATATTTTTATATCTACTGAAAGGGTTTCGGATAACGCCTTTGATTTTAATGTTTCCTTTGAACTTGAATTACTCCGTGTTTTAGTTCACGGTGTTTTACATTACTGTGGATACAAAGATAAGTCACCCGCAGACGAATTAGTTATGCGCACCAAAGAAGATGAAAAAATACAATTGTTCCACGTGGAACCAAATTAAATACTTTTTTATTTTGTTCCACGTGGAACCTATTTTTAAATTAACTGTTCCACGTGGAACAAATTACGAATACTATGTTTGATAAATATGATGTGATTGTTGTTGGTGCTGGACATGCGGGTTGTGAGGCTGCTGCCGCCGCTGCCAATCTAGGCTCAAAAACGCTTCTTGTAACAATGAGTTTGCAAAACATTGCTCAAATGTCTTGTAACCCTGCTATGGGAGGTATTGCAAAAGGACAAATTGTTCGAGAAATTGATGCGCTCGGTGGTTATTCGGGAATAGTTTCAGACAACACAGCCATTCAGTTTAAAATGTTGAACAAATCAAAAGGTCCGGCAATGTGGTCGCCACGTGTTCAGTCTGACAGGATGCGTTTCTCTGAAGAATGGCGTTTAATGTTGGAAAACACACCTAATTTAGATTTTTACCAGGAAATGGTAAAAGGTGTTTTAATTTCAAATAATCGAATTGAAGGAATTGTAACTTCTTTAGGAATTGAAATTAAAGCTAAATCTGTTGTGTTAACAAATGGCACTTTTTTGAATGGTTTAATACATATTGGTGATAAACAATTTGGCGGTGGTCGCGCTGGCGAATCTGCCTCATTCGGAATAACAGAGGATTTAGTAAAGGTTGGTTTTGAGTCAGGCCGAATGAAAACAGGAACACCTCCTCGTGTTGATGGTAGGTCATTAGATTATTCTAAAATGAAAGAAGAACCTGGAGATGACAATCCAGATAAATTCTCCTATTCTGATTGTACCAAACCTTTGGTGAAACAACGTTTATGTCACATGACCTATACCTCATTAGATGTTCACGATATTTTAAGAGAAGGTTTTGATAGATCTCCGATGTTTAATGGCAGAATAAAAAGTCTTGGTCCCCGTTATTGCCCTTCTATTGAAGATAAAATTAACCGTTTTGCAGATAAAGAACGCCACCAACTATTTATTGAACCCGAAGGTTGGAATACCTGTGAGGTGTATGTAAATGGCTTTTCTACTTCTTTGCCTGAAGATATTCAATTTAAAGCGCTACGTTCAGTTGAGGGTTTTGAAAAAGTTAAATTTTTTCGTCCTGGTTATGCTATTGAATACGACTACTTCCCTCCCACCCAATTAAAACACACATTAGAAACTAAATTAGTTGATGGTTTATATTTTGCCGGACAAATTAATGGAACTACAGGTTATGAAGAAGCTGCCTCTCAAGGTTTAATGGCAGGAATTAATGCGCATCTAAAAGTTAATGAAAAAGAACCATTTATTTTGAAACGTGATGAAGCCTATATAGGTGTACTTATAGATGATTTAATAACTAAAGGAACTGAAGAGCCGTACCGTATGTTTACCTCCAGAGCCGAATTTCGTACTCTTCTTCGTCAGGATAATGCTGATTTCCGATTAACACCTAAATCTTTCGAAATTGGTTTGGCTCACGAAAGCAGAATGAGAAGAATGGAACATAAGTTTTCATCAAGTAATGCAATGGTTAACTTTTTTAAAGAAACAAGTATCACAGCATCTGAAGCTAATCCTATTTTATCTGAAAATGGGAGTGCCTTAATGGATCAATCGGATAAAATGTTTAAAGTTTTTTCTCGCCCACAATTAGGTCTTACAGATTTTCTTAAATTTGAAAAGGTTAAAAATTACGTTACCACGAATGATTTAGACAAAGAAATTTTAGAGCAAGCTGAAATTCAAGTAAAATATTCAGGATATATTGAAAAAGAACGAAATAATGCTGACAAACTTACACGACTTGAAGATGTTAAGATACCCGAAGATTTTGATTATAACAAAATTAAGTCAATGTCAATTGAGGCTAAACAAAAACTTTCAAAAATTAAACCCGTTACCATTTCTCAAGCATCCCGAATTAGTGGTGTTTCACCAAGTGACATCTCAGTTTTATTAATTTATATGGGACGATAATTCAAATGTTCCACGTGAAACTATCACGCCAACGCCTATAAAATAAGAAAAAAATGAATACAACCAATTTAAAAACCTATTTAAAAGTTAAAGATCACTCCGTGTCAGGAGAAACCTTTGAATTGCTTTATAATCCCGACTACGATATACTGATTACACATCCGCAACCTAGTTTGGACAATTTACCTCGTTATTACGAAAGCCCTGATTATATTTCGCATACCGACGGTAAACGTTCTTTTTTTGAAAAACTATATCATTTTATTAAAAAAATAGCTTTATCAAATAAATTAAAATTAATAAACGCTCATTCCAATCAAGGTGCTCTTTTAGACATTGGTGCAGGAACAGGTGAATTTTTGTCGGTTGCTAAAAACAACGGCTGGAACGTAACAGGTATTGAACCAAGCCCAAAAGCAAAAGCAATTGCCGAAAACAAAGGTGTTTCATTTGTGCCAAACCTTGATAGTATTTCTTCTCAATCATTTGATGTCATAACAATGTGGCACGTGCTGGAACATGTTCCAGATTTGGACCATCAAATTAATGAACTAAAACGTATTGTGAAGCCAAATGGAACTATTATTATCGCTGTTCCAAATTTTAATTCATTTGATGCAAAACATTACGGAAAATTTTGGGCTGCGTTTGATGTGCCTATTCATTTTTGGCACTTTTCTAAAACTGCAATTCAAAAACTTTTTAAAGAAAAAAATCTCAATTTGATTGACGTACTTCCCATGAAATTTGATAGCTTTTATGTAAGTCTTTTGTCAGAGAAATATAAATCAGGTAAAATGAATTTTATCAAAGCTTTTTTTATAGGATTAAAATCTAATTGGAAAGCAAAACGAAATTTGGAGTACTCATCACACATTTACATCTTTAAAAATCACTAAAAAACACGTAAACACACTTGTTTTCAATCAAAATACAGCCATAATCAATTAACTAACCCGTTTTTGTTTTTTTCTTTAAAACGCTTGTATGTAAGTCGGTTTTTATAGATGTTTCTTATAATTATTTTTATAACCATAGTTATTTCTAATGATATCAATTTTTTTACTACTTCCTTTTTTTTGATTCATTTTTAATCTTTAGTTATCGTTTTTAATTGTGTTTTATATCAACTTAATAATTTGTTGTTTTACCAAATAAAATTTTATATTTTTGACAAAAATTAAACCTAACCCTTTTTTATAATGAAAAAAATTATTGTAATCTTATCTCTTGCTTTTGCAAGTTTTTCTTGTCAAAATAGTACTGATGCAAACGGAATCAAATCTGCTTACATTGACACATCAAAATTAATGGAAGAAAGTACTGAAGCAAAAGATATTGAAGAAAAATACAAATCTAAAGCCGAAGTTATGGGGGCTCAACTAAAAGTTGAAGCAACAAAATTAGAAAGCGAGAAAAATGCTTTTCAAGCCAATGCTCAAAAAAATGGGCAAGGCTGGGCGCAGCAAAAATATGGCGAATTGCAACAAAGAGAACAACAATTACAGTATGCCCAACAAGGTATGTTGCAACAATTGCAAGGTGAAAGTGGAGTAGAAATGGATTCTTTAGTTACTAAGTACAAAAAAGTTTTTAAAGAATACGGAAAATCTAAAGGTTTTGACTACATCTACGGTACTGGCGAAGCAGCAACTGTTTTGTACGCTAAAGACCAATACGATATTACTAAAGATGTTGTAAAAATCATCAACGATAAATATAAATCGGAAGGTAAAAAAGAAGACAAACCAGTTAGTAAAGAAGCTGATAAAAAAGAAGTTAAAAAATAATTTCTGTTTTCAAAAAAATTAAAAATCGCTCATTCGGGCGATTTTTTTTGTTTCTTATTTCTCATTATTTTACATTTGTAAACTCCTAAATTATTAGCCATGGAATCCATTTCTGCTGAAGCAAATTATGTACTTCGTTTTATCAATCAAACCAATACATCTATTTTTCTAACCGGAAAGGCAGGTACAGGGAAAACTACGCTTCTTAAAGAAATTATTCAAACTACCCATAAAAAAACGGTTGTTGTAGCACCAACGGGCATTGCCGCCTTAAATGCTGGTGGAGTCACTATTCACTCCATGTTTCAACTGCCCTTTGGCGGATTTCTTCCCGATGCAAAAGCTACGGCTCAATTTTCAGGAGGTGTAAAATTTGAATCCAAAGACACACTTCGACGACATTTTAAAATGAGTGCCGTTAAACGAAACGTGATCCAAAACATGGAACTTCTCATTATTGACGAAGTGAGTATGTTACGTGCTGATTTGCTAGATGCCATTGACTTTATGTTGCAAAGTGTTCGAAAAAAAAGAACCCATTTTGGTGGTGTTCAGGTACTTTTTATTGGCGATTTACTTCAGCTACCGCCCGTAGTCAGGGACGAAGAATGGCGTGTTTTAAAAAATTATTACCAAGGAAAATTCTTTTTTCACTCTCATGTAATCCAGCATTATCCTCCGCTTTATGTGGAACTTTCTACCATTTACAGACAAACAGAACAAGATTTTATCAGTATTCTTAACAACCTCAGAAACAATAAGATAACCCCTGAAAACGTCACTTTTTTAAATCAATACGTACAACCTAATTTTGATTTAAAACAAAACAAAGGTTACATCACTTTAACCACCCATAACACAAAGGCTGACACCATTAACAAACAGTCAATCAATGACTTAGATGGAACTTCGTTTTATTATGCAGCCAAAATTGTAGATGATTTTCCAGAAAAAATATACCCTTTAGACGTTACTTTAGAGCTAAAAGTTGGAGCACAGGTTATGTTTATTAAAAACGATTTGTCGTTTGATAAAAATTATTTTAATGGTAAAATGGGATTTATTAGTTCCTTATCCGAAAACGAAATTTTTGTGCATTTTCCAGATGAAAATAAAACAATTGAAGTGGAGCGTTATGAGTGGGAAAATATTAGGTACAATGTAAACCCACTAACCAAAGAAATTGAAGAAGAAATGCTCGGCACTTTTTCCCATTATCCAATCAAACTAGCCTGGGCAATTACAATTCATAAAAGTCAAGGTTTAACTTTTGATAAAGCTGCGCTCGATGTATCGCAAGTTTTTATGCCCGGACAAGCCTATGTGGCTCTTTCGCGTTTACGCTCGTTAAAAGGGCTTATTTTGCTTTCTCCGCTACAAATGAACGGCATTTCTAGTGATGAAGATGTAATGGAATACGCTTCTAACAAAGCCACCACTGAAATTTTAAACAAAACCTTACAATTAGAAACTAAAAACTTTATTCATAACTACCTAAAAAACAGCTTTAATTGGGCCGAATTGGTTCAGGAATGGCGCAATCATAAATTTAGTTACCTGGATAGTGATGTTTCGGCTAAATCAAAACACAGAGCTTGGGCCGATGAGCAATTTGCTAATTGTGATGCACTTTTGGAACCTTCTGTTAAATTCATGTCGCAACTTGATAAAATTTTTCAAGATCAAGATGTTGATTTTGAATTTGTTAACCAAAGAATACAAGCAGCTTATAATTACTTTTTCGATAAATTAGATGCTTTGTTATACCAAATTTTATACAAAATTGAAGAAGTAAAACGCATCAAACTTGTCAAACAATATTACGATGAATTGCAGCTAATTGAAGAGCTCCAAACCAATGCCATTTTGCGTTTAATGAAAGCCAAACGATGGATTGAAACCATAGTTGATAACCAATCAATTGATAAAGAAAGTTTAAATTCATCTGAAATAAAAAGATACAAAGCCATCAAAATTGAACGTGTTTTTGAAGATTTTAAACAAAATAATTTGAAACTTGTAGAGGTGAACGAAAACGAAAATTTATATTTACCCAAAAAGAATAAACTGGACAAACCAACCAAAAAACCAACCACACAAACAACTTACGAAATGTGGCTTGAAAAAAAATCTGTGCAACAAATTGCCGAGGAGCGTAAACTTTCGCCGTCAACAGTATTGGGACATTTTACAAAATTAATTAAAGAAAAAACAGTGGTAATTTCTGAATTTTTACCACAAGAAAAAATTGACCGACTAACAATTGAATTTCAAAATTACAACGAAGATAGCGTTACCCCAATGAAAGAGCGTTTGGGCGACGAATTCACTTGGGACGAACTCCGAATGTTTAGAGCAAGTTTGTAGAATTCAGTCACAATTACTTTAGGCTAATTACTAATCAATTTCAGTTTTCAGGACATAAAATTTGTGGTTATAAAAATGTTAGTCACAGTTTTCAGTCACAATTACTTTAGGCTAATTACTAATCAGTTTCTATTTTTAGCACTTTAAATTTGTGTAAATTTGTGATATTTGTGGTTATAAAAATGTTAGTCACAGTTTTCAGTTACTTTTCACTAATCACTAATCACTAATCACTAATCACTAATCACTAATCACTAATCACTAATCACTAATCACTAATCACTAATCACTAATCACTAATCACTAATCACTAATCACTAATCACTAATCACTAATCACTATTTACTAGTTACTAATGCCTAATCACTAAAAAACTAACTCAACCAATACACCGCCAAAACAGCCGGAATAAAATATATTGCAATCGTTCGAGCGCCATCATATTCCTTAGCCAAACGTTGCCCCAATAGTAAAAACAATAAAGTTACAGCCGAAAAAACAGCACCGTAAAAACCAAACGATCTTCCGCCAGAAATAAACAACTGCAAAACACCTAACACGCTCAAAACCCCAGCAATAAGCTCCAAAAACAAAATCAATCCCAACGAAGCAGGTACATAATTTTTAATAATTGTTTTAGAAAAATGCTCCTTTAACCAGGACACATTATCATTCCAATTAAACAATTTGTCTTGTGCAGATGTAATAAACGTAATCGCCAAAAAAACTAAAATCAAAGAAGAAGCAGGATAGTTCATAAGTATTATTTTTTATGTATTAATCGGGTTAATTTTATAGATAAATCAGTCAAAATCAATTTAGCATTTCCGTTACGCTCAATGTGATAAATAGCATCAGATAGCTCATTAAAAATATCCTGAATATTTGATTCGTTCACAAAAGGAGCAAAATTTTCCAATCTAAATTTTTCGTCAACAGCTTCAAAATAAACAAGTTGATCCGCCTGATAATTAAACATCAATGCTTGTCTAAAAACGTCAATACAGTAATTCAAAAACTTTTTTTGCGCTTCTCGCCCAATACCCGCAATAGTCTCACTCCACACAATCAAATCATGTATTGCAGCCGCATTTCCCTTGGCCCTAAAAGCGGACCTAACCCAAGCAACAAACCATTGCTCAAACGGAAAATCATCAGCATCTTCATGCAAAATATGCAATGCCCGGCAGTAATTACCCTGCGACAAATGGGCAATTTTCATGGATAACTTCTCCTCTACGTGCTGTTTATCAACCAGCCATTTTGCAATTTCGCCTTCAGCAAGACCATTAAAATGCAGCGCCTGACACCTTGATCGTATAGTTTGAATTATATCTCCCTCATTTTCAGTAATTAACAAAAAAACGGTTTTATCAGTTGGCTCTTCCAAAAACTTCAATAATTTATTTGACGCCGACAAATTCAATTTATCAGCCATCCAAACAATCAAAACCTTGTAGCCACCTTCCATTGCCTTTAACGACAACGACTTCAAAATCTCCTGCGCATCATCCACTCGAATCTCTCCTTGTTTGTTCTTCACGCCCAGCATTTTGTACCAGTCAAACAAACTCCCATATACATTTTCAGTCAAAAAAGACCTCCACTCGGTCATAAAATCTATGCTCTTTGGCTTTGACTTCACATCCTCAGTAGTCACCGTCGGAAAAACAAAATGCAAATCAGGATGCGAAAAATGACCAAACTTCAAGTTACAAGCCGCATTTTCGCCCACATTTTCACCACCCACATTACCACAAATCAAGTACTGCGCATAAGCAATCGCCATAGCCAAAGTTCCCGTGCCCTCAGGACCCACAAACAATTGCGCATGAGGCACCCTGCCCTGTTCAGCGCTTTTTTGCAAATGACTTTTTATGTGTTCGTGACCAATAATTTCTGAAAACTGCATAAGCAAAGATACTACAAAACAACAAAAAATAAAACCACTCCCCTCCCTTTTTTTTGGGCATGCCGGTAATAGCCCAAACCCGCATGCCGCTTAGGGCTATTACCGTCGGGCTTTCGGCTGTATCTTTTACTTGCCCAAAAAAAGGGCAAGCAAAAGGATGCCGCCTCTATCCCTCATGCGGGAGCACGATAAACTGAATAACTGTTTTAAAAAAAACTAAAAACTGAAACCACCAAAATAAAATAATTTATTTAAACAAAACACACCAAAAATTAAAAGCCCATTTAATGATTTGTAAGAAAAAATTATTAAATTTGAAAAACAAAAAGCGAAACAAAACATTCGCATATCTACCCAAATCTGGGTGTATATACGAAGTTTTATATCGCATATAAATGAGTTAACTGTAATGTTATGAGAAACGAAACTTACAAAGGAAAAAGAATTGTTTGGGAAAATAAAGCTAAACAAATATTTCATATTTCTATTTGTTTAATTTTTACTTCAATAGGTCTCTTTTTAGGAAAGTTCGATACATTATTATTTTGGATAACTCTTTTATTGTTTGGCGGTGGAGGTGTATTTATGTTAATTAAACTTTTAAATCCACATAATCTTTTTGTAACTCCAAATTCCAAACTTGCAAAAGAAATAATTTCGGAAAGAGAAGAAAGCTTTAAAAATGACTATGGTATATTTAATTATGATGAAATTGGCTTTATTGTAGAGTTAGAAACAATTAAAAAGCATTATGATTGGAACGAAATTGAAACAGTTTACGGTTACAAAGTCGATTTATTAGCTTATGATGAAATTTGTTTAGATATTTTTACCAAAGATGAAAAGTACTTCACCATAACTGAATCGTCACTTGGCTGGTTTCAGTTTGTTACAAGATTGAGCCAAAACATAACTTCAATTAGAGAAGAGTGGTTTTTTGAAATCGCAAATCCAGCATTTCAAAAGAATTTGACACTACTCTATGACAAATACAATAGAACATCTCAAGAAATTAAAAAACACTACAGTTAACAGCTAGAGTTTCGTTGCGGCTGAAAGCCGAGCAATGAAACTCGGGTTGAACGGAACCGATTACAAATCTGAAAAGGTTGTTTTTGGGGTATATTTTGAAGTGGTTACCATTATATATGGAGTTATCGACAACTATCTGTATTTCAATACTATAATTATAGTTTTATTATGCAAAAATATAAAAAATCATAGAAAAATTAAAATAATTTTTTTAAGAATAAATATCGACAATACGCTACCGTAGGTTTAGTTCAACAGCGGTTACACGAGATTTGGGTTTTAGGCTTAATTTAAAGTTTGTTTTGTATTTGGAAATTGGTTTTTAAAGCAATACTTTTGGCTAATCAAGCCCAGCCTGATATAAACACGCGAAACGTAGGGCGACATTCTTGTTGAAATCGTGAAAATTGAACTTTTAACATAATACTTATAGTTTTAAAAATTTAATTTGTTAATTTGCATCGTGGAAAAAATTGGTCATATAGAGATACGAATTACTGGTTCAAAAGGAAATATTGAACTATCACCTGATAACTATGATATTCGGGAGATTATTTCTATTCTTGAAAATGCAGAAAATTTGCTTTATCCTGGTGACAAAAAGGAAAGACCAATTATTAGTTACAATATTGAACAAGGTTCTGTAAAACACATTCTAAAAACATCTATTCAGTTTATTATTGGATTCAATGCTATAATTGGACAAGTAAATACTGTTCAGGACATTGACTTTTTAGATTTATCAACTGCAAAAGCATTTGAAAATATTCAAAATATTGCTATTAAGAAAGATTATAGTTTTAGCATAAAAACTTCATTAGAAAACACAAATGAAGTTAAAGTTGATAGAACAACAAGATACATAAGAACTGAAGCTATTTGGGCAGATGCAGAATTTTATTTTTATGGCAAAATAACAAATGCTGGCGGAAAAGATAAAGCGAATATACACATATTAACATCAGAACTTGGTACAATTCGAGTTCAAACACCAATAAGCTTTCTTGAAGAATATGAAGAAAATCTTTTATACAAAACTCTTGGAATAAGAGCTCTAGGAAAACAACACTCTTCAACAGGTGAAATTGATACAACTACTTTAAAATTTATTGAATTAGTTGACTATCAACCGAAATATGACGATTTATATCTTAAAGGTCTTCGAGAAAAAGCAAAAAAATCTTGGCTAAATGAAATAAATCCAGATAGTTGGTTAAATGAAATTAGAGGAGGTTATGATGCATAAATCTGTTTTACTTGATACAAGCTTTTTTATTAGATTTCTAAACGATAATGACCCATTATTTAAAAATGCTGATGGGTATTTTCGTTACTTTATAAAAGAAGAAATAACTATGATGATTTCCACAATTTCTATAGCTGAATATTGTGTAGGTGGCGATATTTATGAATTGCCACTTAAAAATTTACAAATTGTCCCTTTTAATTTAGACCATTCAAAAAGAACTGGAGAATTTGCTAGAATTGTTTTCCAAAATAAAGGAAAATTAAAACTTAATGAAAGAAATATTATTCCTAATGACACAAAATTATTTTCTCAAGCAGATTGTGAAAAAAGTATTGAATTTTATCTTTCATCTGATACAGAAAGTTTAAAAATATACAATCTTCTCAAAGAAGAAACTAAACCTAGATTTATTTTTATTGATTTAAATGTTCCGCATAGTGAAACATTTGGAATTTTAGATTTATAGTTAGAACGATCGCCCAAAAGCGGTTTCAAGAAATGGCGAGGCACGGGATTTATCAGAAATCGGAAAGGTTATTAATTTAAAGCTTCGTCTATATTTGTAATTGTATAAAAACGAAATACGCAACTTTTTAATCACGTGAAACGTTCTGCTTAATTGTTAAGCAAAAGTGCTAAAAACACAGTCACTATTCAGAAAAACCAAAAATTTAACAGCATCCCCCCTTTTTTCCACTTCAAAAATAAAAAAATGTTAAAAAATCGCTTAATAAATCTAAATGGTTACCTTTGTGGTTAATGAAGAAAAAAAATGTCATAGTAAGTTTGTCTTTTGCAATCATGCTTGTATTAGCCATGGTGCTGCAATCTGTGCATTCATTTCATCATTTAGAAAAATTTGTTGCTGAAAAGCATTGTGATCATAAATACAATGCAAACAATGCCGAAATTAGTCATGCACACTCAGATTTAGACGCTTGTTTTGTTTGTGAGTTTGCTTTAAGCACTACCGTTGTAAAAGAATTTCTTTCCTTTTCATTTTATAAAAAACAGTTGCCTTATCAGTTTAATTTTTTCAAGCCAATTGAAATTATTCAAACTTTTGGAGGTAGTCTTTTCTCCCTGAGGGGTCCCCCCGTTTTTTTTAAATAATTCTTTTTTGGTTTACTTTTTCTTGAAGTAAATCCATTATTTATTTTAAAAAAAATTAAAAATGCAAAAACATCTTTTTGTGATTTGTTTTTTGTTTTGTTCGGCAGTTGTTTTTTCTCAAAATACAATAGCAGGCAAAATAATAAACGAAAACAATTATGCGGTAAGTGATTGCCATGTACATATTGGGTCAAAAACAACGTCAAGTAATGCTGAGGGTTACTACAAAATTACCAACATCCCTTTCGGACGGGTTAAGGTAAGTATTTCTTGTATTGGTCACCAATCCATAGATACTGTAGTAAATTGTACAGGAAATGTAGAGCTAAATTTTGTGTTAAAAACCAAAAAAACCTCGCTAAAAGAGGTGTTAGTTAAAAGCAAAAACACCAATTATAGCAAATCGGTTTTGGAACAAAAAATTAAAGCAGAAACTATAGAAAAATACAGCAATCAATCCCTTGGCGACGCCTTAAAAGAAGTAACGGGCGTTTCGTTATTAAAAACAGGGAGTAACATCATTAAGCCTATTATTAACGGGCTACACAGCAGTAGAGTTCCTATTATTACTAACAATGTTCGTTTGGAGGACCAACAATGGGGAAGTGAACATGCGCCAAATTTTGATATCAATTCGGCTTCAAAAATTACGGTAATTAAAGGAGCATCTGGATTACAGTTTGGTGGGGATGCTGTTGGCGGTTTGGTTATTTTGGAACCCTTACATGTAAAAAAAGACACCCTATTTGGCAAAACTATTTTATCAATGGTTTCTAATGGACTTGGAGGTACAGTAAGCTCAAGTTTACATCAAGGTAAAGAGGAGGGATGGGGCTGGAATACACTAGCAACATTAAAATATCTTGGTGACAAAACAACTCCAAACTACGTTTTGTCTAATACTGGAAATCGTGAAATCAATTTTACAGGCGATGTTAGTTTTACAGGCAAAAAATTTACAACCACCGCTTTTTATAGTTTATATAACTCTAACAACGGTATTTTAAGCGCTTCTCATACGGGTAATGTAAATGATCTTTATAACTCAATAAACAATCAAGTACCTGCAATACTAGATGATTTTACTTATTCAATTAAAAACCCAAGACAGCAAGTTCAGCACCATTTTGGTAAGATAAATTACAATTATTTTTTTGACGAAAACTCTTCTGTTTTGCTTCAATATGCCTTTCAATTTAACAAAAGACTAGAGTTTGATGTAAGAAGGGCTGATTTTAATGACGTAGCTGCCTTAGATTTACAATTAGCAACACATACCGTTTTCGTAGATTATAACAAAGAGTACCACGATTGGAATATTAAATTGGGAGGGAATGGATTGTTTCAAAATAATTTTGCAAACCCATCAACAGGTATCCGACCGCTTATCCCTAATTATGATAAAATTGATGTTGGAATGTATGGTATTGCTAATCATAATTTTACTGATAAATTAACTTTTGATGCAGGAATTAGATATGATTTTTCGGCAATAAACGCAACCAAATATTATTTAAAAAGCAGATGGGAGGAACGGAATTATAATCCAGAGTTTAGTTCATTTATTGTTGGCGAACAAGGAAATCAATGGTTGGTTCAACCCGAGTTTATTTTTCATAATATCGCTGCAAGTATTGGGATTTATTATAAGCTGGATAACAAATGGGATATTTACTTTAATGCAAGTAGTGCAACAAGAAATCCAAATCCATCAGAATATTTTAGCGATGGCTTACATCATTCAACGGGTGTTATTGAACTTGGCGATTTAAAGCTAAAAAAAGAAAAGTCAATAAAAGTGATGGCAACGTTGCAAAAACAATGGGAGCAGTTTTCTTTTTCGTTTAATCCATTTGTAAATACAATTGATAATTATATATTTCTTAAACCCGTTGGCTTTGAAACCACTATCAGAGGCGCATTCCCTGTGTGGGAATACCAGCAAACAAATGCGCTCCTTACCGGGATAGATGTAGAGTCAAAATGGAATATAAACCCTAATTGGAGCCATCAATTTTCACTTGCGTATGTAAATGGTAAAGACGTATCTAACGCTACTTTTTTGATAGATATGCCTCCTTTAAATTTTACGAACAAAATTCAATTTAGAAAAAAACAATGGCACCAACTTTTGGTTGAATTAAAAAGCGAAGTAACAACTAAACAACAGCGCTTTCCAAACAACAATTTTACCACAAATATCATTGAAAATCAGGAAACAGTCCAAGTAAATGTTGACATAAGTACTCCGCCAAGTGCCTACCATTTATTGCATTTTTATTCAGAAGTGAAGTTAAAAACAACTTCCAAAACAACCACTACAATTGCATTTTCTGTACAAAATATAGGCAATCAATCGTATAGAGATTACCTAAATAGGCAACGTTTTTTTGCCGACGAAATGGGAAGAAATTTTCAAATACAATTAAAATATAATTATTAAAAAAACACAAACAATTATGAAAAATTTTAAAACTATCGCATTAGCAGCATCATTTATAACTCTTTTTTCGTGTAGCAAAAGCAACACAGCTCCCGTAAACGAAGAGGAAGTAATAACAACGGTAACCACAACATTAGTAGGGGGTGGGCAAACCATTATCTTAAAATCTAAAGATTTAGATGGCGACGGACCAAATGCGCCAGTAGTTACCGTATCAGGTAATTTAACTGCCAACACAACCTATATGGGGTCCACAACATTTTTAAACGAACTAGAAACCCCAGCAGATAATATTACCCTAGAAGTGCTGGAAGAAGGAACCGACCACCAACTATTTTACCAAGCGCCAAGTGCTTTAGGCACATTTACTTACAGTGATTTGGATGCAAATGGCAAACCAATAGGATTGCAGTTTTCGCTTGTAACTACTGCGCCAACAAGTGGGAATATTGTAGTAACATTAAAACATTTACCAAACAAATCGGCAAGTGGAGTTGCCACAGGGAACATCACTAACGCGGGCGGAAACACTGATGCTGTAGTTACTTTTCCGGTGGTAGTACAATAAAACTTTAAAATCGTAATTAAAAAAAATCTGAAAAGGCTGCCTTAAATAATTGAGGCAGCCTTTTTTACTGCCTTCTAAATAAACATATAAAATAGTCCAAAGATGCAAAGTTGTTTTTTTCAGAAAAAATCTTTGCATAACTAGGCTTGGGAACTATTTTTTTTGAAATAATAGCAGCAATAAACATCAACTAAATTCGATTATTGTATAAATGTAATTTGTTTAAGAAGCACCCAATCCCGATTCCAAAAGACTTTTTGTCCCGCTCTCGCCTTTATCTTGCTCCGTAAACTACGCAAGGATATCGGCTCCATCGGGGCTAGAATCGACAACTAGTTTTTCAGTTCACGTTATGCAAAGGCGTAACGTTTTTAAATTAAATTTTATGCTAATTTGTGTTCAAAAATACTCAATCCAATATGTAGCTTAATAAAAAATTTACTCATAAAGTAATTTTTTTTGTCAGCATATTCTTTAAAAAAAACCACAACTTTTAAAAGTTGTGGTTTATAAAAATGTATGGAATTACGCTACTAGTTGTAATTTAAAATTTATATTATGTTACTGTATTACTTTAACATCATCAAGTTGCATTGTTGTTGTTAAAACATTTCCAACGCCATTACCGCTGTATTCAAAGATAAAATAGCCATTTCCTGTTAAGGATGCCGGAATTACATAATCGCCACTGTTAGTGAAATTATTTGCATATCCAGAAGTAGTTCCTGATGCAATGGTAAAACTAGAGGTAATATCAACCAAAGTTGCTTGACTTATGTTTGATCCAGCAGTGTAATTAGTTGAATAATACACTTTTAATACATTTCCATTATTAAATCCGTCTTTTGATTTGAATGAAAACTTGTACCCTGGAGTAAAAGTAACAGGCATTGCCAAATACGTTTTGTTTACAGCATTCGAGCTAAAAGAACTCATTTGAGCATATTTATTATTGCTAAAAATCTTAACGTCCCAAAGTCGTGAGCCAATAAATGGGTCGTTTACGTATTTTGGAAACGTAGCACCTGAAGAAGTTACAGAGTAAGATTCAAAATTTTCGTTAAATGTAGGGGCAAAGGTGATTGCTGTACCTCCAACAGGAGGGGAAACATCAAAACGAGTTTCGGTAAGATTGATGTCACTTTCGTAACGAACAATAAATTGAAAATCAGAATTGTATTTGGTTAAAACCCCTCTAATTTTTCCGCTTTTTGTAGGCACTTGATTTCCAGTGAAAGCAGCAAAACTACTAAACCTGATAATTCTTTCAGTTCCTCCTGCCGATGAGCTTAGTTTGTGGTTTGTAGCCCCACCTCCCGAGTCCACATCAAAGTAGGTTCGGTTGATAGATTCGTCAGCAAATTGCACTCCGTTCAGCTCTACTAATGTGTTTTGATTGAGGTCTGTGTAGGCTTGAGCAAGTGTTAATGTTCGGAGCATTGATGCTTCAGGAACAATAGTTTCAGATGGGAAAAGATGATTTTGGAATTCAAATTCAGAGATTCTACCTATTTCACCTTCAAACAAGGAACCAATTTGCATAGATCCAAATACTTTGGCAACGTATAAACCTTTTAATTTGATGAATACTTTTCTGCCTGGCGTAAATCCTTTTGCAAAAAGAGATGTTTGATTTACGGGCACGCTAAAGCCAATTGGAGCCGAGTTGTCGGTTGGAATGGATTGAAAAGAAATGGATTTATAAAAAGTACCGCTTTCATCGTTAGACGTTACGTAAGCTTCAATAATATCGTCAGCAGTGTATTGTGTAACGGTAGTATTTGCTGCAGCATTGATTTGCGCTACTGTTTTGGTAGTTGTAAGTTGGTATGTTGTTAAGGTGTTTTGTGGAACACTGTAATTATCATCGTTAATGCAGCTTACTCCAAGAGTCAAACTGATTAGAAGACTTGCTTTTAAAAGTATTTTTTTCATGAGTGTAAACTATTTATTTATTAAAAACTCTAATATCGTCAATTTGATAAGATCCATCTAAAGTGGTGTTTGTACCTGATCCAGTGACTTTAAATGCAATAGAAATGTTGCCAGTGTATTGTGATAAATCTATTTCGCCTGATTTTATAAATTCAAAATAAGGACTGGTAGTTGTAGGTAAAGTAGCTGTTATGGGTGTCCACGTTGCTGCTGTTACATTGGTTCCGTCAAAATTGTTTGAAATAAGTACTTCCAGTTTGTTAGCCGCCGCCGAAACGTAACTTTGTGAGGATTGAAAAACCAATGTTTCTTTATCTTTTAGGTCCATATTGATTTTTGGAGAAATCAACCATGCCACGTTTACTGCGTTTCCAGATTGGAACGAACTAAATTCGGCATAAGCATTGCCGCTATACACTTGTTCTTTCCATAAAGCAGTACCTGTTTCGGCATAATTTTTCCAACCTGTTGTGTTTAAAATAGAATTGTCAACAGCGCCTTCAGCAAAGTCTTCGGCAAATAATAAAGGAGTAAAAGTTGGTATTGTAATGTCGTCTTCGGGCGAACATCCGCTAAGGCAAAAAGCAAAAATAAAGCCTAAAAGAGCAAAAGTTTTATTTGTTTTCATTACTGATAGTATTAAAAGTTAATGTAAAAGTTAAGGAAATAGGTTCTGCCAAAACCATAAAAATATTTAGGAGCAAAGGCAGGAGTTCCGTTTGAAACATCTTGATTTAACTCTCTGAAATTGGCATTACGTGTTTGTTCAAACCCACCTGTTTTGTAGGTTACATCAAACACGTTATTGATGGAAGCAAAGAAACCAAAAGTTTGATTTTTTATTTTCCATGATTTTCCACCTGTTAAATTAATAAGCGTAAAATCATTAAATCTTTCTTGTTTCAACAACTCTTTAGCTCTTGCTTCAGTAGCTTCTGGGAAGGTCAATCCGTAAGGATCAATTGGGTTTTTGAAAAAATTATCTGTTCGCAATAGTGACGAAATGTCTAAATAATTGTCTGCTAAATAATTTGCATTAGCACCTATCCACCAAAATTTTGGATCTCTGTATTCAATTCCTAAAGAGGCAGCTGTTTGAGGTCCACCAGAAACGCGGTATCCTTTTAGTTTTGATGTGCCAAAATCGGTAACAGGGTTAGTGTTTGTTGGACTTGCTAAGTTATCGTTGTTTAATGAAACATTTGGATTGTTGTTGTATGTAAATTCGCCGTAGTTAGCTGCCGCAGTTAATTTAATAGTTGCTGTTAATTGGTACTCGGCACCAAACTCAACACCAATGTTTTGTTTTTCAATATTTGTAACTGTTTCTGCTACAAAAGCGTCGCCACCGTCGCCACCGTCGTCAGCAAAAATTCCTTCTCCGTAGAAAAAAGAGGTTTCGGTTGCGTTTCTGATATTGGCATAAAAAGCAGTTAAACGTGCTTTAAATTTTGGAGCTCTAAAAATGTAACTTGCATCAGCACTTACAATGGTTTCGTTTTTTAAATCAGCTATTGAGTTATCGTTAAGTCGTGCATTAGGAAAAACGTTTCTTAAAACAGGCGCTTTAGAAATTTGAGCGGCATTTAATGTAAGGTATTGTTTTCCAGATATTTTGTATGTTATTCCACCTTTAAAACTGAAATTGTCAAACTCATGTTTTACACCTTTTCCGAATGAATTGGTTGGATACAATCCGTTTTTGTACAAACCTTCTCTTTGGTAAACAGCTTTGGTAAAACTTTGTGCAAAATAAAAATCAAATTTTTTGTAACTAAATTTTAATTGTGCAAATGCGTCAATTGTTGTTGCTAATAAATTATAATTATAAGCAAATGTATCACCCACAACTACTTGTCTGTTAGGGTTATTCAAATCTGATTGTTGTTCTGAACCCGATTGAAAATTATCAATATCGTTAAAGAAATTACCACCCAAAAGGTCTAGTAAATTGGCAAAATTGTGTGATTTTAAATTTTTGAAGGTAACACCAGCATTTAAAACAACTTTATCTGACAATCTTGAGTTTACAATTGTGTTTGCCGTAAGTACTTTATCATCCGTTCTATCTTCGTACAAAATGTAAGCGCTTCGTCCGCTTGCTGTTTTGTTAGCCTGATACATTTCTAACCAATTAATTTGTCGGTTTGCCAAGAAATTAGATTTTGCCGCAGCTGCATTTGCAACGTTTAGTGGGTCGTCACCAATCCAATCCGTGTAATCGTCTAAATTGTACTGAGAGGTAAAGTAACTTGGTAAATTTCTGTAATACGTTGGATCAGGATTATCTGCGTTTTGAAAATCCAAACGACTGTTTCCTATTTTACCCATTTGGTAGGTAATACCTGAATTTAAAGTAGTTCGGTCATCAATTTTCCAAAAGTGGTTCAACATAAAAATAGGCTCTTCAACATCTTTATCTCTGGAATTTCTTTTTTTACCATCTTGCCAGCCCCAATAGGAGTTGTACTTAATGCCTGCAAGTTGCGTTACTTCATCTGTATTTGGAGAGCTTTTTCCACGTTGATTTTCAGCATAAATAGTTGTAAGATTCAAAGAGTGTTTGTCGTTAATTTTCTTTTCAATACTTGCAAATAATGAGTTTGCACCGTAATCAGTCCCTTCAAAATAACCCTCTTGTGCCCATCTTCTTGATCCAGAAATTACAAACGCCCAACCGTTTTTGTCCATTCCAGAGGCATGCGTAACCATGGAGCGCCAGTTGTAATTAGTATTGGTACCCGAGAACGATATACGCGTTCCAGGTCTGTAAATTGAGGCTCTAGTGTTTATTTCTTGCGTTCCTAAAATACCTCCAAAAGTATAATCTGATGGTGCTGAACCCATTGTAAACTCTTGATTACGAGTAGCATCGTTAAGTCCACCCCAATTGCTCCATTGTGGTCGTCCATCGTAAATTTTATTCATGGAAACACCATTTATCATAGTGGTTGCGTTTTCATTATCTAGACCTCTTATTCTAAATCGGGCTTGACCCCAATTAAAAGCTGCTGCCTGCTGAAAAACATCTCGTGTAGCTTGCAAAAGCCCAGCGGTACTTTCGGAGCCACTATTGTCATCGCCCAAATCATTTTCGGTAAGGGTAACTAGGCTTAATTGTTGTTCGGCAGTCATGTCTTCTTCCAAGAGGATTATCCCTAAATCGGTAATTTTTCCTTTTTCCACTTGAACCAGAATTAGTTGTTCTTTGTAGCCGCCACTTTTTATTAAAACATTTTGTGATCCTTCAACAACATTTGAAAAAACAAACACTCCTTCTGCGTTTGTTGTTTCGGTAAAACTGGAATTTGTAATTGAAACAACAACATTCTGTAATTTTTTTTGGGTTTTTAAATCCACAACCTTACCAGTAAAGCCTGTTCCGCCTTGTCCGAAAACAATAACGGCATGCATTACAAATAAAATACTTAAGACGATTTTTTTCATAAAATTAATTTAATAGTAAAAAATTTAACTGTTAATAAAAACTTAACAATGTACAAATGTACATTATTTTAATAATTGTGCTACTTTTGGTGCATATTTATTGTAAATATCATAATAACTTAATCTAAACTTACATGAAATTTAATCGTTTATTATTTTTTGTTTTATTTTTAATGCTTAATAACTTGTTTGCACAAGATAAAAAATTCAGTGTTCATACGGTTGCATTTTATAATTTTGAAAATTTGTTTGATACAATAAAAGGAACAAATTTTGATGACGAATGGTTGCCAAAGGGCGCCCAAAATTGGACTTCAAAAAAATACAAAAAAAAACTACTTAATTTGGATAGAGTGCTTTTTGAAATTGGCTCAACAGACAATCCAAATAATTCGCCTACTTTAATTGGTGGTTCAGAAATTGAAAATAGAGGTGTGCTTGAGGATTTAATAAAACAACCAAAACTTGCCCGAAATGATTATGGAATTGTGCATTTTGAATCGCCAGATAAAAGAGGAATTGATGTAGCTTTATTGTATCAAAAAAAACATTTTAGAGTCATTAGCGCAACCAATATTCCGCTCATGATATATCAAGGAGAAGAAAAATCTTCATCTAAAAAAGAAAAAGAGGAACTAACAGATGATCAATTGGAGGCAGACAAAACTTCAAGACGAGTTTATACAAGAGATCAACTTTTGGTTACAGGTTTTTTGGACGGAGATGAAATAAATATTATAGTAAATCACTGGCCATCACGTTCAGGTGGTGAAAAAAGAAGCTCTCCGTACCGCGAAGCAGCCGCTGCTTTGAACAGAAAAATAATCGATTCGTTGGTTGCCATTAACCCAAAAGCTAAGATAATAACAATGGGCGATTTGAATGACGGCCCTTATAACCGAAGTGTGAAAGTTGCTTTGGGAGCCAAATTAAAAAAAGCAGAAATGCAAAATGCAGGCGACATTTACAATCCGTTTGAACAAATGGCTAAAGACGGAAATGCGACCTTATTTTACAGGGATTCGGGAGATATTTTTGATCAAATAATGGTTTCAAACGCTTTGATTACAAAGGACGATTATTCTTCTTTTAGGTATTGGAAAGCAGGAATTTACAACAAACCATTTTTAATTCAAACCACGGGACAGTACAAGGGCTATCCGCTTCGACATTCCGCAAATGAAGAGGGTTTTAGCGACCACTTTCCAGTTTATGTTTATTTGATAAAACAAATGAATTAACTAAAAAATTTTATTATGAAAAAAACACTCTTTACATTGTTATTCTTATGTTCATCAGTGCTTTTTGCGCAAGACACAATACCAACATCCAAAGTTTCTGAAAATATTGGAAAAGAAGTATGGGTACAAGGAACAATTGCCTCGGTAAAAATTGCTTCGGAAGGTAAAAACACCAATTATTTAAACATAGATCAGCCCTATCCAGATGCTGTTTTTACAGTTGTTGTTTCTAATAAATATTTAGAAGAGCATCAATTAAATTTAGTTGAATCAAAAGGTAAAAAAATTCGGGTTAAAGGAACAATTTCTGTCTATGAAAAAGACCCAAAAAAGACACCTCAAATATTTAATCCAAGTCAAATAATTATAAAACAATGAGCATTTTACCGCCCTTTAATCTTCATAAATGGATTGAAGAAAACCGCCATTTGCTAAAGCCACCCGTTGGCAATAAAAATTTGTACATAGAATCAAACGATTATATTGTAATGATTGTTGCCGGGCCCAACGCACGAAAAGACTATCACTACAATGAAACTGAGGAACTTTTTTATCAAATAGAAGGCGAAATTTCTGTTTTTATTCAAGAAAATGGTATCAAAAAAGAAATGAAACTTGCCGCAGGCGATATGTATTTGAATCCAGCAAAAGTTCCTCATTCTCCTGCTCGAACCAAAGGGTCAATAGGATTGGTAATTGAAAGAAAACGAGCTGGGAAAGGTTTTACCGATGGTTTACTTTGGTTTTGCGACAATTGCAATCACAAACTACATGAAGTCTATTTCGAATTGCACAATATTGAAAAAGATTTTTTACCTCATTTTGAATTGTTTTATACATCTGAAGACTATAGAACGTGTAACAAATGTGGAACTGTAATGGAAACGAATCCAAAATTTACTACAAAGAAATAATCGCTACGTTAGATAAGCTACTTTCTATTTGAAATATATTTTCTACCTTTGAAAAAAAATAAAAAACTCAACAAAAAACGTATAAAATGATATCTGAAGCAGCAATTCAATTTGGTATGCAAGACGCTTTGCAACAATTAGGCATTAAAGAAATAAACGAAGGAACTTCTACGGGAACAAAGTGGTTTTCTAACGGAAAAATCATCGAATCCTATTCACCAGCCACGGGCGATTTAATCGGAAAAGTAAAATCTTCCACAAAAGAAGATTACGAAACTGCTATGAGCGCAGCTGAAGAAGCGTTCAAAACTTGGCGTTTGGTTCCCGCTCCAAAAAGAGGGGAAATTGTGCGTCAAATGGGTGATGAATTGCGTAAACACAAAGAAGCATTAGGGAAATTAGTATCTTTTGAAATGGGTAAATCCTATCAAGAAGGATTGGGCGAAGTGCAAGAAATGATTGACATCTGTGATTTTGCAGTTGGTTTATCACGTCAATTACACGGATTAACCATGCATTCAGAACGCCCAATGCACAGAATGTATGAGCAATGGCATCCGTTTGGAATTGTAGGCATCATTTCGGCGTTCAACTTCCCAGTTGCGGTTTGGTCTTGGAACACCATGTTGGCCTGGATTTGTGGCGATGTGTGTATTTGGAAACCAAGTTCAAAAACACCTTTATGTGGTGTAGCGTGTCAAAACATCATTCAAACCGTATTAGAAAGAAACAATTTACCAGAAGGAATCAGCTGTTTAGTGGTGGGTAACGAATCAGGTGATTTAATCAATAACGACAAACGTATTCCATTAGTATCGTTTACCGGTTCTACTAGAATTGGTCGTCACGTATCAAAAACAGTGGCTGAGCGTTTTGGAAACACGATCTTAGAATTAGGTGGAAACAACGCGATTATCGTTTCTCAAGAAGCCGATTTATCAATGGTATTGGTAGGAGCGGTTTTTGGAGCGGTAGGAACAGCAGGTCAACGTTGTACCTCAACACGTAGATTAATTGTGCACGAAAGTGTGTACGATAAAACCTTAGACGTTTTAGCAAAAGCGTATGCCCAGTTAAAAATTGGAAATCCATTAGATGCTAACAATCACGTGGGGCCACTTATTGATAAAGGTGCGGTACAAGATTATTTAGATGCCATTGAAAAAGCTAAAGCAGAAGGCGGAAGAGTTATTGTAGAAGGCGGCGTTTTAGAAGGAAAAGGCTACGAAAGCGGTTGTTATGTAAAACCATGTATTATTGAAGCTAAAAACGAGTTCGAAATCGTGCAACACGAAACATTCGCACCTGTTTTATACGTAATGAAATACAGCACCATTGAAGAAGCTATTGCAATGCAAAATGCAGTGCCTCAAGGATTATCTTCTTCGATCTTTACCAACAACATGAGAGAAATGGAATTGTTCCTTTCTGCTGCAGGATCCGATTGTGGTATTGCTAACGTAAACATTGGAACTTCGGGTGCTGAAATTGGTGGTGCTTTTGGTGGTGAAAAAGAAACAGGTGGTGGCCGTGAATCTGGTTCTGATGCTTGGAAAGCCTACATGAGAAGACAAACGAATACCATCAATTACGGAACAGCGTTACCGTTAGCACAAGGAATTAAATTTGATTTTTAATTTTTTAGTAATTAGTTAAAAGTGATTATTGATTAGTTACTTTTTGGATATAGAAAAACCCTGTAAAACATGATTTTACAGGGTTTTTGTTTTTTTTAATAGGAATTAAAATAATTACAAATCTAAATTTTTCTTTACTATTTCTAAATCAATATTTTCATAATCTGATTTGTCATAAATAGAACAAAAAAGAATATCTTTTTCTTCAATATCTACAAGGGTTTCAAAAGTAATTATTCTTCCGCCCCCGCTTGAACCTTTACCTTTAGAGGTTATAATAATTCTTATTTTTTTAAATCCGTTGCCTAAATTATTTGCAAGGAGTAATTCTTTCTCAATATTAATTTGAATTTTTTTAAGGTCATTTTTTAAAGAAGGAAATTTTTTAAGCAAATGTTTTGCTTCTTTTTTAAAATTTTCGTGAAGGTATATGTTATATTTCATCTAAAAAAGAATCTAAACTTTGATACTTTTTTTTACCTACATTTTGCTTAACATCTTTTGCAACTTTTCTTAAATTGGCAACAAATTTTTGCTCTTTTACACTTAAATTATTTAGTTCAGTTTTGCTCAAATCTTCTTTTGTTTCAACTTCAACAAAAGGTAAATTCCGCAAAAACTCAATAAGTGCCTTTGCTTCTTTTTTACGTTGATCTAATTTAATTGTAAGTTCCATTTTTTAGATTTTAAAACACAAATATACAAAAATCATACTACAAAATTTCACTTCATTTTTTTAAGCTTTAACAAATTGCTTCTTATGCATGGAAAGCGTATATGAGAAGACAAACGAATACTATCAATTACGGAACAGCGTTACCGTTGGCGCAAGGAATTAAATTTGATTTTTAATTTTCTTTTGAGAGTATAGAATAAAGAAAATAGAATATAGAAAAACCCTGCAATTGCAGGGTTTTTTGTTTATAATTTATATCTTTTATTTAGAACCACGCAAAAGGATTCGCGCGGGAGCAGGGGGTTTGAAACCTCCAAGACTTGCAACCCAAGGCTCAATGCTTGACATGTATTCGTTAACTGTAAACACTTCAATATTTTCATTTTCTAATAAATTTCGAATATTCATTGCTTCAATTAATTCTCCACTGAAGATATTTGTCATGTGTTATTTTTTAAATGTGAGGTTTCTCGGTTCGGTTACGTTCAAACAAGTTTACAGTTAATACAAATTATAAAAACTGTTAGCGCGACAAAATGTACAACAAATGAAAGTCGTGTTTGCTTTTTCATTATAAACGCTTTTATTCCATTAATGATCAATAAAATTACACTCAGTATAATGGCAATAAACACAGAGAAGACATCTAAGTTTGGAGTGCATGGCCCAGATTTAAACTTTCCAGAAACATTTATTGCAACTATTGACAAGATTGCTATTACATAAAATATTAGTGACTTTAGTACATTTTTTTTTTCTTGGTTCATAATATATTCTAAATTTCTTTTTTGCAAGTTTCGAGCAACTGACCGCTAACGTCAGACTGTGAAAAAACCTCACAATCTTTCCTACAAAAATAGAAAAAAGGTTGGATAAAAAAGACTTTTCCCGTTTTTTTAACCATGCAACATATACAAGGAATTTGCTTTACCACGATAGCGCAGATTTACAATCTCTACAAACAAAAAAACCCAAAAAATCAAATTTGCGAGGTTTCATATTGTTAAAAGTGCTATTTACAAAATCACAAACTTTTTATACACTTTTTGTCTATTCCAATCTATTGAAAGAATATAGGTGCCTGATGCTAGTTTTGGATAAGTTAAGGTTACATTTTTGTCGGTAACATATACAATGCTGTTTTCTATTAAATTACCATTTATAGAAAAAACCGTAAATTGAACATTGGTGTTTACTGATTCGGGGAACATTAAAGATATAGAGCCGTTTTTAGATGGATTTGGATACAGTTTTATTTCCAAATGTATTGCGTCATCAAAATTTATAGAACTAAGCAAGGTGCTATCAAAAATGGGTAATTTCACAAAATTGCCGCCTAAAACTTCAGTAGCTTCACTTTCAGACATGCACAACCAATCTTGCATCACGGTTGTATAGAGTTGTCGATAATCAAACTGCATAGGAACTTGGCTGCTTGTAGTTGCATTTGTGGGCAGTACTGGAGTAGTTCCTATCATGCCAGGAACAGGAAAGGCAGTAGATGCAACTGCAGTCGGACTTGTGTTTAAAGCTCCTCCAAAAAATATTACTGGCGCAGCCGCACCATGATCGGTTCCCATACTGGCATTACTTTTTATTCTTCTTCCAAATTCACTAAAGGTCATTCCGGTTACTTTATCTTCCTTTCCTATGTAGGCTATTTCTTGTTGAAAAGCACCAATTGCCTGCGATAATAAAGTTAAATTAACTGCCTGAGAACCTTGTGTTTTATCAGTACTGCTAACTTGATTCTCGTGGGTATCATGCGTGTTTGGATGGTTTACAATATAAACAGGCGTTTGCAATCCTCCGTTAATTAACTTGGCAACAATTTTTAATTGATCGGCTAGTTTATTATTTGTCGGATAGGTAACTCCCGAGTTCAAAGGGCTGTTATAAGCGGTTTGGATCACATTTCTATACACATTGCTTTGGTCTTTCATTAACCGAAGAAAAGTAAGTTCGTGTCCATAATCAGAATTAGGTGCAGGATCGGTAATGCCGTTTATTACATTTAAAAGCGCATTCGGATCAGGAGCACTATATCCCATGTTCAAATTTGGACCTTGTAATGAAAAGGGTAGTGTAGAACCTATTTGTATGGCTAATGGATCGGACATTTCAGCAGAAGGATAAGCCGATGGGTAATTCGGATATTTAATATCTAACGCCCTTCCCAACCAACCACTATCAAGGTTTTGATTACTTCCAGAAGCTGTAAACCAAATATCGGTTGCTCTAAAATGGCTATAATTAGGATTGGGATAC
>Ga0247722_10000297_pt1 | contig 31949 bp, 32 predicted proteins | sample MSEWelMarce3H_FC_FD_189094 | JGI IMG/M metagenome (GOLD analysis project Ga0247722, IMG submission 189094) | Subsurface sediment microbial communities from gas well in West Virginia, United States - MSEEL Well Study Marcellus 3H_FC | ecosystem: Environmental > Terrestrial > Deep subsurface >... | reverse complement strand
TTTTTATTTTATTTTGTCATAACTACTGGAGGTTTGAGCATCCCATTGTATGCCAACAACGAAAGTAAAATAACCATAATTGAAAAAATAGTCATTGACCCATATTCAACTTTTTTTGTGGCGGTGCGCGTAAATAAACGAATATGGATTAGAAGCAATATAATACCAACCGCACCACAAACCATAAAAACAGTATTTGCGGATTCTGGGTCTGCTTTGGACGAAACCAATGTAAGCATATACACCATACATAAAAACAACCCCAGCAATATAAATGACCAAGTCAAAAACTTCATCAAAGTTTTTTTATCTGCTGGTTTTGCCGTTACGTCAGTTTGTGTGACATACTCACATTCAATTTCGTCTTCAATGTTCTGATTGTTTTTCACTACAAATGCAGTGCTGGTTGTTTTTTTTTTCTTACCTTTTCCACTTGTAATAAACCGGATGCCACTAAAATTAATACTGGACGAAGGTACTTTGCTATAATCACCTTTTACAAGAATGGGTTTGTCAAACACGAAAACATAATTTGATGTTGATTTGTCTTTGTAACAAGTAATATTGGGTTTTACATTTTTCAAATCATTATTTAAATAAAAATTGGGCGACTGTTCCACCATTTTATCAACTTCCGAACCTTTGGTAGTAATGTCTTGAACTAATGGAATTATGACGTAAAAAATGCCGGTTCCGTTTCTTGATATGCTGTGTGTAAGAACCAAATCCGCATCCTGAACCGTACTAACTCCATTTTGAATGTTGTGTGTTGGTTTTACAATTGAAATATTATTACAATAGCCACTAAAATATATCCCGTCATCTGCAAATGTAAAATTTGCATCTTGAATTGAATAATTTGGTTTATAATTTGGTTGAACTGTTGTCTCCGAATATGTATATTGGATTTTTGCGTTTTTATGGGTTATGTTAACATTTCTTAAATCTACTGGCGGGGCCATTATATATTATGTACCAGAATATATTATGTTGTTTTATACTTTTGCGTATTTTACTCAGTCCAAATGTTTAGAAACTGCTAACTAACTTTTCCAAACCAGTTTCTATATTGTTTTTTTGAACATTGGATAAAGGAACGACAGTTGAAGGAACGACGGGTGAAGGTACGACAGTTGAAGGTACGACAGTTGGCCGTTTATTGGACATAATTGTTTTTATTTTTTCCAATATTTTATCAGTGGCTTTCTTGTTAAATTCGGCTTTAATATCCTTGTCGCAACATTTATCAAGTTTTGCTTCAAGTGCGCTAAGCTGTGCAATAATCTGTGAACTAAGCTGAGTGTCAATCGTTGGTTGAGGGGTTTTCAATAACTCCAATGCTTCAATCTTTTTCTGCAAATCTTCTGTATCTTTTTGCTGTTTATCTACATAGATCTGGTTGAGTGATTCTTCCAACTTTCTTTTAAAATTGTCAAACAATTCTTTTTTTGAATTCTCGGTTTTCAAATCTTCAAATTTTTTTTGTAGTTTGTCATTTTCTTCTTTGCATTTCTCTGCATCTTCTCTGCACTTCTCTGCAAGTTCATCAAATGTTATTTGAAGTTTTTGAGCTTCTTCTTCGGCAGCATTTGCTTTTGATTTTAAGTAATTCTTTTCATCATTCAATTTATTAATTTGTTCTTCTATTGCTTTTTTAAATGTTTCATTTTTTGTATTTATAAGTTGTAATGCGGCAATTTCGTTTTCTTTTTCATTAATTTCGCTTGCGTATTTTTGTTCGGCTTTAACCAGGTCTTCTTGTGCGGTTTTCAATTCAGTTAAAACGTTCTTGTTTAAATCTACAAGTTTTGCATTTTCTGATTCAAGGTTTGCATTTTTTTCTTTAATAATGGCAATTTCGGATTGCAGCAATTCATTTTTTGCAATTAATTCAGCATTTTCAGCAGTCAATTTTTTAATTTGTGAACTGAGGTTTAATACATTGTCTTCCATGGACTTATTTCTTTCAGTTAACAACTGAAGTTTTGTGTTCAAACTTGCAATTTCAGCATCTTTTTCAGCATTTTTTTGAGAAATGTCTGTAACTGTATCTTGATTTTCTCTTTCAAGGGCCGCAATCCGTTTTTCCAATTCTATTTTCTCTTCGGTTATCTTAGCCAAATCACTATTTGTAGTCGCAAGTTCTGCATTTTTTGCAGCCAATTCATTTGTTAAAAGATCTTGTGTCATATTTAATGACTCAATTTCAACATCTTTTTCTTCAATTGCAATTCTATGTTGGTCTTTCATAGATTCTATTTCAGCTTTTAATGTCTGATTTTCGTCAGTGATTTGTGTAATTATTACCAAATTTTCTCTATTTTTGGTTTCAAGAACTGTAAGTTGGTTATTTACCTCCAAAAGTCTTTGGGCTAAATTATCTTTTTCCAAGTTAAATTTTTCAGTCAATTGTTGAGTAATTTCTATTGTTGCCGTTTCAAGTTCTTTTGTGTATTGTTCAAACAACTCTTGATTCTCCTTTTCAAAAAGAGCTTTTTGGGCAGTTAAGTTATCTTGTAAAACTTGATTTTCTTTTTTTGCTGCATCCAATTCAGCAGTTATTTTAGTATTTATAATGGTAAGATCAAGTATTATTTTGCTTTGTTCATCATTTTTTGCTGCAAGTTCTGCATTTTTTTCTTCCAACATACGAATTTGATTTTGATATTCTTGTTTTTTTTCTTCAAATTCTAGTGTGGCTTTTGCAAGTTCTTCCTTATTTTTGGCCACCTCAATATTTAGATTTTCTATTTTTAAAATGTATGAATCTGATAATGCTTTTGTTTCTTTTTCAAATTTTTCTATATCTTCATCACGTGTTATGTGTAATTGATCAAGTTCGGCTTGTTGGGTTTGTAACAACTGATTTATTTCTTGTGTCAATATTTTATTTTGAGATTCAAGTATTTTATTTTTGTTATCTAATTCATTTTTCTCTTCTTTAATTTGGCCAACTGTATAATTAATATTTTGTAGTTCACTTGTCAAAGCAGTTACTGATACTTGCAAATCATTATTTGTTTGCATTAATTTGTTTTTTTCAGTAATTAGAGCATCTATGGTATTTTCTTGTTCATCTAATAATTCGTTTTGAGCCTCTATGGTTATGTCTTGATCCTCTAACCTTTTTGTTTGATCTTCTAATATTTTGTTTTGACCTTGTATGGTTTTGTTTTGATCCTCTAATATTTTGTTTTGACCCTGTATTATTTCATTTTTATCATCATTTACATCTACATCTTCTTCTTCTTTTACTTCTTCTTTTTCTTCTTTTACTTCTTCTTTTTCTTCTTTTACTTCTTCTTTTTCTTCTTCTTCTTTTTTTACTTCTTGTTGTTTGAAATTACCTGTCCTTTTTGCAATAATACTTGTAACTTTACTTAAATCCATAATAATATAACACTATATTATTATACATAGAAACTTATAACTTCATTTATTTTCCATTTTTGTTTTCATTTGTTTTTAATGTTGTCAATGGTTGATATTTTGCATTGTCATTTTTTTCAAAACAAATACTATTTACTGTATTGAACTTTGAAATCCTGTTCATAAATTCTAAAGTTCCTATCGCCGTTTTTGCATTTTCATCATCAATTGCATCAAACACCCCCTTAAATGTTTCTATGTCGGCCAAGGTTAAACTTCTTTTATCTTTTTGTTCAATGATATTATTACATGAATTCAACAATTCAAAAATATAATTTTCAGGAAAAGAATAATTCATAGTACCAATTCCAGTTGCAGAATTATTGTTACTATCTATTTCACTTGCAGAATTATTGTTACTATTTATTTTGCTTGCATAATTCATTGTTAATTCCATTTCTCTGTTAAAAGTTTCAAAGATTGATGGATTGTTATTAAATGTAAATTCGTCTTTGCCCCGAATGATTGATTTGACTTTGTTTATGTCAACATAATTAGTAGGAGGTGGCTTATTTTTTTCTGTAATATTCAAAGCACCAAATAGACAGACTTCCAATTTATCGTAAAATTCTAAGGGTGTTTTTACATTTAACGCCAGATTCATCTTTAAATATTCATAAACACTATTGAAAATAACAGAACTTGGTTTCACAGTTTCATCAACTTTTTTCAACTGAAAACAATTTGTTTTTCCAAAACAAAAATCTTGCAAACACGTTTTTAGACCTTGTTTATCTGTAATATAATGGTAAATGTCCGGCACATAATATTCGTTTTCTCTATTTTTCACATCAACCATATATTCCAAATCTGTCCTAAATTGTTTTAAGGAATCGTTTATAAATTCGCCTTCAACTACACGATGGGTACACGCTTTACCAATAAAATTATTATACAATTCTGGTGATTCTTTCATTTTGTCTTTAAGGTTTTTTCCTCCTTTGTATGAATCAAAAATATTACCCGTAGAATCAAATTCATTTTCATAAAAAGGAGTTATTTTATCATTTTTTAAAATACCTTTAAATTTCTTTAAAACTTCTGAAGTAGAACAATCATATTTTTTTTCATTTCCTGCCAAATCCGCAAATATAATATTGCACTCGGGGCTTCCGTTTTTTTTTATTTTTAAAAAACATAAAACGTGGCTTCTTGAACTGTGGTAGTTTGATAGAATTGCCTTAGTTAACCGATTTTCGTCCAAAAAATAATTCAACAATGTATCCAAGGATTCGCCAACTTTAAATGTTTTTTTTTTACCAAGCTTTACTTCGTGATAAAGATCAATCGTTGTTTCCGATGCCAATTTAAATTGGCCATTCCCAAAATTCAAATTAAAGTTTTTAATATCGCCATTGTATATTTCACCATCGTCATACTTCCTAAAAATTTCTTTAAATCCAATTTCTAAATTTGTATATTGAAGAGACCCAAATTTATTGCACAAACCGTTAAGAACCGATTTTAACACTTTTGTTTTTCCGGAACCACTTGACCCATAAAAAGCAAACATCATTGGGCTGCCTGTTGTAACCTTCGCAATTATTTGTTCAAATTCGGGGCTTTTTACAATTTCCGTGTATTTCGGCTCAGCAAAATCAGGTTTATAAATTTTGTCAAATGGTCCAAATTTGTAGGTAATGGATTCAATTAGTTCCGGATTTGAACCAGTCTTTGTTTTTAAAGCGAGTGTCATAGATGTGTTCTCGTTAATTGATTTTTCAAATTGAGTATATTCGCCGCCCCGATTTTTATTCAATTTAACTTCATATCTTTTGTTATAATCTAGTGTATCACTTACAATTTGCAAATATGTGTATATTTTTTTTTGTTTTTGCAATAATTGTGTTTGTATTTTTGCAATCAATTCGTCTTTATTGTCAAGAGCTAAAAAACCTTTGGTACAGTTTGCTTGATAAGAATTATATACATCAATGCAACATTTTATCAATTCCGGATTGGAATTTTTATCTTTCAAAAACATCAGAAACTCAAAAAAATCAAAAATATGCATCACAAATTGCGTATATTCATTTGGGCCAATGTACCTTTCTATTTTACTTAGTGACCTGGTTTTATAAGCGTAATAATAATTAATATATTTGTGCAACAGATTGTAAATGGCTGCAGGACTTGATGCTGGTTTGGAACTTGACGATGCAGCAGAAGTGGATGACGGAGCAGATATATTGACATACAAGATTTGTACAACCGCTTTTATTTTATCTTTGTTGTTTTCCAAGACAACTTTTAAATCTTCTGGCGAAATTGCATTTAAATAATGGATATAAACTTTGTTCATCATTAAATATTCGCTTATGTCCGATCCAAATATTTTTGATTTTATTTCCAAAATTAAAGCAGCAAATGTATTTTGTTTTGGGTCAAATTTCGTAGTTGAAATTCCATGTTGCAACACGTTATTATTGGTAGAAATCGTTTTACCATTTTCTAAATCCTTGATTTCGCAAGTAGACGCAATCCCTTCTTCATAAATAAATATACTGCCATACGTAAAGTAGGTTTTTTGCAAAATAGATTTCGGGTTATAAACATAAAAATATATTATTCCACCTTCAATCATGGGGGAATATGAATCCATACTAATATATTTGGTTTTCGCGTCAGGAATTGTATCCGCGGTTAAATTGTTGGTTGCTTTAAATTCTGACACACTTTTAAATTGAAATCGGTCTGATGTGATATAATTTTTTGGCAATAATTCAGTATTTTCATATTTATTTGTACTGTCTAGTTTGAATTCGGAGTTCGTCTCAAATACGCACAATAATTTATTGTTTAAAACGACAAATAAGTAATAATTTGGTAATTCTGTAAATTCTTGCGCTTCTATTTTTCCTGGATTCTCATTCTTGATATCGGTTTTAAAATTTTGTAATTTAGACTGCATTTTTTTTTGAATTGTTTGAAATATTTTATTTGCTTTCGGGTATGGTATCGGACTAACCTCTTTTATAGAAGAAGATCCAGTTGATGAGCCATATTCAGATGAACTTGCGTTTGAAGATATAGAATCTGAAGAACGACTAGAATTTAGTGTGGATGTTGAAGAAGAAGGTGAAGACAAATTTGATAATTGTATGTTTCCATTTTTATTATTACTGTCCACAGTGCTTGACTCACTAGCCACTGAACTATTGGAAGAAGAAGATGGTCTCGGTTTTGCAAACGACATTATATTCAAATATATAAATAATTCATATATTTAAAATCTTACAAATACGGAATATAGTTGAATCGCGAGTTTTCATAAATGGTTGCTTTAAATGTATCTGCATATCCCTCTACAAAAACAGTATCTCCATCAAACACCTCGTCGCACCCATATTCGCCCGTGCAACTTTTGCCATTTTTGCTAATTGGCAACTTGGTGTTCATATTCCCAGTATTGGAAATTGTGTAATATTGCATCTTGTCTCGTGTCAATTTGCGACCCATCAGAGGGAGAATCAAATCCTTTTCACGAGTCAGAATGCCGACCTGAGTATACGCGGATGGACGACCGCGCGACTCTATGTTTACTGGAATTGCGTTGTTCGGAATTGCGTTGTTCGGAATTGCGTTGTTCGGAATTGCGTTGTTCGGAATTGCGTTGTTCGGGATTGCGAGATTCATTGATGGTGGCATCAACGAATCGTTTTGCGGAGGCAGATTGTTCATTCCGCCTAAAACTATAACCTGAGGTTGTTGTTGTGGCAACACTTGTTGCTGTTTAATGGTCGTATAATAGAGATACAGCAGAACCACGAGAATGAAAAATAAAAGGAACAGCGTCATGTTTTCAATACACAAAACGCCTGGAATGCATTTCTTACCCATCTGTCTATATACTAATAGGGAGAACTTAAGGGAAACCTACGGTTTCCCCTATGACCCCTTCCCTTACCCCCTCCTCTTATTTTTTATTAGTATGGGATCATAAGGGAACGACGAGTTCCCCTATTTTTGTTTGCACGACCCAATTACTCCACACGCAATGTCGGTTTTTTTGTATCCTTTCGGGCACGATTTGCCGCAAAACCTTGTTTTTAATTTTTTGGGCTTGGCACACCGATAGCAGGTATCCAGGAGCCAATCAGTGTACCACATTTTTTTGATTGTTTTGCCAATATACTGCCACGCGTATTTTCCAATGGTTTTGAAAAGAGGAAATATTTTTGCCAGTGCGCCCCAAATAAGAAACCAGGCGCCAACCAGAATGTCAATTAGATAAAACATAAAACATTTTGGCAGATTCCCTATTTTGCTTAATTTGCAAAAAAAATCCGTGAAATCATCCTTTTTTTTCTTTGCCATTTATACTATGTCTTTATATATTAGGGGAACAAAGGTTTCACTTCGCTTACCCCCTATGACCCCTCCCTTTTAATGAAAACCTACAGTTCCCTCCTATCAAAAAAATAAAATATTATAATTGTATAATGACAAAAACAAAAAAATGGTCAAATGCCTACAAAAAAACCATCAACTGCAAAAAGCCAAAAGGGTTCTCTCAAAAACAATATTGCAAATATGGAAGAAATAAAACTAAAAAAGGAGGGATAAAAAGAGGGTCAAGTTTACGGGGGGGTAAGCAACCCATGATTCTTTTAAAATGAGGTGTCATAAGGGAGGGATCATAAGGGAACCGTAGGTTCCCTTAAAATTGAAAACTTTTTTTGCATTTTTAAAGAAGGCATAAAATAATAAACCAAACCTTTAATAATGATAATGAACAATATTTACAACCTTTACCCCGAATTCATTGAGGCCGCCGGTTTCCATAACCCCGTTTCCGTGTACATTCCCAGCATCCATTGCGACTACGACGTTACTACCATCGCCACTGTATTCCAGCGATTGTTCGGCACCGTTTACCGCATTGATAGCGTGTATAACGAGGATAAGCCGGATTTCAAGTCTGTTTTCGTCTACTACTACGAAAACAACTACTTCAACGAGGCGCGCATTCCCATTGCGGGAAACCGAGTGTACCCTGCCCACTTTGTCCAGAACAGACAGATTTTCCGTCCAACCCCGGTCAAGCCATCCGAGTACTGGTTGGTCTTTGAAAACAAGGCGATGTTTCCGGACACCACACTCACTTTGGATGAGATTTCCGCGCGTCTTAAGATTATGGAAATTGATCTGAAGCACGAGAACGATGAGCAAGAGCTTAACATTTTGGCCGAGAATGAAGGATATCTTAGAGAACTACGATATGCGCAAAACACGCCAGGAAGTCGCTTCATGGACACGACCATTAACATCCACCAGCTCGCCCAAAACCTCAAGCTGATGGAAGACCGATACGTGGCGAAGCAAGAACTCAAGTTCAAGTTTGATTTTGGAACCACGGTGTTTGTGGAAGGCATTCCTGCCGAATTCAAGGAACTCCAAATGTGGGAGCACTTCGTCAGCCGACCCGGATTTATCGGCGTCAAGGTTTGCCGATTGCAGCAATCCAATGGTTATGGATTTGTGTGCTTTGAGTCAGTTGAAGAAGCGGAAGCCATGATAAAGGATACCAGAACCGAATTCAAGATGTCTGTTGTTGCATAAAAATAAACATTTTAATAAAAATAAAAACCTGTATTAAAAATAAATAAAACCCTGTATTAAAAATAAATAAAACCCTGTATTAAAAATAAATAAATAAAAACCTGTATTAAAAATAAATAAATAAAAACCTGTATTAAAAATAAATAAATAAAAACCTGTATTAAAATAACCTGTATAAAAAAACATTTAAATAATTAATCAAAAAATAGGGACCAAGTCCTTTTTTTTAATGAACTTTTCCTATTTTTATTTTAAATGGTTCAAAAAGGGAAGGTTCAAAAGGAAACCGTAGGTTTCCTTTATTTATATTCAGAAAAACCCATTGTGGTAAACCCTTGTTTCTCTGCACCCTGAGTAGTTGAAGACGTAACTATATCCTCGGTTCGCTTTAACAAATTGTTCATATCAGAAAGCAGTTGTTGAGTAGTAAATTCCTCCTCGGAATCAGTGGTTTTCTCTTTGGGTTTTTTCTCTTCGGTCTTTTTTTCTTCAGACTCATCTTCGCCGTCTACTCCCTCTTCAAACCCTTCCTCATCTTTTTCTTCTTCAAACCCTTCTTCCTCCTCTTTTTCTTCAAATCCTTCGGACATTTTATTTCCGTACGCAACAATATGAGAAACCGCAATTGCACTGACAATAATGACAATCATATTTTTACAAAAGAAAGACGTCAAAAATCCAACAATGAAGAAAATTGCAAAGGCAACCATGTTTCCTCTTTGGTAAAAATGAATAACATCGTAGATACCCACAACAAAAATGAAGTAAAGAACCCACTTGTTGTACAGGATTTTTCCAGAAGCAGATGGAATTAATTTGCTAATTTGGTTCAATAAATTCTCCAACTTAAATTGCATTTTTGTTAACAACGACATTTGAATATATTTTATAAAAAGAAAACAAATAGAGAAAATCCAATTCGGATAGAGAACTCCCGATTCATCATTTCCGATAGAGAACTAATTCACGAAATAATATATATAAAAAATCAACTATTATTTATTGTATCTAAATGCCCAACCACAGTAGTAAAAAGAAAAGGGGACAACAAACCAACATAACCATTGACGAAAAACACACGCAAATGTTAAATGAATTCCACTCGGTAGAGAGCGATACAATCCCAGAGTTAGAACAAACCCTACTTGTTCTAAAAAACCAGTTTCGCGCGCTGGATGAATCCGACATTGACCAAAAAATGGAAGTTAAGGACCAAATCCGAGACATCACAGAACAGCTAAAGAAATACAAAACAATGAAAAACGACTATTTATTGAAAAATGCTTCATACATTTTCAACTATTTTGAAGAGAAAAAGAAAATCTCTTCAGGCGGCGATTCTGGAAACAAAAATATTCTAAACTCGTTCTTCAAAATAAAATCGGAAAGCGACATTGCCACAAATCCCAAGTACCAAAATTCCAAGAATTTATACCAAAACTATTGGAAAAACGTCAACAAAGACTATATTCAATCGGACTGCGCTGTTTGCACCGATATTTGCCAGAAATGCTCGGTCGGCGAACTTATTCCTCAAGATGAAGAGGGTATTCTGATTTGCAACAACAACAAGTGCGCAACTTACGTGCAATATATTGTGGACAATGAGAAGCCGATTTACAAAGAACCGCCCAACGAGGTCACCTACAATGCTTACGTCCGTTTGAACCATTTCAAGGAAATCTTGTCGCAATTTCAGGCGAAGGAAACCACGCAAATTCCCACCCACGTCATTGAAGCCATTCGCGGGCGAATCAAGAAAGAGAGAATCCAAGACATGACCAGCGAAATCAATTACGAGAAGATGCGCGAAATTTTAAAGAAGTTAGGATTCAACCGATACTTTGAGCACATCCAGTATATCAACTCCATTTTTGGAATCAAACCGCCGGTAATGAGCGACGAACTCCAAGACACATTGTGCATCCTCTTCATTGAAATCCAGGAGCCGTGGGCGATTCACTGCCCCGCTTACAGGACGAATTTTTTCAATTGCACATATACATTGTTCCAGTTGTGCGTGTTGTTGAACCAGACACAGTATTTGCCGTATATTCCAATGATGAAAGATAGAGAAAAACAGCTGGAACAAGATATGGTGTGGAAGAAAGTGTGTGAGACGTTGGACTGGGAATTTGTAGCGACTGTATAAGCGAAGCATAGTTTCACGCACAATAAGGAGGGGGCTGGGGGAAGCATAGTTTCACACAAAATAAGGAGGGGGCTGGGGGAACGTAGTTCCCCCAGTTAGTAGCGGCCCTTGAATGGGTCAACAACATCTGGATCAATAACTACGTGTGTATTATTGAGAGGGTAAAATACTGCCCCCCAGCTTTTTTCAAAATAATGGCCGTCCTCGGGATTGGAATGGTCCGACACCAAATTCAGCAATTTTTCATAATACGATTTGGGTTTTTTCAGAATGTCTTTCTTGTTTACGGAAAAAATACCGTAATGTATAACATACGGAACTTTCTCTGATCCAATGTTGTTATGTAACCAGATTTGAAAAGGTCTGAATTGACTTTTGCGGATTGCGTATTCTGCATTTTGCTTGCGGTTTTCGGCGGTTGTGGATGAGTATGCATCCACTTTAAAGTTGTAAAACTCCTCAGTAATATCATTGTCTTTGATATTTCCAAATGACAAGAACACGGCATTATTGTATTTTTCAATGTAATTCAACAATTTTGTCGCGAATTTGTTTTTTTTGAAAACCTTGTGATTTGTATCTATTGACCCGGGTAAAAAAACATTAATATCGGCTAAATTGTCGTAGTTGTTTACAATGTGGTATAAATAAGTGTGGGATTCACGTCCGACATTTGGCAACTTCAATACTTTGGATACGTTTTTTTTTTCAAAATCGTCGTTGGAGCCTTTGTTGTAAACTATGTATTTATATTTATTGTATGGTGCTTTCTTTGTCCACGCCAACTTTTCATTGTATCTGGACACAATAATGTTGACCGACGAATTTTGTTGCTCGTTAGTTGCAGGTTCAAAACACTCAATCTTTGTTAACCGATAATAAACAAAAATACAAATTGATAAAATTACTAAAAGTAATATTCCAAAATACATTGCAATCCAATAATATTATATAATCATATAATATTATGTCGTTTAAGTACAAAAAAAAGAGTTTAATTTTATTTTTAATTTTAATTTTATTTTTATTTAGTCTCACCTTTTTTATAAGAAAATATAGAGAAAACTTTGAACAATCAAAAAAGGGATTGTTGGTATTGTATGGAGAATCATTTCGGGATGGAAGACAAAATGATAGAACCCGCGATACAGAGAATAGTATCAACACACAAGAAAAAGCATCTAAATCACATGTCACTTTATGCGATTATTTAAAAAACACACACAATGTCAATATGGATATTGTTATCACAACACACGATACAAAATACAAAAAAGAGTTGCAAAACTTTTATTCAAAATATAATCCAAATATAACAACGGTTGACGAGACAAAAGACAATCTGGATGCTGTATCAAGGATTACAAAAAACATACAAAATGTATTATTATCAAAAGACATTGATGCGTATGATTTTATTTTATTAACTCGCAATGATATTTGTTTTAAACCCAATTTTGAACCCATAATAGACCCCGAGTGGAATAAAATAATGTTTGTAAGCAAACTTATAGCAAATTGTAAATATTATGGTTTTTTTCAAAATGGAGATCCAAATGTAAACCCCACGATTATTTATATTCCAAAATCATATTTTGCCAAAATTAAAAATAATATTTTTATTGACCACGACGCGTGGACAAAATATAAAAATGCATTGAACATAACCGATTCCGATATGGATTTTATGACAAATTATTCATTTGATTCCGACACCTATAAAGATAAAAATGATTATTATTATATGGTTGGGAGAGAAGAAAACACGATAAAACACAATACCGATCCAATTGACCGAAATCTTATTGGAAAAACACCGGCTGAAATTGAGAAAATAATTTCTAAAGAAGAAAAACAAAAATGCGACGATTTTAAATTTGACTGGAAAAATGAACCGCACGTAAAGAATTAGACCTACATCAAAATAATATTGATTTTGTCGTTTACTTTCTTTATCATATTCACGATGTTTTTTTTCTTTGGATGAATCACGAGAATGTGGGAACTTTGATAGGATGATAAATGCTCATACGGGTAAACCATAATATTTGTTGTTGAAAACCACTTATTGTGTTTGTCTTTATTGTAGTCAATTACGCCAATTATGTTTTCTTTGTTCTCTATGAGCGCATATGTAATGATTGACCACATTCCGCAAGTTGATATAAATGTGCTTTCTGGAACAGTTATCTTTTGTGAAAGCAGGTTTGTAGAAAATGTGTGGCGGAACACATCTATCTCTCTCTTTACCATAACTGGTTCTTGTCTCAATGTAAAATGAAAAAATAGGCAGGGGAATGACGAATCTTTTGTATTATAAACAATTTTGTCGTTAAGTTTATAATTGTGCAATCCAAAAATATACTCAATGTCATTTTCACTGTAGGCAAACGTATGTTGAATACTAATGTGCAACTGGTTGTTGTCATTCATTGATGGGACCGAAATAAAAATATTTTTTACACCATTTCGCGAACAGTTGTTTATGAAATTTTTTGGCTCGTATAAATGCTCAAATACATGCGACATAACAATGTTGGTATCTGGGTCAAAATCATAGGTTTCGCAATTGCCTTCTATGTATTTGACGCCGTCTCTTCGTATCGCCTGTCCCAAACTATAGTCAAAAACAGTGTAGTCTTTATAATAATGGATTAAATGTTTTCCCAAGCAAAAACTGCTGCTTCCAATTTCGGTAATTGAATTGTCCAAGTCTGTATTCAAGTTGTCAATTATGAATTTTGTGAATGATATGTTGTGTTGTATCCAAAGATGTGTGTAATTAAGTGGCTGGAAATAGTTCTTGTCGTAAATCACTTCAGGGTCTGCCAATCTTATTAATTGCACCGAATAACAGTTTTCGCAGTATCCGAACTCTATTTCCCACGATTCGTTTTGTGTTTTAACTGGGACGCATTCGTATACCGGATGTTCAAACTTTGAAAAAGAAAAAAGATGTGAATCGGCGCACAAAACACAGAATGTTCTTGTTATGGTTTTCATTGTAGTTATTATACAAAAACCTATATATATATATATTTGCAGATGATTTATTTGTCTACAACATACTTGGTTAAGCGCAACGTAAGTTCCAAAACATTTTGCAAGTAAAATGATCTTTCTCCCTTCTCTGCATTTGCTTCTAGGTCCGCGTCCAGAAATCGGACCAATCCAGTTGCTACGTCAATGTTCAAAACGTATCCTCGCATAATTCGCATCTTGCCTTTATGCGCGCGTTCAAATAGCTGTTTGTATAGTTGATGTTTTATTTTATCCGTCGTTTCTAAATCTTCTATTTGCTGGCTGCCTTCTCTCAACATGGTCGCCATCTCATTTGCATTGGGTAACTTGGTGAAAACTGCTTTGCAAATGCAGTCGCCGACCTTGTTCATAAACAATTCATACATTTCATTTGGTAACACTTTTTGTACAGTTGTGTACTGGTCCGGCGTCCAGCACTGTTTTCTCAATAAGTTTTGTCCGACCATTATGTCCGAATCCTCGCCTGCGTCGTACAAGTCCTGGTTTCTTAAAGTCAGATTGTCCGCGTCCAAGACGACCAAGCGAGCCGGGCGATACAGAAGCGAACCAGTTTGCACCTTAGTTGGGTCGCAACGGTCACCACAGTCAACAGAGACCTTGCAGTCAAAGGGGTCCTCGGGTTTTGTTTGTTCAAAGATTTTGTTCATTTTTAAATTATAATAATTTGGCTTATATGCTTCAACAATTATTATAATTTTTACTTTCAATTTTAAGGGAACCTACGGTTCCCTTATGATCCCTCCCTTAAAAAGAACATATTGTAGGTTTTCTTTAAGGAAGGGGTCGTAGGGCGTAAGCTTCGCTGAATACGACGAGTTCCCTTAATCTACTCTCTCCATAGAGTCCTCTGGTAAAGCTTGTTCAGTCGTTCCTTCATCTGTCGCAACTTCAACAGTTGCCTTTCCAAAACTGTTGGATGGAACTATTTCTGCAACTTCTCTCTCTTCAAAGTTAACAGTCTTGGTAACGCCCACCAACTCGCCATCCTCCGTCATGGTCTGGGTCAACTTGTTGCCAGACTCGCGCGCCTTCTTGACGTTCTCTTCAATCGCCTTTCTCTTAGCATCTCTGACACGCTGGTCAAACTCCTGCTTGGCCTTCTCCTCGTTCTTCATCTTCTCGTGGTGCAACTGATTGAGTTCCTCCTCCATAAACTCTACACGACCGGTCTTATAAGCATCGGGATCCCAAGGCATCCAAATTCCAACAGGTCCCACAAAAATGTCGTGATTGGGGTCCGACTCTCTCAACTTCTTGGCACGCAACTCGGCCTCTGCTTGGCTTGAATATGCACCACGAATCTTGATACCGCGCACCGAGGTCTGGAACTCATTCTGCTTGTTGAATTCCTCAGTGATTTTCTCCTCATTCTTGTCCATGAAATTCTTGAAATCGTCGGCCACAGAATAAGACTTTAGGTGTTTTTTCTCCTCCGTAACATAATCCTTCATATCGGCCATAACGTCATCTAACTTTAGCTTGTATTTGAACGAAACAAAATTCATAAAATCGCCGAACTTCTCAATGGATTTGCTGAACTCCCATTGTTGAACAAACTTCTCAAAAATGTATTGCTCCCGTTGCTTTAGCACTTTTTCGGGGGAAATGAAAGAGATGCATACAAACTTTTGAGAAGGGATCGTGGCGTCCTCCTCGCATAAATCCACATAATCGGGGTTTTTAGAACCGGTATCTAACTTCTTTTTTTGGAATCCAGACATTTTTGGTATTATATCATTTTATGGATTTAAGGTTTTAAGTATTTTATTTACAAATCATTTATTTAGGCGCATTTTTTTGTTACTTTAGTATATATAAAATGTCTAACGAGATTGTCAAGAAAGCCATTAAGTACATTGTTGAAGGTATCATTGTCGCATTTGCTTCCTACGTTATCCCTAAGCAGTCATTGAAGCTTGAGGAGGTCACTGTCATTGCATTGGTTGCTGCCGCCACCCTTGCTATTCTTGACACTTTCATTCCTTCTATGGGTATGTCGTCCAGACAGGGTGCTGGTCTAGCCATCGGCACTGGTCTTGCTGGAGGTCTCCGTGTTGTAGGAATGTAATAAAGGAAACCTACGGTTTCCTTTTTTTGCTTTGCTTATACCTTCCCTTTATTTTTACAATTTTAAAAAATTATTAAAATAAAACATTATATTGTTTTATTTTACTAAGTTGATTTTACACCATTGGGTACCCTTCGGATAAATGTCAAAAGGTGTAAAATAACCGTCAAAATATTAACTATAGGTTTCTTTTTAAGGGAAGAGTCCAAGACGTAAGCGTTGCTGAATAACCGCAGGTTTCTTTTGAAAAGAGTTTAAACAATAAATTCATTGTTTATCAGCAATGAATTTACTTCTTGAATTAAAAAACGTATCTATTAGCAACGTGTTTTTTATGGAAACCAAGCCCAATATGTTATTTGACGGTATTTTCACCAAAATTAATTACTGCGACGAATTCTTTACAATGTATGGCGTTTACGTAAGCATACCTGTGGAAATTGTTCCGTATTCAAAACCCAAGATTGATGTAAATATTTTGAATACGCTTGTAAAAATGGAGTCAGACATATTGAATTTGTATGCAAAGTCAAAGCCGGTTGGTTCTAAAATCACGTATAAGTTGGCCGAATTTTTGCAAACCAAATTTGTGGTTTCACCCATTAGTAAAGAGAAGACGAACTGCCTGAAGATTTCGGGAATCTGGGAAAATCGGAACAACGAAGTCGGATTGTCTTTCAAATTCTAAGGGAAACCTACGGTTTCCTTTTGAACCTTCCCTTTATTTTTATAAATGGTTCCCTTTAAAGGAGGGGTCATACAGCCGTCAGGCTGCGCCTTTGGGGAACCTAAGGTTCCCCTATAATATATATGAGTCTTTATTCCATCGGTCTTCTCTCTATCACCGAGATTTTCGGCGATTTTGCCTTGAAAAAATACGCAAATGAAGGCGGGCTCAGCTATTTAGCCTATGGTGTACTCGGCTACGTCGGCGTCGTTTATTTCTTGGTGCAATCATTGCGTGGCTCTTCTGTACTCATGGTGAACGCGGCGTGGGATGGAATATCCGCGTTCATTGAATCGCTCTTGGCATTCGTTGTTTTAGGCGAACGATTTAATGACCCAAATCAGTATATTGGCATTGGTTTAATTATTGCCGGTCTGTTTTTCCTTAAAATCCCGTTGAATTAATCTGCGTGTTTTTTGATTTTTTTTACGGTTTTTGCGGGTTTTACCACCTCGCACTCCCTTTTCTTTTTCCCTTTTAACACTTGAATTTACTACGCCCAAATATTCGGTGGTGTTTTTCACGTTTTCCAAATCTATATAACTGTATAGTCGTATTTTGTCAGTCTCTTCATTTGCATCATCATTTCCTAACCGATGTCTAATTAAATAATTCAAATCGTTTCCTAATCTATGTGAATTATAGTTGCAAAAAAACTTATAATTGGTTTTGCTCACTTTTCCACCGACTACTGCAATACCCAAATGTATTTCATATTTGCCATCATCTAATCGGATAAGGTCGCAATAGTTGCCTTTATTGCTTCCAGTGTATAAATTTATAAAATCCGCAAAATTATTACTGTCCTTTGCGATTTTAAATGCTTTTGCAAGAACTGGGTCAAGCGATATGCGTTTTGGTGGTAAAAGTTCCACAATTTCGCTCATGTATGTTTGGTAAAATTTGATTTCGGGAACACTTTCGTAAAATTGTTTCTCATATTGTTCTTGACTGTTGCCCGAATACCGATTAATTGAGTCGGAATTAATAAAAGTGATAACATATTTTTTAATAAAATCATTGTATTCTTTGGTGTTTTTTCTATAATTTGAAATCAAAAAATGCAAAATACTTTCTTCCTTGGATAATATTATTTTATAATCTGAGTTATACAAGTCTTTTACTTTCTTCCGTATGTTTTCTATTTTGCCGCTATCCGATAAAGTATCATCTTTTGCATCTTTTTCGGTAGACGGCACATTTTCCGCATAATCAAACACTTTTTTATAAAAATCTTTATTCTTTTTGTATATATCATAATAAACTGGATTGCTTGATATCGTGTCTAGCCAAATTACTTGGGTGACCGTGGACGATTTATTTAATTTTAAATATGTATATTTATTTGATTGAAACAACTTTTTTATCATATCCATAATGTTTAGATTTGCTGAACTCTTTAAAGAAACTGTGTCTTTAATTGGAAATGAAATTGGAAACAACGCATTCAACATTTCAGTAATATTTGTTTTCACAATATCACTGTCATATCTTTTTGTTGCTGTTCTCATTTTTTTTAATTTTGATGTCAGTAAAAAATTGTAGAATTTTTGGCGGTTGAAAAATATATCAAAGATTTCGTCTTGTGTTTTTTCTTTTAATACCGAATTACTATATTCAAAATTAGTGCACAAAAAGGGATATTTACCACTCACCTTTTTATTATCAATTAGGTCTGCAGTCAATTCAACTTGAGTATCCATATTTGTATATAGTTGAATTTTCAATTCAACTATTTCTAAATCTTGACTTTTCTTTTTGTTTTCTTTATCTCCCATTTCTTATTATATTTTGGAGAGAAAATAATAAGAAACATTTTTATTTTGCAGATGAACAATTGCATTTGGTGGTCTCTTTCTGCTCTACATACTTTTCAACTGTGGATTTTGCTTTCACATAATCGTCGTGCGAAATGTCTTCATCCATATTCTGATAGTATTCCTTGAATTCGTGGGGCAAAATGCAGAGACTACTGTTTTCATTGAAAAGAAAATCAAATATAAATATGAAAAGTAGTGTTAAACCAGCTGCGACATAGATATCGCGAGTTCCCATCCAGGCCATCGCGAAAACCAGGATTTGACGGCTAAACGTGTATTTTAAATACATCTCTGCGGTTTTTCCAAATTTAAAGGTCACAAATTTGGACGCAATGTTCAGCGTGATAATCATCAGACCCGCAAACATCTTGCTTGTGTTTAAATCCAATATTTTTTTGTGCATACCATTGAAAAATGAATCGGAATTGGATTTTACCATTTATATGTTATTCGTAGATTTTAAGGGAACGACGAGTTCCCTTATGATCCCATACTATTAAGGGAACTCGTCGTTCCCTTATGATCCCATACTAATATTTTATTTTAAGGGAAGAGTCAAAGACGTAAGCGTTGCTGAATAACCGTAGGTTTCTTTTATTTGTTTTGACACATTGGGTTCAAAATTCTCTGACATTCCGAAAAACTGTTTGAACGAGTCAAATAAATCATTGGATGTTTTGGGTAAAAGTTTCTTCTCTGTTTCCAGCTTTGCCTCAATGATGTTGTAATTGCAAGTTCGGTCGCACGGGTTGCACTTGTTTTTTCCACTGTATTTGATTTCACTGTATACGTGGTCGGCCATCTCCGATTTGACTGGAAAATCCTTGTACATTAAGATTCCGTTTTTGCATTTCTCTTTAATGAACTCGTCTTTTGCCACATTGAATTGGTCAATGGTTATTACGATTGGTTTTTCAAATGTTTCAAACCCTTCTAAATTGGATGACTCGTCTAAAGCAGGTATATTGGTGCCGTCTTCCATGGGTTCTTCCGTATTCTCTTTCTCTTCTTTTTTGTCTGAGTCTTCGGCGACACCTTTATTTAAGACTTGAGTAATATCTTCGGAAACACCTTCCATTCCTTCAATCTCTGTTCGCTGGTAATACCAAATGGCAATTATACAACAAACAGTTCCATACACCACATCCATACGAGTATAGTAGAGAATCAGCATCACCGCAAACAATTTGCCTAAAACACTGTGGCTCAATTTAGTGAATTCATACCGATAGGTTGCATACGCCAATATTAATAAAATTGGTATAAATTGCATAACCACCGAATTGTTTTTAAAATAGTCGGCAGCATCTCTCAACATTGCGATTATTGTTTTTTTTGCGATCATTGTGTTCATTAATATTCCGTTATATATTATAACTACAGAAGATGTCATTATTAAATACAGCTTCGCCTTGGAATTCATCGGGGTCGGATACACGAAAAAGAATTTCTGCAATTGGAAAAGAAAAGCGGAAAACACAAAAAGCACCATTGCCGTTGAGAGATCAAGATGTAGACAATTCTGGATTATCGTCTTATCATCCGGATTTTGATGATGAAACCGAAGTATCTGAATCTATGCAAAATACCGTTGCTTTAAATGAAAGTCGTGGGAGCACCATCAACGATTTACTAAACAAGATTACTTCGTCGGATGAGGGGGCTGGCCTTGCCGATTTTAAGCCGGTTTCTACTTTAGCAAAGCCGCCGAGGGAGGGATTTGAATCGCCTCTTCTCAAAATGGCGGCCGGCATCCCCGAATACGGACCCAGTGATATTGGATCCGACAATTTGAGCAACTACAACAAAAGTTATGAAGGCGGGGCCATTTTAGGAAAACCGTATTATAGCCAATCTGCAACCAAATCTGGAGACGATGGCGTTATGCAAAAACTCAATTATATCACCCACATACTGGAGGACATTCAGATGGAAAAAACGAGCAACATTACGGAGGAGCTCATTTTGTATACGTTTTTAGGCGTATTTACCATTTTCATTGTGGATGCATTTGCACGTGTGGGGAAGTACCACAGGTAAAGGAAACCTGCGGTTTCCTTTTGAACCTTCCCTTTTAATTGCAAACCACGATAGGGAAAACCGTTGGTTAATGAGTTTACGCCCTTATTTGATTATTCACCCAAAAACATATTAAGACTTTTTAATATGTTTTTTATTAATGACATCTACTTGTGCTCTCTATTGTCTCAATTTTAAAAACGAGGTTCGCGCCGAATCTATGAAAAAACGTTTTTCCGGAATTGACGCGGTCTTGCATCCCGGCGTCCCCATCTCCGATCCGCGCATCGCCGGGCGTGGTCTGATTCCCCACACCGAAAAATGCTGGTCGTGCATGTACGGCCACTTGGATATGATTCGCGATTTCTTAGAGAAAGATTCGCGTGATTACGGCATTTTCTGCGAAGACGATATTATGATTGATACTAACTTTAAGGCACGGTTGGAACATGTTTTGGGTGATTTTGAATCCATGCAAATGGACACCATGCTTCTTGGTTACCTCATCACATATCCGGTTGTAGGCGAATCAAACGGCTCTTACGCAAAGGTTGGTCAGTCCATTTATGTAGATTTAGAAACAACAGAAACCACGACTTTTCGCTACTATGATTATGGCGATATTTGGGGAACCCAGATGTATTTGCTTTCCAGAAAACAAGCGATAAGAATCGTAGAGAAATATGCAAACGGATATGCTGATCATTTTTTGGCAAATTCGGCAACCGTGTTTCCTCCATTTAGTGCGGATTGGTCAATTACAAAAGAGGGTCGCAGATGCATTGTTTACCCGATGCTGGCCATTGAAGACGGATTGACAGGATATGGTGAGGACGAGGGCGGACAGCGCGATTTCCATATGATGGCGCACAGTTCGCATTTGCACGTGTCCAAGTACATTTAAAGTAGGGAAACCTACGGTAAAGGAAACCGTAGGTTTCCTTTTGAACCTTCCCTTTAACTGAAACCGACGGATCAACATGTTTACGCCTTTTAGGGGAAACCTATATATTTCACACTTTGTTTTTTGAAACCGGTTGGACACTTGCACGATTAGACCCTTTCCCTAAAAGGAGGGGTCATAGGGGAACGTAGTTCTCCTACGGATAATCTTTCACTGATATATTATAATGGAATTACCTATTGATAATTTGGAAATAAAACCCGATGAAACTGAAAAACAGAAAGAAACAATTCAAAACATTATCCCATTTTGGAGCGAGAATCCAAATGTTTTATTGAACAACAATTTTATGTTTGAATTTTTCCCCGTAGAGAAGATGTCTTTTGAACAGAAGCTGAACGCCATTTCGCGAACGGTGATTCTTTTGACCTTGATGACATTTTTGTACACAAAAAGTGTGCGCATTTTGATTATCGGTGGCATCTCTCTCTTCTTTATTTTTATGCTTCACAAATCCAAGAAAGTAGAGAACGATGAAATTCAGAAGAAGAAGGAAGGGTTCTATGAAATTTTTAAGGATGAATCAGTGGCATCTCCTGCGGACCCATTGAAATCCGCGGACTTGTCCAATGTTTTTAGAGAACCCGACTCTGCAAATCCATTCGGCAATGTTTTGGTAACCGATTATATCTATGACCCGAAAAGAAAACCGGCGCCTCCCGCATTTAACCAAAAGGTCAATGAAGATATTATTGAGAAGGCCAAGGAAGTTGTCCGCAACGCCAACCCCGACCAGCCAGATATCACAGAGAAACTGTTTACGGATTTAGGCGATCAGTATGTTTTTGAACAGTCTCTGAGACCTTTTCATAGCACCGCCAGCACCACCATTCCCAATGACCAGCAGTCGTTTTCCGAGTTTTGCTACGGAAGTATGGTTTCGTGCAAAGAAGGCAATGGTTTCGCTTGTGCCAAAAATAATGCAGGCAACTACAACCTTTACTAAGTGGGAGAACTACGTATTCAGCGAAGCTTACGCCCCAAACCCCCTCCTTATGATCCCATGCTATAATCCATATTTAAGGGAAGGGGTCATAGGGGAAAGGGCAAAGCCCGACGGTCGGCACCCGAAGGGTGCCTTAACCGTAGGTTTCCCTTATTTTTATATAGTATATAGTATAATCAAATGGCATCATTATACCCATACACATTCAATGGAACTTCCCGAATCCGAAACGACAATACTGACAAATCGCAACAGACCATGATGAACACCAAGTTCAATAACTACATGTTGTCTACTTATTTTAGCGAGAATCGCAGTGATGACCACGTCAAATTCGCAACCAACCAACCTTCTATGATGTTCACCGGAATTAATGGCGGTGCCAGCGGTGGTATCAATGCATTCACTGTGGATGTGGATTCTACCTTGAATGTTAAGAAAGAGAACGCACGCGCTTTAGAGAAACTTTCTCTGCAACAGCGCCCCTTCTTAACTGTTCCCTATTTAGGCAGAGGTTCTTGCGATACCGTTTTGGAGTCGCAGTTGAAACAGGGCGACATTGTTGCTAACAAGAAGAGTGTCTCCACCATTACCGAGCAGTCATTTTCCAAGAATCATATGTACCCTTTGATTGACAGTATCAAGGAGACCATTACGAACCCCAAGTATTTGGTTCAGGAGTCGGCACTTGATGGCTGGACTCGCGGCGGATCGGCTACGAGAGAACAAGCAAAAAAAAGTCATTTGCCCAATGACTCTGGGTATTAGAAAGGAAACCTACGGTTTCCTTTTGAACCTTCCCTTAATAGGGGGTATCAAAAAAAAAGGTTATGCAAAGCAACAAAAAGAAACCTATGGTTCAACAAGTTTACGCCTTTTTTGCTTTGCTTATACCTTCCATTAAGGTGAGCCTCCGAGCGAAGCGAGGTATAGAGGAAGGTTCAAAAGGGAACTACGTTCCCTTTAAAACAATATAAATAATACGCATTATTTATATTTAGCTAACTAAATGTCTTACAATTACGCCGTTCCCCATATTTCATACGATGACGACGAAGGATATCAAACCGCGGTCTGCACACTCTTTTCCATGGAAGAATACGACGATGATATAGTGAGCAAAGTCCTTGATTTAATTTATTTCAAGACCAAAGACCAACCATTATTCCAGGTTGTTTATAACCAGGCCGCCTCCTTTATGCTTTCGGAAAACCAGGAAATCGGCTTAGGTGTGCTTTTTTCCTACGACAACTTGCCTCTTTTTCACCAAATGCTGGTGGCATTTCACACATTGGATAACCAATTTGACGATTCCTGTCCGGCATATGTGAATCTGCACAAGAAACTTTTCTCCTGAACCAATATATTCAATTATGACCGATACACGAAAAAAATCACAAAAAGGAGATTATAATTTGGAACAGGCCGTCACATTTGGCGTCTACGATTATTGTTTGAATCCCGAGAACCGTACGGGTTGCCCCGTCAACACGTATTTACCAGGCAATGGATTGATAGGACAAAGCGGTTCGCGCGTAAATTTTGCGAACAACTCGTGTGACATTGAGACGATGTTGAGAGGAACCGGAACTTGCAATATGGTTGAATCCCAGAACACGATTGTACCTGATTTGAAACACATTAAATCGTTGAACCTTTTTGAGACCCAGTCGGTGCAACTCCCGGATCCGATGGTTATACAGAAGGGACAAAGACCCCGATGGTAGGGGGCTCCGCCCCCCTACGACCCCCCATTCATTACACATTTTCTCATTCACTTCGGGGGCAGTTTCCCGAAGGGTGTCACCTTTGTGGTCGCTTCGCTTACCCCCGTCCATTAATTATTTTCATAATTTTTTTTTGTAAAATTATGTTTTGTTCCTTTGTTCCGAAACGATGTGTTCAATGGTTTTTTGCTTTTTTTGAAATAGGGGAATCTATGCATTATGTGTTCGCAAATACTTTCATCAAGAGTTTCCGACTCAGGCTTTTGGTTAACACCTTCATCAACGATGCAAGTCAAATACCCCGGATTCTGCTGCACATATTCTATCATTTTTTCATAAATTGAATCAAATGTTTCTCTCGGTTCGTTGGCCAAAGGTTCAATGCTGATTTCCGCATAATTATCTAGTACGATAAGTTCACCTTCCGCATTAATCCTCACTGGAACTTTGATTGTAGCCGTTAAATAATTTGTAAAATCCATTTTACAAATATATATATAGACATTTTTATTATTATTTCAGTAAACTAATTATATGGATATTGTTGCCAAACAATATGCACACGAAGCCGAACAGCTCATAAACACCACTACATACTTGGAGTACTTTACCTACTTCAAAACGATTAAGCGAAAACACATCGTGAATCTTTATGAGAAGGCGGGGAATCTATTTGAACTGGTTGAATCATTTGAAGAAGCCGGCAACAATTATATGCTGACCGCCACATATTACATTGAACTGAATTCTATGTTGTTGTCTGCTCTTAACCATAAACGTGCTGGCGACTGTTTTAAGAAATCCGCGAATTATGCGAAATCCACAGCGGCCTACTTGATGGCCATTGAACAGCGGCCGTTTGATACCGATTTTGTCGTGAAATGCTCAGAATACATTGCCGAAAACTACTTTGCACTGGGAAACGTCGCGGAATGCATCCAGTGGTTTGAAAAATGCATCATTGAAAACGTGAAAAATGGACGCGATGATTTGAATTTTGATTATTACGATAAGTTGGGAATTATTTATTGCACGTGCTTGAAACGATATGCGATTGGAATTACGGTGTATGACAAATTGGTGGAACTTTTGCGGAACCGGGGCGATGTTTCGCTTCCGATTTACTGTTTCATCGCAGTTTTACTGCGGATTTTGGCGAATGACGATGATATGGAATTTGCCAAAAAATATATGGACTCTTTAGACAAATCGTTTTTGGAAAGTGAATATGCGGAATTTTTGAGGAATATCCTTTTTTTCGCGGGGAAAGATGCAAAGTCGTTGGAACGTTTGTATAAATATTATGGGGAACGTGTTGCTGGGTTGGACAATGTGAATGTGAATGAATTGATTCGCGCGGTTATCGCTTTGTAAAAAAATGTTGGTTTAATGTATAAGGTATGAGTGATAAAAAAGAAGAAGAAGTTGTAGATCCAAATAATATTGATTTGGATATAGAAGATGATAATAATACAAACACGAATTCTCAGAGAGATAATAACATGATATTGAATGAAAAAAGTGATGATAAAACCGACGAAACCAGAAACGCGGAACGAGTACTCACTACTCCCGAATCGGAAGACGAATATACAACAATATTTAATGGATTAACAAAAGACAAAGAAGATAAATTTTTGACAAATGTTGAATTTGAAGACGCCGTCCACATGAAGTTTGGTCAAAAAGTGAATACCGAGTTAGCCAAATTGATCAGTGAGTTAAATAGCAATTCACAAAATAACAATATGAAAATGGAGCAGTTTAAAGAAAAAATGGAATATTTTGAGAAACTGTCAAAAGAAGAACCTGCTGCTTCTGACACAAAAGAAGAACCTGCTGCTTCTGACACAAAAGGAGAACCTGCTGCTTCTGACACAAAAGAAGAACCTGCTGCTTCTGACACAAAAGAAGAACCTGCTGCTTCTGACACAAAAGCGAGTACCGCTGCTGCTCCTGCTACCACCGACAATACAGCTTATGCAATTATTCAAATTGATGCTGCACAAAAAATAACGGTTCTTGATGCTATTCCTGATGGACAAACATTGAACACAACGGAATCTCCATATGATTTACTTGCGAAGAAAACCCCTTCCGTATTTGCCGTGAAAATTGTAAAAAAAGACATTTGTGGTGTTGCCGATGATAATGTCAAGTGCATAGATTTTGATAATTCTCACTATGAATTGGATTTGAAAACGGCAGTAATGGCGGTAGGCAATTTACTGAATCAAGAATTTTTGAATGCAAGTACTGGAACTGCAAGTTCGGATGAAAGTAGTGTAACTGCAAGTACTGAAACTGCAACTTTGGATGCAAGTAATAAAGATGCAACTTTGGATGCAAGTAATAAAGATGCAAGTTCGGATGAAAGTACTGAAATCAAGAACAGTGGCGGTTCCCGCAAAAATCGTGGCCAAAAATCTAAGAAAACCAAGCGTAAATACTACGTTTACCGGAAATAATCAAGTGTAAATATATTTAGAAATGTTTGTGTTCTAAATATATACATAATGTCTTATATAATTGCACATATAAAAATTAATGCAGATAAAACATATTCGGTGGATATTGTGGATAATGAACCAGATGCAAAAATTGGATTGAAAGACATCATTGAATTGGGAGAAACCGATTTTTACATAAAAATTATGGTTGATCCATGCATAAACATGTTGAATGATTGTTTTGGATTATCGGACGGCAAATCGTATCGCCTTGATTTTGATAATACGGATTTTGTTAACCGTGTACCGATTGATGATTTTTTGACCAATGGTTCTGCCTCTAATGCAACTCCTAATGCAAGTCCTTTGACCAAAGGTCCCTTGGCCGAATTCAAAGCCCTTATTGAAACCGAATTGTCAAAGATTTCACCAAAACAAACTGGATTGGAGGATTTTAAATCTCTTATCGTAGAGAAACTAAAAGAAGTTAACCAATTAGATATTTTCAAAAAACTTATTGTTCAAGTATTAGAAACTGGTGCAAAGCCTTGAGACAACCCTTGAGGCAAAGACGGAATAAATACATTTTCAAATCCTTAGGAACCCCGGGTTCCCATCGTGTTCCGAAAACCAGAACGCAAACCCTTCATCCAATATCGTAAAACCAATACAATACTGGATTCCGACTCGGTTAAAATGAAACACATTTGACCACTCAAATGGGATAAACTCTTTATCCAATTTCACCAGCATATGGTAATAAGCCAGCGTTTTTGCCCCGTGCACGTGCTCGCAATAATGCACCACGCAATAATAGCACTGGTCCTTTTCCGACCATTGTGGCGGGGTTGAACCGCGGATTGTAATGAGCTGTTCTACAGGAACCGATTTGACAATTTTCAACGTATCGCCGTCCAATTCGCCGATTTCAAACGGGGCCCACCTGTATATGAACTGGTTTTTTATAATTGGTATCCAATTCTTCTCGCAATAGGTATCCGTCGGCGGTTCTAAGACGCGGCCATTCTCAAACATCGCCATAGACACCGAGTAATCGCCCGTTATCATTCGGATTTTCTGCATCACGTGGTAAGATTTGTTGGTCGCAACATACTTGAGCTGATTTCCACTGATAAATAATCGCACGTCTTCTAGTCCCGTAATGGATTTGTCGTATTCTCGAAGCCCAATCATCCCCTCCCACATAAACTCGGGATCCGGTAAAATTGCTTTTAAATCGTCCGTCAAATAACACCGCAAATTGTGCGTCTGCAAATGACCACTAGGATGATTGATGTGGTATCTGCCGTACTCGTCCAACTTATAATTGACGTACCGCACATTCAGGATGTGTTGTCCCTCAAAATAGACGTAGGCACTGGATGACGGGTAGAACCCGGGTTTCTCTGGAAACGCGTATCGCACCGTTGCCATTCCGGTTTCGCCTGCGATACAGCGGGAAAAAAGATGCGACGGAATGCGCACAATACTGTCGTCGTGGTCCGCCTTGAACCAGACGATTTCCCAGCCGGCGTTCACTTCCAACCACGCCCAGAAATTGACTTCCCACGTGATGTGGCGATACCGGTGCATGAATATGGTGAAATGCTCCAAGTAAAGGTCAAACAGGTCCAAAAACGACTGGCCGTCGCCAATCATAAACCCACCGCAAAACCGCCAATTAATATTGTCCACGATGCTTTCCATCCCCTGCCCTTTCTCCCAACAACCGGGATTCGCAATGAATCGGGGTTTCCATTTGCACGTTGTCAGGAATTTCATATAGTTGCTGGTTGCCTCTTTGCGCTTGAATATGTGCGACAAATTGAAATCAATCCAGGCGAAATGCTGGGTGTCAAATGGGTTTTCGTTCACCGCATTCACCACGAACTCAATTTTCATATTCATCAAACAGAGAAAAAGGAACGAATCTTTCACCATGTTGCGAGAAGCAGGCAGATTCCCCTTGTACAAAGTGCAGACTTTGTACGTCCACGACTTGGAATAATCCACGTCGCGCAAAACCACATTTGGATACTTGGTCCAGTCAAATGCTTGTTTGATTTCGGCGTCCACGTAGAGAATGATGGGAACGCCTGTTTTGGCAATATGGGCAAAATTGTCCATCCGCCAACTGTGGGTTTTGTGGGGTTCTTTGCAATTTATATTTACAAAACAAGATACATATGTGAGAGATGGTTTTGATGATGGAAAAAGGTTCATCTTTATAAAAAAATAGATTTACTGTCTAAATATATTTTTTTCAATTATTCATAAAACATTTTTATTTATGAATGCGATGTTTTCGTGTTTTTCTACCACCTTTTTTTTGATGTCTGAATGGTCTTGTTATTATTTCACGTATTTGCATAAGTTCAGATGATGAAAATGTAGATTCCATTGTTCGTAAATTGTCTAATTGCTCGTTTTTTTCAGGTGTACATATTATTTTGTAGACATCACTAATTGTTGTACCATTATAAAATTTACATGGAATATGAAGTGAATGTCCTATTAATAAATCATCTTCAGTGGGAGTTTGAATTGTTTTATGAAAATAAATTTCTTCTACTGGATATATAGTTATAATACTTTCATCTGACATAGATTGGTCGTCTAATATTTTTAATTTATCATCTGCGTTTTTTATTGATGCATATTTTTTTTTTATTTTTTTTATTTTTCTTGAATATTTTCGGCTTTCTGTTTTTTTATTCTTTTTTATACTCATTTCTATTATTTTACCAGTTGTTATATTGTTTTCTGAATTTTCGCCAAAATGATAATGAATATCATATAAAACACCATTTATTAGTGTTGGAATTGTAAATAATACTGCAGGAACGCGTTCTGGATGTCGTTTATTTGGATGTATTTTTACATATATTTTTATTCCATCAACTGTAATATAATATTGTAATAAAACAACTGATTTTGCTGGTTTGTTATTTTCATTTACAAAATAATATAAAGGTCCAACACCTAAAAAATCTTTTTGTAAATTTTTATGATTTGAATAATAATCTAAAAAAGTTAAATAATCAAATACAAACATTGTATATATTATATTGTGTTATTTTTGTACTAATAATCAGTATCAGTATCTATTTCTTCATACAAAGGTTTCAGTGTTTCATCAATATATTCTTCATCGTAATTTATAGTTAGTTCATCAAAATTAATAATTGGTAATTTTGTAACAATATTATCTTGTTGTTGTTGCATAACTGTATATTTGTTTTTTTCAGTTTCTTTATTTTTGATAAATCTAGTTTGCTCCACGTAAATACCGTTATTTTGCGATAAATTTTTCCAATTTATTTTATTTTGGTTTAGTTTTAATATATTTAATGCATTGCAATTTAATGATAATGAATTCCAATTTACTTTATCTAAATTGTTTTGTATTATATAAATGGCATTTTCCAGTTTACTGAAATTTTCCCAACAAATATATTCAATGTAGTTTTCTAAAATATGAACTGCAACTGGATTGGCTGATAAATGTGGCCACCAGTATGGTTCATTTTCATAATCTATTTTTTCTAAGCATTCTTCATTTTTTAAAAACCATTCTATCAATTCCTCTGCATATGGGTTTATGTTTAAATATATGTCTCTGTTTATTTTATTGCGATTTTGTTTCAGATAAGATACAAAAACCGAGGATTCGCAATAGTTGCACATAACTTTATAGTTTAAATATGTAAATATGCGATATGCAGTAGGATATATAGTTCCATATATACCTTGTTGCACATATTCGTTTTTAAGTAATTCATATTTATTGATTCTGTGTAAATATTTTTCTATTATAGGAATTGCAGAAGGATTTGAGCTTAATTCATTCATTTCATCTTTGCTTAATTTATCTATATTACCATCTAAAATATTAACAATCCACATGCTTCTATTTTTACAAATTGGCATCCAATTTTTGATTTTATCAATATTTCCTTCATATAATAAATGTGTGTTTATTGCAATATTATGCCCCAACTCATTCCAATCTATTTTATTTTTATTTTGATATAGCAAATAAAATGCCGAGCTGTTGCGCGATAAAGATGACCAATTTACTTTATTTAAATTATCTTCTATTATATTTATGGCTGCCGGATTTTCTGAAAATGAATCCCAGTCTATTTTATTTGGATTTTCTTTAAAATAAGGAACTGCTTCTGGATGTTTTGATATTATAGTCATATCTAATTTATCTATATTTTCATATATCCATGGCAAAAAAACACTAGTCATATAGTAATAAACACAGTTATATTTATATTTTATTATACAACAATATATGAGTTTTTACACCATTGAAGAATTAAAATGTCAGGGCCGATAGGGCCCTGACATTTATTGATTAAGTAAGGCTTTGGCCTTACTTAATTTAAAATGGGACATTCAACAAGTTTACGAATTCTCCGATGGCGCGATAAGGCGAAGCCGACGGCTTATATTGGTAATAATTTGAAATAACACCCCTACGGGGTTCCGCTTCGCTTAACCATTTTATACCGGTGAAGATTTAAAACCGCACCCCGAAGGGGTGTTTTGTTTCAAATCGTTACCGATACCGCTCCTTTGAAGATTGAAAACGTGCCGTTTTAAATCTTCAATGGTGTAAATCTTCACCGGTATAAAAGTGTATACCTTTTTGCACCCAAAGTGCGCAAAGGATGCCTTTGGCATCCGACTGTTGCGCACAAGGCGCGCCATTGGAGCAAAGCTTAACTGAATACCTTGGTTCCCTTACTAGATACCCTTAACCTGTATTTCTTCCCTTTTGTAAATATGTTCGTCCACAAAAAACTTGTAGACTTTTTCTTTCTGGTCGCCGGTCAAAGTGATGACTTCGCCATTTTTCACATCTTTTGAAATAAACCCGTTGCATTTGTATGTTTTTTTCAAATGCGCCATTATTTTTTTTATATCAAGGTCGTCCGCCAATCCAACAATGGAGGTCACGTATTTTGAACCAGAACGTTTTTGGACCTGAATCGTCAGGGGTTTTGTGTCCATTATTGAATTATATAATAA
>Ga0247722_10000296_pt1 | contig 32167 bp, 27 predicted proteins | sample MSEWelMarce3H_FC_FD_189094 | JGI IMG/M metagenome (GOLD analysis project Ga0247722, IMG submission 189094) | Subsurface sediment microbial communities from gas well in West Virginia, United States - MSEEL Well Study Marcellus 3H_FC | ecosystem: Environmental > Terrestrial > Deep subsurface >... | reverse complement strand
AAAATGAATTATACAGATCGGAATAAATTTTAATTTCAAAATCGGTAGTTCTATTTACAATAGTGTTTTTGATACCAAACTTAGCAATAATTTCTTCACTTTTTTGTTGAATTATACATCTTTCAAAATTATCTTTTAAAAGCATATCTCTATTATTTGTGAATCTAAAGTTGATAAGTTCCTCTATTTTTTTATTCTTAAAGCTCATTTTTTCAAAAAGCTCCTTCATTTTTGTTGTTTGATGAGCTGCATTTTTTAATAAATCGGTGTAATCTGCAAAAAACGCTTTGTAATCGGCAAGGTTATGTTGTAATGAAACCGATATTATGGTTAAAAGTTTTTTATTGTTACCATTGTTTTGTGCATTAGTTTCATTTCGTTTTTGCAAACGATTATTCATGGCAAAGTATTTTAACTCCAGTTTTCGTTGATAATCGGTATGGAAATAAATAAAAGTAAATAAGAAAAAAATAAAACCAACAATACAAATAAAATTCATATTTGCAAATCCAGAAGTTGACAATAAATTATAGTTTGGTAATAATTTATGTAATGGCGTTAAGGAAAGTAACAAAAGTAAAACACATTGGATTATAAAAAACAACATTAACTTTTTTTCTTTATCAGAAAAAATAAGTGTGCAATACAAAATAATTAGGAAGAAAAACAATGGAAAAATTGTCAAAAAACTGAATACACATAATACTATTAATACACAAATGATAAAATATTGTATAATGAAAATTTTACTAAGCATTGAATGCTCTTTTTTATTCAAATACAATGAAAACATAAGTGCAAATATTGATGATATAGTTGCAATCATTTGACCATAAAATGAATAAGCCAGCAATAAAACACCAATTATAAATACATTAATTGATACAAGTAAGATGAAAATATTATATATCTGTAAAATTTTCTTCTCTTTGAAGTTATCAGTGCCTAATACGCCGTAATTGGCGACACGAAAAAGTCGGTATTTTAAGTTAATAGACATGGAATTAATTTCAATACTTCAAAATTAAGCAATTAACTTTATTTATTTTCAAATAGCACTAAAGAGGTAAAAAATTTCAACTTTAGTGAAGCCTTTATTTGTCTTAAAGTGTTATACTATTCGTCTTTAGTGAGTTTTTGTTATTTTTTTTATACTAAAAATCATGCAGTTTTATACTATAGCATAGTTTGCATTGTTGTATTGTTTCATTAATTTGTTAAACAAAATTGAAGTTGTCAATAGTTACGATGTGTTAGTACACTATATATATAGGTAACCATGTAACTCCAACAACAAATCTTTGTAGTTGATTTTCAACAAAAAAATCACAAATTGTCTGCAGCGATTTTGATTTAGAGTAACAAAAAAAATTAGTAACTAAAATTTATTAATGAAGAAATTTTTTAAACTGAGATTGCAATAAAGTTATGGGTGTATAAATTGCACACGAAATCCTTTATGCGCCTATAATACAATTAAAAGCAAACGTTTTAAAACAAAAACCAAAAAAAAACACTGCTTTTCGCAATTGAAAAACCAAAACCCACACTTTACTAAGTATCAAATTTAAAATCGATTAAAACACCTGACATTTGTATAGAAATTAGCAACAAAATGTTACTAAAAACTGAAATACGTCAATAATAATGTTAAAAATCGATTTTTGATTAACACTGGATCTTAGATTTAGCATCAAAAATTTTCAATTAAAGATTAATTTTAAAAAATCATTTATTATGAAAAAATTTACAACACTTTTGGTTTTATTTTTATTTACTTATGCTTCTAAAGCACAAGATCTTGAATGTCCTCGTTTTTTAAACCCTGACGAGCCACAACCAACAAAAACCATTGCAAACAGAGAAGGGGTTGCCGTTGCACCAAGTAAAGAAAAGTATGTCTTTAATGTAAAAATCCATTACATAAAAAACACAAATGGTACAGGAGTTAATTTTGGCAAAGAGCAAGCGCAAAACGCTATGCTAATTCTAAACGAAACCTACAACAAAATAAATATCTATTTTAAATTATCAGGGTTTGACTATATTTATAATTCTAATTACAAAAATATCAGATCCACAAATAAAAACACAAACCCAAACCACCCTACAATTAACCAACTCGTAAACTACAGCAAAACAGGAACTGAAAAACCAGTTTTTGATGTAAACTCTTTGAATGTTTTTGTTGTTGAAAACATTAACGAAAATCCATTAACCTTCGGTAGTGCAACAAACGGAATTGGTTATTTACCTGGAACGGTTAGTTTTTTTACCTACAATTCTTTTTTAAGCACAACTTTACTTCACGAAATTGGTCATAATTTTAATCTGGAGCATACCTATAATTTAAGTGGCACATCAAAATGCGAACTAGTCTCTGGTGAAAACGCAACAACAGCTGGTGATTACGTAACCGACACACCTGCAGCGCCTTTAATTTTACCTTCAAGTGATTATTCATCAAGTTGTTCCTACGTAAATTCATTAAAAATTAAAGACTGTGCGGGTGTTGAATTTAGAGATGTTCAAATTGCAAACATAATGGGACATGACAATCCTTGTCGCGATTTAGGAGATAACTTTTCAGCAAACGAAATATTTTTTACAGCTGGGCAAGGCTTCAGAATGAGAGATCAAATAAAAAATCACATTGATAGCCCTACTAACATGTACGGTTACAACAAAGCCAAAACATCAATTGATAAATTGTACGAACCTATTGAACAAATTGCAGTTGTTTCTGATAACGAAATGGAAATTACTGATGATGAAAACGACTTAGGGATGGCTAACGTTTGCCAAAAAACGGATGGAGTTGCCTACGAATTTCAAAAAGGATTTAAATACACTTTTATTTCAGAAGACGGATCTAAAAAATTCTTTGAAACTAACGAAACTCCTAAAATAACAGTAAAATCAATGTTCAACGTAAACATGATCAATCTTGACCAAGACAAATTGGTACAAATTCAACCTGTTATTTCTGATGAATATGTATGTGTTAAACAAAAATATGTAGCCATTAACATAGCAACGACCACTAATTTAGGAAACGGTTCCATAATTTACAAACAACTTTCAAACGAAGAAATAAATTCAACCAATATTTTTAATTCACTACCAAAAAATACGTTCAATATTGTAACCAAAGAAACTGATAAAGGCATAAAAACCTCTAAAAAAATATATAAATATTAAACAAAATTAAAGCAAAATGCCCTACGTTTTGTACTAAAAAGAGTGTAAAAATTAATTTTTTGCACTCTTTTGATTTTATCTCGATTCTCAGAATAGCTACTTCTTTAAATTCTTTAACATTTCATTGGTTATTTTCTGCAAATCAAATTGATGATGCCAACCCCAATCTTCTCTCGCGCTTGAATCGTCAATAGATGCTGGCCAACTATCAGCTATTTTTTGTCTAAAATCAGGTTGGTAGGTTATTTCAAAACTTGGAAGATGTTTCTTTATCTCCAATGCAATTTCTTTTGGTGTAAAACTTACTCCAGCAAGGTTATAGGATGAACGAATTTTAATAGCATCAGATGGTGATTTCATTATGTTGACCGTAGCATTTATCGCATCGTCCATATACATCATAGGCAATTTAGTGTTTTCCGAAAGAAAACATTCAAAACTATTGTTTTTTATTGCTTTATGGTAAATGTCCACCGCATAGTCAGTTGTGCCTCCACCTGGCTCGGTAGTCCAACTAATTAATCCTGGGTAACGAATGCTGCGTACATCAACACCATATTGATTGTGATAATATTCGCACCATCTTTCACCGGTTTGTTTGGAAATTCCGTAAACGGTTGTAGGCTCCATTATGGTATATTGCGGCGTGTTTTCTCTAGGAGTTGTAGGTCCAAATACAGCTATACTTGAGGGCCAAAATATCTTTTTTATTTTTCCAGCTTTCGCCAAATTTAAAACGTGAAACAATGAGTTCATGTTCAAATCCCATGCAAATGCAGGGTTTTTTTCGGCTGTAGCCGATAATAAAGCGGCCATTAAATACACATCTGTAATTTGATATTGCTCAACCAAATGTTCAATTTGATTGTAATCTAAGGCATTAACTACTTCAAAAATACCGTTATTTACAATGTCAGTATTTAACTTTCTAATATCAGATGCAATCACATTGTCGTTACCATATTCAGCTCGCAGGCGAAGTGTTAATTCGGTGCCTATTTGCCCACAGGCACCAATAATTAATATTTTTGTCATTTTTGTGTTTGTTTGTTGGTGCAAATATAACGTTTTCGTAAATGTATCATTTCTATTTTAACGAAATAAATTTTTTTCAATTTATAGCTTTTTTAATACTACTTTCACAACATCTATTAAACATAAATAGTACTTTTGTATCCACAAAACTTTAAGATACATTTTAAATGAAACTACAATTTTTATATATTTTACCCTTTGCTTTTTTTGCATTTTCATGCCAAGATAACTCGGCTGAACGTTTGGCTGATCAAAAAAAAGAGGCTCAAAAAAAGGAAATTATTTTTGCAAACATCAGTAAAGGATGGGTTTTTACCAATCCACAAACAAGTCCAATTGCCCAAGCAAAAATCAATAATTGGATGGAGTGGAGGGCGTTTGTAACTGAAATAAACCAGAAACCCCAAAGTAGTATTGGAGCATTTCAAAAGAAAGCCACCATTTTATCAAAAAAAGTAATTGAACTCAATAACAATATTCCGTTAGAATTTAATAAACCTCAAATTAGAAGCCGAATTACTGTGCTAACTACCAAAATAAAAGCCTTGGATTTGTTCATTCATTTGCAACAAATTCCGGATAAAAAAGTAATTCAATTTATAAATGATAGCAACATCGAAATCACTTCGTTAACCTTACAATTTGAAGAAATTGTAAGAAGAAGTCAAATTCAACGTGAAGAAGGCGAACCTGATTTTATCAAAATGAAAGATACAACTAGAGCCATTCCAACTCCAAGAGGCGTTGTTAACCAATAATTTCAAATCAATATCTTTTGAGCAAATCGAAAATTTTATCGGTCTATTCCAAGTCGGTCAACGTGCAACAGTTGGCTCAAGAATTACAAAATAGGGATACCAAAATAAACGCTAAAGGTCTTTTAGGTTCGTCATTATCGTTTGTGGTTCAAGCTGTTTTTGAAAAAACCGAACTTCCGTTGCTCTTGCTTTTTAATGATAAAGAGGAGGCAGCCTATCATCTTAACGATCTGGAACAACTTATAAACGATCAAGATGTGCTTTTTTATCCAGCATCTTACCGTCGCCCGTATCAAATTGATGATGTGGACAATGCCAATGTATTGCTCCGTGCAGAAGTACTAAACAGAATCAATTCCAGAAAAAAACCTGCCATAATTGTATCGTACGCTGAAGCAATTTTTGAAAAAGTAGTTACCCGAAAAGAACTCGAAAAAAATACGTTTAAAATTGCTGTTTCAGATAAACTTGCCATAGATTTTATCAACGAAGTTTTGTTTGAATACAATTTCAAAAGAGTAGATTTTGTAACAGAACCTGGCGAATTTTCGGTTAGAGGTGGTATTGTGGATGTGTTTTCGTTTTCTAATGACAACCCGTATCGAATAGAATTTTTTGGAAACGAGGTAGATAGCATCCGAAGTTTTGATGTAGAAACCCAACTATCTGTAGAGCGACTCAAAAAAATTGCCATTATACCTAATGTCGAAAATAAATTTTTTGAAGAAAACAGAGAAAGTTTCCTAGAATACATCAATGAAAAAACAGTTCTTATTATTCAAAATACCGATTTATTAACCCAACAATTGGATCGAGCATTTGAAAAATCAAATGAAATTTTCGACAAATTATCCAAAGAAATCAAGCATGCTGCACCCCAAGAATTGTTCATTAATAAAGAACAATTTCTGAAAAAAGCACTGTATTTTCCGGTAGTAGAATTGAGCAATTCACCTGTTTTTAATTGCAATAAAACCATTCAGTTTTCAATAAAACCGCAACCGTCTTTCAATAAACAGTTTGATTTGCTATTGAACAATCTTTCTGAAAATCATTTCAATGGCATAAAAAACTATTTATTTTGTTCTAATGAAAATCAGGCGGGGCGTTTCAAAGAAATTTTTGAAGACATTGACGAAGATAACCACGAAGAATCTCTGAAAAAATACCAAACCATAGTGCTTCCTCTTTTTGGTGGATTTATTGACGAAGGCAACCAAATAGCATGCTATACCGACCATCAAATTTTTGAAAGGTACCACAAATTTAACATCAAAAACGGGTATTCCAAAAAACAAACCATCACCCTCAAAGAGCTAACATCGCTCTCTGTTGGCGATTATGTGACCCACATTGATCACGGAATTGGAAAGTTTGGTGGACTCCAAAAAATTCAGGTAGAAGGCAAGACTCAAGAAGCCATCAAACTTGTTTATGCCGATAACGATATAGTGTATGTAAGCATTCATTCGCTGCACAAAATTGCAAAATACAACGGCAAAGATGGCGCTCCACCTAAAATTTACAAATTGGGTTCTGGCGCTTGGAAGGCTTTAAAACAAAAAACCAAAGCACGAGTAAAACACATTGCATTCAACTTAATTCAGTTGTACGCCAAAAGAAGGTTGGAACGTGGTTTTTCCTGCAAACCAGATAGTTACCTGCAAAAAGAGCTTGAAAGTTCGTTTATTTACGAAGATACGCCCGACCAAATTACATCTACGCGCGATGTAAAAGCCGACATGGAAAACGACCGCCCAATGGACAGACTAGTTTGTGGAGACGTTGGTTTTGGTAAAACGGAAGTTGCCATTAGAGCTGCCTTCAAAGCGGTGGACAACGGAAAACAAGTAGCCATCCTAGTGCCTACAACCATTTTGGCTTACCAACATTACCGTACTTTCACCGAAAGGCTCAAAGAAATGCCCGTTACCATTGGCTATCTCAACCGTTTCAGAACCGCAAAAGAAAAAACCGAAACCCTTAAAGAACTTGCCGAAGGCAAACTAGACATCATTATTGGAACCCATCAATTGGTGAACAAAAACGTGCAGTTCAAAGACTTAGGGTTACTTATTATTGACGAAGAACAAAAATTTGGTGTCAACGTAAAAGACAAACTGAAAACCATTTCTGCCAATGTTGATACCTTAACGTTAACGGCAACACCAATACCTAGAACACTGCAATTTTCGTTAATGGCGGCGCGTGATTTATCGGTAATTACTACGCCTCCGCCCAACAGATACCCTATTGAAACTAATGTGGTAGGCTTTAATGAAGAACTGATTAGAGACGCTATTTCGTACGAAATTCAACGAAACGGACAAGTGTTTTTTATCAATAACCGCATCGAAAACATCAAAGAAGTGGCTGGTATGATTCAGCGATTGGTGCCCGACGCCCGTGTGGGTATAGGTCACGGACAAATGGATGGCAAAAAATTAGAAGAACTCATGCTTGCCTTTATGAACGGCGATTTTGATGTGCTCGTGGCAACAACCATCATCGAAAGCGGACTCGATGTACCCAACGCAAACACCATTTTTATCAACAACGCCAACAATTTCGGACTTTCCGATTTGCATCAAATGCGTGGTCGTGTGGGCAGAAGCAACAAAAAAGCTTTTTGCTACTTCATCACGCCGCCCTACTCAGCAATGACCGACGATGCCCGCAAAAGAATCCAAGCCCTAGAGCAATTTAGCGAACTAGGAAGCGGCTTCAACATAGCCATGAAAGACCTCGAAATTAGAGGTGCGGGCGACCTGCTGGGTGGCGAACAAAGCGGTTTTATCAACGACATTGGCTTTGATACCTATCAAAAAATAATGAACGAAGCTATTGATGAGCTCAAAGAAAACGAGTTTAAAGACCTCTACCCTACCGAAAACAATATTGAAACCAAGCAATATGTAAAAGACCTACAAATTGACACCGATTTTGAGCTTCTTTTTCCAGACGAATACATCAACAACATCACCGAGCGACTCAATTTGTACAACGAACTGAGCGCCATCAAAGATGACAAAAGCTTGCTAGAACTCCAACAAAGACTCATCGACCGCTTTGGACCATTACCCAAACAAGCCATTTCCTTACTCAACTCCATCCGCATCAAGTGGCACGCCACCCAACTCGGCATCGAAAAACTAATCATGAAACAAGGCAAAATGCTCTGCTATTTCGTATCCGATCAACAAAGCGATTACTACCAAACCACCCATTTTGAAAAGGTACTCCGTTTTGTACAAACCCACCCGCAACTGTGCCGCATGAAAGAAAAACAAACCCCCAACGGATTGCGCCTTTTGCTCACCTTCGAAAACGTAAAAAGCATCAACAAAGCGCTGGAATGCATCGAAATGATTTAATTTTTTTTAATTTTAAGAAGCACTAAACCCCGTTTTTAAGAACACTTGTCCCGCTTTCGCCTTTATCTTGCTCGCCCTACGGGACTTCGCAAGGATATCGGCTCCATCGGGGCTAGATATGAAAAGTAGTTTTTCAGAAGATATTTTGTTGAAAGTTTATTAGGTTTATGGGGGTTATTGGGTTTATACGATGCAAAGTTTATGAGTTTTAAAATTTGTGTCTTGTCCTGAAATAGGTTTACACCTGCTAGCGCGAGCGTCTAGCTCGTGCAAACAAACAAAAACAAGTTAAAAAAAATAAAATGGTCAAACAAAGAGTAAATATAATTGGAACGGGTACGAGCGGGACGCTCGCACTAGCCGGGGGCATTCGCTTTTTAATTATTTTATTTTTTTATATGCTCACTGATTATTTTGATAATTTCTCCTTTATCATTTTTCAAATTACTCAAATTTATAACAAATGGCGTTCCATATTTTTTAAGACAATTTAGTGCATTATTTTTTTGCATTTTATTCAGGTTTTCCATAACGACTTCATTATTTAATAAATCTAACATTAACAAATCTGAAAAATATATTCTAGTAGTTCTGTATCCTTTTATGTTTTCCCATTTCACAAGTCCGAGTTTTGTTATTTGAATATTATCTAAAATCCCTTCATTACTTATTATTAATCCCGCATTTTTATTTCCAATTATTTTTAAGTTCAGATATAAAAGAAAGGGAAATATTAAAAGAAAAACTGATAAAACTAAAATTAATGTAATTGAAATATATCCAAATTTATAAATGTAATAAACCGCTATAATCCCTAATGACAATGATAACATATGAATAAAAGTTAACAATGCTATTCGAGATTTATTCGTTTGTATTTCTAAATTATTCATATTTTCAATTTAAGTTAAACTTTTATTTTAGTTTTTTTTACAGTTTCTGTCGCTCGAAAGTGACGCACAACGTTCCCACGCTTGGCGTCAGTTGCGAACTTCGGAACTGATTATTTTCTGCTAAAGATTATATTTCTTGCGAAACGTAAACGTGAATTTACTACAAAATTCGCAATTGCGCCAAACGTGTGTTGAACTAAACCTACGGTAGCGTATTGTCGATATTTATTCTTAAAAAAATTATTTTAATTTTTCTATGATTTTTTATATTTTTGCATAATAAAACTATAATTATAGTATTGAAATACAGATAGTTGTCGATAACTCCATATATAATGGTAACCACTTCAAAATATACCCCAAAAACAACCTTTTCAGATTTGTAATCGGTTCCGTTCAACCCGAGTTTCATTGCTCGGCTTTCAGCCGCAACGAAACTCTAGCTGTTACATGAAGTTATTATTTTTTAATTGCTTTTTTTATCGCTAACGCTATTGCTTTTGCCAACAATGGCGGAACTGCGTTTCCAATTTGTACCATTTGCTTTGATTTAGTTCCTTTGAAGATAAAGCTGTCAGGAAAAGATTGAAGTCTTGCCATTTCTCTTACAGTGATTACTCTTGGCTCAATAGGGTGAATATTTACACCGCCATGATTTTCTTTTATAGTACAACTTGCTTCATTCCACGGACATTTTTTCCAAGAATCAGAATATTTGTCATAAAGACTTTTTCCCTCTGGAACTTTTGCCAATCTTTCTTTCATATCATCATTATGATTTGTTCTAACGTGATTAAATTTTGGATTGTCTTTCATTTTTACCAAATCTCCAATAGCTTCTTTAGTAGTTATGTATGAATCTGATTCTAAAAGTGGTGCAGGATGATAATTTTTTTTACCAATTCTATTTGCAATAAAAATTACTCTTTCTCTTTTTTGAGGAACATAATAATCTGCTGAATTTAGAACAGTTACATTTACAACATAGCCAAGTTTTCTGATGTCGGCTTTTATTTTGTCTTCAACTTTTCCCTTTAACATTGAACGTAAACCTTTTACATTTTCCGCAACAATAAATTCAGGTTGTAATTCATCAATAATTTCTAACATATCTTTATACAAGGAATTTCTTTTGTCTTCAACAATTCTGTTACCTGACATACTAAATCCTTGGCACGGAAAACCACCGGAAAGAACCGTTAGGTTCTTTCCGTTTAGTTTTTCTTTTACTGTGTTTATGAATTTGTCTTTTATTTCTCTTTGAGTAATATCGCCTTCAATTAATGGATGAGAAAAGTTTTCTCTATATGTCATACCTGCTTCTTTGAACCAATCTAATCCACAAACTTGATTAAAACCTGCCATTTCAAAACCTTTTGCCATTCCGCCTGCACCACAAAATAAATCCGCAGAAGTAAATTCATTTGGAGTTGTTCCGTCCCAATCATCTGAAATGTCCATCCAATTTATTAAATCTGTTTTTTTTGATTTCGGATAAGTTATTTCTATTTCATTCAATTTACCGTTTTCGTATATTGAAAGGTTTAAAAAATATTGTAATTCGCTTTCTGCAACTCGGTGAACGCCACCAATTTTGTTAGATTTTAATTTTCCTGCATGAATATATCTTCTAACAGATTTTTGAGATAAATTAAGCCTTTCAGCTACATTTTCAATTCTTAATAGTTGTTCTGTTGTGTCCATATTTGTCCAATTTTGTCCAAATGTAAAAACATTTTTTAAATTGACAAAAGGTTGTTGAAATTAAATCTAAATTTTAATGAATTTCTCGCAGAATGAACTTGAAATTCTCCTAACGAAAAATTATCTTGTCCATATTTTATTGTTACGCTACTTTTTTCACTAAAATCGTTTGAATAATCAATTAAGTTTGGATTAAAAGTTATGTTTTCCAAATCAGTTTTTCCAACAAGTTTTGAGCTTATATTTTTTTCGTTTAAATATAATGACCATAACAGAAAATCACATTCATTTAAAAACTTAACATATTCGCTTAATAGTAAAGAAAGTTTTACTTTGTCTTTTACCAAAAGTCTAAATTTTTCTTCGTCCATATTTCCATCATACCAACCTTTGCTTGAAAAATGTAAATCAAAGGTTTTTGGTGAAGGTTGTCCGACTTCAGGCGGACAAACTTTGAATGATTTTGATTTGTTGGTTTTTACAGATAATGTTGTATTATTTTCGAGATAGAAGTCAACGCCACTTTTACTATGTCCGCCACGTTCTCTTTTTTCTGTTCCTGAATATTTTGTTGGTTTTAGAGGAAATAATTTAGATTTATTAGTTGCATAATGTTTTTCAAACGCTTCTAAAATTATTTTGTCAGAATTGTTTTTTAATCTATCATTTTGTGTTCCTGAATCAAGACCAAATACATTACAAATTGCTAATTCAGCAGTATCACCTAAAAGAGAATTATTGCTTTTAATTTCTTTTTTAATAAGTTTTGGGAAATTCTCACTATGTAGTCTGAATTTATAGAAACGATTTTTATGTAATTGCATTTCTAAAACAGTTTCGCCATCATACTTTACAGTTGTTGATTCATTCCATTCCATTACCGTAGATTTTGTGAATGAGAATTTGTTTTTTTCAAAAGTTAATTCAGGAAAGTTTCCTCGCTTTATAATATCAAACTCAATATCATCATTTAGAAGATAGATGTAACAATTGTAGTCACTTACTAATGCATAATCAATTAATATTGGTAAAATATCACTTACATTTTCAAGACAAAATTGTTTAAAGTTGTCACGAGTTATTTCTTCGTTGTATAAATCGCCGAAATAATGATTTAATACTTTTAGACCTGATTGACCTACAACTTTAGGAGCAAACATTTTTCCGTTTCCTTTGAAAGATTTTATAGATAAGGTTTCGTTGTTTTTTAATAAAAAATTATGTGGACATTTCGTAGCAAATTCTGAAGTAAAATCTTTTGAATCTGTTAAGTATTTAACTGGTTTTCGTCCTTTAAATATTTTTCCAAGAATGTTAGATTTTAATATTTTTTCTAATAAATTTTCGTCAATTCTTTTTAATGAAATTTTATTTACAAGTTTAAATTTTACACAAACTGCATATTGTAAAGTAATTCCGAAAGTTTCATTATTCATAATATTATCTTTTTATCTTCCAAAAATACAAAATTTCTGTTTATTTTCGGTTTTCAGATAATTTCATGTAACGTCAGACTGTGAAAAAACCTCACAATCTTTCCTTCAAAAATAGAAAAAAGTTTGGATAAAAAAGACTTTTTTCGTATTTTTAACCATGCAACAGGTATTAGCAAGACGCTTGCTCTAGCCGGGGGATATTAGCATCCGTTTTTTATCTTTCATTGTAGAATTTTAGCATTTCTCGATATGTCTCTTGGGTTTTGCTCCTCATGTTTTTTTTGATTTCGTCTCTTACAAACTTATTTTCAATCTCCATAATAGTAACAAGAAAGTCAGTTGCTAAAAAAGAAGTTGTTCTGTTGTCATGTTTTAAAAAGGCATTTTCTATAAATTGAAATAATCTAGAAAATTCCCAATACTCTTTTATATCCCAACTACTGATTTCTCGGGCAATTACTGTCATTATAGAGGAATGCTCATATCCTTCTTCACTTGAGTCATATTCATTCCAAAATTTACACTGATTAATTTTTGGGAAATTGTTTTTTAGTTCCTGATAAAATTGCTCAATGTTTTTCATTTTATGTGATATTTTTAAAATGGTTGCTAACTAGTTAATTCACGAAAGTGCTTGCGTTTTTTAACATATTCTATTTGGCAAATAACTTCAAAACAGATGTAGTGTTTTGGTATATATTTTTCAAAAAAAAACAAAATAATGAATTACAGCGCGTATAGTTTCGGTTTTTTTTAACCAATAAATTATTTTATGAGATTCCTACGGAATGACAAACTCTGTCAATGGCAATTACAAAAATCAATTTTGTTAACCACAAATTTGAAAACTTTGAAACCTGAAACTTGAAACCTGAAACTTGAAACCTGAAACCTGAAACCTGAAAACGTCATCTGAAAAACAATACGTCAAGCCTAGCCCTGATAGAGCCGATATCCTCCCGTAGCCCCTTAGGGCAAGGGAGATAAAGGTCCCGAAGCGTCGGGACGGGACAAAATGGCTATTGGAACGGGATTGGGTGCTTCTAAAACAACTAAGTTGAGGTGTAATTGGTTGAAAAACATAACATTAAGGCTTTTTTGGGAACAGCAATGTTTGGCTATATGTTTTTACTTCACTTTAATCAAAAATATTTTTTACATTTACAACCCATAAATAATCCATCAACATTAACCTGATGTTTTTGTTAGTATAATTAATCAAATGAAAATGAAAAAAATCCTTTTATCAGGTCTGTTCACTCTTGTTTTTTTAAACATTGTTACAGCCCAACAATTACAATCACCGAATGAAAAGTTGTCTTTACATTTTTCGTTATTAAATGATGGAACGCCATCTTATGATTTGATATTTAATGGAAAGCAAGTAATTAAAACTAGTAAACTTGGACTTGAGCTTAAAAACGATGCTACGTCGTTACTTTCAAATTTTGAAATTTTGGATACTAAAACAAGCACTTTTGACGAAAGTTGGAAGCCTGTTTGGGGTGAGCAATCGTCCATTAGAAATAATTATAACGAATTGGCGGTTACCTTAAATCAGAAAGGTACCGATAGAAAAATAATTATTCGTTTTAGATTGTTTAACGATGGATTGGGATTTAGATATGAATTTCCGACTCAAAAAAACTTGGTTTATTTTATCATTAAAGAAGAACGAACCGAATTTGCTATGACAGGTGACCATACAGCGTATTGGATTCCAGGTGATTATGACACGCAAGAGTATGATTATACAACGTCTAAATTATCAGAGATTAGAGGTTTATTTAAAAATGCAGTTACAGGTAATGCTTCGCAAGAACAATTTTCAGAAACGGGAGTGCAAACTTCGTTAATGATGAAAACGGCTGACGGAATGTACATTAATCTGCACGAAGCAGCTTTGATTAATTATTCGTGCATGAGTTTGGATTTGAATGACAAAACGTTTGTATTTCAATCGCACTTAACACCCGATGCAAAAGGCGATAAAGGATATATGCAAGCACCTTGTGTTTCGCCGTGGAGAACAATAGTAGTTAGTAATGATGCCAAAGATATTTTAGCTTCAAAAATAACATTAAACTTAAACGAACCTTGCAAAATTGACGATACTTCTTGGATAAAACCGGTTAAGTATGTGGGAGTTTGGTGGGAAATGATTACCGGAAAAAGTTCTTGGTCCTATACCAATGATTTTCCAGCGATTCAATTGGGCGTTACCGATTATTCGAAAGCGAAACCAAACGGAACGCATGCTGCAAACACGAAACACGTAAAAGAATATATTGATTTTGCGGCGCTTCACGGTTTTGGAGGTGTTTTAGTAGAGGGTTGGAATGAAGGTTGGGAAGACTGGTTTGGACAATCAAAAGATTATGTTTTTGATTTTGTAACTCCTTATCCAGATTTTAATGTTCAGGAAATTCATGCTTATGCAAAATCAAAAGGAATCAAAATGATTATGCATCATGAAACGTCGGGTTCGGCTAGAAATTATGAACGCCACATGGACAAAGCGTATCAGTTTATGAAAGATAATGGATATGATGCTGTAAAAAGCGGTTATGTTGGAAATATGTTGCCAAGAGGCGAACACCATTACAGTCAATGGGTTTTAAATCATTATCAATATGCCATTGAAAAAGCAGCCGATTATAAAATCATGGTTAATGCTCACGAAGCGGTTCGTCCAACAGGAATTTGCAGAACATATCCAAATTTAATTGGAAATGAAGCAGCTCGCGGAACAGAATTTCAAGCTTTTGGAGGATCGAAACCTAATCATACAACAATATTACCGTTTACCAGATTAATGGGTGGGCCAATGGATTACACACCCGGAATTTTTGAAATGGATATTGCCAAATTAAATCCGAACAATAATTCGCATGTAAATACGACCTTGGCAAACCAATTGGGGTTGTATGTGGTAATGAGTTCACCGCTTCAAATGGCTGCCGATTTACCTGAAAATTACAATCGCTTTTTGGATGCATTTCAATTTATTAAAGATGTAGCCATTGATTGGGATGAATCAAAATATTTGGAAGCAGAACCAGGACAATACATTACAGTTGCACGTAAAGCAAAAGGGACAAATAATTGGTTTGTAGGCAATGTAAATGGAGAAACACCACGCACATCTGACATTACATTAGACTTTTTAGAAAAAGGGAAAAAATACGAAGCCATTATTTATGCTGATGCAAAAGACGCTCATTTTAAAACCAACCCACAAGCCTACACCATCAAAAAAATGGTGGTAACGAACAAAACCAAATTATCACAACTTACTGTTCCAGGCGGTGGGTATGCGATAAGTATTGTAGAGAAGTAGTACTATTTTTTTTAGTAAATAAACCCCAAAAATGTTTTTTGGGGTTTATTTTTTATCAGAGAATCGGTTGATAATAACACGTAATAAGGCATTTATAATTTTGTTTATTGGTTTTTGAAAAGTGGCTAGTAGTGGGTTTTTGGATACTAATCCGGTGAGTACATTCCCTGCACCAGTAGCCAAATCGACTTGTACGTCAACCGATGAAATTAATTCATGGAGTGTTGATTTTATTAAATTTAAGGGCTGAATACTGCTATAAGTTATTTTCAATTGGTGTTTTAAATCTTCCAAATCGGTTGCTTGTTGCAACTCTAAGGCGATAATTTTTTGTTTTAAAAGGCTTCGTTCGTCTATGGTTTTCATGCTATTATTTTTTTACCATTCGGTTAATAATAAAATTACTGATAGGTTTTTTTATCCATCGGTATCTAAAAAGATATACTATAAATGCTATTAGTAAATACAATCCGGCACTGATAAAAAATCCAAAATAGGTTTTGCCTAGCCATTCGCCAATCCATAAAGAAAAGCCAATGTTTAACAACAACGAAAACAAAACCAAAATCAAAAGAATTACCACTTTTACAGCAATGGATGAAATTATATCTGCTGATTTATAAACGGTGTTGTATTTGCATAATTCAAAAGTTGTTTTGCCATATACTTCGGCTTTTTCAATTAAATTTTCAATAGTAGTTGCTTTTTCCATAGTTCATTTTTTAAAATAATAAGTAAAAAAACCCGCTCATTTACTCAAAAATGAACAGGTTTTTTGTTAGAAATTATTTGTTGTCAGCAATCATTTCTTTGGTTTCTGAAACTACTTCATTGTATTTGTCTGTAATTTCTTCGTATAAACTTTCAAATTTATCTTTTAATTCGTCGGCATAATTTTTACCTTGATTCATAATTCTTTTTCTTGTTTTACAGCCTTTAGCTGGTGCAAACAAAATTCCTGCAATAGCTCCAATAGCTATTCCGCCTAATACACCTACTACTACTTTACTTGATTCCATGATTTTTTTTATTTAATTTGTTATATTTTTTTTCCTTGAATTATTCGTAATAAAATGGCGATTATTGCAATAACTAACAGAATATGAATTAACGATCCTGCGCCATAAGCAAAAACCCCAATAGCCCACAAAATGACTAAAATAATAGCGATGGTATAGAGTAAATTGCCCATAATATTAGTTTAATGCGATGCCTACATAAACATTAATTACACTGTTTTTTCCGTCAGGAAAAGTGTATTGTGTGCAGTTATAATCTTGAAGTTCCCCAACGGTTGTTAAGCCGTAATTGTACCTAATTCCAAAGCTTAGTGCGTCAACATCCATTCCGAGTCCAAGTGCAATTCCTGCATCAAGTTTGTTAAAATCGTCTTCGTTAATGCTGTTTTCAAAATCAAACACGTTTAAATTTGAATCGTTTGTAATACTTCCATCAAGTAAGTACCCCACGTATGGTCCAAAATGAACGTTGAAATGTTTCCCTAAATTTACTACTACAAGTACTGGAACTTCAACATAGTTTAAGTTAAATTTTGCTGTTCCTGTTTCAAAAGTGTTGTTGTAAACCAGTTCTGAACCCTTGGTTGTAAAATAAATTTCGGGCTGAATGGCCAAGAATTTAGTAATTGGTAACTTTGCAAATAAACCAGCATTAAAGCCTACAAGTACATGTTCGTCGTCAACGTTATCAGTGTAAAGATTTGAGAAATTGACCCCGCCTTTTACACCAAATCTAAATTTACCATCTTGTGCATTTGCCAGCTGAAGTGTACCCAAAATAAGAGCAAAGGCAATGAATAGTTTTGTTTTTTTCATCTTTTTTAGAATTAATTGTAATAGAGTTATTACCCTACAAAGGTGCTGCTGTTTCCTCTAAAATATGTTGTAAAACTTCACTCAAAAGTTATGTTTTTCATACTTTTTTTGGGGTACTATATCTTTTATAATTGGGATTTATTTAGCATTTGTTACAACTTCAATCAGTTTGTCAATTTCTTTAACTATTACCTTTTCAATTTCCTCTTCGGCGTATTCTTTTGACATTTCGATAATTTCACTTTCAGACTTTTTATTGGTGTGCAATACCGAGTTGTTTGCACCTTTGTTACTGGAAACCAGTTCGTTTAATTTTAAATCAATTAATGCTGAATACCTATTAACCGATTTTTGAATAATAAATAAACTCAAAAAGGTAATACCAAAAATAATGTCACCAATGTTTTGATGGGTATCATTTGAAGTAAACAAATTAGTGGACCACCACGAAATAATAAGTACAAAGGCTACAAGAAAAGTAATTGAATTCCCCAGTACTTTAGTTGAAAAAAAAGCCAATAATTCAAATACTTTTTCTACTTCAAGGTATAGTTTACTCATCATTTTTTAATTTAAGGTTGGTATTTTTTTTACAAAAAAAGAACCTTATTTTACAAAAAAAGTAGTTCAAAGGTTCTTTTCATTGTTTGTTAATTACAATCAATTCAGCTTTGATCTATTTTTTTTTGCTAATAAAGTTCCTTTTAAAGGGTTTTTAAAACTTATTGTGCTATTAAAATATCAATAACAACGGTACGATTATAAAAACGTTCTTCAGGGTAATTATTTTCAAAAAGACCATATCGTTTGTCTTCCCCATATCCATGAATTTCGAATTTTACATCGGTTCGGCCGCTTTTTTCTAAACTATTTGCAATGGTGTTTTTTACGTCTGTGGCTCGTGCTAATGACAAGTTTTTATTGTAATTATCCTCCCCAATTATATCGGTGTAACCTTTAATGAGTACGGTTGCATTTGCGGGTATTTTTTTAGCCACTACTTCAGTTAAGTACTTTTCGTAAATAGCATTCGATTTGGATTCATTAAATTCATAAATCACACTAAACCGAATGCTCTCTTTTATTTGAACACTTTCTGACGGCATCACTCGCAAGGTCGTTTCTTTTTTCTCAATTTCGCCAGTATCTTTCGTTCCAATCAAAACAGCCACAAAAGTTCCTTGTTGTTGGTTTTTTAAGACTGTTTTTCTGGAAATTAAGGCTTCGTCATTGATATATGGACCAAAAGTTACTATTTTTCCGTTGCTGTCTTTTAATTCCAACAACCAATTTTTATACGCATCTTTTGCTCCCGTTGCATTTAGCGTTATTTGATCTTTGTTTTCAGTCACATTACTGCTAATAATTTCAACTGAACGAAGCGGTGCATCGCCACTTTGAAATTCCATTAACAACTCTGCCGATGTGCTTTCAATGGTAACTCTTCTGTCGCCTTCACGTAACAAATCAAGCTCTCTTTTTCCTCCTGGTTGTTCCGACGGAATTACTGGTTTTGTTCGTCCTTCCACTGCAATTCGGGAGCTATTTATTTCAAATACATTTGTTAAATAATGTTTCACCTCTGTTGCCATAAGCACGCCTTCTGCTTCTCCATTTTCTGACGAACCGACTAATTTTATCTTTGAATCAGGATTTTTTTGCATCCTATCGCCCAAAATATTTAACAAATTGTAATATACCGTCATTTGACGTTCTGCCCGTTTTGGCTTTTTCTTGGCGACACTAAATTGGACTTGGTCTTCTTTAAAATCTTTCACTTGTTCTTTATTCAAAAGCACATATCTATTTGGAATTTCGTTTGATCCAACTGAAAAAAACACATAATTTCGTAACGGAAAAACCTCGCGCATTCTAGTTTCAACACGTTCAATTTGTGGTGCATTAACAGAAAAAACAACTGGTTTAGTCTCAGTTTTTACAGGTACAATTCGTTTTCCACTACCCATTTTTAATACCATTCCAGCTCTAAAAGTTGTCAAATTCCAGGTTTCGGTACTTCTTGGGTTTTGTCCAAAATAGGGTTGAAATGCTACAAATGGGGATAATATAAACTGTGTTTTTTTCCCCTCTGAGGTTAACTCAATATCGTATCCCATACCCACTTGCATGGAAACAATTGTTTTTTCAACAGAGCTAAAATCACCTGTTTGGTCAGCATTGGCAATCTGCAACGGAAAATCGGGATTGGTTTGTTGTCTATATACAAACGACTTGTCTAAATTAAAAGCCAATCTAGGTCCACCGTACAAATAAAAATTGGACTTAAATGGTGCCAATCGCAAACTAGGCTCAATGGTAAAATAGTTGATATTGGCTTCCAAATCGGCAGGACAATTACATGGCGAAATCACTTGATTAAATTCCCCTTTTCGACTGTCAAAACCCGCCTGAAAAATAAATCCCAAATATGATTTTGGACGATAATATTCAATTGATGTCGCCAAATATAACCCAATGCCATCTCCTTTATGAAAAGTCACTGGCGGTGTAAATGCTGTGGTTAAATTGTGTGTTGATCCGTTGTAATAATTAAAATTTGCACCAGCTGCGACCCCAAATTTCCAAGATGGTTTTGTATAACGAACCTTTTGTGCAACAGCAGAAGCTGCAATTAGTAACCACAAAAATCCTATTACTAGCCACTCAAAAGCGGTTGGTAAATTCATTGACATAAAGCCTAATGACTCTGTTTTTATGTTCGTATTTAATTTCATAATGTTAAGATTTAAGGTTTGTCAATTATGTTGGTACTCGTCATAACAACCGATCCATTTATTGCCAACATTCTGCCCACAGCGACTGCTTCGCTTCCCATGGTGATTGAGGTTAAGGCCATTATATTTTCCTTAAACGATGTCCCGTCACCTATTGTTGCCGAACTTCCTACTTGCCAAAAAATGTTTTTAGCTTGTGCGCCACCTGTTAAAATAATACTTCCACCAGCCCCTCCAACAGTTGTAAAGGCAGACGCTATTTGAAAAATCCAAACTGCATTAACATCACCTTGGGCATCCAATGTTAAATCCCCTGATTGGATTAACAATGTAGAAGTTGACTTATATATACCAGGAGCCAAAGTTAATCCACCTTGATCTCCTGAAACCGAAGCAGGAGCAGGAGACGAAGCAGCCTCAGCAAACAAATAGGCGTTGGTTAAATCTTCTTTTGCCAACACCAACATGGCTGCAACACCAGCAGGCAAAGCATCGTCTGAGGCATAAATAGCTCCATTAACAATAACCGCAGGTGGAAATCCAGTAACTGACGAACGAGCCCCAGGACTTATACCAACATCCATATTATGTATTTCACTAAAACCAGCGTTATTACTAATACCAACCCCTGCCAAAATCCCAAATCGAGCTGCAGTACCCAAATCAACTCCAGCTGGTGGTGGGGGTGTAGTAAGGGTAGTAAACGACCAAACATAATTAACAGCTAATCCAATTCCAGCCAAATTTTTAGCTCCAGTAGTTACCGTTGCTGTGTATGTGGTATTGTTAGTCAAAGCAGTACTTGGTGTAAATGAAGCAACCAACCCCGCATAAGTTACTGTACCAGTTACAGGTATTGTACCCATTTTTAAGGTAAATTGCGAGGTAGTAAGCGTCGCAGCGTCCATTGGCATGTTAAAAGTAGCTGTAACAATTTTTGACAAACTAACACCAATTGCACTATTCAGCGGGTCAGTAGCAACAACCTGTGGCGCAACCACTGCAACCGTTGTAAAGCTCCAAACATAATCAGCTGCAATACCAACTCCAGCTAAATTTTTGGCTCCCGTAAAAACAGTTGCCGTATAAACCGTATTGGACAACAACGCAACAGTTGGCGCAAAACTTGCTTCAACTCCAGTATAACTAACCACTCCGGCTATAGGAACACCGCCTTGTGTTATAGTAAAAGTATTTGAGTTTATCGTTAACGCATCCATCGGCATATTAAAGGTGGCGGTTATCAACTTGTTCAACACCACCCCAACCTCGTCAGCAATTGGATCAGAGGCCACCACTAATGGCAGTAACTCTACCCCTGTGCTAAACGTCCAAATATAATCCTCCTGCAATGCATTCCCATTTGCGTCCATTGCATCAGTAGTTATTTTGCCAATATACGTGGAACCCGCAGCCAAAGGTACAACAGGAACAAACGTAGCCATTGCACCGTCAAAAGTGATAACTCCTGCAACAGCAGTAGTACCCGTAACTATAGTAAAAGAATCCTCGTTAACCGTGGACCAATTCATCTCCTCATTAAAAGTTACCATAATCACTTTATTCAGTGCAACGCTCGTTTCTAAATTCAAAGGATCAGTTGCAATAACCAGCGGACAAATGCCAACCGTTTCTATAAAATCATCTTTAGCGCATCCTATAAAAAACAGGACAAGCCCCATGAATAGTCCCAAAAAAAGTTGTTTGTGTTTCATTGTATTGTAATTAAAATTAATACTCATTTTTATACAAAACAAAGTTGGTTACTTAACCCAAATAGACTGTTATGTTATTATGAGCAATTCTTACAACATTCACATTTTTAAAAGCACCTAATTCATCAAAAATTACCCTGTTTTTCATTTTTTTTGAACCAAAAAACAGAAGTTTTAATCATTTAAAACCTTTCAAATGCAAAAGTTAGCTATACACAACCAAAAGATTAGTACTTAATTTTTATTAGAAATTATGCAGGATTAGATAATAATTTAGCAATTATTTAATTAAATTTGTTTTGATTTTGATTGCCAAAACGGACTACAAAACTTGGCTATCGAGGGTCGTTTTTTAGGAATAATTGTATTTATTTAGATTAAACTTTAAAAATAAAAAACAACTTTAAACATGAATGAAAGTATAATTTTTTTAAGAAATGATTTATCAGATGAAAAAACAATGATATTAGTAGAATCTATTACAAAAAATACAGATAGTATTTAACCCCGTCACGATGCTTTGGGAGTAGCAGAAAAAATTTTACTAGTATATTTGGTTTAAAGTGTAAATGAACTAAATTTGTAAAAAAATAAAGGATATGTTTCAATCAATAATAAGTTTTTTTGAGAGTATTGACCCTGTTTTGGCTGCTTTGTATGCCACGCTTTTTACGTGGTTTTTGACCGCTTTTGGGGCATCGTTTGTTTTCTTTTTCAAAACCATGAATCGAGTAGTGCTTGACGGTATGCTCGGTTTTACAGGTGGTGTAATGGTAGCTGCTAGTTTTTGGAGTTTGCTGGCACCTGCAATAGAAATGAGTGGGGGAGAAGGTTTTACAAAAGTTATGCCGGCATCGGTTGGTTTTTTCTTGGGGGCGTTATTTATTTTTGCATTAGACAAAGTTCTTCCACATTTACATATTAATTTTCAAGAATCGGAAGGGGTAAAATCGCCTTGGCAGCGTACCACTCTTTTAGTTTTGGCAATTACCTTGCACAATATTCCTGAAGGCTTGGCGGTAGGAGTTTTATTTGGTGGTGTAGCAGCAGGAATTCCCGAAGCATCAATTGCAGGCGCATTAACCTTGGCAATTGGTATTGGAATTCAAAACTTTCCGGAAGGGATTGCGGTTTCCATGCCTTTGCGCAGAATGGGAATGAGTAGAAAAAAGAGTTTTATGTACGGACAAGCTTCTGCTTTAGTTGAGCCAGTTGCAGGAGTTTTAGGTGCTGTTGCTGTTACTTTTTTCACACCTTTATTGCCTTACGCATTAGCATTTGCTGCGGGTGCCATGATTTTTGTGGTGGTTGAAGAAGTAATTCCCGAAACGCAACAAGATAACAATACTGACATTGCCACACTAGGTTTTATAGGCGGATTTATTGTAATGATGATGCTTGATGTGGCTTTGGGTTAATGACACTTACAGTTATCACCACATTTTTTGCTAGGTTTTTTGCGTCCGAAAAATTTTTGAAATAAAAAAAATACGGCTACAGCCAAGGCAATGTAAGTTAAAATAGATTGTATCATTATTTTAAAAATTGATAAGCAGCTAGTGCAGTTAAATAGGCAATTCCGCTCATAAAAAACAATTGAATTAACGGCCATTTCCAAGAGTTGGTTTCTTTTTTCACAATGGCCAATGTACTCACGCATTGCATGGCAAAGGCATAAAATAGTAATAAAGAAACGCCGGTTGCTAGGTTAAAAATTTTGGAACCATCTGCATGAACTTCTGCTTCCATCCTGTTTTTTATGGTGGCTTCTTCATCGCTATGACTTCCTACGCTGTATATTGTAGCAAGCGTTCCAACAAAAACTTCACGGGCAGCAAACGAACTTACAACTGCAATGCCAATTTTCCAGTCATAACCCAGTGGTTTAATTACGGGTTCTATTGATTTTCCAATGATTCCGATATAGGAATTTTCGAGCTTGTACGAACTGATTTGATCTTCCAAAAACTTAGGGCTGTATTTTTGATTTTTGGCATCAAGTTGATTTTGAACAATTTGAGAAGCTTTCCCAAAATCATTATCGGGACCGTGTGAACCTAAAAACCATAATATAACAGATAGTGCTAAAATTATTTTACCGGCACCAAAAACAAACGCTTTTGTTTTTTCAAGCACATTGATTCCAACGTTTTTAAACAATGGAATTTTGTAGTTTGGCATTTCAACAACAAAGTAGGATTTGGTTTTTAATTTCAATAATTTATTCAAAATAAATGCCGAAAATAAAGCCGCTCCAAACCCCAAAAGATAAAGCAACATAAGTGTTAACCCTTGTAAACTAATAAAACCCAACACTCTTTTTTCGGGAATTATTAAGGAGATTAAAATGGCGTAAACGGGTAGTCGAGCCGAACAAGTAATAAAAGGCGTTACCAAAATGGTAATTAATCGTTCTTTCCAGTTTTCAATATTTCTAGCACTCATTATGGCAGGTATCGCGCAGGCAGTTCCCGAAATAAGCGGCACCACACTTTTGCCCGAAAGTCCGTAACGACGCATTATTTTATCCATCAAAAAAACCACTCGACTCATGTAGCCACTTTCTTCTAGCACAGAAATAAACAAGAATAAAAAGGCTATTTGCGGAATAAAAATCAGGATGCCCCCAATACCTGGAATAATACCTTCGCTGATTAAATTAGTAAATTCGCCTGCGGGTAAATTTGTTTTTGCATAAGAAGCTAAATTGGCAAACGTACTGTCAATAAAATCCATGGGAATACTTGACCAATCAAAAATGGACTGAAAAATTCCGAATAAAATGATAAAAAATAGTAAGTAACCAAAAACTTTGTGGGTCAAAACTCGGTCAAGTTTTGCACGGACGGTATTGGTTTTTGTACCGTCTATTTTTTGACCCATTTTTAATGTATCATTAATAAATTGGTACCTTTTTATGGTTTCTTTTTGTTGTAGTCGCTTTAAATCGGCATGCGATTTTGTAAACGAATTTTGAATTTCTTTTCTATCTAAATTCAAAAAATTTACGTCTTGTGTAATTACCAACCACAATTTGTAAAGCAATTGATTTGGGAACGCACGACGCAATTTATTAAAATATTCTTCGTCAATTATAGAAGCGTTTAAGCAAGGTTCTTTAGATAAAGATTGATAATCTGCAATTAAATTTTTAATTTTTTGGATGCCAATATTTTTTCTTGAACTAACTAAAGCAATTTTGGTTTTGAGTTCTTTTTCCAGTTGAGGGACATCAAGTTCAATGCCTTTAAGCGCCATTCTATCGCACATATTAATGACTAAAATGGTCGGAATTTCAAGGTCTTTTATTTGTGTAAAAAGAAGTAAATTTCGTTTTAAGTTTTCAACTTCGGTAACCACCACCACCACATCTGGAAAATTTTCGTCGTTTTTGTTCATCAACAATTCAATCACCACATTTTCGTCTATAGAGCTTGCGTTAAGGCTGTAAGTTCCTGGTAAATCAAGAATTGAGGCTTTAAGGCTTTCGGATAATTTGCACGAACCTATTTTTTTTTCAACAGTAATTCCTGGATAATTCCCTACTTGTTGATGCAGTCCCGTGAGTTGATTAAATACAGACGTTTTTCCTGTATTTGGATTACCAATAAGCGCTACTTTGATAGTTGAGTTTGCCATGAATTTATTTTTTTATAAAGTAACTTCAATTTCTTTTGCAGTTTCAAGTCGGATGGCAACATGCGAGTCGTTGATATTAAAATACAACGGATCGCCAAAAGGCGCAATTTGAATTAATTCAACATAATTACCTGGCAAACAGCCCATTTCAATTAATTTCAATGGAATTTCTTCGATGTTTACATCAGAAATAATTCCAGATTGACCTATTTTTAAATGAGATAGAGTTGTTTTCACTTCTTTATTTAGATTGAATTAAAATACAAAAATACATAAAGTAAAAGGAAATAAAATGATAAATATCAAGTTTCCGTTATTTTTATAAAATTCGTTACTCTTTTTGCTCAGCAAGCCAAATAATATCTTCAAGCAATTGCGTAACATTTTTAATTCCGGGCTCAGTTGGCCCATCAAGGTTGGTGCCGTCATAAAAGCCACGCACTCTTTTTTTGGCATCAACCAACACAAAATTTTCGGTATGCACCATGTCATAAAGTTCTTCTGGCTTACCTGTTTTTACTACCAAATACGATTTTCTTGCTATGTAATAAATGTCTTTTTTGTTGCCCGTTACAAGGTTCCATTTGGCATCTATCACGCCTTTTGATTTGGCATATTCTTTCAGTACAGACACGCTATCAATTTCGGGCGTAACCGAGTGGGAAAGCAATAGTACTTTTGGGTTATTTTTTAATTGATCTTGCAACCAAGCCATGTTGTTGGTCATTTTGGGGCAAATGGTTTTGCAGGTGGTAAAGAAAAAATCGGCAACATAAATTTTGCCTTCATAATCTTTTTGAGTAACAATTTTTCCGTTTTGGTTGGTAAACGAAAAAGTATCTATCGTGTGATCAATACTAATGTGTTGTACTGTTGTGTCCACCAATTCGGGGTTTACATCTGACGGATTGTAAATTGGAAGTGTCTTTTTTGGTTTTAGTACAAAATAAAAAGCGGTCAGCGTAACGGTAGAAAAAATAAGGAAAAAACCGATAAATAGTCTGTATTTTTTGATGAAATGGATCATGATTTTTTGTTTGGATGCAAAGATACAAATTTAATGAAAGACGGCTTATGAAAACTGGTTTTTTAGCCCAGTTCCGAAGTTTCGGGAGCAATGGAACAAACTTGGAATGAAAAGCTGGATTGGCTTCAACCCAAAAAAAATTAAAATAGTAATTGTAAGGAGCACCCAACCCGCTTCCAAAAGTAGTTTTGTCCTGCCCCCGACGCTTCGGGACCTTTATCTCCCTTGCCCTTCGGTCCCGACGCTTCGGGACGGGAGGATATCGGCTCTGTCAGGGCTAGACTTGACAAATAGTTTTCATAAAACGTTTGGTTTAACACACTTATAGAAATAAATAAATTAAATAGGGCTAATTTCGTTTGAAAAAAAATAGTATTTTTGAAAAAAATAACGGGATTTTACAATTTCGGATAACCTATTAACTAACAAAATTAATGAAAACAAAAACTACATTTCGATTGGGTTTGATAACCTTAGGTTTACTTTCGCTGCAACAAGTGGAGGCACAAAAGAAAAATTCGGGAATAAATCTGGATTTGATGGACAGATCGATTCGTCCGAATGATGATTTTTTCAAATTTGTGAACGGAACATGGGTTAAAAACACGCCTATTCCGGCTGACAAAACCCGTTGGGGAAGCTTTGATGAATTGCGTCAAAATACAGACAAAGATGCATTGGCATTGCTAAAAGAAGCAACTAAAAACCCAAAATACAAATCAAATACCGATCAAGGAAAGGCAATAAACATGTTTAAATCGGCCATGGATACCGTAGCACGAAACCAAAAAGGCATTGCCCCATTGAAACCCTATTTGGCTAAAATAAATGCGGTTAAAAACATTTCTGATTTACAAAAATTAATGGCTGCTACCGAATCTACTGGTGGTAATGTTGGTTTTTTTGGAGTGGGTGTTGGCGCTGATGATAAAAACAGCACAAGAAATGTGGTGAGTCTTGGGCCTGGCTCATTGGGTTTACCAGATAGGGATTATTATGTTTCTGAAGACAAAGATTCCAAAGAAAAGCGTGAAAAATATGCGCTACATGTGGCAAGAATGTTACAGTTTTTGGGCGATAGTCCAACGCAAGCTAAAGCTAATGCAGATCGAATTTTAGCCTTAGAAATTGCCATGTCGCAACCTCGTTTGGATAGAGTGGAGCGTAGAGATAGCAAAAAACAATACAACCCAACTGCTGTTGCCGATTTGCAAAAAATGTTGCCCCTTATCAATTGGAATTCGTATTTGAGCGAAGTAGGATTTAAAAAAATTGACACCATTATTGTTACACAACCACGATATATTGCATCGTTACAAGCTACATTGACTACTTTTACCGTAGAAGATTGGAAAGCCTACATGCGATGGATGTTGTTGCGTGGTGCATCGGGTCAATTATCAACTGAAATTGAAACTGCCAATTGGGAGTTTTATGGAAAAACCTTAACAGGTGCCATTAAACAACGACCAAGAAACGAAAAAGCATTGCAAACCGTAAACGGAACCGTGGGTGAAGCTTTAGGTAAACTGTATGTAGAAAAATTCTTTCCAGCTGAAGCAAAAGTGAAAGCAAATAACATGATTAAAAATGTGATTCGTGCTTATGAAATTAGAATCAACCAACTGGATTGGATGAGTGCTGACACTAAGAAGAAAGCCATTGAAAAATTGAATAAAATTACGATCAAAATTGGGTATCCAGACAAATGGGAAGATTATTCAGCTTTAGCAATCAAAAGTCCTGAAGAAGGAGGAACCTATTTTGACAACATCAAAGCCGTTTCTGCTTGGGGCTGGAAAAAAGATTTAGAAAAACTAAACAAACCTGTTGACAAAACCGAATGGGGCATGTCGCCACAAACGGTAAATGCATATTACAACCCATCGTACAACGAGATTGTGTTCCCGGCTGCTATTTTGCAACCACCATTTTATGATTACAAAGCGGACGAAGCAGTAAACTATGGCGGAATTGGAGCGGTTATTGGACACGAAATTTCGCATGGTTTTGACGATCAAGGTGCAACGTATAACGCAGACGGTAACTTAGTAGATTGGTGGACAGCCGACGACTTGAAAAAATTCACCGATTTAGGAGGTGCTTTGGCAGATCAATATTCGGCATTAGAGCCATTGCCAGGCATACATGTTGATGGTAAATTTACCTTAGGCGAAAACATTGGTGACCTTGGCGGAATCAATGCGGCTTATGATGGTTTGCAATTGTACTTAAAAGAAAACGGTAACCCAGGATTAATTGATGGATACACGCCAGAGCAACGTTTGTTTATTTCTTGGGCAACCATCTGGAGAAGTAAAATGCGTGATGAAGCATTAAAAAATCAAGTGAAAACAGACCCGCACTCACCAGGAATGTACCGTGCTTATGTGCCTTTATTAAATTTAGATACTTTTTACAAAGCATTTGATATTAAAGAAGGTGACGGCATGTATGTAGCGCCAGAAAAACGAGTTAAAATTTGGTAAACCAGCAAAATGCTTTAGGCTATAAATTATAAGCAGTTTCGACTGTTTAGAGCTTATAGCCTTTAGTTTATTGTTTAAAACCTAAATAAATAAAAATATGAAAACAATACAAACCATTGCCCTTTCGGGGATGCTGGGCTTAGCGCTAGCATGTAGTACAAGTACACAAACCGTTTCTTCCTCTGCGCCACCGCCACCGCTAATAGCTGCAACAGCACCAGTTGTTGCAACAGTTGAAGCACCTGCTGAAAAACCAGATAATGGCGTGCACGAAGCAACCCAAAAAGAGTATGAAGCAGCACAAGTAAAATACAATGATGTAACCACAAAACAATTGAAAGAAGGTTACAAAATATATGCGCAAGGCGCATGCATCAATTGTCATGAGGCAAAAAACATTTACAAAAGAAGTGAAGAAAAATGGGTGCACATCCTTGATGATATGGCAGAAAAAGCAGCTTTATCAGCGGTAGAAAAAGCAGCTGTAACTAGATATGTTTTTGCAATAAAAGCTGGGCAGAAGTAAAAGAAGTTTTATAGGTTTTAATCCCGTTCTCTGAGGCTTTATGGCTCTAGAGAGCGGGATTTATTTTTACAATTTTTTGTAGAATTCTTTCTACAAAGAAATGTGAAAAGGAATCGTTATTTTTGATAACTAATTGAGTATATACACCCAGAATAGCTATAGGCAATTAAAAAGGGGAAATTGAGGATATATACGAGTTAGAACTCATTACCAAAAAATACTGTAAATAAGAGAAAATATAAAATTTATGATTTGCCAATCTATAAAAACATGCGCAACAGAGGTCTTTCAGTGGATTTCTAAACAAAGTGAAGTTGGAGAAGAATCTATAACAGACTGGGGACTATATCGAGTAAGTGAATTAGATAGAAGAATACAGTATTTACAATTTAATAGACATCAAGAAGGAAAATATACTGGAGCAGATTTTGAATTATGGATATTGACTGATACCATTTATTTTAAGGCACGCGTTCAAGCAAAAAGATTAAGACCTGGAAAAGATTTATATCCAGGTATTGCACACACTAATAAATATGGATTGCAAATTGACAAATTAATTAAAGATGCGAGCAAAGGTGGATTTCGCCCACTCTATGCGTTTTACAATAATGAAAATCATGCAAGCCAATGCAAAAAAAATATTATTAATGAAGGTATTTATTTAGCAGATGCAAATATAATCCATAATGATATCTTTTCTGTTCCAAAAAGAGTGATAGATTCCGCACATTTAATTTCAAAATCTACACCTTTTTCATGTTGGTTTTGTTGCTCGCTTTACGATTTTCAAAATCACAAAACATTTTTAGAATTTTTAGAACTTTATTATCCAGCGCAAAAAGGTGACAACTCAATTGGAATAACTAATGAATTTCCGAACTACATTTCATCTTTACTTAAACTTAAAACAGAAAATGAATCAATATTGGATTATGACTTACAGAAAGAATTCAGAGATTTAAAAAATGTGAATGGAATATTATTAATTGACAATAGAAAAGAGTAACGAGTGCTAACAGCTAGAGTTTCGTTGCGGCTGAAAGCCGAGCAATGAAACTCCCGCTCTGCATTCTATGATATAAAACAACTAAAAAAAATTAAAACTATTTGTTTTTTGTTAACTTTTAAGATAACCAGCTCCTCGAAGAGCTCATTAGCACCGTAAAGCTCTGCGATGGTCTCCCGACCTCGCAGCAATAATAAAGACAAAACCACAACCCTAAAAAGTTGTTGTTTTAAAACCGGCAATTTTAACCAAAAAAACGAAATAAACACAAGATTACGGTATCAAACCGAATTACAACAAATTTAAATCTTGTCAAAATTTTAGCTATTTTGCTATGTTTTCAATTTTGCAATAGTATTCTCATTACCATAATAATCGTGAATAAATGGAGGAAAAGAACTCAATATTTTCACTTTATTACTAGGAATAATATATTTTTCTAACTGTTTAGAAAAAATTTCAATCTGAGAAATTAAAACTTTAGGCAGTTCAAACGTATCATTACATAAATAATTCATCGCATTTAAATGCAAAATGATTAACTGCTTCCAAATTTTGAAGTCATATTTCGTAAAATCAATTAATTCGTTAATAGCCTCTTCTGAAACTAATTTTTTATACTTAATATTATTTTTACATTCAATTGAAGCATCTTTAAAATTATCATAATCTGAAATATGTTTTAGAGCTTCGACCATTGGATAACTTATGTATAGTTTTCCTTTTTCAGTTTCTTCATTGAAAAAATTTAAAAGTTCGCTTAATTTATCATCATCAGCTATTTTGGAATGCCCATCATAATCAAAAAACAAATATATTTCAGCGAAATCATCTCTAGTATATTCTGCTAATTTTGCTTCGTTTTCAGAATTACGTTCTTTAAGCAAATTAAAAGTATCTAGATCATCATCATATTTAATCTCCTTGAAAATTTGATATATTTCTGCATCATAAATGCAGTGTACAGTTAAATTTTCATTAATAAAAAACTTATTCAGATTTTCAATAATCTGAATTTCAGTACTAGCACCTTCAAAAACAAATAAAATATTATTCGACATAAAAAGAACCTGCTTTATACATTTTTTCAATATTGTGAGCTTCTCTTAATTCTTTTGCTGTACTTTTAGAAAGAGAACGGATATTATGTTTACTCATTAAAAAATAGCAATCAGGTCTTAATAAATCATTTGTGATAACAGAAGTATTATGAGTTGTTAAAATAAATTGAACTCCTGTTTCTTTTAGTTTTTCAATAATTAAAGCAGACAATGAATGATGATAAAACGCATCAAACTCATCAATAAATACAAATGATACTTTAGACGATTCTTTGATGTTTTGATACCAAAAATAAAATAAAGCTAGTGCTGTTGTTCCTGTAGATGCTTTTGATTTCAATGGCAAAAAAATTCCATTTCCAGAGGCAGCATCTACAGGAACAACAGCAC
>Ga0247722_10000295_pt1 | contig 32176 bp, 53 predicted proteins | sample MSEWelMarce3H_FC_FD_189094 | JGI IMG/M metagenome (GOLD analysis project Ga0247722, IMG submission 189094) | Subsurface sediment microbial communities from gas well in West Virginia, United States - MSEEL Well Study Marcellus 3H_FC | ecosystem: Environmental > Terrestrial > Deep subsurface >... | reverse complement strand
TCTCGCAACATTTACCTTCCTTATCAAATCCAACGAATACATTGTTGTCATCCACAAAATTAGTTTTACCATTTACATTAAATATTCTCATGTTACGTTTAAATCCATCCTTATAATTTCTTTTTTAAGTTTATTTATAAAATCTATATCACCCATCATCAACCTTCTTTTCCAAGTTTTCTATTTCTCTACCCAAATACCAAATAGCCTTCTTTAAATCCTCAATAGTGCCCTCGATAGTTGGATGCTTAATTCCAGCCCTTAGGATATACTTTACGACATTCCCCAAATTAAAGCCAAGTCCGTAATACTCGATAACCTTGATTGGCTCATGTGGGTTTTCCTTGCCGCCGTAATGGTCATTCATCTTCGTTAATCACGCATATAAAATAATAAATAGCCATAATTCCAATCGTGGCAGTTGTGCAATATGCAAGATATGCAATCAATGTTTCTGTAGTCATTCTTCCCTTTCCTCAAACATGCTTACCCTAATATCCTGATCGGCTAAATGTTTTTTTAATGCTTTTTTAAACTTCAAATAATCGTCATACTTGCAAGTAAGATTAATGTAGGACATGGCACATGACGCCATTTCTCGAAGTTCATTAATATCAAGATCCTTCATTATCATATCCCCATAAAGTATTTTATAATGATGATTAAATTCATCTTGTGTCATAATATCCTACCTATGATTAATCCAGCTAAAAAACCAAAGATAGTAAAGCCTACAATCATTATTGCTTTACTTTGCATCTCGGTATCATGCTTATTTATTAATCTCATATATCTTAATTCTCTATCTATTTTGTCTTTTGATTGTTGTATCTCTTCAGGGCTCATCGTTGTATATTATCTTCCATAGTTTAGATTTTGATGTAAAATTCATTTTACGAATCTCGTTAAATAAATTTTCGTCTATTTCCCTTTTTAGATAATAGATTTTTTTAACTTTGGTAAAAAACTTTGCAAACTTATATTTGCATGAATTAATAATATTAACTGCATGAGCCTTACTGCAATCAAGCATCTTGCATATATCTTGCAAGTCATAATAATTTTCTCTTGGTTCTGGTTTCCAGTCAAGCCGTCTGAATTGCTTATAAACTGGAGGCAGTGCAATACGCTTTCTCTCTTCTAATTCTAACTTTATCTTATCCAAGTCTTCCATGTTATAATACAATCTTGATCCGTTCTTTTCCGATCTAATATTATATTTAATTACAAAATTATTAAATGTCCCTTGACCTACGCCTAAATATTTTTGAGCCTCTGTCCTTATCATGATTTCCTCCAAAAATAAAAAATTATATTAGCAAATAAATTGCAATCATTTTTTACTCTTCTTGAATAAATAATTTAATCTATCTAAATCTTCCTTACTTGGATCCTTAAGTAAAAACAATTTACTCATCTCTATAGTTTCCTCAGGTGTCAAGTTTGCCTTGATAGGTTTTGCCAATGGTTCATCACTAACATCAGGTTTATTGTCCATTCTGTTCAAGATATCATTTGTTCTTTCCTGGAATCGTAGTTTCTCTTCCTCGCTAAACATAGCTTGCATGTCAGCAATCCTATTCGCCTGAAGTTGACGTAATTTTTTATCGTGTTCAATTTTAATCTCGCTGACCTTTTTTTTAGAATCCTTCGCCGCTAACCTGCAAACCTCAGAATAAACCCCATCGATGTCATTGGAGAACCCACCCAAGCAATATTTAAAAGTTGGATTACAATTAAGATATAAAATAAGATTGGCTCTAGTAATTTCTGGAAAGACTATCTCTCGGTAAGGTTCACCATATTTCTTAATCACATAGATTTTCAACATAGCCTCAACCGCTTGGTAAATTCTCTTGGCTATACTGTCCCGCTCATCCTTCCCACTGGACATATATTTTCGGATCATGTCTCCTAGGATCTCGACATCTTTTGAATCCTCTTTAATCACAAAATCTTTGGGTAGCTGATTATAGATTAAATTCAAAATCCTACGGGGATTATTATCGAAGCCTATACCCACCCTACCAAGGAAGTCTTCGGAGGCCTCTAATAGGGATTCTATCGTTAATTTCGGTATCATTATGTCACTTTGTAGATTCAATTCTTGCTCTACCCTAGCTATTTCATTCGAGTAGTGGATGTTTATCTCTTCCTGTTTAGTTCTGATTGCTAGCTGTTTGGAGTCTTCTGGTTGTAGTGCTTCGTCGATGTTAAAACCTAACATCCTTGCAAGCTCGTATTCCTCTTTGCTAAATTCCTTTGGAAGATCTATATCCTGAGTGTGTGCTGAATTTTTGAACTCTTCGGTTTTTCCGAACTGTTCGATTTTCTCCTCGAGTGCTTTATTATTCTCACATTTAATATTATCTTTAATATCATCTTTATTATTATATATAGTGATGCCATTTTCCCCACCACAAGAGATTGGATTTTCCGAGCTCTTAGGTTGGATTTCCTTGTCACTTAGGTCGGAAAATGCCACAACAAGAGATTGGATTTTCCTGTCACTGGGAAAGTCTACTTCTTGTGTTGGCGTTTCCGATCTGCTTTTTGCCTGCTTTAATTTCTCTCTATTTTCTCTTGTTCCTGACTCCATTGACATTAGTTCTATTATTCTTTGATGATTTATTGAATAATAATGTTTTGCAGGCATACCTTTTGTCATTACTGAGATAGTTTCAGAATTCTTTAATATTTCTATTGATGATCGTCTTTTATCGGGTGATATAAATAAATTCTCTTCTATAACTTCCGATTTATGGTAAAAGTATTTCTCTTCTATCAATTCTGACCTTATATGATGATAGTTATCCTTAGAGATTAATTCAGATAGTAGAATCGTTGGAACCAATCCAAGATGACTTGCTAGATGTTTATTCACTAACCAATAAGCATCATCTTTAAAAGTTTTAAGTAATTCTTTTCTATAATCAATGTTTTTTTGATTGCTTTTATCGTGTTCTGTACTATTCATATCTTATCCTTTGATTGAGTTTGTTGTTGTGAGTCTAGTAGGTTGGTAGCCTACTAGACTTTAATTTGTTGGCTTAGACGGTGTAACGAAAAAATACACCATTTTAATTTTCTATTAAATAATTTACTTCAATTTTTTCCATAAGATTTTGATATTTCTTAGATAGATAAACATAACCTTCAGGAGTAATTAAAATCTTTTCTCTTGACTCTTCATTTTTAATTACTCTCTGAATTTTAAAATATTTAGAATATTGTTGATATGGATGATTTCTGTTTGGATGATCCATAAGAATTCCATCATTTCTCAATATTTCTAAAAACTTATTCTTACCTACAATTATTTTAAAGTTATCAATAAACTCTTTTACACTAAAGTTTGTCCTATGCCCAATTATACTATTCGCTAATTCTACCTTTGGCTTTTGTTCTTCTAATTGTTTTTGTTGCTCTTCAATTTGTTCCTGTTGATCTGCGGCAAGCCTTAACGCTTCAGCGAATGTCTTAGGGGTTTTAATCTTGTTTTCTTCTTCGACTCTAATGCTTATTAAAAACTCAATTGCCTTGGGTGTAAGTTTTAATTTAGATGCAAGTTTTATAATGCCTTCTTTAGACCAAATATCAGATGGACGACCTTTCGTGACATCTGTCACAAAATCATTTTTCCAATCTATTCCTTTAATAAATTCAGATTCATATCTACTTTTAATTTGTCTAATAGCACTATCATCACATTCAAATCCTTCAGCTATTTGTTTAGTAGTATATTTAAATTGAATAGTTCCTAAAATATTAGGATCGTTTTGATTAATTATTTGATTTTCCATTATTGGACTCCTTTAATTGAGTCCCGATTGCATGGGTAGAAATTTGTGGTAGGTTTTGATTCTCCCTCAAGAATCTACCCGATGTGAGGGCATCGGGCTTAGTGCTATGTTATGTTGCTTAGGTTTTTTGTAAAGTTAAAATAAATAATTATCAACAGTATTTTTTTTAAATCCTATTGTTTTTAAATTATTTATGTTATCTAACGTGTAATCTATCCATTTGCAAGATTGCCTATAAAAATCTTTTTTTATTTCAAATCCAAAAGATTTTCTATTAAGCTCTAGTCCTGCTATTATGCTTGATCCACTTCCTGCGACTGGATCAATTACAACATCATTTTCATCTGTAAATATATTTATAAGTTTTTTAATTAATTTTACTGGTTTTTGAGTAGGATGAATTTTTTCAAAATCATTATTATCTTTTTCCCAATCAATACAATTAAAAACCATCTTACCTTCATTTCTAAACTTTGGAAGTTTATCTCTGTATAACAATAAACCATATTCACAATTTCCAACAACTTTCATATTAGCCTTTAAGACTTGTGCAGAGAAATTTTTACGAAATACTAAATTAATATAATTCATTATTCCATATCTTCGAGCTAATTCTATTAAATAAAATTGTTGCTCAAACTCGCAAAATACAATCATGCATGGTGCATCACATTTTTCTTTTGGTTCTTTCTTTAGCATTTGAGAACAAAAATGCATAAATTCTGCTGGTCTAAAATCTTTATCAGTATCAAAAAATTCAGTCCCTGCTAATTCGCTTTCTCCATTTTTATTGTCACCATCTTTATACCAAGATGGATTTGAAGCGTAAGCATTATTACCAAGATTATATGGCATGTCTGCAATTATTAATTGAGCCTTTGGAATTTGATATCGTTTAAAATTTTGAAAATGGTCATTAAATAAAATGTCAGTAGATTTCATACATGCTCTTCCACTTTATAAATCTCTAACAATTCAAGCATTGCTACTCTAGTTTCATTTAGTGATCTTCGAATCTGTTTCAATTGATCCTTTTCTTTTTTGCTTAGGATACTTTTCAAGGATCGTTCTAAGTATGCCTCGACTGTGATCAAGGTTATTAATTCGCTTTCTATTTGTATATCTGTCATACTTCCTCCAGTTCTAAATTATTCTTTATGTAGCTCTCGATTCCAGGATTCTTCGCCTTGAACCGTCTAATCCATGCCTCATACTCAAACCACTTGTTAGTAGATAGCAGAAACATCTTAAGGTCAGTATTCTCGATAAGTAGTTTGCTTAACATATTATTAGCTGCATTAACGTCATCTTGATCTTTATTGCCGAGCACGTCATACACGGTTTTATTTGCTATGTCGAAGTAACGTTGGTTCATGGTTTTAGTCCTCTAATTTTAATCTGTCTATTAAATTATCTAACATATTATCTAATAAAGTTTGATAACTTTTATCTAATCTATTTTCATGAATATGAACAAAATCTGCGGTAATTCCCAATCCTGCATTTAATGATCTAAAATCTACATGATATAAATTTTCTCCATCATTGGATTTATATCTCTTTGTAATAATTCCTTTTATTAATTCTCCTGCGAATATCATATATACAGTATCATTTTTTTTATATTTGTATTTCATATTTTATTCTCCATTAGTTCAGGGTTCTCATAAGTATTACCAACGACTTCAACATTATCTGAAATTCTGCCTTCTGATTTCATAAACATAAACCAATCATACTCCACTACACCAACATATCCCCAGTCAGCTTTTAATATATCACGCTCGTAAATTTCTTTACCGTTAACGTCTTTATGTTCCATGTATTGCATTAAAATATAATCATCATCATAAAAATGATACATTTCTAATCTATCCCATTGTAACATATATTTCAATTCTTGATCCCATGCTCGAAATTTAATATTTCTCTTTGTTTTAAATTTTATCTCTTCCATTATTATCCCCTTCCCTTTAATCCTAATTCATCCCATATCTTATCCACTGCAGTAATCAGAAGCCGTTGTTTCTCGGCTTCCTTTATTGCGTTCTCTTTGGTCAATTCGTGACGTATCACTAATCGACCCTGTTTGTAAACGTAGTATTCCTTGCTCAAAATATAGCCTCGTCATCTTTTGATTTTTTGCCGTTAAGAATTGAAGTCTGGATTTGTAACTTCCAGTTACCATTAATCGCAATCAATTCTTTTTCCTGGTCTTGTGTTACAGTGATAGATCCTGACTCAATCGCATCACATATACGACTAAACATCGAGTTTATAAAGTGCTCATACTCTTCAAAGATCTCTTGTGGTAACTTATCAATGTATTTCTGAAAAGTCCCATTTGCTTTAATAAATCTACTAATATCAAATTGAGCTATTGATTCGGATATTGCAGTTTTATATTTACTAAATGTCTCTTCTAGGCTTGGTTTTATTGGTTCTTTTGCTACTGGCTTAGTAATTTCAGGTTTAACTACTTCAGGTTTATTAATCTCTATTTCGTGCCCCATCTCTTCGGCTGGCGTTGTTTCTAATCCAGCATCCATCAAAACGACTACGTGAGCAAATACTGACCTTGCCGCTCTGGACATGGATCTTGTTTGTGCCATGGCTCTACGTGCAAATAGTGGACGATTAGACCACGTCTTCTCGTCGTCCCCAACAAAGCCTTCAGCCTCGCCCAATATGACCCCATCACTAATACGTCTTACTATTCCACGTGCTGATATGCCGCCGTCAACCTGCTTGACATCGCATGCCGAGAGATTGCAGCCATGAGCCGTAGCAATTGCCATCCATCCTTCGACGGGCACATACTTTCTGTTTTGGATCTTGATTGATGTTCGAGCGACTATTTCTTTGCATGCACCTGCGACATCGGTTGATCGTTTGATGTTTGCCATAGGATTGTTTTCTTGTATTACTAATTCGTTATTCATTATTTTTCCCAATTTTATATTTTGTATTTAATGCTTTAAATAATTCATCAAGACTTAAATATATATCTGACTCATGTATTCTTGCCCTTTTGACGTTATCAAACGAATCAGTCTTAACATAATACATCCTGTCATACCATCGACCAATACCATAAATATATCCTTCGCCTACGACTCCACAATGGACAAAATACGCATTTTTACCAAGTAACCCATACTCAAAATTGTCAGGGTTTTGTTGCATCCATTGACGCTTTTTAGTAATACACATGATGCCGTCATCGGACTCTTCGCATAATAACCATTGCTGGTTCAATCGGATCATCTTATATTTTTGGCTATTGGACATATCTTCTGTGATATATCCTTCCTGCTTGAGCACTTCAATATCTAATTTGTAAACTGCCACTAACTCATCATTTTCCATTATATTTTCCATTTTATTTTTAATTTTCATTAAGTTTTCCATTGGCATAATTAGCCAAAATCATGTTTACTATTGATCGCTTGGTTATATACTCAGGCTGAATGCCCGTCTCATCTGAGTAGCGTTTTGTGATTTTGATTATTGTTACATCATCCACTGGAATGGATGAGTAACTTAATTTCTTTTTATTTTTCATTGTGTTCTCCTTATTGATCTCCATGTGCTTCTAGCGATCCCAGTTAAGGAATTTCGGGGAGTGGCAAGCTCCCCATCATCAGGCTAGATTACTATTACAAAATTTCCATTTTTTGTTTGATATGCTAAATGTAGAGCATTTCGAACGCCTGCTATAATATAAGTATATGGCAAAAAACCTTTTGATTCTAATTCTTTTGATAGGTTTTCTTGTGCTTTGCTAGTTTCTTTTACTGTGTATTTTTTGTTTTTAATTTTAATGTTCATTGTTGTTTTCCTCTCTTTATAAATATATCGTAATCTACCCCTAAAAAAAGTAAACAAAAAAATAAAAAAAAAGAAAAAAATAATAAAAAATATTTTACTTAAGTTTTTTTATGTCTTGAAAGATATTATGTCTAGGAGACAATAACCATGCAAAATAAATCAAAATTCTTTGAGTTTTTTAAAACCAAACGATTAAAACTATCTTTAGTAATATTTTTCGGAACCATCGGCGTAGTATCTAATTACTCTGCTCTTAAATACTTTCTAGGCCAGACCCGAATAGATTTTCTCGGCTCTGAGGTATCCCTAACTATTTACGCAATCGGAATCACTATGGCTCTCGACGTGAGTATTATAATATTTCACCTTGCAAGAATATACCCACTAATGTTAGGCTCGTCAATGTTTGCCTTTATGATTTCCCTTGGTGCCAATACCACTACTTATTTTGCTTGTGCCGGATCTTGTAAGAATGCCCTTGATGACCTCGGAACTGTTATGATGTTTGGGCAGTCGCTTATTATGAGTATATTGCCGATAGTTATTATAATCTATTTAACTGAATTGGCTGTAAAGCAATATGATAGCGAGATTGGAAATACTGAGGAAACATTTAAAAATAGTTGGAAAAATATTAAGTTAGATTAGTAATACAAAGCCAAGCTATAAAATTATAGCTTGGTATATTCAAAATGCATTAAATCTTTTCTAGGAAATTTCTCACCACTCAAGAAATTATACTCTCCCCAAACCTGAATAAATTGTTTACTAAATGGTTTCAAACCTGCCACAATACAATCTTCTCTCGATTTACCTAATGGGTTTTGTGATGCGTTAAAGTCTAAAGCCGTCCCAAAGGCATGATTGCTCAATATCTTTTTATGCTCAAGTCCCCTAATATATCTAGGATTAAAACATCCATCGTAGGATATGATTTCAGATATTAGTTTTGTCAGGACAAGATCATTAAAGACCTTACAAAGATCTTCCATGATAATTTTATTACAATAAATTTTGTTAGGTAGCTTTTTGTTTACCTTGGCATACTCGGTAAAATCGAGCATGCCCATATTGATTTTCTGGAATGCCTGAAGTTTCTCAGGCGATTCCATGACATTTCCATATTTGATTTCTGCCTTACTTGGCATCGTCTTCCACAAAGAAATTAGAAAGAATCTTTCCGACTGCCCCAATGATCATAACAACCAATCCTAATTCTGGCTTATCGTTTACGATAGAAGCACCTGTGGCAATCTGTGCCCCGTATTGCATGATGTCACCCACTTTTCTAATCTTGGATGGTGTTGGTTTGTAATATCCGTTAATATCAAATTTCATTTTATACCTCTATAATTTATTATGTTTTAGCAATTCTTTAATGTCTGCTTTGATTTCTTTTAATTCGTCTTTTATTTCCTGTATTACTTTCCTGTCCTGCTGTGCTTCGCTTTCTAGTTTTACAATTCTTACTTCATGTGTGTAGTACGCTACTGTCAAAGATACAATAAATGACCCATAAGTAATTATATCTTTAAAGTCTAATCTTAGATTCATTATTTTTTCTTCTTTGCCATCGGCTTTATAAATTCTTTTCCTACTTCGACGGGTATCCCTACCTTCTTTGCAAACTTTGGACTATGTGCTACGGCTTGCATTAATTTCTCTTGTGCTTTACTTTTGGCTGGCATACTTGTCTCCTTTATGACTTTATAGTACATTGTTTAATATTGTCAAGTTTACTTTACTCTGTTTTTGTTATCTTGTTCAAATTTAGATTTCATTTCTTGTTTGCGTCTAACTTCTGGAGCATTGTCTGCTAAGAATTGATCTACTAATGGTTTCTGCAATCCTTGTTGTATTGGGAAAGATTGGAATGGTCTAGTTACTGCTTGTGGAATTGTGGCTTTAGTTAAAGGCTCAAATGCTTTAAGACCTTTTAATGCAATTTGACCCCCTCTCTTTTCCACTTCACTTCCAACAATTGACCCAAGTCCTGTTCCTATTGCACCACCTGGGAGCCCTGCAATAGATGTCCCTGCCATAGTAAATAATCCAGTTAATCTATTAGATATTGATGATCCTTTCCCTCCGTATTGCTCAATATCTCTTTTTAGTGCCATATCATTTAAAAATTCATTTAATTCTAATTGGTTTCCATATTCACTTACCTTGCCATATGCTCCAAGTCTTTTGAAATCTTTTTGTAGATTAGTATCCACTTTCCTTAACTGAGCATTTAAAGTATTTGCTATTTTGTTCTCATCAAAACCTTTTTCAGTTGCAAATCTTTTAGTAAGATTATTGGAAAGTTCATAATCTTGTGATACTTTTTTCATTAATTTTTTATATTTTGGTACTTGTGTTTTTAAGTCTTTATCTAATGCACCCCTTGCATTCTCTAATCCATCTCTATATAAATTATTCTTTAAAGGATTTTGCCACCCACCTGCAGCCGTAATGTCGTCATCAATACCTTGCAATATTGGTTTTAAATTAACTCCAGGTATATTATCAGGAACATTACCAAATTCTTTAATCTTGTCTTCCAACATTTTAATAGCTTGATTTCTTACATCGGAGACACCCATAGATTTTTCTAACACTTTGATTTGATCTTTTAATGCATTTATTGCTAAGTTTTTATCAACAGTAATATCGTCTGGTATTGACTCAACTGCTAGCTTACTATTTTTTATTGCTCTTTTTGCAATTGGATTATCCTGCATAAAAGATTCTACTATATTCGCTTTTGCAGGAATTATATCTTTTTTAATATTTTCCCCTGCATAAACTTTCATAATTTTTTCTACTGCTTTAGGGTTTTTTTCTGCTTCAGTTAATAATTCAGATGATACGCCAAGACCACCCTGTAATCCTTTTTTAATTGCAATGTCTGACATTTTAGGTATGTATTCTATTCCTTTCGCAATACCTCTCCCCAATACTGGCAAAGCTCCACCCAATAACCCACTGATACCAACATCCTTTGCTACCTCGCCTGTCGTCTTACCCTCTGACATTCCTAGTCCTGATAATGCACCTGTCCCTGCCCCAACTAGTGCCAATCTTCCAAGCTTTGCCCCTGTTGCTGCTTGCCCGACACCTGGAATTAATGCAGGAAGTACACCCCCTGCAATTTCTGACCCTGTGTAAGTGATTGGGTTGGCTTCTTGTGCTTGTCTATATGCTTGCCTTGATTCTTCTAGTGCTTGTTCGTATTTTTTAGGAGTAGTTAATGATTCTAGCAATGCAGTTGCTTCGTCTGGAAATCCAAACATAAGGCCTTGAGCTCCCCCACGTATTGCAGATTCTGTTTTTGAGACTTGAGGAGGAGTAGGTTGAGATATTTGTTGAATAGGTTTACTAGAAACAACATCATCTAAATTTATTCTTGGCATCTTAATTTACTCCCATGTATATCCAAATTGATCTATTATGACTTTTCTTCCGTCTTTTAGTTCTACTTCTTTTTGTTCTCTTGGCTCTAATTGTCCAGTTGCAGGATTAATTACTTGATTTACTCCAATGCCTTTTTTGGTTAATTGTTCATTATATTGATTAATTAAGGAATTATAATCTTGCCTATTTAAATTTCCAATACTTAAATCAGTATTCATTTTACCTAATGATATTTTCGTTCCATCAAGTATAATATCATTGGCTTGTCTTAACGCTAAATCAGATCTAGTATTTCCAGTTGGAACAAGTTTAGAATATGTATCTCTTTCTTCTTTTTGAAGAGTTCCGGGTCCTGCTAAAGTTTTAATCATAGGTTGAGCGGCTCTATCAAGACTAGATGAAAAAGCTTCTGTATCTATTGAGAAATCAGGAGTAATTCCCCCGATTCTTGTTCTGCCTAATTTTTTAATATTATCTATCACGCCACTCATTTCAGTTAAAGCAGAAACATGCTCTTTATATTCCGCAAGGGATTTCTTATCAGACTTTACTTCCTTTTCTGGCTTTGTCTGCCCTACACCACCACCACGAGCTCCACCAATTCCACCCTTTGGAGCTATAGCCTGCATATTCATATCTCTTATGCTCTGTAACACAACTGGATCATTTAAATCAGTATAGCTGTATTCCTCTGGTATTTTAAATTTTAATGCTTTCTCGAATACCAATCTTCTTCTTTTGCTCTCTTCACTTTTCGGATCCGTGAGAAGTTTCGCTCTTTTCTCATTTGCTTGTCTGTCTCGCATGCTTTGAAATACATTTGCAGATCTCATTATATCATAAGAATCCCCACCCATAAGACCCGTTCCGATTCCTGTGATACCTTGAGCAATCAATGAACCGAGAAAATTAGAACTATCATCGTTTGGTTCTTCTGGCATCATTTGTATTCCTGCATTGCGTATGACATTTTGAGGAGGCATTGCAGAAGGGACACGAGGAGAGGTTGCTGATGGAATAACTGGACTAGATAAAGGCTTATCTTCTGGCAATAGAAATGCTTCTTCTGGGAAAAATGAAGGCGTTGAACTAGTATTATTAACAGTAGCATTCATTTTATTTTTACTTAATATTGGTTTTATTGATCCTCTTATATCTGGCATACAATACTCCTTAAGATTTCTTTGGCCCTGTCAATGCTGCACCTGCTACGGTTCCGCCTACTGTAAGACCTGTTCCAAGACCTTGAGACATAGCTTGCTGATTTGCAAGTTGTTGTTGAGTCTGAGTCTGTCCTACTCCTCCGATTCCTTGACCGAGTGCACTTGTATATTGAGTTTGTAAACCATATTGAGCTAATGGTCTATTGACTTGATTTTGCATAATTTCTTTATTAGCTAAATCTGTATTCGCTTGTGCAATACGATTTCTTTCTCTGTCAAATTCAGTTTGTAAATTTTGTTGTAAATCCAAATCTCTTAATTTTGCTACATTTCTGTTTTGCGTATTAAATTGATTAATAACATCTTGAGCCTGTGCTTTTTGTGCCTGTCTCTGGAAATCTGTACTCTCGATTCCTGTTGCCATATTAGACAAATTACTTAACGCATTAACTCTCGCCTGTTGTGCTTGTGCGGCTTGCTGTAATCCTTGCTGAGATGCTAATTGAGATGCGGCTTGAGATGATTGCAATTGTGCCGCCAACTCCTGGCCACTTCCTGACAATCCCCTTTGAGCCATATTTTGCAAGATGGATTCTCTTTGTCCTCTCTCTTGCATTGCAATTTCATTTTGTATTTCACTTAATGCCGCTCTGTCAATTGCACTCAATCCAGTCTGAGAAAGTTCCTCGACTCCTCCGAGTGCTTGCAATTGTTTTGTTCTCATTGCTTGATTAATTACACCTGCAGGAAGTCCAGTTGCTTGGAGTTCTTCTGGGGTAAAATTGCCGAGATATGCTAATGCTTCTGGAGTAGAATATTTTTGTAGTTCAATTTCTGGTATCTCAGGAGGTCGATTAAGTAATGCTGTTAATGCTTGAATTTTTGCTGAGTTTGTTGATGCTGACAAGTCTGGTCTTGTGAGATAGCCCATTAGACCACCTGCGACGGTTCCTGCTCCTCCTGCGACTAGTGCTGTTGTAACTGGCATTATGCTAACCTCTGTTGTAATAATGGACTAAATTGTGTAGTACCTGCAAGTTGTTGTAATGCTTGGATTCTTGAAAGTCTAGTTGGATCATACTCGGATAATAATTGCTCTTTTGTTTTTCCAAGTTGGCTTAAATATTGTTGATATATCGGAACTTTTGATACATCTATATTATCAGATTGTCTTAATAATTGACTTCTTTCGTTTTTTAATTTTTCTAATGTATTTTTGTTAGTTCTTGATTTCTCTGCATTTTCAATTGCAAAACCTACATCATAATTAGCGTTCGCAACATTCCAGTCAAATGATTGTTGATTTTTTTCGCCTTGTGCAATTTGACTTTCTAATTCTTGTCTTCTGTTTAAAAAATTATTATACGCATCATATTGCTTTTTTGCTTCGTCAATACTCGATTGCGTGGCAGTACCTAAATTCTCAGGCTCTACATAATCCATTAATGGAGTCGATAAAACATTACTTTGTGGATTAAAACTTATAGTATCAGGTGATGTTGCTGCCCCTAATCCAACTCTTTGTGCTACATATAAATTATTTAAATTTCTAACAAATTCTTCCTCTGGATTTGTTTGAGCAGTAATTAAATTTCTAACATCTGCACTTGATACTGGCCCCGTTTGTGCCTGTGTTCTCAATGTCTCAATATCACTTGATATACTTGGAGCTTGTGCTTGTCGTATTGCACCTGCAGTCGTTCCGAGTCCTGCAATTGCCTCTTGCCCTGATTGAGTGCTTTGAGTTAAAAATCTATCAAGAACATTCTCCCCTCTTGTTGCTAATGCTGGGTTTACTCTTTGGGATTGAATAAAGTTTTGTAAAGCCGTAGGAGTTGACTTAATTGTTTCAAGTCCGCTTGCAAGTTGTTCTTGTTGTGTTCCGAGTCCTGATCTTAAATTTTGAAATTGGTTATATGGTGTCTCGATGTCACCTACTCCACTCGCTCTATATCCTGCGAATTGTTCGAGTCTCTCTGGGGTCACATACTGAGTAGGATCCTGTAATGCACTCTGTACAAATTGTTGTCCTGATCTGACTGTTTCAAGTCCAGTTTTGATAGGAGTAGCTTGAGTAGTGAATTGAGCTTGCTTTGTTCCAAGTTCTCCTTGTCTCGTTTGTGCTTCTCTTTGTAGTAATCGGGCATTAGGATTGTTTGCTTCGTTAGCTTGAACGTATTGCTGTAAATTTGTAAATCTACCACTACCCCCTTGCTGATTAATATTTCTTCTTTGTTGAGCATTCGCTCCAAATGTTCCGCTTTGTTCTCCTAAAGTAGGAGCCTGCGAAGGGTTTTGATTTTGATCTTGTGGTCTAAATTCTGTTATTGCCATTTTAAAATCCTAGTATCGTAATATTATAATTTTTACTATTTGATAGCCCACTAATATAATGTATACTAACTGTTCCATCATTATTGTCATACCATGATACAGTAATCGCATCATGTTTTTTCTTTGGCGTTCCAATCTCTTCGACATATCCTAATAATAAAATTTGTGTCTTACGTCCGAGAGTATTCAAATAAGTTATTTCTGTAAATTCTTTTGAGGATGTATAATTTGATGATGTCCTAAAAGTTAAGTTTTTAATTTGACCTTTAACATTTTCAGGTATAGTTAAATTTTTATTGAAAGCACTGTACACCTCTTCTATAAATTGATTGAGAGGAGAGAGAAGAGAGTCAACCCACTCAGGAATATCTCCCCCTAAATCAGATCTTTGTACTCTCTTAATTGTTGGAAGACTTGCCATTATTTAAACCTCTCTGACATCGGTTCGAACATAGCCGACAATCCCTGTATTGCAAAATAGTTTTGTGCTTTCTTGGATCTGACTCGAAAAAATAACCATGAAGCTCTTCTTTTTAACAATGGAATGTAAGTCCTAATGGGATAAGCCAAACCTGTCCCGACTCCCCAAGGTATTGACCCCCATGCAAAACTTCCCCAAAGATCTGACCTAATAGGAGTTATCTCTGTGTATTCCACGTTCGAATCAAAGTTACTTGCAAACCCTAACTCGATAGAAATAAAATCGGCCGCTCTGAATAACATTGTGATTTCTCTCCAATGTTTTAAAATGCCTGGATTTTGGCTGTCATTCTGCGACCATTCAATTATAGATTCTATCGGTTCATAGGAATTTGCAGATCCAGTTGTAAAACCTGTTGCACTCTGAATTGTAACATCGTTACCATTTACTGCAGTAACTACCGAGCTAACTGCTCCCTTTCTTATGATTTGATTTATTGCAATATTTGTAGCACTGGCAAGAGTCAAGACATTCCCACTGATAGAGTTAATTGTAATACTATAAGAATTATCTACATAATCGGATGAGTTTAAAGATTTTCTTTCTCTGTATATAAATCCATCGACTCCTCCCATATACAATCTATCATTAAATGTAATACCACAAGAACGATCATTTAGATATTTTGTCCATGCGTTTGTAAAGAAATTAAAAACGTATGCTTCAGTAGGGTATGAATCTGTTTCTAGTGCCTTACAATAGAAAATATATTTACGATCAACCTCATAGGATACCCCAAAGGAAGTTGTAAAGAAATTACTTATTATTTCTCTTTGTTGTATTTGGTCTTCTATCGGTCTTGATAATACCTGTACACCATTGTCTGATATTGCTGTGATGCCTTGATCTGTATAACAATAGATTTGATTATTAATTTCAACTGCAGACCCTAAAGATAACAAAGCTACTGTATTATCAAATAAAGATATTCTTAATGAACTAGGATCTTCTCCAATAATTCTATAAATCCCATCATTTTTTAATACAAATACAGAATCCCTCAATGGGATAATTCTTAGTATTTCGTTGCCTCTACTCCCTGCCTCGACATAGTTTAGTAAAGGGACTGCTTCGGGCTGTTGGATTTTGCTGAAATATATTCTATTAGGATTCTCATCATTAGTGCTTGCATTGTTTGTTCCCGATGAACTTAATACTGGGTTCCAACATGTGGTTCTTGTCGATGTTACATAAAATTCAGATGTGCTATAATCATTTGCTTGAATATAAATCTTCCCGGGTAAGTCTCCAAACCCTGAAATATAATATGCACTAATGGTTGATTGACGTAAATTAATAACCTTAACTAAACTTCTTGCAGTGTCTGCAATCTGTGCCGATGCGGATGACCCCGAACTAAACAATTGAAAAATTCCACTCAAAGGAGTTTCCCCTGCAGTTGATGCTGTATATATTACACCATTAATAGTTATTGTATCACCATTAGATAATCCTGGAGCCGTGCCTGTTGCAGATATCAAAGTTAAAAATATATTTTGTCTTCCTTTGGTATTCGCATAAAATGTCATACTCTTATAGGTGCATAGATCAACGCAAAAAGGAGGCTCATCGTTTGACTGTAAGATTCCCTCTTGAGTTGGAGAAGTATAGAGAAATGCTCCACGTAAATCATCGGGAGTTATATCAGGGATAGTCAGTAAACCTGCCGCTCTTTCGGCTGGAGTAACATTTCCCTCATAAACTAATTGTAAATCATCGGGAGGTTCAATGCCTGTTCCAACTTGCACTGATCTATATGCTTGATAAAAATATCCATCCAAGACAGAATCAGGTATATAAAGAGTTATCGTTACATTCCTATCTCCGCCTACTGTGTTAGTTATTGTTGCTCTTCCCGACGGGGATCCAATAATTAAATTATTGTTGGCGTCCTTATAACCCCAAACAAATCGATAAGCACAAGAATTGTTATTTGATAAAAATCCACTTGTCCCACCGATTGCACAATATCCCTCTAATGCTCTTGGAGCCCCTGCATTAATTGGTTCATCGCTAACGACCGACATTTTTTTAATATTGGACGAAGTAGTGAAATAAAAGTTTTTATTTGCTTGAGTTGATTTAATTCTATGACCACTTGGAGGACTATATGTATTACTATAAGCTGTAAATGTTCCGCTTCCGTTGTCTCTAGCAAGTTTATTGTCATAACTTACAAGCAATGTTCCGTTGTAGTCATACAAAGCGTCAACCGATCCTGTGTAACTTGCAGGTAATTGACCATATTTTGCTTGTCCTCTTCTGGGTTCTGCAACTGACCCTTTATCTATTACTATATTATCGGCTCTTTGTAGTGCCCCTTCTGGTATCTCGCTAAATTGATTAGGGTTAGTATATAATCCTGATATTTTAAGATTTAATATTTGAGCCATATCATTTCCATAAATACCTTGCTATTCTATTTCTGGATGATATTTTCTTTGGCTGTGCATCCACTCTAGGACTTATTAAATTTCTGTTATCGCTTTCCATCTGTGCGTAAGTCAAAAGACTTGATTGCAATCCGTTTGTGTCCCCCATGTATTCCATCATTCGTACCACTACTGCTTGTATTAGTAATGGAATCGTATCCTGTGGGATTTGTGCAAAAGGAGATTCCCCCCTTGTCGCTACATAATAATTTGTCTCGATATCTGATGTATCTGTCAAGTTTAATGTAGCACTTGACACTGTTCCTGCAGTTCTTTCTGTCACTGTGTCCCATGGTTGGTTATTGCTTACAATATCAATTAATGATCCAGTAGTTATGTTTGCAGGAAGATTAGTACTACATACAATCGACGTATTAGTATTCACTGTGCTTATGATTGCAGTTCTTGATGTTGATACTATTTCAGATGGTCTTCTATAATAATAGATTCTGAGTATTCCACTCGAAATAGGTTGAGGAAATATTTTAATCTTACTTCCTTGGATATAATAGCCACCGTAATAATCATTTACTTGCGATACTGTTATTCTGGGAATACTTTGAAAGAATGAGTCTGATGTATTAGCAGTATATAGATTTACTTGATTAATTTTATTTCCAATTGCATTAGTAGGAATATTAATTTCTGTTGTACTACCATTCTGAGTATATTCGTCATACGTCAAAAAGTAATCTTCTCTCACTGCTAATATGTAAGGAATTATCCTATTTTGTAATTCCTCATTTAGCATTGCAATTAAGTCTGAATCTGTGAATAAATTCTGACTTGTTGGGATTAATGCCCTACGTTTTATTTGTGCAATTAACCCTGTGGATGTAAAATCCATTTAGCTACATTCTACCTTTTTTTAATCTATCTTTAAGTCTGGCAAGAGAAGACAAAGGATCAATAGACTCTTCATCATCTTCCTCTTCCATATCATCTTCTTCTTCCATCTCTGGCTTTTTGGATGCTTCTAATTTCATGATTGTAATGCCTTTTTTTTCTGGCTTCATCATTTCTTCATCCATCGGCTCCATGCCCATCTCATCTTTAGGCATTAATCTTGATAATTCCATATCATCCATTTGAGATATGATATCCATTATTGCCTTCATTTTTGCACCTTTCATAATACCAGGCATTTTACTGCTCCTTACTTTTTTTTCTTGGCAGTCTTAGCTGCTTGTTTAAAATCTTTTGCACTTGGAGAATTAGGATTTTTAGTTGATCGCATTCTTTCCCCTGAACCTGCCTCTATTCTTTTTCTCTTTGCATGTATATTGTCATACAAACCTTTCTTTTCATTATTCATGTTATACGCTCCATATTGGTTGGGGTTCATTTGGAAAAATGGGATTTTCCACTGGGTTAATAATATAATTTCTTAATTGACTTCTATAGTTTTCAAAGTCTATTTTATTTTGCAGTTTAACGTCTGGCAAGACTGACCAATCACAATTAGCAATCAAATCTTTCGCTTTTGACTTGCAATTATCTTTCTTGATTTCTTCTAATACTTGTTGATTAGTAATTATCATTTTGTTCCTATTCCATCGGGATTGCCCATATTTTCAAGTTTCCAAGATTCTTGAGGAGTGCTAGGCAATTCACTTTCGTCAATAATCCAAAAAGGTATATCTATAGGAACATCTTTAATTCCTATCTCTACAAGTGTTAATTCTGTAGTACATGGGATCATGACTGCTACTTGATTATTTGATTGAGTATATACTATTATTTTCATCGGAATACCGCTACATTTATTTGTGATGCATCTGCTGCTCCAAAAGTTGAATTAAACACTACAAAAGTAAATGCCCCTGCTGTTCTTGCCGTAACATCTTCATGTGTTCTAATTCCAATAACAGAGGATGTGCCACCTTGCATAATAGATACTGCATAGTTAGCATCTGGCATATCTGTATCAATATTAACAGTATATTGGCCTGTTCCAGTTTTTGAAACACTAGAAATATTTCCGCTTCCTCTAATGGTTTGTGATCCTATTGACCCCGTTCCATTGAAGTTTACCCATGCTCTGCATTTATACTCTGGAAATAATGTCGTATTGCTTCCTGACAGATCAGGTATCACGGAAGATTGCAAACCTACTGATGATATCCTTGCCCTTGATACTGCATTCGTGACAAAGTCTAAAGTATCGGCTGCACTTCTTCCTATACCTGTGTTTGTATCTCCTGTAAATGATATTACTGGAGTATTAGCTGTTGTATCATCATCTGCATATATGACACCACTAAAAGTTGCTGTAGTACCGTTTAGTCCACCATAGAGAGTTGTTCCTGATCCTCCGCCTGCTCCAAATAATGCAACATCGGTTCCACCGTTGCTATCAATCGTCAATCCTCCACTTCCAGAAGCCTTCACTATTGAAGTAATTACATCTCCTGTAATTGTAGTATTTCCTGTAACTCCAAGAGTTCCACTAATCAAAGCATTTCCAGTTACATCAAGAGTTCCGCCTACTGTTTCATTTCCACTTATTGCAGAATTACCAACGACATCTAATGCTTGAGCAGGATTAGTCTTATTAACTCCAACTCTATTATTAGTAGGATCGACATACAATACACCCGAGTCAACATTGAATACTCCAGTAACTGCAATCGTATCACTATTAGAATTGCCTAAATTAGTATTTCCGTTTAAATTAGCTGTTCCGTTTAAAGTTGTAGTACCTGCAACTGTTAATGCCGAATCAAGAGTTGTTGCTCCTGTGACATCAAGAGCTCCTACTACATCAACACTAGTTCCACTTGATAAACCAATTTTGCCTAATGCCGACGATGTCTGAATTGCAAAGTTTGTAGCTTCATCGCTCCAATTTGTATCTCCTGTTTGTGGATAATTTATTGATACTCCATTGACATCAATAGGATATGACATTTACTACTTTCCTTTCTTTTTGGACATTGGTTTTTTAACGGGCATCTTAGAGCCTGATTTTTTACCGTACATGTTTATCTCCTTGTAGTATTGCAAAGAGAGGAGTTTCCTCCTCTCGATTTGATAGTCTTAAGCTACAGTGAAGCCAGTAACTTTTGTACACTTAGCAGGAGCCATACAAAGAAGAGCTTGATCTGCATAAGCTCGAACCTCATAACCTGCATTGCTTGGCAATTGCAAGAATATCTCTGTGCTATCCATTCCAGGTGTTTGAAAAGTAACATCGGTTGAACCTACTCGAATAAATTGCTTTTTAGGAATAATAAAGACTTCCCCTGCTTTTAATACTGGATGAGGCTCAATTTCAATCTTACCATTTGCACCATAGAAAGCTAATGACTGGACTCCGTTTTCTGCCTTAGCATTCTTGTAAGACTGATCGTATCGTCTTAAGCCTGCTTCAGTTGATGCAAGAACATTCCAAGCACTAATAGGAACATAAGCACAAACATCTTCCATTAATCCTTGAGCGACTGCGTTTTCAGTTGCTGCAATTATGCTACTGAGAGACAAGGCACCACTTGCAGTATATTCGTTTCCTTTAAAGAGAGAATAAACACTGTTATCAATACCAAAAAGAGTTCCTGAAGTAGTGATAATTTTATCAATACCAACAAAATCTTTATAAGCAGATCCTGTATATGTTCCATTGAAATACACTCTAAAACCAGTATCAAAATTAGCTTTTGTTCCTGCTGCTGTTTCGATAGCTGTTGTTCCTGTAGATGTACTTGTTATACGAATTCTTTTGTATAATGGATCGATAGCAGCAACAGTTAATACCGAGTTTGCTCCAGAAGAAATTAGAGTAGAATTATCATCATAGAAAATCTGTAATTCAGCTCCTACTTTTCCTGCCCACAATCCTGTTGACCACTGATTTCTATCCACGTAAAACCAGAAAGAATCTGTTGCAGATCCAGTTCTAACAAAAGGAGCGATAGTACAAGCTTGTGCAGATGCATTAGTCCCAGTGTTTACAGTTAATTGGAAGGTTGTTGCTGTTAATCCAGTAGATAAAACTAAACCTGTAGTTGGTACTACGGAGTTTCCTGCATCATCTGTAAAATATACTTTTTGACCTGCCACCAACCCATGAGGAGCAGTTGTAGTCACTGTTGCTGTGGTTGTAGCTCTTGTATAAGTAGCCACTCCAAAAGATGCTCCCACTCCTGTAGTTGATGCTGTTGCAACACTTCCTCTTCCTTCTGCAATGTCTGACTGACCGTAGAATGAACTTAGTTCTAATCTGTTGGACATAGACTCGACCATGTTTTCAAAGAGAGTGCTTGTAGCATCTGCGAAGGCTTCTTTGTTGGAAGTAGCTGCTGCTGCTGCTTTGTAAGAAATTTGAGATTGTAGTACTTTTTCCGCACCTCTTACTTGTGCGTTTTTGGTTCCCATTGCCAATGCACCATTTAATGCAAAAGCTGTTCCGTCACCATCGTTATAAGTAAAGCCCTGTTCTGCTTGCAATACGACTGGGACATTATAGAAATCCCCAAGTTTTTTACGTCTTTCGAAGGGAACTTCTTTAATGAATTTTGCAGACTCTGGGATTAGATTGATTAGGGAGTCACCGTAAATCTGTTTGTAAAAGCCATTCAGTGTGGCAAGTGTATTTGCTGACATCGTTATACCTCGATAAATTTAGTAATAAGATTTTAAAGAGTTCTTTTCTCTTGGTATATCGAATCAGCTTAGACCCTTGTTGTATTAGTATTGCGTGTATTTTTTCGCTTCAGGAATCATCAGACCCCAACCCCAACTTATAGTCTGCGGATCATGATTATTATTATGGTGTCCATCAGTCATTTACAGAAGTGGTGTGTTTTACACTATTATAGGAATTTTGCCATACTATTTTTATTTGTCAAGCAAAATATTAAAAAAATCCCTCTGGAGGAGAGGGACAAGGTTTTTTTGGAAAATTGGGAAAACTAATGAGATAATTATGACCTGATTCTTTCTGCTAGTTCTTTCCTCCACTCCTCTTTAGTCAATTTTTTGTTAGTCTGCTTTGGCTTAGGTTGAGATTGATTAGGTTGAGATTGATTGGTCTTGAGCCTTGCAAGATCATCTTGTCTGATTTGCTTAAGGAGATCTTCCCCAATATAATTAATCCTTTTGTTGGGATCAAGTGACTTGAGAATTTGAGCATTGAGATTTCTAAAATCTTCCTCGACCAATGGAATAATCTGTTTAGGATTTATTGCAATTCCTTTTTGTTCAGCAATTAACATATAATTTGCAATTCTCTTTACTACTTCAGGAGACCTAGGAAGAGAACTGCTATCGAGAGCGTCAATAATCTGACCTGTAATTTCTTGCTCTGCCTGTTGCACTGCAAATTGCATTTGTTCTTGTTCTCTTCGAGTAAGTTCTTCTTTATATTGCCTTTCTAATTCTTCTTTCTCGGATCGGACTCTTCTGAGTTCTCTCTCGTTCTCTGGCAACATATCCTCTTCGATTGCTTGAGTGAGATACTCTTCTGCAAGTTGTCTAGGATTGTAACCGGCTTTTTCGAGTAATTGCCAAGGATTAGTTTGGATTAAATCCGCAATCTCTTTGACTAGCTTCTCCTGATGTCTTGCGTTACGTGTGGCAATATCAGAAGTTTTCTGTGCTTTGTAACTGGACACCATAGTTTTAAATTCTTTGTCAGTGATTGGTTCATTTTCTGGCAAACCCCAAAGAGCTTTAAGTTGTCGCTCATTAATCTGCATTACCTGACCGCCTACTTCTACTTTGGCTTCTCTAATTGGTATCTCAAGAGTTGATTGTACTACTTCCCCTGATTCCTGTATTTCAGATGGGACTGACTCTTCAATCGCTTCTGTTGCTATTTCTTCCATTTGTGTTTCCTTTTATAAATTTTATAAAACAACTTTTATCAATCTCATAATCAAAATCAGCAAAAGATTGATATCGACTAGGAATTGCATTAAATCTATAACATGATTCTTTTTTTATACAATTGTTATTTTGACACATACTGATATCTGGCATTATGTTGGAACCGCACTTGCTCCACTAGCTGTCTGATATCTCTCACCAGTCATTGGATTAGTTGGTAAGTTTGGCAATGCTCCAGTGACTTGCTCTAATGGGTTTTCTTGTCCACCTTGTGATACTTGCGGAATTGACGGTTGTTCAGGAGTTTGAGGAGGTAAATTCTGCATTCCAAGAATTGCAAATAAATCTTTGTCTCCTGATCGCATTTGGTCAATGTGCTTTTGAATATGACCCAATACCACTACAACTAAATCAGGGTTATTCCTTGCTTCTGGGCTGTCTAGCAATTGCTTGTGTTCTTGGATGTGCATAGGATGATTGTCTGTCACTAGCACGGGAGGATCTATGCCGTCTGACATTTGTTCGTTCTCTTGTGCGATTAACATCAATTGTCTTTGAACTGGATCCATTATTGAATCTAATCGTCCATTTTGCAAGACTGCAAAGTACATATCTGAATTCTTTACAAATCCGTATTGCAATAAAGTGTCAGCTATTTGGATCTTTCCTGCCGTGGTCTTGCTCAAAGGATTCCCCATATCAACTATTACTCTTTGGACATTCTCTAAATCCGATCCTTTGAATTCCTTCATATATGGGGTGTTCATTTTTCCAACAATTGTTGCTACTCTCGGAACGGCTGCATAGGACTTTAACATATTAATAATCGCTGTTCCTGAGTCCTCTAATAGCTGGACATATCTTTGTTGGGTAAGTTGTAAAAATTGTATTGCTTGTGATGCAACTAATGCCAATGCAGCTCCACTCTTTAGACTTGCTTCTGGATTGCCTCGTACTACTGAATTGATACCTGATATTGATTCCATCTCGTTGACTAATTCTTTGTAACGATTAAAGATTTCTACGGGAGTTGCAGTAAGGTTCATTGGTTCAGGTTTTCCCATCTTAGGATCATACTGGACTATATTTAATCCTCCTGACAATTCTTCGACATCAAGATTAGATCCTTTTGGTACCAATACATTTTGCACTCCAAAGGCTTCTTGATTGGTTTGAATTGTAGATGCTAATCCATCGACTGCCCTTTGAATAGGTAACATATCAAAACTAACTGAGTATCCAAAAGGAGAGGCATAGATTGACCCGGGATGAAGTGCATATACTGGTATTTCAGGGTATGGCAAGTCACTATCAAAGATGACTGTTCCTCCTTCTATAAATTCCGAGTATCTGCCATTTGGAACTGATTGAGTTTTGTCATGATAGAATCTATAAAGAGGGATCAAATCAGAATCAGTTATACGGTAAAAATCAAGGAAATCATTCTTTAAACTTCCACTTGTCATTTCTGAATTGATAATATCGGTTTCAAAATCTGGGTATTTCTTAGCTAGTTCATATTTATTTACAAACTCTCTGACTATCAAATATTGTCTGTCTTCAAACTTCCTGAGATACGGATGTCGTATAATATCTATCCCTGAACAAGATGTAAATTTAATGTCACCTTCTCGGATTGGTTCATTGTTTTGTCCTACACCATATTCTCTTCCTAATGCTACATCCCAATTTAATACAATGTAACCCTCACCTGACCATATGGCAAACTCGACCGCATCGGCAACATATCTTTCTAATCTCTTCTCTCTCATATAATAATCAAGAAGACCTTGTGCAAGTTTGGTTTGTGCTTGGCTTGAATAATCGTTGTTAACTGCCCTTGCGTCAAAGGCTGGTCTTTGTGATACTGTGATAGATAAGATTGCTTGTAAGATAGACCTATAATGATTTACAAAAAGAAAACTGTACTCTCCTGTGTCTCCTCCTCGAACCATGTCTCCAAGATGATAGCCTGCCCTAAAATATTGTCGGTAAGACTTACGCCAAAGATCAAGCATTCCATTAATACGAACATATTGATAGTAATCATCCACTTTCTTTTGGAGTTCTCCCCCAAGCTCATCAACTGTTAAGTTTGCAAAATATACTGCGTTTTGTTCTAGCTTTGTTTTAGTTAACATTATCTTTTTCCTGTTCTTCTTTCAAGTATAGCATGTGTAAATTTATAGCTTCTTTGATACATTTAGTTTGTATCTCATTCCATCCCAATTGAGCTTGCTTCATGTGCTCTTCGTGCATATCGTCTTGGCTCATTTTATCCCTCGTATTCTTTTATTATTTCTTCTATATTGTTATCAATAAAATTTATCATTTCTCGATATTCTTCTGCCATATATTCTCTTAGTATAAGCATATCTAAATAATCGCCATTAATACGTATATCCCATGGATCATCAAATCGCCATCTTAGATAGATTTTATATTCTTTGTCGTCAACCGTAAATGTTTTAATAATCTGAGATGGACACCAAATCAAATCAATATCCCATCCATTTTCTATTCTACGTTCTTCATGTAATGGAAATTCTTTTCTCATCTTCTAAACATCCTTTTTAAATTTGCTTTCTCACTTGACTCTCTCTCAAAGTGAATGTAATGAGTACTTGGTAAAGCCGTATTAGTAATGGGAACTGGATTAGTATATTGGTCTATATTCCTAACCATATAAATTAAACTAGCCAATGCGTCAAAGTGTCCATACATGTCTGACACATCGAATTGATTTCTTTGCTTGTTCCAGATCCCTGCCCTAAGACATCCTATTAGTTCTTGGCATCTCTCCGAAACATACAATCTTCCTTGTGCCACAAATACCCTAAGTTCATTGACCATTGCCAAGAGAGTGTCTTTAGAAGTTGGGGCAAAATGGACACCATGCATCAATGACATATCTTGTAATAGTATAACATTGTTATTGTCTGCAATACGTCTAGGCTCAGTCATTCCATTAAATAACTCTTCCTCTTTTGCAACTATCGTCTTTGCGATTAAATCCGTTGTTGTATCCTGACCTGTCAATATGGATTCATCCACTACTTGCAATATTGATTTTTTAAAATCATAATACCCATAAAGAATAGCTGTTTTATGCCTTCCTCCAATATCCATTGAAATATAATTATGGTAGTACATTCTCCATGCGTCAAGCTCTATATCTCCGACATAAGAATCATTCCATTCTGGTATTACAACAATTTGTTCATCTACTACAAACTGGCAAAGATATTCCCTCTTCCAAGTGGTCGAGTTCACTCCTCCTGCTTCCTGACAATACTCCTCTATTGTCTCTTGATCTATACTTGTGTTGTCGTAGATAGTAAAGAGAGAGTAAAATCTTCCCAATTGTGCTTCTGTACATAGTCTATTATAATAATGAGCAGGAGTTCTAGGAGGAGTACTACTTACAATCGTTCTTCCTCCTGTAGTCAATGTCTGTGGCATTAGAATATCTTTGAGAACATATTCCAAGTCATCTATAAAACCTGCTTCGTCTATTAGATTTAAATCTGACTCATGCCCTCTAAGATTCTCTGCGTTACCATTGTCACACCCTGCTATGTGTATCTCGCTACCATTCTGAAATACATACTTGTTGTCTTGACTTTTGAAGTCTGGCTTTAAATCCTCTGGACAATCTGAAAGTATTTTAACCATAATTGGTTGTATGATTTCTTTCAATTGTTTTGATGTTGGTGCTGCAAATCTTACATGAACTTTACTTTTTAGAGCATGTTCGATAGCAATAAGACATAGAGTATAAGACTTTCCAAATCTACGAGAACAGTTGACCACGTGCTTTTTATTATTGCCTTTGGTTATCTGATTATACAAATCTATTTGATGATCTTTAAGTTTGTAATACAGGTTTCCTAATTTCCATCTTTCTTCTATTAGTTTTATTAATACTATTCTTTCTTCTAAAGTTAAATTCATCCGTTATTTGTATCCAGTTTTGATTTTAACTTATTGATAATTTTTCTTGATTCTTCTTGAGTAAGATCTGATTGAAATGTATTTTTGTTTTCTGCTAGTAGCTTGTCTGGGATTTTTCCAAAGCTAGAATCCATAAGTTCTTTGAAAGCTTGGACATCTCCCTTTCTGGCTTTCTGAATTAATGCTAGTGTTATAATGTCGTATTGAGTAAGCTTTTCACTTTCTCCCGTGATGGGGTTTTTCATGGACTCTGTGGCTTCTAGCCATTCTCGGACTATTGTGGATCTGTTTCTGACACCTTTTGGTCTGCCGTTTTTTTGACCATAATAACCAGCCTCTAATGTTCCACCTCTGGCAGTTTTAATTGATTTTTTATTGATTTTCTCGCTCATTGGTGCGTATCGGTCAGACTCACACTGCCTTCTCCTCATGGATTTGAGTTGCATCATTATCAATGCTTAATACGCTTTTAGGTTTTCTATCTTCAATACTTATACTTTTACCTTTGTACATACCTGCCTTCATTTCGTCAATCTTAGAAAAAGGTAATATTGGAACTGTTATTTTGCAAGTTTTATCTATTAGGTATATGTAGCGAAGTTGAAAGCCTATTAAAGGCTCATATGTTTTACCTATTGCTTCAAAATATTTTTTAGTGCTATATGATCCATTTGTAAGTTGAAGCAAATTTGATGCTTTAAAATTTTTATCTCCACCCTCTCCTTTGAAATTTACTTGGTTCAATGAGTGCTTATGAACTATTTTGCCATCGCTAGTTTTTATTAATTGGTTATTTTTTTTAATTGCAGTAAGATTGAACCCACTAGCTCTATATATAGTTCCGTCTCCACATTGAGTTCCATCTGCGAAACTTAAAATCCATTTTATATGTGGAGCATTTTTTTTTAATAATTTAATCGATATTGATAAGCATCTACTTTCTGAATTCTTAGGTAACCAATCGTCAAAAGCCATTCTATTTAATTCTAACATTTCATTCCATTTTGTATCTTTAACTAAAGGCAATATTTTTCTTTTATCTAATGGATTTCCAAAACTTAAAACTCCGTGCAATTTGTTATCAAGAAAACAACCAAAATGAACACCATTTCCACCAATAACTACTTTCTCACTATAATGATATTTTTTTATAAACTCATTTGCAATCTTTGCAGGTATAATTTTTACTATAATATCTTTTACTTTAGACATTTAGTTACCAATAAATAAAGAGCATTTCCATTTGAATTTTCATTTCCAAAAGTTTCCACATACTTATATTCTTCTGTTTGTTTAATATCTGATATTGCATTTTGAATAAATGTAGCCTGCTCATCTGCTAATGTAAAAGTCATTTGTTGAAATGGTGCTTTGTCCCCATCTGGCAAACTAAATTCATCACCCATTTTATTTTCATCTACATTAAACCCAGGTATATCTAAACCCCAGTCTTGTAGTTCATCCGAATCCCACTCATTTGCAAGCATAGCCCAATCCCATTCCCCAAAACCTACATTGTCTTTGATGATAAATTCTCTCTGTTGTTCTGGTGTAAGATCACTTGCCTTGATGATAGGTATCTCTTTCAATCCTGCCTCTTTACATGCTTTAAGTCTCATGTTACCACCTAAGACTACCATCTCATCATTTATTACGATCGGTCGTATTTCAAGCATTTTAGGAAAGTCTATGATAGATTGAACTAGCTTTTTAAATTTATCGTCTTTGATAATTCTGGGATTGTTCGGATTGCTTTTAATGTCTTTGATTGAAATACGTATTGCATTCATACAATCTTACTCACTGGCTTACTCGACCACATACGACAAGACCAATACTTAGGAGTTGTCTTATCCTTAGCATCTTCGCAATTATGCCTAGCTCTAAAACTGGCTTTCCTCTCTGGATCATCTCTCTTAATAGATAGATTAGGATCCCCAAAAGTAACTTTAATAATTTTTCCTGTTTGCTTGCTCTTAACATATACTCCAAATTTCTTTCCTGATCCAGAAGGCAGTCTAAAAGGTTTATTGAGTATCTTGTCCATTTACTTGTCCACTTCGCAATTATATTTAAATCTTAAATCATTATAGGCAATTTGTAATTGTTCTTCATTTTCAAAATAAATTTTTATCATAAAATTATGATTTTTAACAATTTTATTATTATTATTTTTATCTATCTTTATTATATTATCCATCTCGTTTATCCCTATTTATAATATTTTTATAAATTACTAATAATTTTTCTAGCTCTTCTATTATACTTTCTGCCGTATCGGTTGGTTTAGCATGTATTTTTACAGATCCACCATAATCTAATACAACTACATTGACTGGAGATTGCCAAGGATCTCTGAATCCTACAGAATATATATAATGCAATTGCCAAGGATCATTTACCATAAAAACATTCTCATCTCCTCCTGTGCTAGAATATATCATCCATCCCTCCTCCTCATTCCCTGTGCTACTCGAATATTACTAACTTGATCCTCTAATAACTTCACTCTCTCTTTCAAATCTTCTAAATTAATATCGCTTTGCAACTGCTTAGGATGTCGTATTGCATTTAAGTACAAATATGCTGATACAATCTCGGAGGAAATTATGACTAAAGCAATAGACAACCAAAGCATGATTAATTTGTACCACTCTGTTTATTTTTGTCAAGTAATAATTTAATGGCTACTTTAGTAGGACGCTCTACGATCATTCCAACTTCACTCATTCCATTCTTTTTTAGCCATTTAATCGCTCTAATATTATTGCTGTACAAATAACACAAAAAGCCATCATCATGCTCTCTTTCTAAGTATTCCCAAAATAGTCTCAAATTCTCTTCGCTTCTTTTTTCTGGATGTACTCCAAAACTATATAATACATTGTCACCATGTGCCTTCAACCATACTGCAAAATATTTCCTATCCTCATCGACAAAGATATAGCTACTTGGATACTCTCTTAAACATTTATTTATTCTTAATATTATTTGTTGCGATATGTCCTGCATATATCCAAGATAATCCATATCACAAAATTTCTTAATATCTTTATCTAAATCAAATATATCTCTTATCAATTCCCTATGATTCTTTTGCATTACTCATTATCCATTTTCTAATTTATCTCTTAGTGCTCTACAATATATAATTAATTCTTTAAAATCATAAGGAGTAAATAAATTTATAAATTCTTTATTTATAAAAGAATCAATCCTATTATCATACTCTAAAATAAATTTTACATTTGATTGCATTGTATTATAGCATTCATCAATTTTATTAATTAAATCTATAAGCTCTTTATCCATTTTTTATTATATCTCTTAAAGCTCTAATGCTATATAATAATTCTGCACAATCCGTAGGAATATATTTTATCATTTCTGGATAATGTCCTTCTATTAAATCTTCTAATCTATCTTCTGTGGTTCGATCCAAAAACCATATAAAATCACGATGAAGAGATCCCATAAATTGATCTATATCATTTATTAAATCAATTAATTCCCTATGATTCTTTTGCATGATTTTCCATAATCAAATCAATAATCTTTGCACTATATCCGGATACGCCATAACTATCCTTACTTATTCTCATAAAATGATCTGTCGTTAATCTCAATATTTTATATCCACTCAAAGTAATTAAATTATATTTCTCGATGTCGTTTTTATATCCTGTCCCTCTTTGATGTCTTCCGTTTATCCATTGTCCGCCTTCTATCTCAATTACAACATTATAATCAGGGAGGTAAAAATCACATGCAAATCTCCTATCCTTAAAAGGCTTAAATTGTCTTACGAATTTAATATTTTTAAATACCAACCATTGAGCGAAAGGATCCTCTAATTGAGTTCTTTTTCTTGGTAGTATTGGATTATTACTACTCATGTAAGGCATTAAAACTCAACCTCTTCCTCAATTCCAAAGTTGGCATCATTGGGATTACTAATCTTTTTAACTAATCTCTCAAAGTTATTCGCAATACATGTTGTCTTGTATTGTTTCTTCCCATCGGATCCATCCCATGACTCAATATCAAGTTTACCACTTACTTGCACCCTGTCACCTTTCTTCAGATCCTGCATTAACTGTGCTGTTTTTTCCCATGCCTTGACACGCACGAACATTGATTCATTTGGTTTTTTGTAAACGCCAATATCAAATTGCACAAAGTCTTTACCGTTGATCTGCTTATGCTCTACGTCTTTGGTAAGATTGCCTACTAATATTAATAAATTTCTCAAATCATGTCTCCATTATCTCTGCTTTCTATTATTGCTTTATAGCTTTCTTCTAACTTATGGTCTAATGCTCTTAAAAATATTTTATTGTAAAATAAAGTTTTTTGAAGTTTGCCATAATTTTCTTTATTTCTATGTTTTGCACCTTTTATATCGTTATCTTTTATACTAAAATTTTTTAAATTATTAATGAAATATTTAGTATCCTCAAAAGTTTCTTCCAAATCATATAAAATATAATGTAGTTCATTAACCATTTTCTAACATTCTATGGAATTCATTATCCATATTCATAATCTCCCTTCTTCTATTGTTTCTATATCATTAACAAACTCAAATCCATGAGAATAATATCCATTATGGTAATTATATATAGTGAGATATGCTTCTTCTCCGTCTTTTACTAACCTAAAACATTTCGCTCCACCATTTTCATAATATTCTGGATATGGCAAATCTTTAATAAAATTTTTATCAAAGTTATACCCCTCTAAATAAGATTCTTTTATATCAGAATATAATGCATCCATATCTTCAGGGATAAACATAGTAAAGGCATAACCAAATCTCTCGCAACATTTACCTTCCTTATCAAATCCAACGAATACATTGTTGTCATCCACAAAATTAGTTTTACCATTTACATTAAATATTCTCATGTTACGTTTAAATCCATCCTTATAATTTCTTTTTTTAAGTTTATT
>Ga0247722_10000294_pt1 | contig 32213 bp, 47 predicted proteins | sample MSEWelMarce3H_FC_FD_189094 | JGI IMG/M metagenome (GOLD analysis project Ga0247722, IMG submission 189094) | Subsurface sediment microbial communities from gas well in West Virginia, United States - MSEEL Well Study Marcellus 3H_FC | ecosystem: Environmental > Terrestrial > Deep subsurface >... | reverse complement strand
CTGGAGTGCGCCACAATCCACGTTCTATCCCTTTGGTGGGGCGCTCCGACCTCGTTTGCTCCCATAACAGTCCACCTCGTGTCATACCCGAGGCTGGAAAGGTCTCCAAGCACTCGCCCGATTCCTCGATGAATGAGCATTGGGCTGTTTTCCACGAATACGAATCTGGGTCGAACTTCGCTAACCACCCTCGCCATGTGATACCACATTGAGGAACTTTCTCCGTCAAGCCCTGCGCCTCGGCCTGCGATGGAAATGTCCGTACAGGGAAAGCCGCCAGATACAACGTCAACAATTCCTCGCCACGGGTTTCCGTCAAAAGTTTGTACGTCATCCCAAATCGGGAAAGGCGGGAGAAGTCCGTCATTTTGTCGGGCGCACAGTACGCTTGCTGGGTAGGCTTCCCATTCGACTGCACAGACTGTTCTCCAACCAAGGAGGTGTCCACCAAGTATTCCTCCACCAGCGCCTGCGAAAAGAGCCAACTCATTCATGTTCTCCCACCATATTGTTTTTTTAATTCTGCTAATTTCGCCAACGCTTCAGCCCTGATTCTTTCGCTTTCAATCTGCTCATGGATTGTTTTCTTGCGCTCAATCAGAACTGTAGTTGGCGGCTTAACAGGGATTGATGGGCCTTGATTGCACATATCCCGAAAAGCAATGGCGCTCGGTGGAAAGTCTTTGTCCAGCTTGCCAAGCGCAAAATCTAGGCTTGGCTTGTAGGTCAGGAATCTGCCAACATATTGCTTCCAAGTCTGTCTGACAAGGTTGGGGTCAACATCTTGCCAATGCGTGATGAACCTTGAGCCGTAAATGGCGTTCATCATTCCAAAGATGTAATCAAAACCTGAGTCTGGATCACAAAAGTCGTTTTCGTTCCACATCTTGTGCCTCCAGTACTATGGTTTCAGGTTTAGCCCAAAAGGGCGTTTTAGGAATTGATTTGCCCCTAGTCAACTCTGCCATCACGTTTTGGCGTTCTTCGGATTTGGTGAGTTTTTCTTTTAGCCATTCAGCTTTCAAGCCTTGGCTGCCACGGGTACACCATTCAATCAAAAACTGCTCAAGTGACCAACCAATCTTGTTGGCCTCAGACCTTGCGCCTTTAAGCACTGTTTCGGTCACAGAGGCTTTTTTTGTTTTCCTGAGTTGCAACCAATCATTCCAAACTTGCTCAGAAACATCAGGGGGACAAGCAACGATAGTTGCTTTCTCTTTCTTTGGTTTATGGTTATTGGTTATTGGTTTATGGTTATTGGTTGCTATTGGGGTAGCATTAGGGGGGCTATTAGCCTCCCCATTGGGGGGTGTTCCCCACCTCTTAGCCGCCCCACGTTTGCCAGCCTCTGCAAACTCTTTGTATTGCTTGATTTCCTTGTCAGCCCTTGGGTTTACAAAGCCATCTTCTGTTGACAAAAAGAATTCATTTAAGACTGTCAAAACATCTTCTTCATGCTCTTTCATGCCAACTTGTCTGGCTGCTTCTCTGTGCTTAATTGGTTGTTCGTGCAAAAAGTAGTAGTCCAGAAGTCTGCGATAGGCTAAATCTTCCATCAATGAAAGATGCCTGGTGTGACTCATGTAGTCACCAATGTGAAACTGGTAATAATGCATAACTCGCCTTTTCATACTCCCTTAAAAGAAACTGCGGCAGGAGAGGGAGGTAACTCTTTTCGGTCTGCTCATGACTTCAGACCTAGCCGTGTTTCAAACAATCTTAATCCAAAAACCAATCAGGCCGCAACAACTTTAATTGCCAAACCCTTGCTTGAGGCACAGTTTTCCATTGGGATACAGCCGCTTGGCTGATGCCCAACAACTTGGCAAGCTCATCCTGTGAGCCAGCTAGTGCAATAAACTTATTTTTGTCCATACGCAAATTATACATTAGCTAGCTAATAACCCCACAGTTGACTTGGTTATATAAGGTGCGTTATAGTCACCCCATGCCCTGAACTTCTCGGGGTCTATTTAGGAAAGCAAATGATTGACTACAAACTTCACTACCACTTTGATGAGTTCGTCACTTATGACGATGGCACAACCCTTGAGAAAGTCAAGGTCGGTTATGACTACTACCCAGCAGAATTCAATCTGCCCTATGACCACAACTCAGCAGAAATCTACGATGTGTTTGTGTTTAGCGAAAAGGGTGATGACATTTCTTGCGATCTGTCCTCATCCGAATTTGAACGCATTGTTTCTGAAGTCAAGATTCACCACGCTCGTATGCTAAAGGAACAAAATGAAATCTAAGATCATCACAACAATTGTCGAATGGACATTGGCGATCATCATCTTTGGTGGTTGGGGCGTAATGCTCGCATGGAGAGGCTGACCATGATTGACAAATTCAAAGATTATTTCCGCTTGCCATCAGCCAAAGAACTGGCAGTTAAAGAACTTGAAATGGCACATCGCAAGTTGCTAGTGGCTCTCAGCGCACAGGAATATGCAAAGCGCATGGCTGACTACCACTCAGACCGAATCAAACGCCTAACGACTTATTTAAAGGAAGAATCATGAACGCAGACTACATCATCAATGAAGTGGCACAAAATGCCGCCAGCATCTATGAGGGCCAAGACCCACGGGATCGCCTGGCTTATCAGGTCGGGATGCTTCAGGGCAAGATTCGAAGCCTTTGCTACTTAATCAACATCACCGCTGAAGAACTTAAACAACTGCAAATCGAACTTTCACAGGAACAATCATGAAAAACATCGCAACTGCATTGGTCAAAGCACAAAAGGCTTTCGGCCCTGCGCTCAAGTCCTCAACAAACCCTCACTTCAAATCACGCTATGCAGACTTGTCAGCTTGCGTTGAGGCGGTCATTGACTCCTTGAACAACAACGGCATTGCCCTGATTCAGCAAAACCAACCATCGCCTGATGGGGTAATTATTGAAACCATCTTTCTCCATGAATCTGGTGAATCCCTAAACTGTGGACAATTATTTGTTCCGGCTAACAAGCACGATGCCCAAGGTTTTGGATCAGCATTGACTTACGCTCGCAGATATTCCCTGATGGCGGCTTGCGGCATAGCACCAGAAGATGACGATGGCAACACAGCCAGCCGTAAACCTCAAGTCAATGAAAGCGCCCTTGTAGACCACTTGGCGGCAATCGAGGCATCTACCGACCAAGATCAATTAAAAGCCGCCTACAAAGCCGCATACACGGCTTGCAATGGTGATTCTGAATGGCAAAAGAAAGTGATTGCAGCCAAAGACAAAGCAAAGGCTAAATTATGAAAACAGATGAAGATGATGAATTTGACCGCATCGCTCATGAAGCGGAAATGAAAAGTGGTCAGCCATACCATTGGGATGTTTATGTGTCGCCATCACAGCGCAATCAAGTGCTAGATGAAGTGGCAAAAGAAATTCAGAAAATGACCGCCTTTGGTCAGGACACATTGGACAGTTTTAGCGTTTACATAAAAGGAATGAAAACATGATTGAAATGATGGATCAAGGCACAGAGGAATGGTTCACCATTCGCATTGGCAAAGTCACCGCATCCCGTGTGGCTGACGTTATTGCCAAGACAAAGACGGGTTACAGCGCCAGCCGTGACAACTACATGGCTCAGTTGGTGTGTGAACGCCTAACGGGTCAAAAGGGTGAGAGTTTCACGAACGCTGCCATGCAACACGGCACAGACACAGAACCCCTTGCTAGAGCCGCTTATGAGGCTCTCAAAGACGTTTTGGTTGATGAAGTGGGGTTTGTACCCCATCCCTCAATCATCATGGCTGGCGCTTCTCCTGATGGCTTGGTAAGTGAGGATGGCCTCCTAGAGATCAAATGCCCCAACACAGCCACGCACATTGAGACTTTGCTTAGTCAATCAGTGCCAGGCAAGTACAACACCCAGATGCAGTTTCAGATGGCTTGCACAGGGCGGCAGTGGTGCGATTTTGTCAGCTTTGACAATCGGTTGCCAGAGGAACTTCAATTGTTTGTGAAACGAGTCCTACGGGATAACGAATTCATCAAGCAAATGGAAGATGAAGTGGTCAAATTCTTAAACGAACTTGATATCAAAATTGCTCAACTTATGGATTTAAAAAATGTCTAAACTTTACGAAATCACCATTGTTTCTGGTAAATACAAAAACAAAGATGGTGTGGAAAAATCCCGCTACCAAAACATCGGCTCGGTCATTGAGACCAAGAACGGCCCGATGCTCAAACTTGACATGATTCCGCTTATAGATGGTGGATGGAATGGTTGGGCATACATGAATGAACCAAAGCCCAAAGACGATTACAAGGGCTTGCCAAAAGACGAGGAAGACATCCCATTCTAAGTAACAGGGGCATTGCCCCTAACAAGGAGAAATCATGGACTATAAAGACGCATTTAAGAAAATTTTCGCCATGCCCGAATTCCCAAGAGTAAGGGCAAATGATCCCCTAACATCGTTTCAGGCAGCCGATTCAATCAAAGAATCTGCCACCCAGCACCACCAAACAATCTTTGAATGTCTGCAAATACATGGGGCTTTGGGCAAAGATGGAATCTCGGCCCACACTAACTTGGACAGCAATCAGGTTGCTAGGCGGCTCAATGAAATGAAAATAATGGGCTTGATTGAACTTACAGGCAACACAGTCAAATCCAACTCAGGCAGAAGTGAAAGAGAGTGGCAATGTACCCAATCGAATTAGGCGGCAATCAGCCTGTTCATAGATTACGAACTTGTAATAAATGTGATGAAACCAAACCACCAGAGGGAGGGGTTGATATGGGGCATAAGTGGATTTGCCAATCTTGCTGGATCATGCGTTTGACAGGAAAACATTTGCGCCAGAACTCAACTCAGAAATAAGGCTCGTTCGTCAATTCTGCGCTTTTGTAAGCCTTTGAGAACTTTGCCTCCAGCCATGCAGTACTTTAGAAGTTCCTCGGCAGCATCCTCCATGTCACCCCTAAGTACCTTTTGGCGCAGGGTTGACCTCTGGAGTGTGCCAAGCCCTACATTGAAAGAAAATGATACCAGTGCGTCAAACTGTCCTTGAGTAAGAGGCACAGGACAATAAGTAGCCACGCCTTTCTCAAACCTAGCAAGGTCTGCCCTAAGTATTGCATCGACTTCCTCCATTGAGTGTTTACGCATGGCCTCTGGCGGTGGCACAAAGGCATCCCGTTGGTCTATCTTGAGTTTGCCCTGCTCTGGAAACATCACATGACCAACTCCCACAGTCCACAGCTTTGCCGGACATTTATAGGGATTCTGCCTCACGCCCTCATGGTGGCGAATCATGTGCAAACACTTGGCTGAGATGTTCATTTGCCAAAAGCCCGACCACCAAAGTGGAAAGCAATGATTGATGCAAACAGGGCTTGGGTGTCAGAATCCCACAACATTTCAGCCAACTCGGTGAACGGCACACCACGATTCCAGCCATAGGCAAATAGGCCAATGTCAATAAACAACAACAGGAAAAAGAAGCCGTAAGTAATGACAGGGCGCACACTTGCTCTAAGGTTTTTCATCCATGTGGATGTTCCCTCATTCAAACTTGTGTCATGGGCATAGACAGCTTGCATTTCAGCTTGCTGTGCGCCAATCAGAACCTGAGTGGTATTGGCTGCACTCTCTGTAGCCAGTTGCTCAGACTTGATGTGTTCAATTCTTTCCTGTGCTTCAAAACCTGCTTTACGCAGTTCTAACTCACGGGTGATCTGCATCTGGGCAAGGTTTAGTTCATGCTTCTTGTCTTGTCGATCTTGAAAGAACTCCAAAATCTTAGGCAAGCCGCCCATTAGAAATGAGATTAGGGTTGAAAGTAGTGTCAGCATAGTGATCCTTTACTGTTTGCTTTTACTCAATATATTACTTGCAATCTGCAACATACTAATTGCCTTGTTTAAGTCCTTGGGTTCTTTGTCCCACCCAACAGTAATCTGCCCAACAAACCGACCTTGCTCTGGTGGCACACTCACACGGCATCCAAAGGTAACGCCCTTTTCAATGTACCAAAGCCCAATTTCACTTTGAGCCACAGTGTATTCACTGCAAGGAATCTCATTCGCCATCAATGCAATCACATCACGATTATTGGCTGAACTCTGCGTAAATAACCCAACATCCAAGCCATCATGCGTTTTGTCTCTGCCCTCACGGGTATAGGCACGAAACAGAACCCTTGTCCCAAATAAAGGATTTACTTTAAAAATGGCAATGACTGTTGCTTCAGTGTTTTTAAACAAATGCGCTGCAACATCTTCTGCCCTTTCTTCTGCAATCGTTGGGAGTTTCTTGTTCTCTTTATATGCATCAAATAGAAACGATTGATTCTGCCAAATAAAGTACCCAGCAAAAGAAAATACCGCCATCAGTATCAGCGCAAACAGCTTGAATGGGCTATCAACATAGGACAGCACCTTGCTCAATACATCTGATGGCTTCTCGTCATTCATAGACCAATCATTCCAAGTAATTTATTCACGATCTTGTCTGACAGATCGTCAGGCAAAAACTTGAGAAATCCAAGCACCCACCAAGCAATGCAAAGCCTGACAAATACTTTGAGGAATAGGTCAAATTGCTTTTGGTACTCATTCACCGACCACACCTTGATCTGGCGCACAGGTCTTGTATTTCAGCAATGCCCCAACCAACTGCGCCAAGTAGCATTACGATCACAACAATGCCAATTGCCCACGCCATGTATTCTTCTTCTTCTTCTTTTCTTTTTTTATCTTCTGCCTTGGCTTGTCTAGCTAAATGAGCATCCTCAATATCCATTTGTTGCTGGCGCTCTTTGATTTTTTGCCACACATCTGCTCGGCCTGTAGCCTGAAACAGTAACATCAATTCAGCCTCAAATCTTTTGGCCTCATCCAAGGCCATCTCAATCTGAAGCGCAGCGCCTAAATTTGATTTGTTGCCAGAACGCTTGGCTTCTACCATCGCCTTAGTTGCAACGCTTTTAGCGTCAAACATCTTGGCGATAGACGGGGCTAAACCAGCCAGATCATTTGCGACCTTGCTGGCTTTTTTGACTACGCTGATTGCACTTTGTAATCCTGCAAGCGCTGTTATGGGGTCAATCATTTCCTTACAACCTTTACCCATTCAAGGCAAACAACCTTTCGGTTGTAAACATCACCTGTCCACGCCCACCTCACACAACGGTACTCGACTTTTTCTGACGTTCCTGCTAACAGAAACAATGGCAAAAAAAGCCAAAGCATCCATTGCTCACAAGCCTATGATTTTTTTGACCAACTCGCCAGCAAAGCCTGGCCCGAGCAACACAGCCGCAATCACCACATAAAGCAAATACTCAATGCGGGTCATGCGCTGTGAACCTGACTCAAATGACTTTTCAATGGCGGTGTACCTCTCGGCACAGACCGCCTCATGAACCGCCAGCCGTGTGTCGGTATCCTCAAGCATTACATACCCTCGCCCTGAACGATATAGACCGTAGAAGCGGAGGAAGCCAAACCACTAAAGAATGACTCACGCTGAAAGCGCAAGACTTCTACAGCACCAGGCACTAGCACGATGGCAGCCGATGGTGTGCCAGCAACTGGAGCAACAGCATTAGCCGTAGCGATTGCAGCCGTGCTTCCAACACCCAAAAACACCGTGTTTGCACTAGAGTTAATAATGCGGTACTGGCCTGTGCCTTGACCATCAAAACGTGAGTTAACTAGCGCCTGAACACCAGTAGAAGCAGAAGCAGCCGCAGGAATAACAACGGTATCGCCAAGAGGGGCAAATGCAATTTGACTATTTTGTGCCATGTCAGACTCCTTTTGCCGCTTCTTGGGCGGCTTTATATGCAGCAATTACTTCAGCCGTGTGAGTGGCGGCACAAATGGCCTTGACACGATTATCTTCACCACTGTAATCATCGCCTGGAGCAACAACATGGCGGCTAAATGTGCCACTGATCTGTTTGCCATCTTCCATGATGGCTGTCTTAGTGCGTACTTGTACGCATCCATTTTCAATTACTTCAATTTTGTCAACAATTTCAATTTTCTCAAGCATGATGCTCTCCTAGTATGACCCAAGAATCCACTTGGGCTTTGGTTTAACAATCGGTTGCGTCTTCAAAGCCATTTAATGACTTGATGTATTTGTAGCCTTGCTGGATAAAGTTGCCAGCATCCATGTTTGGCACAAAGCTAAATTGCTCTGTTTTGATCAGATTGTGTGATTGATCTACTGCATAGGACAACACAACAGCCATACGATTTTTATCGCCATTCACGTTGATTACTTTCAAATAGCCATCAACAATTTTCATTCCGTTATGTTCAAAGTTCTTTTTTAAAGCCATGATTTTCTCCTGTGATCAGAATGGAACGAAAAAGTACGTTGCCGTAAAATAAATTCGGCTTGCTGCTGTAATAGCGTCAATTGTATTGATATCGGAAGTAACCACAATTTGACTTCCTGATGTTATTGCTGAATTAGCGGCTGTACCAGTGTAAAACGTAACTGTACTTCCATCAGGTGTAAACGGCAAACTAGAGGTTAAGATTCCACCAGCAGCACAAGCTACGCTAGTAGCACCTTGAACATATCCATTGATTGTCACCATGCTGCCATTACGAACATACTCGCCAGCAGATGAAAATGCACCAACAACAGTTAGACCAGAACCTTGAGATGGTGTCCACGTGCTTTTTTGAGCCAACCGAATAGGTGGCCCAGAATCTGCTGGATAAAACAGCAGGGCGGCTGGTGGGCCACCACCATAGGCAAAGTTCCATTTTAATTCTGTTGTTCCAGTGCCATCAGACAATGAATTCATCATCATGTTAGTTGACCATGCTCTGTCAAGAAAAAGAATTCCGACATTATTGACAAAATGATTTAGAGCATTAAAGTCACGCACCACTGGTGTTTTGATATTTTGAATGTAATCAAGTCTGTTGCCTTGGATTGGCTCTGGTGAATACAAAGAGTTTGCAGGGGCATCTAAGCGGAATGTATCGTGAAAATACTTTGCGCCATAAACTGTATTATTGACAAAACTAGCGTATCGGCCTTCAGCCTCAACTTGACCATAAGTCAATATGACTGATCGAGTCAGCATGGTTGTTGAGGCGTTAAAACCAGCCTCGGTAAACGCTTTGGCTCTCAACACATTGTTACTGATGACCATGTTGCGGTATTGGTCATCAATAAAGTAAAAGCCGTTTTGCCAATTGCTAAAAGTGTTACCGCTAACTGCAATGCTTAAAATCTGTCCATCTGGAAAATTTGTTGCATCGTATGCGTCAGTGTAGACACGAACAGCATTTTGATAAAGCTGCCCAGTTGGCACTAAGGCTTCAGGGCCAACAACATTGTTTCCTGTAATTGCAATGTCGCCCATTGGAATCATTGTTAGATATGGGCTTCGGTTGGTAATGTATGAAGCCAATCCAGCCGATTGAATCTGAATTGCACCGCCTTCTTTATCTGCAACATCGTTCGCATAAAAAACGTTTCCAGATACTGTGACTTGGGATGATGGGGTGGTAATCGCAATGAAATTTGAATATCCAATGACAGTGTTACCCGTAACCGATACGCCACGGCAACGCAACTGAATTGGGCTTGTGTCGCAAATCAAGGGGGTGTCGGTTGTGAACGTGTTGCCTGAAATAATTACGCTAACCATTGCTGGATAAGCTGGGTGCTCTGAGCAGTTGTAGCAGTTGTTGTTTGAAAAAACAATGTCGCGTGTTTGACGTTTTACAGCACCAAGTGCATTGCGTGATGGTGGTGATGCATAAGTAAATGTTGCGGTTTCTAATTGATCGGCTGTGTCGTAAGTAGATTCACCCGACAAGCAAACGTCAGTCCATTCAAAAGAATTACCGTCAATCACCAAACCATCAATACCATCCGCATTGACGCAATGTAATAGCGCACGACCCGCAACTGCATGGGGTTCAGCAATAAACGTGCAACCGCTAATTTTTGATTTGTAATTTTTGGTTGTGTTGTAGTAGACGTTGTTCACGTAATCGTATGTTGCAATTTGCTCATAGCAAATCGCCGATGAATCCACTTTTGTAAAACTGCAATTCAACACTGAAGTGTTTTCTGTGTTTTTAAACACGATGGCAGTTCTAAAATCAAAAATTCCAGCACCAGGCACATTGTGCCGCACGTTTTCACCAATGAACGAAACGCCATCAATAACCACATTTTGCGTTTGCGCGGCAACATTGCTGTCAGGTGTGCCAACAAACAAAAGCGGATACGATAACGCATAAGTTGAAATATCCGTGTTAAATCTACGAAAATATGCCTGATCGCCTTTGATCGTGATGTTGCTGTTTGTTACCTTAATGCCCCAACGATCATTGGTTCCAATGTTTCTAGCAATTCTGTACTCGCCAGGTGGGAAATAAAGAACCCCGCCACCGGTAAGAGAATCCAACGCCGTTTGAATTGCAACAGTGTCATTTGTGACGCCATCACCTGTCGCGCCAAAATCTTTGACGTTGGTGTACGCACCAGTAATCATCGAAAAACTAACTTTGGTCAGTGCCATAATTATTCCTTAAGCGGCGATGTAGCAGCCAGACAACAAAAGAATGTTAGCTGGGTTTCCTGTGGACAATTGTGTTGCCGCAAGTTCACCCCAGTTTGAGCCAACTGGACTTGTGATGTATGTCAAATACATGGTAGTTCCACCACTAGGAACATAAGCGCCCATTGGTCGGATACTTGCAAAAATGGTTGCGTAACTTACGCTCATGCTTGCAATTCCTTGGGATTGTGTAGCCGCTGTATATGGCAAACCTGAGATAAGCATTTGGCCTGTTGCGCCAGTAATATCTGCCGCAGAAGTTCTCAATGACAGCGTGATGTAAACCAAGCTGCCAACTTTGCGATATTGTCCAAGCTGGATGGAGTGGGTTACGCTTACGTATGCGCCAGCACTGGTGGTGTAAGCAGGAGTCCAAGTACCTTCTTCATAGTCAGCCAATAATTCGCTTGTCATGCCTGCTGGGTGAGATGTGATAGAAAAGTCAATGCCTTTTCCAGATGTTCCAATAATTAAGTTGCCAGTGGACAAAGATACATCACCAACCAAAGTCGGGGCTGTGGCAAGTACGTTGTTGCCAGTTCCAGTATTAGTTACGCTGACTATCTCTTTGCTTGCGTTCAGTGCCAGCGCAGTAGATGCGGTCAAGCCTGACAGTGTGCTTGTGCCTGAAACTGATAAATTCACGCCATTCAAGTCTGCACCACCCTCAACCCTTTGCCAAACCGAGCCGTTGAAAGTTGCTAGATCGCCAACGCCCCAATTGCTGATGCCATTCAGATTGGTTGTGCCTGCTGTGCTGACCACATAGTAGTCGCCCTTTGTGCCAACGCTGGAAGTCAGCAGAGGGCTATTGGCATTGGCATCCCATGTGCCTTTGTAATTCAATGCACCAATGGCGTTGGTGATGGACGAGACTGTTTTTAACATTCTGGTTCTCCTTAGAACACGAATTCAATGATAGAGGTGAATGGTGGAGCTTCTGTGAACGTAACATTACCATTTGCAAATGAGTAAGTGTTTTGATTTTGATACACACCATTAATGTAGATCGCACTTGGCGCAGAAGCAACAGAGAAAATAGTCTGCGTTCCATTGCCTGTTGCATTACTTGCCACACTACCGCCACCAGCAGCATTGTCATTCAGCGAGGTATAAACCACCGTGCCGTTTTTATTCTGGACTTGAATGGAGTAATCGCTTGCTGTGTAAATACGGCTTGGTGTGCCTTGATAGACAGGGTAACCTCCGCTTGTGCGAATAGGCTGCACAGCAGAAATCGTATGTGATGAATCCCAATAGACCGCAATCGGGTTTGTAATTGGGTTTAAATTTGCAGTGCCAACCCAGATGTAACCATCATCAAGCGGCTGTCCATCAGCATCCGCAAATGCTGGATATGGCGGTTCTACTAATAGTGCGGACATTTATTTATTCTCCTAATTAGGGTTGACCAGCTTTACGCTTGAGCAATTCTTCCATTGCTTTGACAGCATTTTCTTTGTTAATGCCACGCAATTCTTCAGCCTTTTCAGCAAGCAATTCTAATGCTCGTCTTGCCGCACCACCTCGGGCTATGTCAACACCTGTCTGCATCGCTTCAGCAACTTGACCCTTTAATGAGGTCTGGGCGGCTGCTCCAAACATCCTGTCTAGTTCATTGACAAAGATAAGCTGATTCACAATGTCATCATCTAACTTCAGACCATATTTTGTTGATGTGCTATTGGCTTGGTCAAGTGCGTCAATCAAATTTGCTCGTGTGCCATAGTTGCTAGTCAACTTACGCATCGCTGTGCCAAGTTGCTTGTTTGCATTTGCTGAATCAAAATCGATGTTTGTGCCAGCGGCTTTTTGCAAGTCATCAAGCGCAGTGATGGTGTCTGAATACTTCTCATTGGCGGCTCTGTACTCAGGGAAACTATCACCAAGCGTCGTGTTCAAATTTCTACGCAAATTCTTCAATGTGCGTTCAGCTTGTGCAGTCAACGGATTGGCAAGACTTCTTTTGCCAAAATCAACCTGAGTATCAATAAATCTCTTGGCCGTATGAACGCCATAAGCATCAGGGGCTTTAACGGTGCTCAAACGCTCTAAAACCATGTTTAAGACACGTTGAGCCTGTCTGTCTCCCTGTATGTCAGAACCTTGCAAATTGGCCTTGGCGACCCCGTTTGCGTCAAGTTCAACCTTAACGCCCAAAGCACCAAGGTCATCAAGAAAAGTATTTACGGCAGGGTCAAAATCAACTCTCTGACCACGCAATTGAGCATTAGCAATTTTATTTATATCAGCACCAGCCTGTTTATTGGCACTTGACAAGAACTGAATTCTTGAATCAACAGTATCACCAAGAACATCAGCAGGTCGGTTTAAAGCACGAAACTTCTCATTCTTTTCACCTATCTTGAACATATTAAGCATCTTGGTCATGGCTTGACGATCTTTGTCAGATGCCGCCTTGATGCTTGCAATCGTGCCATCTTTCCAGCCTTGCTTGATGGCATCTACTGCTTGATTATCAGGAACAGCCTGTGTGCCTGAAAGACGGAAATTAACGACTTCAGTAGAGTCTGGACTTTGCTGAATCTGTTTTGCAATATTTTGTTGCTCTTGTGGTGAGATTTTTTCACTTACAGTCGCTTTGATGCTTTGCAAAGATTCTCTAGTGGTTGGTTCGGTTGGAGCTTCTTTTCCGGCACGTAATTGCTGAATCGTTGTTGGTTCGAGTCTTTCACGAATACCAGCACCCGTTGGTGCAATCTGCCTTGCAACTTGCTGAGTCACCGCCCTAGTTGCCGCTGGTATAGATGGAACAAAAGCACCGCCAACGGTTGCCGCAATCTGCCCAGCAGTGCCAGCACCCGCCTCTTTTGCAAGGCCGCCAGCACCAGCAGCAGTACCACCACTAATTGTTTGAAGTGCTGGTGTCGTTGCCAATAATCTGCCAACTTCACGGGTAACTGGACTTGTTGCCGCAGCTTCTACAGCTTTGCCCACAGCAACACCACCAAGGCCACCACTTGCGCCAGCGGCTGTAGTTTGCAAAATACGTTCGGCTGCTGTGCGAGGTTCAGCCACGCCAACACGAGTCAGCAAGTCTTCCATTGCATCTGTTGGCAAAGTGTATTTTGTGCCGAAAATAGTATTTACACCGCTAATAATTGGGTCGCCAAGAAGTCCTGCAAGTGTCGCAGCACCAGCTCCTGCAATAGCGCCTGGTATCGCACCAACACCAGCAAATGGAGCACCCATAGCAGCACCTAAAGCCGCACCAGCCGCAGGCAAAGCCAATCCTCTGGTTGCCGCACCAGCAAGTCCAGTTGCTGTTGTTGCGGGTACTGCAACAGTTCCACCCAATTGAGTTGCAAGTGCCGCAAGGTCTTCTGTTTTAGCGGGTTCTGCTATTGCTTGGCCTGTAGGTGCAAACCATGCGTTCAATGTCTCGTCATAGTAAGAACCTGATGGTTTTACATCAGCTTGTTTTACTGACAATAATTGAAAACCTGATGGAGGTGTAATAGTGCTTGCTTTTGGACTTTCAGCAAAGATGGGTACACCACCAGAGATTTCTACACGAAAAGGCTCGGCAGATGACTGAACCGTACCGCCCAATTGCTTTGCTAGTGCTTCAAGTTCTTTTGACATTATCTAGTCCCTGCGGCTCTTCGGTAAGCATCCGAATTTTTAAACGCATCAGCAGCAGCTTTTGTTGGGAAATTGTATGTAATCCCACCAACTGTAACGTTCAATTCTCTTGCTGGCACATCACTTGGCACAGTTGGCAATCCTGAACGGGCTGTAATAGTAACTCTTGCTTTTTCCAACAATCGCACTGCTTCATCCACATTTGCCAATAATCGATCTGGTGATTGTTTTAGTGACAAGTTCTGCAAAGATGCTTGAAGTTTGTCACCCTCTTTTTCAGTCAAGTTACCAGTTCCCTTAATCTTTGGAATCTGGGCAAGAAACGCCTGTGAACCAAGTGTTTCAACCAATGCCTCAAAATCAGCAACATCCTGATTGGTAGTTGGTAATCTTGATGCTATTGGGCCAGTAGCAGAATTGATAATATTTCTTGGTGTCTGCTTGATTCTTGTGGCAGTGTTGATAAAGTTGTCAATGTCTGCCGATTGATTGGCAAGTGTTGCTTGTTGTTCTCTATCAGCCGCATCACGCTTTTCTTTTGCATCATCAATTTTTTGCCGTAATTCTCCCTGTCTGATTACATTTGTCTCTCTTGCTATCGCTGCATTTAATGCAGAAATACGAGCATTCTCTTTATTGATGATGATATCTTCTTCAGTTTTTCGGATGCCTAACTTAGTAACTTGTTCTGCATACTTAGCTTCAACTTGTGCTTTTTGTGCTTGAGCAGCTTTTAAATCTGCATCAGCTTTTGCCATTGCTGGTGCATTTGTTGCTGTTTCTTTTGCTACTATTGCATCAGAAACAGCTTTTTCGGAATCTGCCACGGCTTTTTTCAATGCGGCTGGCTGGAGTTCTTCTGTTCTTATTGTGCTAAGTGCTTTGTCAGCACTCTCAAGAAACTCTTTGCCACCAGGCAGTCTTGCCATGTATAAACCAATTGTTGCTTGCGCTCCTGTTGGATTTAAATTTATTAATTCCAAAGAATCTTCTGCGGCCTTTGCTTCACTTTCACGACCACTGTTGCGTAATGCAATTGCTTTTTCTGTAAGTCTACGTTTTGCAATATCAATATTTCCCGATTTGATGGCTGAGTAAACTTCACCGCCAATACGCAAATCAGCCTGTTGTTGCTCTTTGGTTTTTCTTTCAAAACCCTGCATTACGATTCCTGCTTGATCTTTAGGCAAAAATGCCGCTACACGTTCATAATCTGCCGCTGTTGCATTGGGGTTTTTATACAAATCAGCAAGTTCAGTTTGTCGTTGCTGTGCTTGCTCTAATGCTTTGCGTTCAAGTTCACGCCTTTGCTGTGACGCTTGTATTTCAGCAACTCCAGCACCAAGTTTGAACCCGCCTAAAGCAGACTCAAATGGACTTTGCACATCCACTGTGTAATTAATTGGGGGCATTAAAGGGTTAATCGTTGCCATGTTCTAATCCTTAAAACCCAAGTCCTGGAGTTTTTCCTGCGCCATATTGGAAACCAAGCAATTGACCAGGCAAGTTGAATAATGAACCATAAGCCTTTGCTTCACCGATCTCACCACCAGCTCGTGCTGCACCCTGTTGAGCCAACAAGTTTGAAATATTCGTTCCAGTAGTTATGCCTTGTGCGCCTACTCCTGCGGCAGATGCTTGACCAATTTTCAGCAAATTAGCCTGTGTTTCACGCCCAATATCTGAGAAGCCACCAAGCCTTCCGTATTGAGTCTCAATTTCTTTTTCCAACATTTGTGGTCTAAATTGAGCCAATGCCGCTTGGATATTCCCACCACGCAATCCACCTGTGGCAGATGCACGTTGCAATAACGCTTCTTCACCAGATCGCACTCTGGCTTGAAATCCAGCGCCCTGCTCAATTTCGGCAATCGCTGCTCTCTGTCTCTCAGGGCCAAGAACACCAGCTAATGCTTGCTGTTGTTCAAAGGCTTTTGGCCCTGCTTCAGCATATTCTTGATAACCAGTAATCGCTGGCGCACCAACCTCTACATAGGGTTTCAATATCGCTTGCAAAGCATCAAACTGTCTGCGTTGTTCTTCAATGCCTGCTTGAGCTGCGCCAGATTGAATATCTGCCGCTGAACCTGCGGCTTTGGCTTGCATTGAACTTCCGATAAGTTGGCTTCCACCAACTACTAGGGCGGTTATTGGATCAGGCATCGCCAAACTCCTTCATATAATCTTCAAAAGTTTCGCCATACAAAGCCATCACATGATGACCATATTTTGTGGCATATCCAGCCCCATGTACTAGCGAAACGGTCATTAAAATCAAGTCGTAATATCCGGCTCGCCAAATGAACGACTTGGCATCTGCTTGTTTATTTCGCTCTGCCGTGTCCGAGGCTTGCCACTTGAGAATCATTGTCGCCAGCAAAGGCGTTAAATGGGCGCTGTTGGCAATAAAAAAAGAGTTCTGGTGCATACCCACCAATGTGTTCCAAATGGTCGCATTGAGGTCTTCTCGTGCCACTTGGTCGCCATCGGCAACATCATCAAAGACTTGGATTGCGTCAAAGACCATGAGTAGCCACTCTACGGCTGGCGCAGGTAGCATAAAAACTTTTGTCAAGTTTTCTCGCAGTCCATTGGTCATCCAAAACTCCTAATTAGGGCAGGCCGCTGGATGCCAGAACTCAGCGGCTTGATTTTCGCACAAATTGACAAAAGGTCAATCCTCTTCTTCTTCATCTTCCCAAGCCTGACAAACCCGCATATCGTTGCAGATAAAGTTCAGCTTTTCGCAATGACCCCTGAATCCTGCGCCCTTGTCATAAGCCGCCATTGGGATGCGCTCAATCCTGACTTGGGTCATGAAGCTGTTGTCGTAATACTCGCAGTTTGAGCAATGCTTGCGTCTTGCGTCTTTTTCATCGCATTGCATAGCCTCTGCCAAACCAGCGTAAAACTCCTTATTTGCGCCAGCCTCATTGGTGGGCATTTCAGGGCCATAGTTCCAATCAGCAACCGCAACGGCATAGTTCTTTTTATTCTCTGCATTGGTCAAAAATTCTTCTTCCATCGGCAAGCCATTAAAGCCCCGTGGAATAACCATAAATTCTTTCATTTCTAGCTCCTTATGAAATTTCTCGGCCTGATGCTCGGATAGTCAGGGACGTTGCCGTTCCTGCGATTGTTGAAATAAACCCACCAACGTCTAATGCCTGACCCACCAACTCTGGGCAAGTGTAAGTTTCATCTGGCACGATGGTGCGTGTGTCAATAATCAGGTTGGATGCGCTTGCTGAGCCAGACACAGTGACTAAATTGCAACTAAAAGTCACATTGTTGGCACTGGTATTGGTCACCGTAAACTTGTCAATAATTGCCTTGACATTTGTTGCGGTGTATTGGGTGGTCTGCGCATTTTCTGCTTGCTTCGCAGGGATTAGCACTTTTACTATGACTGTCATTGGACACCTCCGATATTGTTGTTGACTGTGAGAATTATGGATGGAATAGCTGGAACAGGGGCGGTTGCGGCAACAGAAAGTAATTCAACACTGAGATCGCTCACCGAAAACATCAGTTCAACATAATCATTGGCTTTGAGGTCAAAAAAGAAATTCAGCGATGAAAAAATCTCACCATTATTACCCTGAACCCTGATTTGGCTTGCGCTGTCTGGCACATCCACACCGTTGAGCCGAAACCAAAAATAGAACTCTGCCGTACCGCCTGATGTTTTATCCAACTGGAACGAGGTGTCAAAGTTGTAGATGCCCTCGCTATCCACCACGATTCTTGATGTTGGACTTCCAATAAATACCCCATTGCTCAGATCGGTATTGTTAAACGTGATGGCCTTGGCTGTGTTGATTGTGGTAGCTGTCTGAGTGGTAGTGTCGTAAAACGAACCATATCTTGCCCTTTTGAACTCCCTTGGTGGTGGGGTCATCTGCAAGCCCTCAACCGCTTTATTCAGTTTGTCCACCAATGCCAAGGCTTGATTTGCCTTGCTTTCAGCCAATGCCACAGTCACCGCAGTTTCTTGCGCCAACAGTGCAATCCTATCAAGTGCATCCTGTGCCTTTGCGCTTAATGCCGCATCTTCTACCGCAGTATTTTGCGAAAGTGCTTGAATCTGCGCCAGCGCATCATTTGCGGTTGCCGCAGCATTGCCAGCCTGATATTCAAAGTCAGTCCCAACAAGAACTTGAAGTACATCAACAGTAGAAAACAGCAACTCAAACTGCCTGATCTGTTGTTGATCGGTCAAAAACTCCGCAAGCTGGTCACGGGTTAAGTTAAGTCTGCGAGAGATCGGTGCGGTTGCCATCAGTATGCCAATGCTTCAATCTGTGCCTCTAAGCGCACATAAGACACATGGGCATCACTATCGCCACGGAAACGCTGGATACGCCAGTTCCTCATGTGACCCTGCTGAAACCAAGCCAAACGCTTATTGCGGTTGCCAATCGTGCCGACAGGAATAAACTTTTCTTGTGAATAAGTCTGCCCATCCAAAGAGTAACTTGTGCTGATTTGCGGATTTTTACCAAGCACAATGCTTCCTGTCAGACTGACCAATTCCATCTTGTTAAATATTGCACCATTGCTCTCGTTATAGACAATCAATGTGCCAAATTCCCAGCGCACTCGTTGACCCCAATGGTGTCCTGTATCTTGAACCAAGTAACCGATATTGGTGGACTGTGGGTCGCCAACCATCCATCTGTCGTACACCCAAACTAAGTTTCTGGCTCGGTATTGTTCAAATCCAACTATTGTTGTTGTCAGCGTGAACCAGACAGGAGTTTGTAAAGCCTCAGATGCGGATGCGTCATAAACTATGGTGCGGTCAGGCAAATGCACATAAAGGTGTTGGTGACTCTTGTCATTTCTAGCCTCCAACTTAACCAAGGATAATTGAGCCTCGGTGTATTCAAGCAAAAGATTGTCTATTTCCTGAGTGCTTACTTTTTGCGTTGTTGCTGCCGCACCTATGTAAATGCTTGGAGCTTCATTTCTTCCACTGCCTAAAAATGCAATGCGTTCGATAAAAACGCAACAAGCCTGTGTTCCAATAACACCCTTTTGTATTTGTGCGCCATCAATTCTAGCGAATGGGAAAAGTTCACCGCCCACATTATCGAATACTTCTACGGTGTTCCTGTTCAGCGCATAAACCTCATTACGCAATTTCAGTAAAGCAACCACAGGGTCAGGGTCAACTTCTGAACTACCGTACTTCAATGGATTCACAACCAATGGGTCAGACAATTCGGTGACGATTAAAAACTCCCCATCTGTGGTCATGAAGTAACCATCAACCCAGCAGAAGTCAAGAACTACGCCCAAGTCACCGTCAGTCACTTGCGTCAGTGTTGAACCATTCCAGTAATACAAGCGACCACCAGATGCAATAGCAAGTAAATCAAAGCTGTAATCAAATGTCACCAATTGATTGGTTGGCCCACCCACATCGCCAAGTACTGTAACTGTGCCTGCGCTGTCGATTTCCACCAACTTTGTACCCATCACTCGATATAGGTTGTCTTGCCAATTGATGCCGCCTCGGTCGACTCCTGGCCCTGTGCCGTTTGCCACAATGCCATCGCCTGGTCGCAGAAACCCATTGCTGATGCCTGATTGCTTTGGCACAGGCACAAGGTTCACTGGGTAACTGGTACGCAGTTCAGGGGTGCTGTCGGTGTAGATACCATTCAAGATAGGGATTTGCATTACCACTTCACCTTATCAGCCCAATATGCTGCACTCATTTTGCCTTTGGCAATATTTTCAGAATGGCGAGACTTAAATGATTCACGTCTTGCTTTGTCGGCTTTGGATTCGCCCTCACGCTTAGGTGAACCAGACACGCCCTGTTGACCAAAACGAATCAGCTTCACTTCATCACCAGCCTTTGCCACAACGACATGGCTTTTTGTTGGGTGACTTGGGGTACGCTTGGGTTTGTTAAAACCTTCAACACCAGCACGAGTTAGTCTTGGGTCTTTCATCTGAACCCCTTGATCTTTTCAGCAATCTTTTTGGGCTGCTTGGCAAACTGCTTCCCAGCCTTTGTAGCCTCACGCTTTGCCCTTGTGGTTGCCGCATATTCAGCCGCTGTCAATGCCTTAATCGCCTTCTCAGGCAGATATCTCTCGCCTGTTTCAGACGATGGCTTTCCCGACTTGGTGCGCCAGTTTTGACTTGACCAATCTTTGAGGCTTTTTTGTGTGGCTTTCATTTATAACCGCCACCTTTTTCTTTGTACTTCTTTGCCAATAATTGGGCTTTGCGAGCCGACCATTCACCAGCCGCAGTGCCTTGCACAGCAGAACCCTTGATTTCCTCAAAGAGACGCTTACGCATGGTTGGCTTCGTGTAGTTGCCAGCCTCATTGACCGATGATTTAGGCTTCGTTGCCATTATGCAGCTACGCCTTTGATGACTGCAAAGTTAAATACTGGCTGTTCAGTTGTTGTGCCGCCAGTGGTACGGAAAGTAATGTTGAAACTACCAGCCGCCACAGCAGTGACCATCAAGTCATATAGGTCAGTGCCTGATTTTTGATTCAGGACAATGACATCAGTTGCCGCAACAGTGCTATTGGTCACAGTAAATGTTGCAGCAGTGGCTGAACCAGCAGCGCTAAATAGTGTGATTGCACCAGTTGTCTTATTCAATGTCACACCTGTGATGCGGCTTGAGCCTTGAGTTACTGTGCCGCCTGCGCCTGTGGCATAACCTACACCAGCCGTTCCAGTTGATGCAATCACACCAGTAGCTGTCAAACTTGTGCCAGTAGCCACACCGATTGCTGGTGTAACCAAAGTTGGGCTTGTGAATGTTCCAGTGCTGACTGTTGGGTTTGTGATCGTTGGAGTTGTTAGCGTTGGGCTTGTTGCAAAGACCAATGAACCTGTACCAGTTTCATCTGTCATTGCCGCCCGTAGATTGGCACTTGATGGCACAGCCAAGAAAGCCTGCACATTTGTGCCATAAACTGCATCAGCATTAATTTGATACCAAGAGTTTGTGGGCTGATAAAAACGAATGGCTGTTGCAGTTCCTGCGCCTAAGAATGTTACACCACCATAAAGTGCGGTTGCACCATTCAGCGCAATCGTCAGGGATGTGATTTCTTGGGTGGTCGTAATCAGCACCGTAGTGCCATCAGGCACACCAGTATTCAAAGGCAGGGTAATTGTGCCAGTTGCCAGCGTTCCAGCAGGTTGCAACAGCATCCACTGATCTTGGCTAACAGGAGTTGGCACAGTGATGTTGAAGCCAGAGCCAGGCACATACAGATTCACCGACAAAGTTGGCGATGCAAAACTTTGTTGAAAGAAAGTCAGCAAAGAACCAATCGAGGTTCTGCGAGCATCACCATTGTTGGGTGAGTAAACGGGTAATTGGTCTCCGCTTGAAACAGTGCTGAGTACGGGTAACTGATTGATTTGTGGCATGACTGTCCTTAATAGTATTCGAGAGGCCCATCAGGGCCAGCAGTAACAGGATTGGCTGGTGGTCTGATAAACGGATTATCGTAGACCCTCCAAGGCTTATTGCCAGCACCAGCAGGCATTGTTGCCGGAAGTTGTTGTTCAAGCGGGAATGTGGCTCTTTGCAACAGAATATCGTAACCCTGCTTGGCAGTGGTCTTTGTCTCAATCATTACTTGCTTGCCAAAACTTGGCGCAAGCCTAATGCCTAGACTGCAAATAATGGCCTCGTAAGCCGAATCAGGCACGAGAGTTTCTTCATCTAGGCTGCTATCTTGTGGGCTGGATGGCAAAGGGTAACCCAAGCGGATGCCCTTGGCGTTCCAGTCTGCCATCATTGCATCTAATCTACGCAAGGCAGATTCAAGCTGTTCAGGTTGTAAATCAAACACGTAAGACGCAAGCCCGATTTCCTCAAAGGCTGCGCTTATGAATTGTCGTTTTCTGTAGCCCATGCTGATTCCTCAATGTGTTTCAGAAGTGTCGCATCTGACCAGCGTTTGTCAACCTTCATGCCAATGGCTTCAGCCTGTTGTAGCATTTCCTCACGAGTTGGTGGGCTGTCATCAACAGTCTCAACAACTTCAAGCATTTCAATAGGCTCATCAGGCACATCAATAACTTGTGAACCGATGGGCGATGGGCGAATCTGCTTTATTGCTTTGCGCTGTGCGGCATTGGCTTTTTTCAGCTTACGCTTTTGCAACCGCAACTCTTTCCACGGGGCAAGAGTTTTGGTCTTAACGATTGCGGCTGACTTAATCATTTTTTCATTGGTGCTTTGCTAGGCTTGCCAGCGGCTTTTGCCGACTTAGTAGCCATACCAAGTGCCATTGCAACGGCTTGCTTTTGGGGCTTGCCTGATTTCATTTCCATTTTGATATTCTTGGAAATGGTCTTGTCTGAGTAACCTTTTTTCATTGGCATTTTGCTCTCCTAAGTAAAACAGGCCAACATCTCTGCTGGCCTGTCTTGGTTTAACCACCGATACGATAGACAACAAAGGTGTCAGCCGCAGTCTTACGGCAACGGAAACGTGCAGAAGCACCAGCCGTAGCCGCAGTTGCAGCAGAACCAACGATGGTCACATTTGTGTTGACAGTCAATGTCAAAGCATATGCAGCCAAAGTGATGACGCTGAAGTCAAACGAATCACCGATAGCCCACTCAGTTGCCAAATCAAGGTTTGCACCTGTTGGCAATTGAATGTCACGGCTTGCTGTGGGAGTAGCAGTAATGATGCCTGTCAACACGTTAGCAGCAGTTGCCGCCATCGAGCCGCCATCAGCAATGTTGGCTGGCGCACCTTGAGGTTGCCAGTTGCCATTGTTGCTGATATCAGGAGCAACGCCAACTGAGTAGTACGCACCCGATGCACCAGCTTGAATAATCACGTTGGTGGCATTGGTAAATGCGCCTGAAACATAGGTGGTGTTGTCAACCGTAGTCAGCAGATCATTGGCTTCAGGAAAGTTGGGGAAACCAACTTCTTGAAACACTTGTGCTGGTGAAAAGGCTTGAACAGCGATTTTCTCGCCTGCGGGTACTGCAACAGTGGCTGTACCTTGTGCAAAAATTACTTGATAGCTCATGATTACTCCTTAGGCTTGATTAAACAGCAAAATACCAGACATTTCTGGCTGCTTATTGACCACGCCAAACAAAGTATCCAAACGGTACTTGGTCTTCATGGTATTCACATCGTATTGCTTTTGCATGACCAATTCGATGCCTTGATCTGTAGAGGCACGCATTACTGCAACGCCAGCATCAGAGGGAACAGCGTAACGACCAGGCAGAATCTCCAACGCATCTTTCTGCCAGAAGCAGTTAACAGGTGCAGTTGTGGTATTCAAGCGGTTGATGGTTGCGGATGCGTTAGGTGTAACGATACAGTTTTGGTATTGCAACTCAGCATCAGTTCCACCTTGAGCAGAAATGATTGGAGGTGTAATAACGCAAGTTGTGGAATTGACCACTTGCACCACACGGAAAGTCTTGGAGAATCCAGTACCTTGCTTGGTGATGTGATGGACAGCCTCAACTCCGCTGATCTCAATGGCTGAACCAGCAGGCAAGTTGGTGGTGCTAGACACGGTAATCGTTTGGAAACGATTGTCCACGTTCTGAGTTTCACCAGTTGCTGCGGTGGCGGTTGCCACAGGCACGTAGTAGTTATTGGCGGCAGCCAAAGTGCTCATTGTTGGGTCAGCACCAGTTGCACCTGCGAGGCGGTTGGCGTAGTCAAGTTTGTAGGTATCAAAACCTGCAACCATACCAACGTAAGAACGCTCGAAAGCACTGTTTGACTTAGTACCTGCGAAACTACGTGACACAGATGCGCCACCAGTACCACCAGCAATGTTGCCAGCGATGCCGTTGTAGTCACGGCTTGACAAAGCCAAGTAACGATCAAAGGCTTGAACACCCTGCTCGTTCATGATGCTGTCGCACAAGGCCACATCGTCATAGTCACCAGCGGCAGTGCTCACGGTCACGACCAAAGAGCCTTGAGCCGCAGCCACGTTCATGATGGCGATGTTGATGTCAGATGCCAATTTCTGCTTGGCGGCTTCGCCTAAACGACCTTCTTGCAAAGCGTCACGCAATTCCAAAGCATCGAGAATGAACGGCACAGACTTTTGAAAGCCGAGTGTCGCTGGTACTGAAAGCTGTGTGTAAGCTGTGAAGTTGTTAGTCTGATCCATGCCATCGTACGATTGTGCGATGTAAGGCTGTGGACGATAGATCACGTTATTGGTGCGTTCCATCATCGAGCCATCTGTGTTGTAGATGGACACGTTGCGGGATAAAACCAAAGCATCGTTAAAGCCTTCGAGGATGTCCTCAAACGCTACACGCTCTTCTTTTGAAAAACTATTGCTCATAATAAGCTCCTATTAAATTATTTGGATGCTGATCGTTTCTGCGCCCTATACTGTATGACCTTGGTCATATTGCCAGTACGAGCCGCTTCTTCTCTCAGCCGTTCAAGTGTTGAGTCAACCGCACCAGATGATCTTCCAGTTCCTGTAACGATACGCTCTGGGGCGGGTGCTTGCCTGCGATTTGTAACTTTCAAGTCTTTCTCCAGTTTTGCTACCGCAAAGGCAAACTTTACGGGGTCTTTGATTTCAGCCAACTCTTTAGCCTTTGCAGGGTTCTTACCGAGTGCGTAAACAACGAGTGCAGGATTATCTGCACCTTGCAGCAAAACGCCTTGCTGGGTGATAGAAAAAACTTGTTGAGCAACTTCTTCAGCATCCTCAAAGTCCTTCACTCTTAGCTCGGCTTTCGCCTTGCCATAACCATCCAACTTGGCTTGCCATGCCTTTTGCTGATTCATAACTTCAGCTTCTTGCTTGGCGTTGATTTCATCGGCCTGTCGCTTGCGCTCAAACCAACTTGTCAATGCTTCCTCGTATGCATCAGCGTCATAGTCGTGATCTTCTAGCTTGGGCTTATTTCCAATCACCACTGGTTTGGTCTCAGGTGGTGCGGCTTGTACCCTTGCTTGCAGTTCACGATTCTGCCGTTGCAGTTCTCGGTTCGTCTTACGCAACTCTTTTACCCATTCAGGCGCAGGAGTATGTTCTTCGGGAGGTGGCGCTTCCTCACCAATGCTGACAACAACTTCTTCGGTATCTTCTGGCTCAACCTCATCAACGGATTCGTTGACTTCGATTTCCTCTTCTACTACCTCGACTTCATTGTCCTCAATTACTGCCTTTTGATTCATCTTTGACCCCATTCAACTCACCCACTTTAAACGGCTGGGTGGTAACCGTTGTTTTAATTGTCGCTTGTTTTTTACTGATTCGCAACAGGTTGCACAATCTGACCTTGCAAAATTTCTTGCACTGCCTGGGCGTTGGTCATCGCCATGCTCTGTGCTGTCTCTTCAACCTTGCCCAAAGTCTCTAGCGTTTGCGCCCGTTTAAGTTCTGCGCTTGCTACAGTTTCAACAGTATCAGCTCTTGCTCTTGCGGCTTTTGCCATTTCATTCTCGGCTGCGGCCTGCAAATACATTGCGTTCGGGTCTTGAGGCTTGCCCTGCATTTCTGCCATAAGTTCTTCTGCCTCTTGGTCTGTTGGTTGAACAACGCCCATCCGCAGTAACTTCTTGCGGAAATAAGCATTTGCATCCCCAACGCCCTCGCCTTCCATGTTCATCATTGCCATTGCAGTCAGCACTTGGGCTGTCTCTGGGTCTTGGGTGATCTGAAGCATTCCTGTCAAAGCCCTGACAGTTGCCGCACGTTTACTGCTAGAGGATGGGCCAACTTCAGCAACCACATCAAATGTGGCACTAGATAGGTCATTTGCCATCACCACAGCACCAGTTTCGGTGTCAATTGTGGGCTGCATCAACTCGACCATTCCAGCCTCACCAGTAGCGGCAATAGTTTTCATCTTGCGCTTGTCTTCGGTGTAGATTTCCTTTGCCATGCCGAGCCAAATCTCACCACATCGCTTCATGCCCTTGGCAAAGTTGCTCATGTAAATGAACGTCTGCATATCCACACGGGTTTGAATCATCTCAACCGCTTTGCCTGATACGCCTGAAATCATCTTGTCAGCCCCTTGTGGGTTGCCCAAAATGTCCTGCATATCCTGTTCAGTGATGGCAAGTAAAGCCGCCATAGCTGGTGGGATTTGTGCCGACTTTGTATAAGCCACAGGGCCACTGATTTGTGTGCCGCCATCAGCACCAGTGACAGGGTTAATCAGCAGATAAGGGTAATCCCTCAGATTATCTTCTGCCCACATTACCTGATGCCCAGCCACTTGCTCTGGGGTCATGATGGGCTTCTCAATACTGGACAAGGCTGAAATCTCGCCCAGCTTGGACAGTTGCATATTCTTCAGGCGTTGGGCATCTTTAGCCAAGCGCACAGCACCCATGCAACGCTCGATGTTATCCACAAACCATCGCTTGCCGTAGACCACCACAATGGGGATGTTTTTGCCTGCAATGTAGCCTGCATCTTCCAGCACCTTGCCGCCAGACATGATGTATTTGCGAACCCGCATACGCTTGATGCGCTTTTGGCGAACTTCCCTTGTGCCGACCGCCATCAGGGTTTCTTCTAGCATTTCATCGTCTGCAAAGTCTTGGGCTGTATAGCGTTCCTCAGTGCCATCAATGGCTTCAAATATACGGATTACCTCGGTTTTTTCCTCAACCTTATAGTACTCAGCCACAAACACAACATCAGGCGTTGCCCAATCAAATTCGTATTGGTGAATGATTTTAGGCCAATCAGTTGGGTCATCGTTGTAGATTTCTTTGTAGCTTTCACGGGTCATACTGTTGACCACAAAAGCATATTTGGCATCTGACTTATCTTGCCGCTTGGCGTTCAGGTCAAAGAATACGCTAGAGTCGGCATCAAAGATTGGCTCAAACCTGATGCGCTGGCGTTCATTCTCTGGGTCTTCTTCGTCTTCGTAAACAGTACGCAGTCGCCATGCACCAATGCCACCGCCAACAGCTTCCTCAAAAGCATTGTCGTAAGCCTCATCAGCGACCGATGCTTGTTCGTCAGCACGATAAAGGCCATCGCAGACTTCTGCCAGTTTGTCGTTCTCAGTACCGTCTTTGCTTACATAGTCAACGGTGATGCGATTATTGCGGTATTCGTTAACGATGCGAATGACCGCCAACATGATTTTGTTGACCTCAAACTTGGGTTTGTTTTCGTATTGATCCCACAATGGGCCTTCCCACTGAGAGCCGCACAACGAGTAAAAACGCCTGTCTTGTAAGCATTGCAGACGCTCATCCCGCAGCGCAGTTTGTATATCATTGAACTGCCGCAGTGCTTCAGCGTGTAAGTTTGCAAGGCGTTGGTCGTTGGGTATTCGTGCCATATTTGTCCTTTTGGGGCGATTATCTACCAGCGTTTGACATTGGGCAATGGTGTAAATGTAGCCGATTTTGTTACCGCTGACCGCCTGATGCCCTCACACGCATAACGCAAAGCATCAATAACGTGATTCTTTTTGTCCTCAAGCATGGGCAGAATTCTGCCTGTCAATGGGTCTGATTTATAACTGTACAGGCTCAACTCGTCAATTGTGTGAATGCAACGAGGGTGAACCACAATGTCGTAGTTCTTCAAAAACTCGATGCCTTCCTCTACTGACTTTGGCCCTTTGATTGCAGTCATTATCTTTGGAAAGCCGTTGCGCTTCATGTGGCTGATGGTTTCCGGCCTGGCTGAGTCTGCCACGATAGGCCACTTCTCAGCCTCTGGTATTTGCATGAATAACTCAGGGGTGTTGATAATCTCACAGCCCACCATGTAGGCTTCGTAATCAATGTAAAGGGTGCGCCCAATTATGTGGCAACGCACCAAAACTGTCGGGTCAACTGAGAAACCCCAATCAGCACCAAGGCGGTGGATAGCATCTGGCGGTGCATCAAAGTCGTCAATTTTCCAGTTCTTGAATACCTTGCTGTTGCTGTTTTGCAGGTATTGACCCATCCAAACGTGCTGATATTTGTCAGGGTCTCTGCGCTTGTCGTACTCCATTTCGTCTTTTAAGACTTGTGGAAACCACGGGTTATCGCCAAAGTTGACCTTGATTACCGAGGCATTGGCTGGCGGCTCTGGCCCACGCAATAGAAAATCCACAGGGTCTGATTGCTGCCTTGGATTCCATGTGAACCATAACTCGCTGTTTGGCTTGCGGATTGTTGGTCTCAGCAAGTCCAGGCTGGTCTGACTCAGACTTTGGGCTTCCTCAACCCAAGCGCAGTCATAGCCTTCTAGCGACTTAATGCTGTCGGCTGTGTGGTTTTGCATACCTTGGAAAATAATCGCACCATCGCCCTTTTTGGACTTGATGACCGAATCTTGGACTTCAAAGTAAGCCCCTGCGTTCATGGCCTCGATCTTGGTTTCCAGCAATCGCTTAACAGATTGATTCAAGGATTTCTGTATTTCACGAACACAAACGCTTCTGCGCTTGGGGTCAATGATGTGCTCCTCAATCATCAACTCGGCAAAGGCATGAGACTTTCCGCTGCCCCGACCACCCCATGCGCCCTTGTATCGGCTTGGTTTTGTCAATGGCAATGCCCAGCGAGGCGTATCAATCTTCAGTATTTTTTGCATCCACCACCACACGTTCAATGCGCTCAAACAGCAGGGGCGCACCATCTGCACCAGTGTGTTCTTGCTTAACAGTCTCAGCCCAGCGCATTTGTGTCTTTGTCCACCAGATCAGGCTTGTGGTGTCTCCACCCACGGCTTTGCTGTACAGCGTCTTGGCAATCTGCCCATTGGCTTTGGCTTTGCCCATGTCCAGCTCGTGCCTGTAATACTTGCGGAGGGTCTTGTCATCGATGCCAACCAAGCAGGCAATGGACTCGTGAGGCAAGCCTAATCCGCTACTGGATTCAACCAGTTTGCGGGATTCTGCCGTTGGCTCGTGTTCGTGGTTCATTTATAGAGGGGAATTTGCGTAATGTTAAGCAGATTCTACTGTTTCTGTCAAAAGAACGGCTTTCTTGCCTGTGAAGTCTTCCCAACGCTTAACGATTACATCGCAATACTTGGGGTCTAGTTCCATCAATCTTGCATGACGATTAATTTTTTCACAGGCAATTAATGTGCTTCCAGAGCCACCAAAAAGATCAAGGATTAAATCACCACCCTTACTTGAATTATTTATTGCTCTTTCTGGCAATTCAACAGGCTTCTGAGTTGGATGATAAATATTTTTTGATTCTTTCTTTAATTCCCAAACAGTTTTTTCATTTGTCGGGCCATACCATGCAGGAGAGCATTTGTCTTTATGCAAATACATACATGGCTCGGAGTTTGGAATATATTGAGACATAAAAGCCCCAAGACCAGACTTTACTTTGTACCATTGAATTACCGCCCTAAGTTTTAGTGGCAATTTTGATAATGCAGCATAAGTTTCTATTGATTTGCCAGAGGCATACCAAATATAAAAAGCCGCACCATCCTTGGTATTTGGTACAGCAGCCATTAAAGCACCATAAAACAAACCTGTTAGATCATCACCTTCTAAAGTATCAGCAATTATGCCTTTACGTTTCTTTTGATTATGTCCACCTTCATAAGCCACGCCATAAGGCGGGTCGGTAAACACCATATCGGCCTTCTGCCCATCCATCAACTTGTCAACAGCGTCAATGCTAGTGGAGTCCCCACACATTAGGCGGTGATTGCCTAGTTGGTAAATGTCGCCTAACTTGGTCTTAGGCTCATCAGGAATGTCAGGAACGGCATCCTCGTCTGTCAGCCCTTCCACTACCTCTGGCTCTAGCAGGGCGTTTAGTTCCTTAGTGTCAAAGCCCAAGATTTCTAGCGCAAACCCGTCTGCCAATAGATCATTCAATTCTATGGTCAGCATTTCATTGTCCCATCCTGCATTGAGTGCCAGGCGGTTGTCGGCAATGATGTAAGCCTTGCGCTGGGTCTCTGTCAGGTCTTTTAACTCGATGGTGGGAACTTCTTTGTAGCCCAGCTTTCTTGCTGCCATCAGCCTGCCATGTCCTGCAATGATGCCGTTCTCCCCATCTACCAATATCGGGTTAGTCCAGCCGAATTCTTTGATGCTTGAGGCAATCTGGGCTATTTGCTCATCAGAGTGGGTGCGGCTGTTGTTGACATAAGGTATCAATTTATCTACAGGCTTTTGCACAATTTTTAGCATGGTGTCCTCAAAAAAATGGGAGCATCAGCCCCCAAAAGCTGGCAACTGCATTTTGTCAGCGTACTCATTTTGCAATGTCCGGTACAGGAATGTCAACAGGCCATTGGTTTGTGTCCACTAACAATTGAACTGTTTTAAAGTGGGCTATGTTCCATGCTTGCTGTCTTTCAGCCTTTGACCACTTTGCACCTTGGTCAATGTCGTAATGACAAGTTTGGCATAAAGCCGCCACTAGATTGTCATCGGCTTTGATGCCACGGCCTTTACCGCCACCCCAATTGCTATGTGCTGCTTGAATTCCATGTTCTGTTCCACAAAGCTGACAGGATAGAGCCGCCACTAATTTTAGCAGTTTCTGGCTTCTCACATACTTGTGTTTCGGGTATTGCATATTCTTTGGTGTAAAACTTGTGGTTGTTTTCGCATTGGCGCTTGCGGCTTACAAATTCGGGGTTTGATCGGGTGTCTAAAACTTTAAGGGTTTCAGAGCCACAACGGGGACACATCATGTTTCTATTCCTTTGTCTGCCATCCATGCCAAAAGCCATTCAATAAATTCTGAGCCTTCTTCTTTGGTGAATTTGTGGCTTTGCAGTCCCAATTGAACAACTCGTTCCCCGTCTAGGCTTGGGGCAACCTTGCCCACCTTGCGCCCTGTTTCATGCGCCCATTGGTCGATTAAAAGCCTTTTCCAATCGTCTGATGACCAGGCACTGCCAGCGCCCTTCATTTGCTTGGCAACCATGTCAATCAAGGCATGGAACATATCGTTCTGATCTGTGCTGCGGGTGGCTTTTTTGACCTCCAATCGCAGTTGTTTACCAGCCTGTAAGGTTTCTTTGATCTTGGGCCATAAGTCTTTCAGGACTGTGTGAGCCTGCTGGCTGTTGTGTAGGGTGACAATCATGCTTGCCTCACTATTACTTCAACTTTTGCCACTTCGCCATAAACCTTGGTGGCATGGATGGATGTGATTTGTGAATCCGATAAAAACACGATGTCTGACATTCCATCAAGCACCGCTTTAACAACATTATCCAAGTCGGGCTTTTTGGTGTGTTTCTCAGAATCGCTCAAACAAGCCTCAGTGCGTTTTTTTGAGTAAGAGGCGGGAACAGGAAAGGTGACGTAAATAAATGCCTCCAAAGCCCCTTCTAGCGGTTCTGATGCACCCATTGCCGACTTTGCCATCATTGCGACCTCAGATTCATAGTTTTTAGTCTTTTCAGGTGTGTAGGCAACAGGGAACTTTCCCCTTGTGGAAAACCTTGGTCTGCCCTTGGGTACAGGCTCACCATAGATCGTGAACATAATCTGAATCATTTTTTGTCTTTCTGTTCGTTCATGCGTCTGCGTAAGTCATCAGCGGCTGATTCCCCACGCCTTCTCGCTATGTCCAACAATGTCTGTTGCCACCAGTATTGGGCTTCTCCCCTGCCCTCCTCCAAGGCTTTCTTCCGATAACGCCTGATCCATTCTTGGGCTTCTGTGTTCCTCATAGTCTCCCGTAAGTTCAAGCGCTCTTGTAATGACAAACTCGCTAAATTGTTGTCCTTCTCTGACCCGATCAAGAATTCTGTTTGCTTCATAGTGATTCACTTAATTTCCTCCAGACTGCTGCGACCACTTGTGGAACTTGTCCGTTGCCAATGGCTTTAAGTCTGTCCACTCTTGCGGCCACCCCATCAGCCACTCGACCCACTCTGGGTTCAATGGCCCACCAACCTGTGCCGCTAGGGGTATCTCGTTCCTGGCGTATTCCGCAGGGCTTCCCCCGTCTTTGTACATTCGTGCCACTGGTGTGGGCCATAGTCTCGGATTGTTCACTTGATCGACCAATCTGATTTGGATGGGCTGACCATTCTTTCGATGATTCTGGCCTTTCTT